>Ga0163199_1002512_pt1 | contig 11200 bp, 6 predicted proteins | sample PL_2010_150m_FD_113537 | JGI IMG/M metagenome (GOLD analysis project Ga0163199, IMG submission 113537) | Freshwater microbial communities from Powell Lake, British Columbia, Canada to study Microbial Dark Matter (Phase II) - PL_2010_150m | ecosystem: Environmental > Aquatic > Freshwater > Lake ...
CTTCGCTCGGCCTCCCTCCGTCCCGCAGCCCCAGCCGGGCGGAAAAAGCCCAAAAACAACAAGCCACGAAGGGGACATTCTCTCGTAAGTTAACAAGGGGACATTTCTAAAGAGTTTTGACACAAATCAATTCAGTTCGCCTTGATGAAATTCCGGCGAGTGAGCGACGCGGTCATGACTCCCTCCTTCAACGGCGGCATGCAAACCGGATCGCCTGATACGCTTCGACTCGGGGCAGCGCGATCTCGATGGCGTCGCCGCGGTCCTTTTGCTCGAACGGTCCCTCCACGAGCAGCGTGACGCCCTCAATCCGGCAGCCGGGCGGTTTGCGAAACCGGACGCGGACGTTCTCGATGGGCGCGAGCCAGGCTTCGTTGAGGCCGGGTTGCTCCAGTTTAGTGCCGGTCCAATTGGTCAGGTGCAGCACGCGCAGGTCGTCGCGGACGGTCAGGTTGGCAATAAGGCCGTCGGGCGCATCCACAGCGAAAGGCGCTGGCTCCGGCGAAGCCCACCCGACGAGGCTCGCGATGACATCGGCCAACTCACGGAGGTTGGTTTGCAGAAACACACTCTCCAGCGCCGGCGCGACGTAGGCGACGTGGCCTTTGCCGTGGCGCGAGAGCACGATGCCCGGCAGCACCGGCTGCGACTCGCCTGCCACAATGTCGGCGGCCACGGCGGCGCCGTCGAGCGGGGCCACGGGCTGGTAGTCGAACACCGGCAGAAGCTTGCCAGACCAAGGAGCGTTGCGAAAGGCCGAGTCGGGGTGAAGGCGAAGATACAAATCCTGAAAGCCGGGATGATCAGAGGTGTGCCTCTCCACCAGCGCGGCCCGCTCGCCAGCGAGTGTTTCCGGCTGGACGCGAATCAGTTCCTCCAGGCCAAAACGCTTCTGTCGAACAAGCCGCGGCGCGGTCGGAGCGAAGCCAAGCCGGAAAAGATGCACGGGACGGTCCAGCGGCGGCCCTTCCTGCCGCCAGAGCGAGGTGTCGTGGCTGACGATCAGCCCGCCACCGGCGGCGACGAAGTCGCGGAGGTTGCGAATCTGCTCTGCCGTCAGATGCGGGATGCCGGCGAGGTAAACAACCTTGTAGCGACCGAGCCGCGCGGGATCGTCGAGCAACTCTTGCAACACCGACGCGACCTGGATGTGCCGGCGAATGCACGCGGCGAACGCACCCAGCGTCGAGGGACGCGCGGCGGCTGTCGGTCGCTCCGGATGATGCGCCGTGTTGGTTGCGCCGCCGGTTGCCCACACGACGGCAACGTGGGGAAGGTTCTCCACGCCTTGGAAACAATCCTCGTGGCGCGCGATGATGCTGAACGGCCAGCGCAGGATTTCGCGGTCGTTCGTTTTGCGGACGAACTGATACGCGCTATAGACGATCGGCCCGCCGCCGAACATCGCTGTCACGAAAATCTCCTGCTGCACGTTCAGTCCGCCGGCCGCCACGCGACTGGTAAGGCGCGACGAAACATAAGGCCACACCGCCAGCCCGGTCGCGCGCGCCAGACTCACGCCCTCGGCGCGATGGAGCATGGACTGACTGCGTTCATAGAGGAAGGCGTCGAGTTGCGCCGGCACACGCGGGTCTTCGCCCATGAGCCGCTCCGGGTTGTTGATGTTGTAGATGAGCGGGATGTCGCGGTGGCGTTTGACGATGCGCCGCACTTCGCCGAGCACGCCGACGAGTTGGTCCTGACACCAAGCGTGATAACGCCGGATGGCCGCCTGTTCCGCCGGCGTGTAGTCCGCCAGCTTCTCGCGGTAAGGAATCTGCAGGCCGGTGCTCGCGGCAAATCCTTTGCGGCAACCCTCGCAGTAGCACGTGCCTGGTCGCGGCCAGAAGTAACACGCCATCCAACTGTCGAAGTAAATGCCATTAATGTCGTAGTCGCGGACCACGTGCTCGACCAGATCGAGATACGCCCGACGATACGGCGTGTTCCAGCAAACGGTGCCGTGGTCCTCGCCGCTTCCGAACTGCGTCCGCACCGGCCCGCCGCCGGGGCGCGCCACATGGGCGTATTGCGGGTAGTCGCGCGTGACCATGGACCACGCGAGCTTGTGCATCGTGGAAATGTAGGGCACGACGCGAATGCCGCGCGGCTTGCAGGCGGCGACCGTCTCCGCCAACAAATCGCGCTGGCCCTGCTGCGGATGCCGCGAGAAGGCGACGCCTTGGATCGTCGCATACTTCCCCATCGTCGCCATGCGAACGACGTTAGCCTTCACATCCGCCATCGTTTCCGCCAGTGCCTGCGCGTCGAACTCCAAGTCTGGCGTGAACGGATACGCGTAGGCATCCACGAGGAAGACGCGCGCCGACTGGAGCCAGCGCATGTGCGGTGGCAACGCGCGCGGGCCGCGATTGCCGGCCGGCGCTTGCTCCGCCCAGCTATCCGGCCCGATCAGACTCGCGCCGACGCCGCCCAGCAGCGCGGTTCTTAGAAACTGCCGGCGACTTGGATTACAAACGTTCGAGTTCATATTCCACCACCTATTCCTTCAGCCGCACGCGCAGGTTCGCAATCTTCCACGGCGGGAGGATGAAATGAATTCCGCCGTCGCGGACTTCGATCTTGCCAAGTTCGTGCGTTGGCTGGCCGAGGAAGTTGGTTTCCCGCGCCGACGCCACCGGCTGGCGCAGGCGAATGCGAGCTTCAGTCCGCTGTCCCGTTGCCTCGTAGAGACGGAGTTCCATTTCACGATCCACGAGCCGGAGCGCTGACAGGACGACGTTGCCCGGCCCGACCTCCGCGAACGAAACGCCGTCGTCGAGCGTGCTCGCTTTGTTGGCGGCCGCTTTGCCCGCGCGCGCGCGGCGAAGTCCCAGGTCGGGCGAAAACGCCAGCAGGGGCACGTGCAATTCCATGGCATCGCGGTGAGAGGCCGCCTCGCGCCAGGTGTCCGCGTGCGGCACCAAGGCGCAATCAAAGACATGGTGACCGGTGCCCTTGATTGAGGGATGCATTTGCCCCCACATGCCCGGCGTCAGCGGACGCACGCGGAGCAGGAGGAACTCCAGCGCCTGCTTGTCGGGATCAAACGCATAGCCGGTGTGTGCGCCGGGCGGGCAGATGAACGTGTAACCGGACGCGTTTGAAGAGACATCGCTCCAGCGCGTCGCGTAGTAGCCGTTCGGGTAACCCTTCACGAAAAATTCCCCGCGGAACGGCTCCTTGTCGAAGTTCTCACGCGGCTCGGCGCCGAATGGAATCCCGGCAAACACGCGGCCGGTCATGCCCACCGGAAAACGGATTGCGAAGACGCCGTTGCTCTCGGCGGCATCAAGCTCCACGTGATAGTCCAAACGCCGGCCGTCGCGCCAAAGGCGAAGCTCGCGGGTCGCCGCGTGCGCGCCGAATGTTCCCTTCGCGCGGAGCGCCGCGAACACGGGGCCTTGGACGTGTTGCAGATCGCTCTCCTTCGTCGTCCACCGATGCATGCGGCCTAACGGCCCGTTCATCTCCCAATGCTTCGGCTGCGGCGCATCGTAATACACGATGTCACCGAGGCCGCCGGGTTCCGCTGAGCCGAGCGGAATCTGGCGGGTTTTGTCGAAGACCTCCAGCGCGCCGTCGGCCCGCATCTGCACGCGATAGCGGTCGTTCTCGATCGGGCCGGCCCCGCGGCTGAAACTTGCGGCGGCGGGCACGGCATTCGTCGAGCGGCTGAGATAGAACGTCTTGTATCCGCAAGCCGGCACTATCTCGGCGATAAACGCGACTCGCTGGTGGATCGCGACCTCCGGGCGCGATTCTGCCGCTGCACAGAAGACATCGCGCCCGGAGGTCGCGATCCACCCACGACTTTGCAGCGGCCGTGTTTGCGAAGTGAACTGGATGGGAACGTCCTTGCCAGCGCCATCGCGGAGCGCCAAGCCGGTTGCATCACCTTCCACGGCGAACTCCACCGGCCCGGTGACGGGCCACGCGTGAAAATTGAAAACCACCAGCGGCGATCCCGACCCGGCGCGGAAGCCGATCTTTCCGGTGATTGCTGACAGCGTCTCGTGCAACGCCTGCTCGATCCTCACGCGGCGATGTCGCGCGAACGCCATGCGTTCCTCGTAGTCCACTGTCCACGCCCACTGAATCGCGTGGCCGGCGCAGGTGAGCACGTCGTGCCAGAGGCGGTCCACGCCGCCGCGCTCGATTTCCTGCCCCGCGCGCATCGCCATGACCTGCGCCTTTTCCAAGCAGAGCAGCAAGTCCTCGTCCTGATTGTTCTTCATGTAGAGGCTGCGATCTCCGTGGATGCCCGCCTCGACATAACATTCAAGCGAGTCCAGCGGCCCCCGCAACTCCGTGATCGGCGCGCCGCACTTCTCGACCTCCTCGAAATACCGGCGATTGGTTCCGAGAATCTTCTTCTTCGAGTTCCACGCGGCGGCTTCTTGCAACAGCTTCGGATCAGGCAGCACGTCGTCGCCGCCGATGGCCAGCCGCCAGATCGGCGAGGGAAGGAAACCTGTCACCGGCTCGCTGTATTTGCCCATCGCGTTGTAGCCGTAGAAGCAACGCGCGGAGAGCATCCGCGTGCCGTCGAGTCCCTCGCGGCGAAAAACCACCTGCGGCCCGACCGGACGCGAGAACATGAAGTAACGGTAGCCAGCCTTGGCGAGGATTTGCGGCATCTGCGAGGGGCCGCACATCAGGTCAATCGAGTTATAGACCTTCAGCGCGGCGCGCGGCGCGTGGCGCTGGAAGTATTCTTTGCCCAGCACAAGGTTGCGCACCATCGTCTCGGGATACACTTCGGTGAGCCGCGGATTGCTCACCGCGCCGACGATCTCGATGCGGCCCTCGCGCACCCGCTGCCAGAACTCCGCAACCAGTTCCGGCCATTCGCGCGCGGCCTTGTCGAGGAACGGCGCGAGTTCCTCCGCCTCGTTCTCCAGCAACCAGACATAACGCGGATGGCTGCGCATGAGAACGAGCACCTGCCGGATGATCTCCGCGTAGCGTTGCTCGTGCCACAGGCGCGTGTGGCCCCAGCTCCAATCACAGTGCGAGGACGCGTTTACCACGGTCAGCTTCGGCTCTGCCGCCTGCTGCGCCGCCGGCTCGGCCCAGGCATGTCCACACGCAACGGCCACCATGAGCGAAGCCGCCACGCTCGCCGTGGCTGCGCTGCAAATGAAATCTCGTCGTGTCATGGCCGTGCTGCTTCTCCTTTCATTTCACAATTTCGCCGGTGTCGGGATCGTAGCGGATCGTTTCCGCCTTCTCAGCGCCGCCAGCGGCACGCACGGCGATGTTCATCTCGCCACGCACCGCGTCGTCGGTCGCGCGGACGCGGCAGAGCGGCTCCCACGCGCTCGCAGTTGTCTGGCGGCGGCTGACTTCGACGGCGGTGACCGGGCTGCCGGACTTCGCGTCCGGGCTGAGTTGATATTCCGGCTCGCCGGCCGCGCGCCGCATGATGACGCCGCGGCCGCCTTCGGTGATGATCAACTCGAAGCCCAACTTGCCGTCGCGGTCGCGCATCGGGCAGACATCGCCCGGCCCGTAGTCGTGGCGATGGACTTTCTTGCCGTCGTCCGCCTGCAACTCGTTCCTGAGAATGCGCCCCGCATCGTCGAGCCGGAAATGGGTTGCCTGTGTGTTCAGCCAGCCCGGCCACGCCAGCATGATGTGGAAATGCGGCGGATGATCCTCGTGGCCGTTGGGAAAGTTCGTCTCGAAACCGTAGAGCCGGATGTCGCCGACGAAACCGGGATCGGCGGAGCCGGCAAAACCCATCGCGCGGCACATCTCGCGCGCAGCGAAGAGGAAGTTGAGCTGCGCTTGGATGGCGTTGGCCGGCCACGGGCCTGTGCGGTAGTTTCCGGCGCGCCGCACCTCCCAGTTGTGAAAGACCACCATGTTTATGAACCCGTAGCCTAACGAGGTTTTCACGCTCGTGGGTGCGCGGCTCTTGCGCATCTTGAACCGGACGCCATCGCTGATTGGCTCGGCTTTGCCATCCGCTCCGAGCACACGCTCGATACGGACGCCTTGCCATCGCACTTCTACCGTCGGCGGCGGCAGTTTGCTGTCCGCTTGCAGCGTGAAGTAAAACTCGCGCGCGTTCACGCCCGTCCACGCTTCCTCGCGCAACAATCGCCATTGGTCGGCGTTTTCCAGAACACGAACATCTGGCTGCGTCTTGGCCGGCGTCAGATCCGATTTCACAAGTTTCGCCCCGCAACGAATCCCTTCCGCTGCGCCGGCCGGGGCCGCCATCGTCAGCAGCACGGCGAAAGAAATGGCGAGAGCGTATTTCATGGGATGAGTTACGGAATCAGCGGCAGGAGGACGTGCGACGGGCGCTTGCCATCGTGATAGATGGTCTGTGTTGCCTTCTGCCGCTCCGCATCGGCGCCGAAGGGATGGCCGGTGTTGGGGTTGCGGTCGAAACGGGGGAAGTTGCTGCTGGAAATCTCGACCCGAATCCTGTGGCCCGGCAGGAAGACGTTGCTGGTGACCCAGAGGTCTATCTCGTAGCGATAAATCTTTCCCGGCTCGATCGGCTTCGGTTTGTCGGCTGATTCGCGGCAGCGGGCGCGCAGGATGCCGTCGCACAGGTTGATGGCGCGACCGTCCGGCCACACGTCCACGAGCTTGCCCGTCCAGTCTGTGTCCTTCGCAGTGCTGGCGGCGTAGAGGACGACCTTGATCGGCCCGGTCGTCTCCAGTTCGTGTTTGAGCGGCTCGCTCGTGAACACGAGGACGTCGTTGCGTTGCTCGACCGCCGTCTGGTCGCGTGGACCGGCTGGGCCGCCGAGGTTGCAGCCGCCGGCGGTGGGCACGGGATCGTCCGGGTCATAGACAAACTTGTCGGCAGGTTCAGGGCCGGGTTTCGTCGTGCTCAACCGGCCGTTGCCCTTGAGCGAGTTGGCCGAGCCGCCGCTGTGGAAGTAGTGCGGAACGTAGCGCGTCCGCCGAAGCGGCCATTCCTGTTCGTCGCGCCACTGGTTGCGGCCCATCACGAAAATCCTGAACGGCGGCCACGCTCCAACGTCGGTCTTCCCGCCTTTCAGCCAGTGGTCGAACCACTTGGTTTGAATCTCATCCAACTTGACCAGCGAGCCATCGCCGAAATCCACGTCGCCCACCTTGCGGTCGCGGTTGATGCCGTGAGGCCACGGCCCAACCAGAAGGTGCTGGTGCTTGCGTGCCTCTTTCGAGCGCGAGCCTTTGCGGACAGCGTTCACGTGGTCAAACACGCTCTTTGCGTAGAGGTCATACCAACCGCAAGCGGTGTAGATCGGCGCGGTGATGGCTTCCCGCCGGCCGCGGATGCTGCTCGGTTTCCAGTAGTCATCGAACCGCGGATGGGCGACCCAATCGCGCAGATACGGCACCGTCTGCCCGATCGCGGTGTCCCACGTGCACAGCGGCAGCGCGCGGAGCCAGTCTTCGCGCTTCCAACTGCGCGTGGCCACGCTGCCGGCCGTGCCCGAACCCCAGCCCATCGCCACTTGAAGCTGGTAAGCGCCGCCCACGTAAACGAGGTCATCATAGACATCCACCAGCGGCACGATGGTGAACATCGCCTTCAGAAAATCGCCCGCGCCCGGCGCCGAAATCCATTGCGTGTAGCCGAGGTAGGAGCCGCCAGTGGTGCCGATCTGGCCGTTGCACCACGGCTGCTTGAGAATCCAACGATGCGTGTCCTCGCCGTCCGCGCGGTCATGCACGAAGGGAACCCACTGGCCGCCCGAGGTGCCTTTGCCACGGCAGTCTTGACTGACATAGACGTAGCCGCGCGACGCCCACACGCGGCCGGGGCCACCCTCCGGTTTGCCTTTGCCGTAGGGCGTGCGGGCGAGGATGACCGGGAACTTCCCGTCCGCTATCGGCAGGAAGATGTTCGCGGCGAGTTCCACGCCGTCGCGCATCGGGATTTTGACTTCGGCCCGCGATTCGACCTCGTAAGGCGGATTCGCGGCAAACAGCGCGCTGTGCAGCACGCACCACGACACAACAGCCAGCCATACCGCAAATGTTCGCGTTTTCATGTTTCAATTCGCCTTGATGAAGTCCCGCACCCACGTCGCCTGCTCCGGGTGCATGTCTATCAGGCATCCGGCGAGGATCGAGTAGCCCTGAATGGTTCCGTCACGTAGGGCCTTGCGGATGAACTCCCACTGAACCTTGAGCATCTCCATCGGCACGCCTGCCAGCAATGTGTAGTCGCGCAGGTAACAGCCGATGTTGATCGGCTTGCCGGGAAAGATTTCGCGGCATTGCTCGACGTAGCGATCGAGGTTGACGAGGTCCTTCGCCGCCCACACCCAGAGCGTCACCACGTCGAGCAGGTCGGTGAACCCGGCCCAGTTCTCCTTCTTCAATTCGTGCGAATAGACCACGCCCCAGTGTTTCAGCTTCGGGTTGGCGCTCTTCACCGCGCGATGGACCGCCGCGTATTGCTCAGGCGTGATGTGCTCGGCCTTGATCTTGCCGTAGAGGTCGTCGTCGAAGGCGCCGGTGACGTTCGAATACTTGCGGGACAACTGGCTGACGATCTCCGCCTCGCGGCACTTGCGCTCGATTCGGCCGTCGTGGTTCATCCGCATCGGCGCGCCGAGGCCCTTGTATTGCGGATGCTCAACCCGCTGGCCTTCCCACTTCGAGATTTCGCAGACGACCTCCTTCATGTCGCGCAGCTTCTCCATCGCCAGCGGCGTGTTGGGATGGAACATGAAGCAGCATCGCCGCAGCCCGAACCACTTCGTGCCTTCGCCCGCCCCGAAAATGGAAAACTGCCACTGCCCGTTGATCGCCTGCCCATCCCAGCACCAGCCCGCGTCGGCAAGCTTGCGAAGCCGGGGGCTTGCTGCCGTCGCAGTCGGTGGAAGTGTGGCGGTAGCAGACAACGCAACCGCGCCGCGGACGAAGCTTCGTCGGGAGATGGCCGTGCTCATGCTATCCTCCTATCACTCTGGAGCGGCTTTGCACAGCCTGAGGAAACAGGCCGGAAGCGCCTTGATATGCACACCATCGCCGGCAACACAGTCGCGCACGGCCCCCGAACACAACCCGAATACGCCCGGCAGATGCGGAAACAAAACCCATGGCGATCCGGCCACGCCGCGCGAGTCCGGCGTGAAACACACCACGAATGGCACCCATGCGACGCTCACTGCTTCCCGCCGACGAAATAGCCGCACGCGTCGAGTTCAAGCGTGAACTTCCCGGTGGTTGCGCTGGGATTGGCGCCTTCGGAAACCAACGCGCTGAACTTTCCCGGCAGTTCGATCTGCACCTTGACCTTGCGGTTCGACAGGCTTGCGATGGTGATGATCTCTTCGTTGCCGGCGCGGCGGAGGAACGACAGCACGGCGTCGGGTTGGTCGTTGTCGAGCCAGATGACTTCGCCGCTGGTCAGCGCCGGCTCGGTGCGGCGCAACTGGCAGAGTTTCTGGTGGAACGCAAACTTCGCCTTCGCCTTCGGCAGGCAGGCGGCTTCCCAGCGCACGGGCCAGCGGGCGTAGATGCTCTGCAACGAGGTGTCGCCGATCTCCTGGCCGTTGTAGAGCAACGGCACGCCATCGAGCGTGAAGTGGACGGCAGTCACGGCCGCCGCGCCGCGTTCGCCGAGGACCACCTCTGCGCGCAGCAGGTCGTTCACGATGTCGTGATTCTCCGTGTAGCGGATGAACCGCGCGCCACGCGGGCGCTCGTCGCGCATCTTCTCCCAAAGCGCGCGCAGCGACGACGCCAGCTGACCGCGCGTGAAGACGACATGGACCGCGTTGAGCCATGTGAAGTTGTAGTTGATGTCGAACGCCTTGAGTTGGTCGTCCTTCCGCTGGCCTTCGGCGAGGATGACGAGGTCCGGCCGCAGCGGTTCGAGCCGCGCGCGGGCTTCCTCCCAGAAATCCAGCGGCACGGCGTCCGACACGTCGCAGCGGAAACCGTCCACGTCGAAATCTTTCACCCAATGCCCCATGTTCGCCCACAGATGCTCCCGCAGCCCGCGGCTGTTGAAGTTCAGGCGCGGGAAGTTCCATCCGCCCGTCGTCGCTTTGCCCGATGCGTCGCGCTGGATGAAGTCGCGCTGTTTCATCAGCACCGACGTCGGCCCGCAGTGGAAATAGACGAGGTCCATCAGCACGCGCATCCCCAGCTTGTGCGCCGTGGCGATGAATGCGCGCAGGTCGCTCTCGCTGCCATACTCCGGGTCAATGCGGTTGTAGTCCTTGATGCGATACGGGTTTCGCGGGTTGTTCGTGCCAGACGCTTTCTGCCGCTTGCTCCAGAACTCCTGCCGCATGTCGGCATCCTGCAGATTGACCGGGCAGAGATAGATGATGTTCGCGCCAAGCTCGGCGACCTGCGGCAGCCGTTTCGTCGCCGCGCGCAACGTCCCCTCCGGCGTGAACCCGCGCAGCCATACCTGATACATGACACCACGCGTCAGCCATTCCGGCGACGGACGGGCTTGGAGCACGGCGAGGTTCTTCGTCGGCTCTGCCGCATGCACGATTGCGAGCGACGCAAACAACAACACAAATTGGTGGCGGATGAAGTCAGTCATGGAGTTGCTTTCGTATCGAGCGGCAGCGCTGCTTTCTCCGCGATCAGCACCGGCGCGTCATAGAGGGGAATGTCTTTGAAGATGGTGAACGCGCCCGCCTTCACGATGCGGTCCGCCGGGATTTCGTAAATCCGCCCGGAGACCAGGTCCACCCAGACAGGCTCTTTGATGGCGAGGCCCTTCACCACGACCTGTGCCGGCCGCGTCACGAACGCATCGTCCGGCGTGCCCGAGTTGTCCCACAACGCCACCAAGCTCTGCCCCGTTTTCTTGTTCCGGTAAGCGAAACACGCCGTCGCCCTGTCATACATCACGGCGACGGCAGGCTGCTTCACGCGTTCCAGCGTGTCGTCGAACACCGTGACGGCGTTCTGGACCGAATAGTAGGCGAGCTTGATCTTCTCCACTTTCTTGTCCGCCGTGGCCCACAGCAGGCCCTTGCGATTGATCTCGCGTCCCGTGTGGTTGAAATCGCAGATCGTGAAGACCGCCGATTCCACATCGTGCCCCAGGTCGCCGAGCATCCGCCGCAAATCCCATTTCGCCTGGCTGTATTCCGTCCATGGATGGTTGGAGAGCGCAAACTTCGTCGCCAGTTCCGACGGGCAACCGTTCTCACCCTGCCGCATCTTCGCCTGCGCCGAGTATTTCGCCAGCGTCGCCTTCAAC
>Ga0163199_1002513_pt1 | contig 11196 bp, 9 predicted proteins | sample PL_2010_150m_FD_113537 | JGI IMG/M metagenome (GOLD analysis project Ga0163199, IMG submission 113537) | Freshwater microbial communities from Powell Lake, British Columbia, Canada to study Microbial Dark Matter (Phase II) - PL_2010_150m | ecosystem: Environmental > Aquatic > Freshwater > Lake ...
CCACTAACGCCTAGTCCGGCTTCTTGTTCCTTTCCTGGTTGATAACGTGGCGCCAGTTGTCCGGCCCGTGGCAGCGCTCGCACTTCGCGCCGTTGGTTTCGAAGTGAATGTCGTCCTGGCGATGGCAGCTCAGGCATTCGACCGCGAGCGCGACTTTGTCCGCGACCGGCTTGTTGTGGCAGGCAAGGCACCTTACCTTAATGTGCCGGTCGACAAGCTTGAAGCGCGAGCGCACATTATGGTCGAACTCCCAGTCCTTCCAGCCGCGCGCACTGTGGCATTGTTCGCAGCGCGGGCCAAGGCGCTGCCTGTGGAAATCGTCCTTCGCATGGCAGGATGCGCAACTGGGTTTGGCATCCTTGAACGCAGGGCTGGCATGGCACTTCTTGCATTCGACTTTGGCATGCCGTTCGCGCAGCGGAAATTCAGATCGATTGTGGTCGAATGAACTTTCGCGCCAGCTCGTTTCGCCATGGCAGCGCGCGCAATCGCTGCCCAGCTGATTTTTGTGCTTGTCATCGCGCTCGTGGCAGGCGAAACAGCGGCTCTCGAGCTTGTCGCGATAGAGCGCGCCCTTGTGACACGCGTCGCATTTGACCTGCTGGTGCCTGGCGCGCAGGGGATAGCGCGTGTCGCGCGCGTGTTCGAACACGACGCTCCTGAACGATTTCTCTGCGTGGCAGGTCTGGCATTTCTCGCCGTAGCGCCCCTTGTGACCTTTTTCCCGGTCGTCGCGTTCGTGGCAACCGAAGCAGGCCGAGGGCGGCTTGTTGCCGAACAGGCGCGTCACCGGCTGCTCGCGCAACAGGCGCGCATCTTTGTGGCAGCCGTCGCATTTCGCCTTGCGGTGCGTCTCGCGCAGCAGGAATTTGGAATCGCGGTCGTGGTCGAATCGAGCTGCCTCTTTCCAGGTCTTTTCGTTGTGGCACAACTCGCATTTGTCGCCCAGCGCGGCTTTGTGGACATCGTCCTTGCGGTGGCAGGAAAGGCATTTCAGCGGCGTATTGGCGAAGTGCTGCACATCGGCGTGGCATTCGGCGCATTTCACCCTGGCGTGGCGCAGCAACAGCGGAAAGCGCGTCTTGGCATGATCGAAGCGCGCCTCCTTCCAGCTGCCCTCGTTGTGGCAGTGCTCGCATTTCGGGTTCAGCGTGCCCTTGTGCTTGTCGTCCTTGCGGTGGCAGGAGACGCATTCGCGCGCGGTATTGGCGAGGTGTTGCGCGTCGGCATGGCAGTCGACGCATTTCACTTTGGCATGGCGCAGCAGCAGCGGAAAGTGGGTTTTCGCATGATCAAAGCGCGCCTCCTTCCAGTTGCTCTCGTCGTGACAGCTTTCGCACTTCGGCCCCAGCGTGTCCTTGTGCTTGTCGTCCTTGCGGTGGCAGTTTACGCAGGTCGACGGCGCGTCGCGATGCTTGGCCTTCGGCCGGTGGCATTCCGCGCACTTGGCGTCCCGGTGCTTGCCGCGCAGCGCGAAGTCGGTCTTGGCATGGTCGAAAGTCTGCTCGTCGAGTTTGACGATGTTCGCTGCGCGGCCCTTGTGCTCGGTATGGCAGGCGCGGCACTCGCGCGGTTCCAGCCGGCCGTGATAGCCGGTCTTGGCGCGTACGTCTGCCGCGACCTTCTTGTGGCAGTCCAGGCACAGTCCTGGCTGCGCCGCGCGGTCAAAGCGCACGTGGCAGTGCTTGCAGTCGGATTCTTCCTTGATGTGCGCGCGCGCTACTTCGCCCGGCATGATCGCCGATTCCAGGCTCTGTGCGCGCGCCGCCTGTGCGCCCATTCCCAGCACGACAATGGTGACGGCGGTGGCGAGGGAGGCAATCCCCCTAATAGACGTGGACAGCCACAACATGGACGAGCGCTGTAATCACGAGCATGCACAGAAACGGTATGTGTATGACATGCCAAAGCGAGAACAACCGCTCATAGGTCGAGAACTGGGCGCGGCGCTGGGCCGCCTGCAGGGTACTGTCTATGGTTTGCAGGAGAGCGCGCAGGTTCGCGTGCGACGCGACCAGGCGGTCGGTTTCGGCCGCAGCGTAAGCGGCGAGCGTACGCCGCATGCGCCGGCGGGTGAGCATGCGCTTGGCGCCGAGGGAGAGAAAGTGCACGGCGCGCGCGTATTTGCCCGCGGGGCGGTCAGAGACAAGGGCGGCGAACTGCTCCACCTCCGTCTTCACCAGGGGCATGCGGCTCAACACCGGCGCCAGCGCCTCAAACTCCCGCGCCAGGGCCTGCTCCAGTTCCTTAAGGGTCGCGTGGCTGCCGTACAGCCCATGGTGAATCTTGCGATAGATGAACCGGCCGATCAGGCCGCTTGCGACCACCAGCAGCATGCAGCCGAGCGCTACGGCGGCATTGAATGAGCCGACGCGGAAGGTCGAATGAAACAGCACCAGAAGGGGGCCCAGCACACCGCCGACCATGTGAAAGTGAAACCAATGCTTGAGCGCACCCCATTCGTGCATGAAGCGCAAGCGCTTGCGTAGCGGGTACAGCAGCAGGCCCAGCATGAGTGTGCCGCCCACGAGTCCCAGCGCGTAGCCGAGCCCCTTGCCCGAGGCGTACCAGCCTCCCGTTCGAACGGCCAAGGCGGCCGACGCCAGGACGACGAGCACAAGCGCGACTGCGCCGCCAAGCGCGATGACGCGCAGGCGCTCCAGCCGCAGCGGGACCGCGGCGCTCGCCGCGGCGGAATTGAGTATCGCTTCTGAATTCATTGTTTGCACGGGTTCTGCAGCTTTGGCGCGGCGTTAGTGCCGATCAAGCTGGTGCAATTATGGCGGTGATCGCCTGCGGCCCAAAATGGGTAAATCTACTACTTCCGGCGGCCGGTGTATTTCCCTACAGTGGGCTCGTCCCCGGAAAACCGTGCGCGGTGCGGAGCCGGGGGATGGGCAAGATACGGAAAAAACGTTTCCGGACCAGTGAAAGGACCAAGCAAATGAAGCTCAATATGATGGGTAGGTTGATGTTGATGGCACTGCTGCTGGTTGCGGCGCGAAACGGATCTGCGGGGACACTGGCTGGTTCAGCGCACGATTTTTCCACTGCAGGCTGGAATACGGGAGCGAAGGTGTGCGTGACCTGCCATACGCCGCACAAGAGCGACACCAGCGTCGCGGACGCACCCCTGTGGAACCATACGCTGCAGACCACGAGCTACACGCTGTATACCAGCCCGACCATCAAGGCGACCATCGGCCAGCCGGGGGGCAATTCCAAGCTGTGCCTGTCCTGCCATGACGGTACCGTCGCAATCGACAGCTTCGGTGGCGCCTCCGGCACGACCATGATCTCCAATGCTGCTTACAAGGCCACCAGCAACCTGGGATCGTCCCTGAACGACGATCACCCGATCGGCTTCACCTACGACACGGCGCTGGCCACGGCCAACGGTTCGCTGCACGATCCGGCCACGAAGAACGTGACCATCGGCTCCTCGCCGACCAAGTCCGGGACGGTCACGGCGATGATGCTGTTCAGCGGCAAGATGGAATGCTCGTCTTGCCACGACGTGCACAACACTTTCACCGTCGGGGCGGCCGGTACGGGCATGGTGAAGCTGGCTTCTGCGGGCAGCGCGATTTGCACCGCTTGCCATAATAAATAGCGCAATTTTCAAAAGGGAACGGCCTGCGGCGCCCGCAGGCCGTCGCGATTCACGGCGCGCTGGCGCAGCGGACCTCTGTTGACCAAGGTACCGATGCCGTGCCGCCCGCGCTCGGACCAGGGCAATAATGAGAACAAAGCTGATGCACGGATTTGCACGGAGCTTGCATTTGGGGCTGGTCGCAGCGCTGACGGCCGCGCTGCTCGCCGGTTGCGCCAGCGTGCCCGGCCCGGAACCGCAGGCGCAGGGAACGGCTTTTTATCCGCCCCTGCCCAATCCGCCGCGCATCCAGCATTTGAAGACACTGACAGGCGAGCGCGATCTGGGCGCGCCCGTGACCGGATTCGCAAAATTCGTCCTGGGTGACGATACCAGGACGCAACAACTCAAACAGCCCTATGGCGTCGGCGTCTACGCGGGCAAGCTTTACGTCGTCGACAGCCGCGCGCCCGGCCTCGCCGTATTCGACCTTACGCAGCAGCGCTTCGAACTGATGACCGGCGCGCCCAACGGGCGCATGAAACGCCCGATCAATATCACCATCGACAGCGACGGAAGCAAGTACGTCACCGATACCGGACGCGATCAGGTCCTGGTGTTCGACCGGGGTGACCGGTTTGTCGCAGCGTACGGGGCCGAGGGCCAGTTCCGTCCAGTAGATACGGCGATTGCGGGGGAACGGCTCTACGTGGTCGACATCCAGCACCATCAGGTGCAGGTGTTGGAGAAGCAGACGGGCAAATTCCTGTTCAAGTTCGGCAGCGCCGGCTCGAAGCCGGGCGAACTGTTCCATCCCACGAATATAGCGATAGGCGCCGATGGCGACGTGTATGTGGTCGAAACCAGCAACTTTCGCGTGCAGCGCTTTACCGCGGAGGGCAAGCCGGTGCGGATGTACGGCGAGATCGGCAGCGAGCGTGGCAATTTTTCCCGGCCCAAGGGAGTAGCGCTGGACCGGAACGGACGGATTTACGTCGGCGACGCGGCCTTTCAGAACGTGCAGATCTTCGACCAGGAGGGCCGCTTGTTGCTGTTCTTCGGGCAGCCGGGGGGCGACGTGGAGGGACTCAATCTGCCCGCCGGGATTGCGATCGATTACGACAACGTGAAGTATTTTCAGGCCTACGCCGATCCGCGCTTCAACATCGAATACCTGATTTTCGTGGTGAGCCAGTTCGGCCCGAACAAGGTCGATGTGTTCGGCTACGGAAAGATGAGCGGCATGGACTATGCGGCTGACGAAGCGGCGGCCGCCAGGTTGGCGGCGAAGCCGGTCGCCAAGCGCGAACCTTGACGGCGCAGCGCGGCCGGGGAAATTTCAATACCTCTAGCCCCGGACGGCGGACCGCGGCGCGCGAGGCTGTTTTTCTGGCATGGCGGGTAATGCTGCTTTGGGGCTGCTGCGAACTTGGCGTGGCCCAGGAGATTGCGCCGTTCCGGATGACGGGTGTGGAGGGCTACAACAATCTGCGCTATGTGCGTGACCAGTATGTGACTACGCAGCCGGGTGTCGGATCCGTCTCCGGCACGACCTCGAAACAAGGGCAGTCGGAGTTTCGCGAAGAGCTGTTCGTCATGACCCATAGCTATATCTATCATCCGAATCTGCTGTCACTGGATATTGGCGCCGGGCCGATATTGCAGTACAGCGGCTTTCTGAACGACGCGGGAGAAACGAAGTCCGGGGGCGCGCTTTACAACTTTTCCGGCCGGGCGAAATTCCTGCGCGACAAGCCCTATCAGGGCTCCGTGTTCTACGAGCACCTGAATCCGACCCTGAACGTCGCCCCGGGTCAGGTGATCACCCAGGAGAATACGCGTTACGGCGGGGATTTCGCGCTGCTGGCGCCGTTCGCGCCGGTGCCGATGTTCGTGGATTTTTCGCGCGCGCATTTTCAGGGGCGCGGCGCGGACCGCATCATCGACGATCAGATCGACCGGCTGAATCTGCGCGCCAGCCGCAGTTTTGGCGTGATCGGGTCGACCCAGTTTCAATACCAGGCATCGCAGCAGGCGTCGCTCTCGGGAAGTCCGAATCTGCCGATTCAGGGCAGCGATTCACGCAACCAGGGTCTGAGCCTGGACTCGCGCTTCCAGTTCGGCGCAGCGAGGCAATACGACCTGACCAACCTGATTACCCTCAATTCGCAGGCCTACACGCTGCAGGGACAGAACGCGATCCCGGAACGCAAAGACGCAAGGCTGTTTCTCGACCTGCGCGGCAGGCATTCCAAGGATTTGCAGAGCTTTGGCTTCTTCAACCACAGTTCGAGCGACCAGGGCGAACTGCGCTCGACCGTGAACTCCGCGACGGCGGGGCTGAACTATACCCCGCGGCCGGAGTTCTACGCCGGGGCCGGGATACATGCCGATGAAAACCAGACCAGGCAGCTGAATTCGAACATGCGCGGGTTCGATGGTTCCGTGCGCTATCAAAAGGCGCTGCCGCTGGGCGTGATGCAGGCAAGCTATGCGTTGCGCTATGACCGGCGCGAGCAGATTGCCACGGCGGCGCAGACCGGCGTTATCGGCGAGCGCGCCACTCTGGTTGGCACCACTTATATCGCCTTGACCCAGCAGCATGTGAGTGCCGGCAGTGTGGCGGTCGTCAACGCGGCACGCACGCAGACTTTCGTCGAAGGAGGCGATTACGTGCTCACGCTGGTCGGCACGGAAACGCGGTTGCAGCGGCTGATTGGCGGGGCGATCCTCGACGGGCAGGAGGTGCTGCTCGACTATGCCTACGACGTGGGCGGCACCTTCGCCTACAGCCAGACGGATCAAACGCTGAATCTCAACTGGGCGCCGCGCAGCAATGTCAATACCTATTTCCGTTATTTGAATTCGGCGCCGCGCCTTGGCTCGGGTGTTCCAGCATTTCCGCTGAATGCGGTGCGCGGCACCCTGTTCGGCGTGCGTGCCGATGTGCCGCTGAGACTGCGCATGGAGATGGTCCTGGGGGGCAGTATCGAGCGGGAGAACCGGCGCGAAACCATTTCCCCTTACCGGCGCGACGCGGAGGAACTGTATGCGCAGGCGGAGGACCCGTTTTTCGGCGTCGGCAACCTGCGTGTGTCGGCGCGGCGTACGCGTGTCGTGTACGACAATTCACTGCAGAACGTCAATCTTCGCGGTTATGAACTACGCTATTGGGCACGCCTCCGGCTTGGGCTGGACCTGTCTGCAAGTCTCAGCGCCGAAACCGACTCCGGTGGCCTGGTGGAGCGGCGGCGCATGGTCGCCAGCGCAAAGGCGCAGTGGAATTACCGCAAGCTGAAGTTGAGTTTCGATCTGGGGCGCACTGCGGAAACCCAGGGCGATCTAAGACGCGTGCGCTCCTTAGTGCAGATGCAGGCGCGGAGGGAGTTTTGAGCATGACGGCATGCGCTCGTGCACTTGCCGCCATCGTGCTGGGCGTAGGGCTGTCGGGCTGTACTCCCTTGCTGCGGAAAGCCGAGAACACGCCGCCGTTGGTGTGGCCGGCCGCACCCGACGCGCCGCGCATCGCGTTCGTAACGTCCTTCTCCAAACCGGAGGACCTGGGTATCGACCGCGGATTCTTCCAGCGCGCAGCCGATCTGCTGTTCGGGCGCGACGAATCGCGTCTGGTCCGGCCGATGGCAGTTGTCGCAGTCGGGGATGTCCTGTATGTGGCCGATCCGGGCGCAAAGGGCGTGCATCGCTTCGACCAGAAGCAGGGAAGCCACGAACTGATCCATGCCGCCGGCGGCGGCCCGCTGCCGTCCCCGGTAGCGCTTGCACTGGGGGAGGCGGGGGAGGTCTATGTCAGCGATTCGGCGCTGGCAGCGGTGTTCGTCATCCGGCCCGGCGCGAAGGAGGCGGTGCCGCTGGCTCTGGCGGCGCGCCTGGGACAGCCTACCGGCATCGCGTTCGACGCGGCGACCCGGCGCCTGTTCGTGGTGGATACCAGCGCGCATTGCGTGAACGTGTTCGGCCCCGACGGGGCGCTGGTATCGAGCTTCGGCGGGCGCGGAACGGGCGAGGGCGAGTTCAACTACCCGACACTGATCTGGCGCACGCCGCAAGGCCGCTTGTACGTGACCGATTCCCTGAATTTTCGCATTCAGAGCTTCGACGATCGCGGGCGGTTTCTGGCCAAATTCGGCGGCCTGGGAGACGGCTCCGGCGATCTGCCGCGGCAAAAAGGCGTGGCGACGGATCACTACGGGCATGTCTACATAGTCGACTCGCTGTTTCACGCCCTGCAGGTGTTCGACGATCATGGCCGATTCCTGCTGTCGCTGGGCGGTATGGGGCGCGCGCGCGGCGAATTCTGGCTGCCGACTGGCCTGTTCATCGGTGCGGACGACAAAATCTATATTGCCGACTCCTACAACCAGCGGGTGCAGGTGCTGCGCTATATCGGGGGCCCGACGTGAGGCCGTACCGCGCCGCCTGGATGGCCGCTGTCGCATTCGCTTGCGCGCTGGTGCTCGCCTTTCCGGCGCGGGCCGGTGTTGCCACCACCAAGCACAACCTGTCGGCGAGCGGACCGGGTACTGTTAAAGCGGCGACCGAAGCTCAGATCTGCGTGTTTTGCCACGCGCCGCACAATAGCGCGCCCAGCGCGCCGCTATGGAACAGGCAGACCCCGGGAAGCACCTACACGCCTTACACCAGTTCGACTGCAAAGGCCGCTGCCGGCCAGCCCACGCGCGGTTCACTTCTATGCCTGTCCTGCCACGACGGCACGATTGCGCTGGGCCAGGTGCTGAGCCGGACTGCACCGATTTCGATGACCGGAGGGGTAAGCACCATGCCCGCCGGATCGGCCGGCCACCTGGGAACCGACCTGTCGGGAGACCATCCCATTTCCTTCGCCTACACCTCCACGCTTGCGTCCACACGCGGCGAACTGGTGGATCCGGGCACACTCACGGGGGCGGTGCGGCTGGATAGCGGCGGGCAGATGCAGTGCAGCGCCTGTCACGATGCGCACAACGACCTTTACGGCAAATTCCTGGTCATGCCCAACACGGCTTCGGCGCTGTGCCAGGTATGCCATGTGAAGGACTACTGGAGCGCGAGCGACCACAAGCTGTCGGCCAAGACCTGGAACGGCAGCGGCCCCAGCCCCTGGCCGCATACCAGCGGCACTACGGTTGCCGCCAATGCCTGCGAGGGCTGCCACCGCCCGCATACGGCTCCGGGCAAGAAGTGGCTCCAAAACGCGGCGACCGAGGAGGGCAACTGCTATCCGTGCCACAACGGCAATGTTGCGGCGAAAAATATTCAGACGGAATTCGCCAAGGCGTCGATACACCCGGTCGCCGGCACGACGGGCGTGCACGATCCGGCAGAGAGCGGAATCGTGAATTCCCGTCACGTCGAATGCGTCGATTGCCACAATCCGCACGCGAGCAATGCGGTTGCCGGCACGATACCGGGTTCGCTGATCGGGGTGCGGGGAATCGGCATAAATGGCGTCGAAGTCAACCCGGCCACCGCGGCGTACCAGATCTGCTATCGCTGCCATGCCGACAGCAGCGGCCAGCCGGCACCGAAGACCGCGCGCGTGACTGGTCAGAACAATACCCGCCTGGATTTTCTGACTTCCAACAAGTCCTGCCATCCTGTCGCAGGCGCCTGTCCTCAAGTAACGCCTTCTTCGGTCCTGGTTTCGCCCTGGACGAGCTCCAGCATTCTGAAGTGCGGCGATTGCCACAACAACAACGCCGGCCCGGGCAACAACGGTACCGGCCCCGCGGGCCCTCACGGTTCGACCAATCCCAGCCTGCTCGAACGCTCCTATACCGGCACCCGGCCTGCAATATGCGCCAAATGCCACACCACCACCTATGTCAAGTTCAACGGGGACAGCAGTCACCGCAAACACACCGGCGACATTGGGGCGACCTGCAACACCTGTCACGACCCGCACGGCTCGCTGAATTACCCGTCGCTGATCAATTTCGACACCAGCCTGGTGACCTTCCGCAGTTTTACGCCGTCCACCGCCGGCCAAGCCAATAACGGCAGTTGCAACTTGACCTGCCACGGCAAGAACCACAACAACTGCAGTTACAACAATTGTTGAACGCCGATGCAGCTTGTTATAGTTTTGCCCTTTCAGGCGCGCCGCGCCATCGGCGCAGTGCCTGCGGGACGGAAAACGGGAGTACGCAGGTGAATCTGAAAGCCACGTACAGAGCCTTGGTCGCAGCGGTCTGGCTCGCGCTGGGTGCGTCGTCCGGCACTGCAGGCACGCTCGCCGGATCGGCGCATGATTTTTCCACTGCGTCCTGGGGGGGCGGACAGATCTGCGTTCCCTGCCATACGCCGCACAAGGCGAACGCCGGCGTGAGCGCCGCGCCGCTTTGGAACCACACGGTCACGACCCAGGTATATACCCTGTACGCGCTGCTCGGCGGCAAGGCGATCATGGGGCAGCCTACCGTAGGCGACAAGCTTTGCCTGTCCTGTCACGATGGTACCGTTGCGTTGGACAGCTACCGAGGCCTGACTGGCGCGACGTTCGTCAGCGCGGCGAACAATCTGGGGACTAATTTGGGTGTGCATCACCCATCCAGTTTCCACTATGACACCTCGCTGGCCACGGCAAACGGCTCGCTGTTCGATCCGACCACGAAGCTGGTGACCATCGGTACAGGAACCCAGGTAAAGACCGGGACGATAGGCGCGATCCTGCTTTCCGCCGGCCAGGTGCAGTGTTCCAGTTGTCATGATGTGCACAACACCTTCAACGCGACTACGAAGAATTTGCTCAAAATGAGCATGGCAACGAGCGCGATGTGTTTTGCTTGCCATAATTACTAGGTTATCAATACGGTTTGTCGAATATGCCGGGCGAGCGATAGGAGCAGCCAAGTGACCGGGACAAGAGCAGTGCAGGTATTCATGCTGGCGGCGGTGCTGCTGCTCGTGGCGCGGTCCGCCGTTTCCGGATCCATCATGGGATCGGCGCATGATTTTACGATCTACAACTGGTCCGGCGGCCAGGTATGCATTGCCTGTCACAACCCGCAAAATGCCAATACCAGCGTGACCGTGGCGCCGCAATGGAACCACACCCTATCGGCGCAATCGTACACGCTGTATTCCTCACCATCGCTCAAGGCCAATATCGGCCAGCCGGGGATGCGCTCGAAGCTATGCCTGTCCTGCCACGACGGCACCGTCGCAGTGGACAGCTTCGGCGGTGCGACGGGATCGCAATATGTCAGCGGCGCCAACAACGTCGGCATCGTTCTGAAAGACGATCATCCGATAGGCTTGCTCTACGATAGTACGCTCGCCACGCTGAACGGCAGTTTGTTCGACCCGGCCTCCAAGAGCGTAACCATCGGTTCGGGCGGCACAACGCAAACGGGTACCGTCGCGTCGCTGATGCTCTACGACGGCGGGCAGCTGGAGTGCTCGTCCTGCCACGACGTGCACAACAAGTACACCGCGGGAACCAGGGGGCTGATGAAAGTCGACTCCGTGGGAAGCGCCATCTGCAAGGTTTGCCACAACAAGTAGATGTAGATCGCGGCCTGCACGATTTTCCGGCGGAGCCGGACGGTCCGCTGCCGGCAGAGGCCTTGGATGCGGCGTATTGA
>Ga0163199_1002514_pt1 | contig 11189 bp, 10 predicted proteins | sample PL_2010_150m_FD_113537 | JGI IMG/M metagenome (GOLD analysis project Ga0163199, IMG submission 113537) | Freshwater microbial communities from Powell Lake, British Columbia, Canada to study Microbial Dark Matter (Phase II) - PL_2010_150m | ecosystem: Environmental > Aquatic > Freshwater > Lake ...
AAGGCGAAAGCCCTGCTGCGCGCCGCCGAGATGGCCGAAGCCGGTCTCGACACGCGTTTCGACTGAGAAAGAAATGGCCCCCACGCTCACTTCGTTCGCGGCCGCCCTCGGGAGCGGCCCTTCAGGAGTCCTACCATGCTCTTGATGATCGACAACTACGACAGCTTCACCTACAACCTGGTCCAGTATTTCGGCGAACTCGGCGAAGACGTGCGCGTGTATCGCAATGACGCCATCACCCTCAAGGAAATTGCCGCCATGGCGCCGGCGCGCATCGTCGTCTCGCCCGGGCCCTGTTCGCCTGCCGAAGCCGGCATTTCCGTGGCGACGATCAAGGAATTCGCCGGCAAGATTCCCATCCTCGGCGTGTGCCTGGGCCACCAGAGCATCGGCGCGGCCTTCGGCGGAGCAATCGTGCATGCCAAACAGTTGATGCACGGCAAGACCTCCCCGGTGCATCACTACGGCGCAGGGGTGTTTCGAGGCCTGCCCAACCCGCTCCTGGTGACCCGATACCACTCTCTGGCAATCGCCAGCGAAACGCTGCCGGATTGCCTGGAAGTCACGGCATGGACGGAGGATCGCGAGATCATGGGCGTGCGCCACAAGACCTTGACTGTCGAGGGCGTCCAGTTTCATCCTGAATCAATACTCACCGAGCGCGGCCACGACCTGCTGCGCAATTTCCTTAAGGCCTAGCGCATGATCACTCCCCAACAAGCCCTGCAGCGCACCATCGAGCACCGCGAGATCTTCCATGACGAGATGCTGCACCTGATGCGCCAAATCATGCAGGGGGAAATTTCCCCGCTGATGGTTGCGGCCATCCTCACCGGCCTGCGCGTGAAGAAGGAAACCATTGGCGAGATCACCGCCGCGGCCCAGGTCATGCGTGAGTTATCCAGCAAGGTGGAAGTCGCCGACAACCGCCACTTCGTCGACATCGTCGGCACCGGCGGCGACGGCGCCCATACCTTCAACATTTCCACCGCCGCAATGTTCGTGGCGGCGGCGGCCGGAGCCAAAGTCGCCAAGCATGGCGGTCGCGGCGTTTCCTCGAGTTCCGGCAGCGCCGACGTGCTGGAGGCGCTGGGTGCCAACATCCAGCTCGCGCCGCAGCGGGTCGGTGAATGCATCGCCGCCACCGGCATCGGCTTCATGTTTGCGCCCAACCATCACACGGCGATGAAGAATGTCGCGCCGGTACGCCGCGAAATGGGGGTGCGGACCATTTTCAACATCCTCGGCCCGCTCACCAACCCGGCCGGCGCGCCCAACACGCTGATGGGGGTTTTTCATCCCGATCTGGTCGGCATCCAGGTGCGGGTGATGGAACAACTGGGCGCCAACCATGTGCTGGTGGTCTACGGCAAGGACGGGATGGATGAAATCTCGCTCGGCGCAGCAACCATGGTCGGCGAATTGAAGGACGGCAAGATCGCCGAATACGAGATCCATCCGGAAGATTTCGGGCTGCAGATGCTTTCCAACCGCAGCCTGCGTGTCGCCGATGCACAGGAATCGAAGGAAATGCTGTTGGCTGCGCTGGCCAATGACGATGGCGCACCGCGCGAGATCGTCATCCTCAATGCCGGCGCCGCCCTCTATGCGGCCAATCTCGCCGCATCGATTCCCGCCGGCATCACCCTGGCGCGCGAGGCGATTGCCAGCGGCGCCGCACGCGCCAAGCTGGATGAGTTCGTCAGCTTTACCCGGCGCTGAGACCGACAACGCCGATGTCGGATATCCTGCGCAGGATCCTCGCCGTAAAGCGTGAGGAAGTCGGCGCCGCGCGGAGCCTCACGCCGCTGGCGCAGATTCGCGGCGACGCGGAAGCCGAGGCGCGAGAGAGACCGGCACGCGATTTCGTCGGCGCCATACGTCGCAAAATCGCCGCGGGGAACGTTGCGGTCATCGCCGAGATCAAGCGCGCCAGCCCGTCCAAGGGGGTGCTGCGCGAGGATTTCCAGCCCGCCGCGATAGCCGCCGACTACGCCGAACACGGCGCGGCTTGCCTCTCGGTACTGACCGACCGGCAATTTTTCCAGGGTGCGCCGGAATACTTGCAGCAGGCTCGCCAAGCGTGTGCATTGCCGGCGCTGCGCAAGGACTTCCTGATCGATCCCTATCAGGTCTATGAATCCCGGGCGATGGGCGCTGATGCTGTCCTGTTGATCGTCGCCGCGCTCGATCTCGGCCTGCTGCGGGAGATGGAAGCAATTGCCGGGGCGCTGGGCATGGCGGTGCTGGTCGAAGCCCACGATGCCGCCGAAACCGAGCTCGCTCTGCAACTGCAGACGCCGCTGCTCGGCATCAACAACCGCAACCTGAAAACTTTTGAAGTCAGCCTCGCCACCACGCTAGACCAGCTTGAACACATCAAGATTGCCGCCCCGGGCCGAATCGTCGTCACCGAATCCGGCATTGTTGCCCCGGCCGATGTCGCCCTGATGCGCACGCGGGGCGTGCGGGCATTTCTGGTCGGGGAAGCCTTTATGCGCGCGCCGTCGCCAGGAATCGCGCTGGCGGGTCTATTTGACTAGTGGTTTGTTGCACAAATACCACAATATTGCCTTCAAGCCTTGCAATAAGCGGCTTTCCGCTTGCCGTGGCCTGACTAGAAGAGGCAAAATATTGCCCAGCTTCTCTCAATTCGGGAGGCAGAAGGTGCAGCGGCAGTGACCAACACGTGAAGTCATTGATGTTTGCCCTCTTCTCAACCACTAGGAGATTCACAACCATGCAAAAGAAACTAATCGCTTTGGCAGTTGCCGGCCTCGTTTCCGGCGGTGCGTTCGCACAAAGCAACGTAACCATTTATGGCACCGTTGACGTCAATGTCGATAGCGGCAACTACGGCAGAGGCAGCGTCATGCGCGTGGCCAACAGCGGCTACACGACCGAGCGTATGGGCTTCCAGGGAACGGAAGATCTGGGCGGCGGCTTGAAAGCCAATTTCCGCCTGGAAATGGGTCAGGGAACCGACAACGGCTCCAACGACAGTCTGGTCGGGCAGTTCTTCCAGCGCGAAGCTCGGCTGGGACTGAGCGGCAGCTTCGGCAGCTTCGATGCCGGCCGTCAGTACACCCCGGTGTTTAACCTGCAGGCAGGCAACGACATGTTCCGCGTCGCCGGTATCGGTTCCAACTACAGCCTGATCAACGTCGGCATGACCCGCGCCAGTAACTCGCTGAAGTGGACGTCCGCCGACATGAGCGGTTTCGGCATCACTTTCATGTATTCCTTGGGTGATACCGGCGCTCCCGCTGCTGCCGGCGCTGCCGCTAACGGCAACACCCTGCAGGAAGCCACGACTGATCCCAAGGACGCAGGCCGGCACACCGGCTTGAACCTGAGATATGCCAACGGCCCGCTGTCCCTCGGCTATGCCTACGCCAGCGAGAAATCGAAACCCAATCAGTTGGCTGTTCCGATCCCCACTCCGTCGACCACAACAGTTAACTATCTGGGTGGCGGCTACAATTTCGGACCCGCCAGGATCGTCGCCAGTTGGGAAGCCCTGAAGAACTCCGCCACCAACGTGGGCGACTACAGCGTCTGGAGCCTCGGCCTCGGTATTCCGGTGATGGGTTCGGATGAAATCAAGGGCGTCTACACCAACAAGAAGATGAAGAATGTCACCGCTACCGACAGCAAGCTGTTGGCCCTCGGTTATGTGCACCCGATGTCCAAGCGCACCACGCTGTACGGTACTTATTCCAAGATGACTAACGACAGCAAGGCCAGAGTCTCCATGCTCGGCGCCCCCGGCGTTATCGCCCTGGATGTCGGATACGATCCGAGCGGCGTGCAGGTCGGCGTGTCGCACAACTTCTAAGAACAACTGTTCCAGCAGGAATCAGACGGCCACCTTCGGGTGGCCGTTTTTTGTGGTCTATCCGCTTGTTAGTGAAAGGCGAGGGTGCCCGCGCGCTATGCCTGCCGCCTAGCTAAGCTTCCCATGACAATGCTTGTATTTCTTGCCTGATCCGCACGGACAGGGGTCGTTGCGGCCGATCTTCTCGGTATGCCGCACGACCGGTTGGGCAGGCTTGTCTTCCGGCTTGGCGAGCACCTCGTCATAGTCGGCGTGATGATACTGGACGTTCTCGAGTTGTGGCGGTGCTTCCGCCTGCTCGATCTGCTCTTCGGTGCGGATCTCGACCGTCAGCAGCAGTTTGGTGACATCCATGCGCACCGATTGCAGCAACCCCTCGAATAGCTCGAAAGCCTCGCGCTTGTATTCCTGCTTGGGATTCTTCTGCGCATAGCCGCGCAAGTGGATGCCTTGACGCAAATGGTCAAGGGCGGCGAGATGCTCGCGCCAGTGCGTGTCGAGACTTTGCAACATGGCATTGCGCTCGAAGCCGTGCCAGGCATCGGCGTCGACGCTGGCGATCTTGGCGACGTAAGCCTCATCGGCGGCATCCAGAATGCGCTTGAGCAAGTCGTTGTCGTTGAGCTCGGGTTCCGCCTTGAGCCATTCGCCCACCGGCAGCTTCATCTGCCAGTCGCCTGCCAATGCGGACTCCAGCGCGGAAATTTCCCACTGTTCCTCCACGCTTTCAGCCGGCACGAAGATACGAAAAGTGTCGTGCAGCACGCCCTGGCGCATCGCCGTGATGGTCTCGGTGATGTCGTCGGTTTCGAGCAGTTCGTTTCTCTGCTGGTAAATCACCTTGCGCTGGTCATTGGCGACGTCGTCATATTCGAGCAGTTGCTTGCGGATGTCAAAGTTGCGCTGCTCCACCTTGCGCTGCGCCGATTCGAGAGAGCGCGTCACCAGCGGATGCTCGATCGCTTCGCCCTCGGGCATCTTGAGGCGCACCATGATGGAATTGAGTCGTTCGCCGGCAAATATCTTCAGGAGCTGGTCGTCCAGCGCAAGATAGAAACGCGAGGACCCGGGATCACCCTGGCGGCCGGCGCGGCCCCGCAACTGATTGTCGATGCGGCGCGACTCGTGGCGTTCGGAGCCGATGATATGCAGACCGCCGGCGGCGATCACCTGCTCATGTAGCTTGGTCCATTCGCTGCGAACTTCCGTAACGCGCTTTTCCCGGTCTTCGGCGCTGATGTTCGGATCGTCCTTGAAGACATCGATCTGCCGCTCGGGGTTACCGCCCAGCACGATGTCGGTTCCCCGACCGGCCATGTTGGTGGCAATCGTGATCACCCCGGGGCGTCCCGCCTGGACGACGATCTCCGCCTCCTTGGCGTGCTGCTTGGCGTTCAGCACCTGATGGGCCATCTTCTCCTGCTTCAGCATCTCGGAGAGCAGCTCGGAATTCTCGATCGAGGTGGTGCCGACCAGCACCGGCTGGCCGCGCTGCTGGCAATCCTTGATGTCGGCGATTATGGCCGTGTATTTCTCGGGTGCGGTGCGGTAGATCTGGTCCATCCGGTCGTCGCGCACCATCGGCCGATGGGTTGGAATTACGACGGTTTCCAGACCGTAGATCTGGTGAAACTCGTAGGCTTCGGTATCCGCCGTTCCCGTCATGCCGGCCAGCCGGCCGTACATGCGGAAATAATTCTGGAAGGTGATCGATGCCAGCGTCTGGTTCTCGTTCTGGATCGCCACGCCTTCCTTGGCTTCCACGGCCTGGTGCAGGCCGTCGGACCAGCGCCGTCCCGACATCAGGCGGCCGGTGAATTCGTCGACGATGACGACTTCGCCGTTTTGCACCACATATTGCTGGTCGCGCAGGAACAGGTTATGGGCGCGCAATGCCGCATACAGGTGGTGCATCAACAGAATGTTGCCCGGCTCGTAAAGGCTGCCGCCTTCTGGCAACAGCCCCTGGCGGGCAAGAATTTCCTCGGCATGCTCGTGGCCGGCTTCAGTGAGCAAGACCTGATGCGACTTGAGATCGACCGTATAGTCGTCGCTATCCGTTTCACCTTCCTTGGTGGCGGCTATACCGCGCGTCAGCAGCGGCGCCACGGCGTTCATCTTGATGTACAGGTCGGTGTGGTCCTCGGCCTGCCCGGAGATGATCAGCGGCGTGCGCGCCTCGTCGATCAGGATCGAATCGACTTCATCCACGATGGCATAGTTGAGCCCACGCTGAACCCGCTCCTGTGCCGTATATACCATGTTGTCGCGCAGGTAATCGAAGCCGAACTCGTTGTTGGTGCCGTAGGTGATGTCGGCCGCATAGGCGAGTTGCTTTTCGTCGTGTGCCATTTGCGACAGATTCACGCCGACGCTCAGGCCCAGGAAGCGGTAAACCCGCCCCATCCATTCGGCATCGCGGCTGGCCAGGTAATCGTTGACGGTGATTACGTGCACGCCCCGGCCGGTAAGCGCGTTCAGATAGGCGGGCAGCGTCGCCGCCAGCGTCTTGCCTTCCCCGGTGCGCATCTCGGCGATCTTGCCGGCATGCAGTACCATCCCGCCGATCATCTGCACGTCGAAATGGCGCATGTTGAGCACGCGCTGGCTGGCCTCCCGCACCACCGCGAAGGCTTCCGGCAGGATGGCATCGAGTGGTTCACCATTGGCGACGCGCTGCTTCAACTCGGCCGTCTTGCCGCGCAATTGCTCATCGTCAAGAGCTTGCACAGCCGGCTCAAACGCGTTGATCTTCTTGACAGCTATGGCGTACTGACGGATCAGCCGATCATTGCGGCTGCCGAAAATTTTCCTGAGAAGGCCTGAAATCATGCGTTGAAGCCCGTAACGGCAAAGCGGTAATTTTATCACGGCGGGGCAGGTAACCGCCTCGCGCGAATGAGCTATGACCCCGGCCACACGGCGAATTTTGCGACAGGACTGCGGGAAGTCCTCGAAATGCTTGGTCGGGGTGAGAGGATTCGAACCTCCGACTCCTGCGTCCCGAACGCAGTACTCTACCAGGCTGAGCTACACCCCGAATCGATACGCGGACTTACAGAGATGCTGAGATGATGACTGAAACCGGCCCGCCCATGCGCTTGCCAACGAAATGAAAGCAACGTTTGATCGACATGGATTGCTTCAATGATTGCGCGCAATTGCAAAGCGCGCCAATTGTAGCAGAGATTCGCGGTAGGTTGAACCGGGCAGCGCATGCAGCGCCGTGATTGCCTTGTCGATTTCGGCTTCGCCCTGGCGCCGCGTCACAGCGAGCGCATCGGTTGCATTGATGGCCTCAAGCACCGCTGGAAAGTCATCGCGTCCGCCGTGTTCGATGGCATGTCTGACACAAGCCGATTGTTTCGCGTTGCCATGCCGCATCACGTGAATCAGGGGCAGGGTCGGCTTTCCTTCGGCCAGATCGTCACCAATGTGCTTGCCGGTGCTGGCTTCTTGGCCGGAATAGTCGAGCACGTCGTCGACCAGTTGAAACGCAGTGCCCAGATGCATCCCATAGCTCGCCAGGTCCGATTCGATTTCTTGGCTTGCTCCGCCCAGCATGGCGCCCAGTCGGGCCGCCGCTTCAAACAGCTTGGCCGTCTTGAAGCGTATCACCTGTAGATACTGCTCGACTTCTATGTCCGCGTTGTGGCAGTTCATCAACTGCAAGACCTCTCCTTCGGCGATGACGTTGGTGGCATCGGCGAGCACCCGCATCACCCGCATGTCATCCACGGTAAGCATCATCTGGAAGGCTCTCGAATACAGGAAATCCCCGACCAGGACGCTGGCGGCATTGCCGAACATGGCATTGGCGGTGGAGCGGCCGCGCCGCAGAGCGGATTCGTCGACGACATCGTCGTGCAGCAAGGTTGCCGTGTGGATGAACTCGACCACTGCGGCAAGCACGTGGTGATGCGTGCCGCAGTAGCCGAGCGCGCCCGCGCTCAGCAAGACCAGCACCGGACGCAGGCGCTTTCCGCCGGCGGAAATGATGTATTCGGCGACTTGCCGCACCAGCACCACGTCCGAGTGCAGACGCGCGCGAACCACCGCATCCACGGCACGCATGTCCGGCTCAATCAAGGCGTTGAGAGCAGCAAGCGGCGGGGTATTGGACACGGGGAGATTGCAGGCGGAAAAGGGCGATGTTAGGCGGCCCTCCGCACTGCGTCAAGCCGAGTGAAATGTCTTTGACCATGGCAGCTTGTCTCTGTATAATGCGCGGTTCTTTGCAGTACCATTTCACGTGGAGTCCATCATGTATGCGGTTATAAAAACTGGCGGCAAGCAGTATCGCGTCGCTGCCGGCGAAAAAATCAAGGTAGAACAGATACCGGCAGATGTGGGCGCGGAAATAACCCTCGACCAGGTACTTATGGTTGGCGAAGGCGAATCGGTCAGGATCGGCACGCCGATGGTCGCCGGCGCCGCGGTCACGGCCAAGGTAGTCGCCCATGGCCGGGGGCCGAAGATCAAGATCTTCAAGATGCGCCGTCGCAAGCATTATCAGAAACATCAGGGACATCGCCAAAATTTCACCGAAATTGAGATCAGCGGAATCGTTGCTTGATTTTCATCGTTCTCGACCAATAGGAGTCTGAATCATGGCACACAAGAAAGCCGGCGGCAGTTCCCGTAACGGCCGCGACTCTGAATCACAACGACTGGGCGTCAAGCGCTACGGCGGCGAAGCGGTTTCCGCAGGCAGCATCATCGTCCGGCAGCGCGGAACGGTCTTTCACGCAGGCGACAACGTCGGCATGGGCAAGGACCACACCCTGTTCGCCAAAACCAATGGCGCGGTGCGGTTCTCGGTGAAGGGCACCGCCAAGCGCAAGACCGTCAGCATAGTGACTGCCGCATAAGTACTCGGCAGTCGGCATGCTGCTGCGCAAAGCCCTATCCTCGCGATAGGGCTTTTGCTTTTCTGGATGTGAAACGATGAAGTTTTTCGACGAAGCGAAGATCGAGGTGATTGCCGGCGACGGCGGAAACGGCTCGGCCTCCTTTCGCCGCGAAAAATATGTACCCCGTGGCGGTCCTGATGGCGGGGACGGAGGCAGAGGGGGCAGTATCTGGGTGATCGCTGACTGCAATCTCAATACGCTCATTGATTTCCGCTACACGCGCATCTTCCGCGCCGAGCATGGTGAGAACGGACGCGGTGCCGATTGCTACGGCAAGGGTGGCGAAGACATGCTGCTGCGCGTTCCGGTCGGCACGGTGTTTTACGACCTTGCCTCAGGCGAGACCGTCGCCGATCTCGATGCCAATGGCAAGAAAGTACTGATTGCCAAAGGCGGCAACGGCGGCTTGGGCAACATCCATTTCAAGTCCAGCACCAACCGGGCGCCGCGCCAAACCACCCAGGGCGAGGAAGGCGAACGCCGTGAACTGCGCCTGGAACTCAAAATCCTGGCCGATGTAGGATTGTTGGGACTGCCCAATGCCGGCAAATCGACATTTATCCGCGCGGTTTCGGCCGCCAAGCCGAAGGTTGCCGATTATCCGTTCACGACACTGCACCCTAATCTTGGCGTCGTGCGAGTCGATCACAACCGAAGCTTCGTCATCGCCGACATCCCCGGCCTGATTGAGGGAGCTGCGGAAGGTGCCGGACTCGGCCACCGCTTCCTCAGGCATCTGCAGCGCAATCGCCTGCTATTGCATCTGGCGGATATTTCCCCTTTCGATCCTGAAGCCGATCCGGTTCGCGATGCGCACGCGATTCTCGAAGAACTGCGCAAGTACGATTCGGCACTTTTTGACAAGCCGCGCTGGCTGGTCATCAACAAGATCGACCTGATACCCAAAGACCAACGCGCCGAGCGCGTCGCCGCCCTGGTCAAGGGCTATGGCGCGGTTGAAAGGCATTTCACCATTTCCGCAATCAATGGACAGGGCTGCCGCGAATTGACCTTCGCTATAATGGACTATCTCGAACGGCACAAGTTGCCTGTGGATGAACTGAACAATGCGACAGCGCCTTCTTGAATCACGTCGCCTGGTCGTCAAGGTCGGTAGCGCACTGGTCACCGATAATGAGGCTGGCCTGGCTCACGAGGCTATTGCCGAGTGGGCGCGCCAGATCGCCCAACTGTGTGCCGGCGGCAGGCAGGTGGCGCTGGTTTCTTCGGGTGCCATCGCTGCGGGTATGCAGCGCTTGGGATGGACTACGCGCCCCCACGCAATGCATGAACTCCAGGCCGCGGCGGCGGTCGGCCAAATGGGGCTGGCCCAGGCCTACGAATCGTGTTTCTCCCAGCACGGCCTGAAGACTGCTCAAGTCTTGCTCACCCACGATGATTTTGCGGATCGCAAACGCTATCTGAATGCGCGCTCGACGCTGATCACCCTGCTGGAACTGGGGGTGGTTCCGGTCATCAACGAAAACGACACCGTCGTCACCGATGAGATCAAGTTCGGTGACAACGACACGCTTGGCGCACTGGTTGCCAATCTGATCGATGCCGAGGCGCTGATAATACTCACGGACCAGTTGGGCCTGTATAGCGCCGATCCGCGCCTCGACGCTGCGGCCAAGCTGATTGGGGAAGGGCGCGCGGATGACGCTGCCTATGAAACAATGGCCGGCGGAGTCGGCAGCAGCATCGGCAAGGGCGGCATGATCACCAAGGTCGGGGCAGCCCAGAGAGCTGCCCGGAGCGGTGCCGACACCGTGATCGCCAGCGGCCGCGAGCCGGACGCCTTGCTGCGCATTGCCAGCGGGGATGAAATGGGAACGCTGTTGTATGCCACGGCATCGCCGTTGGCCGCTCGCAAGCAATGGCTGGCCGACCATCTGCAACTCGCCGGAAGCTTATTGCTCGACGATGGCGCCATTCAGGCCTTGCGCGACGGAAAAAGTCTGCTTCCCGTCGGAGTGTCTGGCATCGAGGGCGAATTCGAGCGCGGTGCTGCCGTCGCCTGCCGTACCAGATCGGGCAAGGAAGTCGCGCGCGGATTGATCAACTATTCAAGCACGGAAGCACGTCGCATCGCCGGTCATGCCTCCCGTGAAATCGAAGCCATCCTCGGCTATCTTGACGAAGAAGTCCTGATCCATCGGGACAATATGGTCTTGCTCTAGCAGGACCATATTTCAGCCTAGACTAACCCTCGCGAAGCGAGGTTACGCAGCGAAGCTGCGGCCGGAGCCACAACGTGGTCCTGTTGTAACGGCGCCTTGCGTCGCGGCAGTTGCAATTCCCGAAACTTCAGACCCAGAAACGCCGAAGCCCTCATTGGAGGGCTTTGGTGTGTTAGGGGATGTCTGGCGCTGACCTACTTTCTCACCCGCAATGGGCAATATCATTGGCGCGGAGGCGTTTCACGGTCCTGTTCG
>Ga0163199_1002515_pt1 | contig 11188 bp, 7 predicted proteins | sample PL_2010_150m_FD_113537 | JGI IMG/M metagenome (GOLD analysis project Ga0163199, IMG submission 113537) | Freshwater microbial communities from Powell Lake, British Columbia, Canada to study Microbial Dark Matter (Phase II) - PL_2010_150m | ecosystem: Environmental > Aquatic > Freshwater > Lake ...
CTGATCGACGGCATCAAGCAGGCGACGCCCGAACATCCGCTGGTGATCCGCCTGAACGGTGCCGAACTGATGGACCGCTGGGGCGGCAACACGGAGGACGACTGCTTCGAGCTGATGCAGCAGGCCGTCGATTGCGGTGTGGACATGATCTCGGTGACGGTCGGCTGGCAGGAAGCGCCGGAATCCTCGATCGGCCGCGACGTCGCCCCGGGCCACTGGAACTACCTCTCCGCCAAGGCCAAGAAGCTCTTCCCGAATACCCTGATCACTTTCGGCAACCGCCTGCCCGATCCGGTGATGGCCGACCAGTGCATCCGAGATGGTGTCTTCGATTTCTGGGAAGTCTGCCGGCCGTTGCTGGCCGATCCGGAACTGATCCACAAGGCCGCCGATGACAGACTCAACGAAGTGCGCCGCTGCATCGGCTCGCTGAATTGCCTGTCGCGGCTATTCCGCGACCTGCCGTATACCTGCACGATGAATCCGACGCTGGGCCACGAAGTCGAACCGGAATACCAGATCACCCCGGCCGCCGTGAAGAAGAAGATCATGGTCATCGGCGCCGGTCCGGCCGGCATGGAGGCCGCCATCACCGCCCGGAAGCGCGGCCACGATGTCACGGTGTTCGAGAAATCCGATCGCATCGGCGGCAACCTGATCGCCTATGCCGCCGCCGATCTGGCGCGGCCGGACGATCTTTTCAGCGTCGTCCGGCATTACGAGGTGATGGCCGAAAAGCTCGGCGTCGAGATGAAATTCAACACTGAAGCCAACGCCAAATTCATGCGCAGCATCCTGCACCAGTATGACGTCTGCCTGGTCGCCGCCGGCGCAAGGACAGACATGAAGTTTTACCGCAACATCGAGGGCGCCAATCTATTGGTGGATGCGCTGGATGTCGCCCATGGGAGGGTCAAGCCGGGCAAGCGCATCGTCATGATCGGCGCCGGCAAGATCGGCCTGACCCTGGCGGAGTCGCTGACCAAGGCGGGACACCAGGTGGTGCTGGTCGAGGAGGAAAAGCGCATCGCCGGCGACGTGATGCCGTCCTTCAAATGGCGCCATTCGGCCTGGGTCGAGGAACTGGAGATCCGCACGCTCACCTCCACGCATCTGGTCAAGCTCAGTACCGAAGGGGCGACGGTGAAGAACGCCAAGGGCGAGGAGACCTTCCTGGAGGCGGACACGGTGGTGGTGTCCGGGCCGCGGCTGGCCAACCACGACCTTTTCAACGAGTTCCAGTGGATGATAGACGAGCTGCACGGCGCGGGCGACGCCGTCATCGCCCGCGGCATTGATGCCGCCATCCATGAAGGTTACCGGATGGGCGTGAGGATCTGAGACTATGGCTGCGCCTTACACCGCGCATCTCGATACCTTCGCCCGCGACAGCCTGCCGCCGCGCGAGGAATGGCCTGAGCTGATTTTCGATCTGCCGGAACTGCAGTATCCGCCGCGGCTCAACTGCGCCGTCGAACTGCTCGACAGGATGGTCGCCGCCGGCCATGGCGAGCGCATCGCATTGCGCACGCCCGACGGGGCCTGCACTTATCGGCAACTGCTGGCGCGTGCCAACCGCATCGCCCATGTGCTGCGCGACGACCTGAAATTGGTCCCCGGCAACCGGGTGCTGCTGCGCGGTCCCAACAACCCGATGATGGCTGCCTGCTGGTTCGCCGTGATCAAGGCCGGCTGCATCGCAGTGGCCACCATGCCGCTGCTGCGGGCCAAGGAACTCAAGCCGATCATAGTCAAGGCGAGGATCGGGACGGCCCTGTGCGATGTGCGGCTGATGGAGGAGATCGACCTGGTGCGACGGGAGTGCCCGGGACTCGATCAGGTGGTGACCTTCAACGATGATGGCCTCGGCTCCGGTTCGCTGGAGGCCCTGCTGGAAAACAAACCGGACGAATTCGCCAACTGCAATACCGCCATCGACGATGTTGCGCTGATCGCCTTCACCTCGGGCACCACCGGCCAGCCCAAGGGCACCATGCATTTCCACCGCGACGTGATGGCCATGTGCGATTGTTTCCCGCGTTCCATCCTCAAGCCGAAGGCCGACGACATTTTCTGCGGCACGCCGCCGCTGGCATTCACCTTCGGTCTCGGCGGCATGCTGTGCTTCCCAATGCGCTTCGGCGCATCGGTGGTGCTGGTGGAGAAGTTGTTACCCGAGACCTTGCTCGCCACCATCCAGAATTTCAAGGCGACGGTGTGTTTTACCGCCCCAACCTTCTGGCGGCAGATGGCGGGGCTGGTGAAAAACTACGACTTGTCCAGCCTGACGCGATGCGTTTCCGCCGGCGAGGCCTTGCCCGACGCCACCCGCCAACTCTGGAAGCGTGCCACCGGCATCGAGATCATCGATGGCATCGGCGCCACCGAGATGATTCACATCTTTATTTCCCATACGCCGGAAAGCGTGCGGCGCGGCGCCACCGGCTACGCCATTCCGGGTTACCGGGCGCGGGTGGTGGACCAGTCCGGCCAACCGCTGCCGCCGGGCACCATCGGCCGACTGGCGGTGCAGGGACCGACCGGCTGTCGCTATCTTTCTGACGAGCGCCAGAAGATCTATGTCGAGGACGGCTGGAACCTCACCGGCGACGCCTACAGGATGGATGCCGACGGCTACTTTTTCTATCAGGCGCGCACCGACGACATGATCATTTCGGCCGGTTACAACATCGCCGGGCCGGAAGTCGAAGATGCGCTGCTGCAGCATCCGGCGGTCGCCGAGTGCGGCGTGGTCGGTGTGCCCGACGAAGAACGTGGCCAGATCGTCAAGGCCTTCGTCATCCTGCGGCCGGGCTATGCTGCTTCGGCAGCGCTGGTCAAGGAACTGCAGGATTTCGTCAAGCATGCCGTCGCACCCTACAAATATCCGCGCGCTGTCGAGTTCGTGGACGCCTTGCCGCGCACCGAAACCGGCAAGCTGCAACGCTTCAAGCTACGCAATCCCTGATGGCCTGTCACTGACTCAGGCTATCCCCACTTAGGAGAATTTCATGGAGTTTCTGCAACCGCCCGGCTGGGCCCGCCCAAAAGGCTATTCCAACGCCGTCTTGTGCGGCGGGCGCATGCTGTTTGTGGCTGGCCAAGTCGGCTGGGACCAACAGGAAATTTTCCGCACCGACGATCTGGTGGGGCAGGTGCGCCAGTCGCTCACCAACATCGTCGGCATCCTCGCCCAAGGTGGCGCCAAACCGGCGGACATCGTGCGCATGAACTGGTACCTCGCCGACCAGAAGGAATACAACGCCCGCCTGGCGGAAATCGGCGCGGTCTATCAGGAACTGATCGGCCGCCATTACCCGGCGATGACCGCGCTGCAGGTGGCCGGCTTCGTCGAAGACGGCGCCAAGGTCGAGATCGAAGTCACCGCGATGTTGCCAACTGTGCTGCCGGCTTGACCGTCCTGTTTCAAATGTATACAGTATCCACAGTCTTGTGGATTTGAGTCCTTTCAGCATCACCCTCCAGGATATTCAAGCTCATGGTCTCCATGCTAAAACCCGTTGAACGACCCCGCGCCCTGGGCGACCAGGTGTATCAGACGCTGCGGGCGAATGTCCGTAACGGCAAGATCCTCCCCGGACAGGCCTTGCAGGAAGTGCAACTGGCAGCGCAACTGGGCGTGTCGCGCACGCCGGTGCGCGAGGCGCTCACCCGCCTGGCCAGCGACGGCCTGGTGACGGCGGACGGCCGCAGCTTCGTGGTGCCGTCATTGACCCTGGCCGACGTCGACGACATCTACGAAGTGCGCGGCCTGCTGGAGCCCGAGGCCTTGCGCCGCATCGCCGCCCAGACCAGCAATCCGGTGGTGCGCGCGCCGCTGATGAAGGCGCTCGAAGCCAGCATGGCGGCGCACAAGGCCGGCGACAACGAGGGCTTCATGGATGCCAACGCGCATTTCCGTTCGGCCTGGCTGGCGCTGGTGCCGAACCCGCGGCTGGTGCACGCCGTCGAACTGTATGCCGACCACGTGCAGCATCTGCGCGCCCTGACCTTGAACGACGCCAAGGTGCGCAACGTCGTGTTGGCGGGATTGAAACGCATTTCCAAGGCGCTGATCGCCGGCGATGGCGATGCCTCGGCCCAGGCCATGCACGACCACCTGCGCGAAGCCAAGCATGCCTTCATCGATGCCGTCGGCCTGGGCAGCCATGCCTCGTCCAAGTCTTCCAGAGGAGTCAAGTCGAAATGAGCTACAAGGCGGAAATTCCCTACGGCGCCTACTGGAGCACGCCTTTCGCGCGTTGGCAGGGCAGTCTGGCGCATCTCCACAGCGTCGAGTTCGCCGCCCATGTGGTGCGCCAGGAACTGGCCAAGCGCAACATCGATCCGAAACGCTTCGACTATGGGGTACTGGGATTTTCGGTGCCGCAGAAGCATTCTTTCTACGGCCTACCCTGGCTCACGGGGCTGGCGGGCGCGTCGCAGGCCGGCGGCCCGACGCTGATGCAGGCCTGCGCCACGGGTGTGCGCACCCTGCTGGCGGCGGCCCAGGAAGTCGAAGTCGGCATGGCGAGTGCCGCGCTGGTGGTCAACTGCGACCGCACCTCCAACGGCCCGCACCTCTACTATCCGAATCCGAAAGGCCCCGGCGGCACCGGCGCGGCCGAGGATTGGGTGATGGACAATTTCGGCTGCGATCCCCTCGGCGGCCATTCCATGCTGAAGACCGCCGAGAACGTCGCCGGCGACCATGGAATCAAGACAGCGCAGCAGCATGAAGTGGTGCTGCGCCGCGAACAGCAGTACCGTCAGGCACTGGAGAACGACTCGGCTTTCCTGCGGCGCTTCATGACCCTGCCCTTCGAGGTGCCCGCCGCCAATTTCAAGAAAACGCTGAGCACGCTGGCGGGCGATGAAGGCGTAAGCCAGTCGACCGCGGAGGGGCTGGCCAAGCTCAAACCGGTGATGGAAGGCGGCACGGTGACTTTCGGCGGCCAGACGCATCCTGCCGACGGCAACGCCGCCATCGTTGTCACCACCCGGGAAAAGGCGCGCGAACTCTCCGCCAATCCGAAAATTGCGGTCCGCCTGCATGGTTTTGGCCAGGCCCGCGTGGGTCTGGCGCGCATGCCGGAAGCCACCGTGCCGGCGGCCAAAGCGGCACTCGCCCAGGCCGGCAAGACCATCAAGGACATGGCGGCCATCAAGACCCACAACCCGTTCGCGGTAAATGACATCTATTTCGCCGGACAGACCGGCGCGGACCTGATGAACATGAACAACTTTGGCTGCTCGCTGGTCTGGGGCCATCCGCAGGCGCCGATGGGCACCCGCGCGATCATCGAAGTGATCGAGGAACTGGCCTTGCGCGGCGGCGGCTTCGGGCTGTTCACCGGCTGCGCCGCAGGCGATTCGGCGATGGCGGTGGTGCTGGAAGTGTGCGACGCCTAGCCGGACCGGAAAGAGCGCGGGCGCGAGACGGGATGGAACAATGGAGCTGAGCAACTGGATAGCACGCCATGCCGGGCAGACGCCCGACAAGCTGGCCTTGCGCTTTCCGGGACGCGACTATTCCTATGCACAGCTCGCCGCGCTGGTGGACCAGCTCTGCGCGGCCTTGGCCGCCGGCGGCGTGAGGCGCGGCGCTTGCGTCGCCTACCTCGGTTTCAACAGTCCCGAAATGCTCGCCCTGCTGTTCGCCTGCGCCCGCCTCGGGGCTTTGTTCATGCCGCTCAACTGGCGGTTGGCGGGACCGGAGCATCGCCAGATGCTGGAGGATTGTCCTCCCACAGTGCTGCTGGTCGAGGCCCCCTTCGTCGCCCAGGTGGAATCCTGCCGCACCGGCCTCGCTGCGATGACTCTGGTGGCCTTGGATGCAGTGCCGCCGGGATGGATTCCCTACCCACAATTCCTTGCCTCCGGGCGGGGGGGAATGGCGCCGCTCGATCCCCAGGTTGGCGGTGATACGCCGGTGCTGATCTGCTACACCTCAGGTTCGACGGGCAAGCCCAAAGGCGTGGTGTTGACCCAGGACGCCTTGGCTTGCAACGCGGCCAACAGTGTCGACATGCACGGGCTCAAGGCGCAGGACCGCGTCCTCACCATACTGCCGCTGTTCCACGTTGGCGGCCTCAACATCCTGACTACGCCTGCTTTGCAGGTCGGCGCCAGCGTGGTGCTGCATCCCCGCTTCGATCCCGAGGCGGCGCTGGACGCCATCGAGCGCGAACGCATCACCCTGACGGTCGTGGTCCCGGCGGTGATGGACGCCCTGATGGCGCTGCCGCGCTGGAAGACCGCGGACATTTCCAGCCTGCGCATGTTCAGCATCGGTTCCAGCATCGTGCCGGAGCGCCTGATCCACGCCTCGCATGCCCGCGGCGTACCCATGGTCCAGGTGTACGGCTCGACCGAGACCTGTCCGATCGCTGTCTACCAGAAAGTCGAAGATGCGCGGGCCAAGGTCGGTTCCATCGGCCGGCCGGCCGCATATTGCCAGGTGCGCATCGTGGACGATGCCGGCAATGTGGCCGCGTCCGACGTCATCGGGGAAATTCAGGTCCGGGGCCGCAACGTCATGAGCGGCTATTGGCGGGCGCCGCAAACCACCGCCGAGGCCCTGGTGGACGGCTGGTTCCGCAGTGGCGACATGGGGCACCGGGATGCCGACGACTTTCTGTTCGTCGATGGCCGCAGGAAGGAAATGATTATCTCCGGCGGCGAAAACATTTACCCCGCCGAAATCGAAAACGTTCTGATCGAGTGTGAGGCGATTGCCGAAGCCGCGGTGGTGGGTCGCTCAGATGATCGCTGGGGCGAGATCGTGGTGGCCGTCGTGGTACCGAAAGCTGGGTCGAGCTTGTCGCGGGAGCAGGTGTTGAAGCTGTTCGATGGCCGCATCGCCCGCTACAAGCATCCCAAGGATGTGGTGTTCATCGGCGAACTACCGAAGACGGCTCTGGGCAAGGTGCGCAAGGAAGAGGTACGCACCCTGGCAAACGCAGAAGAGTCATGCCAACACTGATGGAGAGTTACCCATGGCACTAAAAATCGGCATCGACGTCGGCGGCACCTTCACCGACCTGGTGGTGACCCGCGACGGGGCGGAACCGTCGATCTACAAGACGCTGTCTACGCCCGCCGATCCGTCGATCGCCTTCGTCAATGGCCTGACCGACATCGCCGCCAGCTTGAGCCCACCCATGACGCTGGAGGCGTATGCGGCGACAATCGACGTTATCGTGCACGGTACCACCGTCACCACCAATGCCACCCTGACCAGCACCGGCGCCAAGTGCGCCTTGCTCACCACCGAGGGGGTGCGCGATGCGCTGGAGATGCGCCGCGGCATCCGCGAGGAGCAATACAACAACCGCTACACCAACGTCAGGCCGCTGGTGGCTAGGCATCTGCGCGCCGGCATCGCGGGGCGCATCGACCGCCACGGCCGCGTATCGGCGCCCCTCCAACTCGACCAGGTGCAGGAGGCGCTCGACCTGTTCAAGCGCGAGGGCGTGCAGGCGGTGTCGATCTGCTTCATGAACTCCTTCGCCAATCCCGAGCACGAACAGGCCGCCGCCGCGTTGGTGCGCCAGGAAATGCCCGGCGCCTACCTGAGCGTGTCTACCGATGTGCTGCCGTCGATCCGTTTTTACGAGCGGGTCAGCACTACGGCGCTGAATTCCTATGTCGGGCCCAAGCTCAATCATTATCTCGATCAACTGGTCGGGCGGCTCAAGCAGATCGGCTTCCGCGGCTTGCTGCTGATCATGCAATCCAACGGCGGAGTGATCTCGCCGCAACTGGCGCGCGACAAAGCCGCGCTGACGTTGCTTTCCGGCCCGGCCGGCGGTCCTGGTGCAGGCTTGTTCTATACGCGGGTGCACGGCCAGAACAAGTGCATCGTCACCGACATGGGCGGCACCAGTTTCGAGGCCTCGGTGGCGGTGGATAGCCCGATGATCAAGAACGATGGCGAGATCGCCCGCCACAAGATCGCCCTGCCGATGCTGGACATCCATACCATCGGCGCCGGCGGCGGTTCGATCGGCTGGCTCGACGAAGGCGGCATGCTGCGCATGGGTCCGCAGAGCGCCGGCGCCGATCCTGGACCGGCCTGCTACATGAAAGGCGGTACCTTGCCGACGACCACCGATGCCAACGTGGTGCTCGGCTATCTCGATCCGGACTTTTTCGCCGGCGGCAAGATGAAGCTCGACGTGGCGGCAGCGCGCCGCGCCATCGAGGAGCATATCGCCCGGCCCATGGGTCTGTCGATCGAGGATGCCGCCGCCGGCATGTACCGCGTGGCCTGCAACAACATGGCCCAGGGGGTGCGCGAGGTGACCATCAAGCGCGGCTTCGATCCGCGCGAATTTCCCTTCATTCCGGCCGGCGGCGCCGGGCCGATCCACTCCTGCCTGATCTGTCAGGAACTGGAGATCCCCTTTCAGATCGTGCCGCGCGAGTCTTCGGTGCTGTGTGCCTTCGGCATGCTGATGAGCGAGTTGAAACACGATTTCGTGCGCACCTTCGTGGCGCGGCTGGAAGCCGTCGACTGGAAGCGGTTGGCCGCCGTCATCGACGAGATGTCGCGCGATGGCGCCAGCCAGCTCTCTGCGGAGCGTATCCCGGAAGACCAGCGCCGCTACGAGGTCAAGCTCGACTGCCGCTATATCAAGCAATATCACGAGGTGTCTTTCGCCGTGCCGCGCGAATTGATAGCCCGGGGCGATGCGGCGGGCATTGCCGGCGCCTTTCACGACGAACACAACCGGCTCTATGGCTATTCGCTGGAACAGGAAAACTCGCCTGTGGAGATCATCAACGTGCGTGTCCAGGCCATCGGCCTCACTGAACGACCCGCATACGCAGAGAAACCCTGGCAGGGTACCGATGTGTCCAGCGCATATAAAGGCAAGCGCAGCGCCTACATTCCCGAAACCAAGTCGTTCAAGGAAATTCCACTCTATGACGGACACCGGATGGGCTACGGCAACCGCATCGTCGGGCCGGCGATGATCGAACAGGAGACCACGGCGATCTTCGTCAGCGCCTCCTACGACTGCGTGGTCGATGCCTATGGTTCCTTCGCCTTGTACCAGAAGGGGCGCGAGGATCTGGTGGGCGCCTGTTTGAGGACCAAAGAGGAGGCACTGGCATGAGCAACGTCAAGATCGATCCCATCCTGCTCTCGGTTTACGCCCGGACCTTCAAGTCGATCACCGACGAGATGAGCATCTCGATGGAGCAGACCACCCGTTCGCCCATCCTCTGCGAGGCCAAGGACTATGTCACTGGCCTCTATGATGGCGATGGCAACATGCTGGAGCAGACCGAGAACCTGCCTATCCTGGCTTTTTCGCTGGCCCCGGTATGCAAGTACATCAAGGAATTTTTCGGCGACGACCTGCACCCGGGCGACGTGATCTTCCACAACGACGTATTCAGCCTGGGCAACCAGAACAACGACGTCGCGGTGTTCAAGCCGGTGTTTCTGGAGGGCAAGCTGGTCGCCTGGACGGCGGTCAAGGGCCACCAGGCCGACATCGGCGGCAATGTAGCCGGTGGATACAACCCGAACGCGGTGGAAGTTTGGCAGGAAGCGCTGCGCATTCCGCCGGTCAAGGTGGTCGACCGCGGCGTGTTGCGCAAGGACGTGTGGGGGCTGATTTTCGCCAACATCCGCCTCGACATCGTCCAGCACGACATGAAGGCCGAGATGGGTGCCTGCACCGTCGGCGAGCGGCGCCTGCTGGAACTGCTAGCCAAGTACGGCGTAGAGAGTTATCAAGCGCACAAGCTGGCGCTGTTCGAGGCGACGCGCAAAATGATGGAAGCGGAGATCGCCAAGATTCCCAACGGCAACTATTCCGGCGAGGGCTATGTGTATTACGACGGCCGCCACGAGGGATCGAAGTTCACCATCCGCGTCGACATCGAGGTCAAGGACAAACACATCAAGTTCGACTACTCGCGGACCGACGCGCAGACCAACGGCTTTGTCAACGGCACCTTCACCTCCAGCGCCTCGGCCACCATCCTGACGCTGCTGCAAATGGTGAATCCCGACATCCCGCACAACGAGGGCATGGTGGCGCCGATCGAGATCGTCATCCCGGTGGGCACCATCCTCAACGCCGCCTATCCGAAGGCCACCACTTTCGGCAATCACCTCTGCCCACCCAATGCCGACGCCATCCAGCGCGCGCTAGCCCCGGTGATGCCGGACCGCGTGACGGCCGGCTGGAACAACCTGCTTGCCTCGCTGACCACCGGCATCGATCCGAAGAATGGCGAGAAGTACGTCGACATCGGTTTCATGGGCCTGAAAGGCGGCTCCGGCGCCATGCTCGGCACCGACGGCTACGACCACATCGGCATGATCGACGCGTCGGGCGGCGTGCTCGACCAGGACTACGAGATGTTCGAGCAGCAGACCCCACACACCTTGATCAAGCACGAGTTGCTTGCCGATTCTGCGGGCGCCGGCGAATGGCGCGGCGGCCTCGGTGTCGAGACGATCTTCGAGATCGGCTCCGACGACACGCAACTGGTGACCTTCGGCGACGGCGACTTCGAGCCGGCCTTCGGTCTGTTCGGCGGCGGCAATGCCGGACTCAACTTCATCCGCCTGCGCTACCCGGACGGCCAGACGGTGGTGCCGAGAAACAAGGACCTGATCACCGGCGTGCCCAAGGGCACGGTCTATCACCAGGTAGCCAGCGGCGGCGGCGGCTACGGCGACCCGAAGAAACGCGATCGCAAGTTGCTCGCCGAGGAAATCAAGAATGGCGTAATTTCACTGGAGAAAGCGCAAACAGATTACGGCTGGAAATCCTAAGCTCCACTCCCTCCCCCTTGATGGGGGAGGGCAGGGGTGGGGGTGATAAAGAACTCAATGCAAAACCAACTATGACGAAGACCTTAACCGAAGTCGCCCGAAAACTGCGACGCAACATGACCGACGCAGAACGCCGTCTATGGAGCCGCCTGCGGGATCGCCAACTCGGCGTCAGTTTCAGACGCCAAGCGCCACTGGAGAGCTACGTACTCGATTTCGTGTGTTTTGCGGAGCGCCTGGTGATCGAGGTCGATGGTGGGCAACATGCCGACTCTTCGGCTGACGGGATTCGCGATGAATGGATGAAGGCGCAAGGGTTTCGAACCTTGAGATTCTGGAACAACGATGTGCTGGAGAATACGGATGGGGTGGTGGAGGTTATCC
>Ga0163199_1002516_pt1 | contig 11186 bp, 11 predicted proteins | sample PL_2010_150m_FD_113537 | JGI IMG/M metagenome (GOLD analysis project Ga0163199, IMG submission 113537) | Freshwater microbial communities from Powell Lake, British Columbia, Canada to study Microbial Dark Matter (Phase II) - PL_2010_150m | ecosystem: Environmental > Aquatic > Freshwater > Lake ...
CAGGCGGGGGCTACAAATTGCTCGCTGCGCTCGTGGGTTACCGGTGCCCGATTTTGGTTTTGGGGTACTGGTGCCCGACTTTGGGGTTAGGGTACGGGGCGCTGCATAACTGCATTTCACGCTAAGACTCCAAGGAGAGAAAAATGGCATTGATGATTACCGAAGACTGCATCAATTGTGACGTGTGCGTACCGGAGTGCCCGAATGAGGCGATTAGCCAGGGTGACGAGATCTACGTCATCGATCCGGCAAAGTGCACCGAGTGCGTCGGGCATTTCGACGAGTCTCAGTGTATCGAGGTATGCCCGGCCGATTGCATCCTTCCGGACCCCAATCATCCGGAAAACAAGGATCAACTGAAGGAAAAGTACCTGCGCCTGACCGGGGCCCCGGCATAGCGGATTTGGATGGCTTAGCCTGGCTGGGTCGGTTCTTCATGTAGTCAAACGGAGTCACGCCTTCGCCGGTCCGTCCGGGGAAAATCTTGTTGAGGTTGTCATCATGCCGATCGCCGTCTCTCGCCGCCGCTTCATCACCTTCGCCGCCGCCGCGGCCGGATTGCCGCTCCTGCTGAATGCGGGTGGCGCACGCGCCAGACTGGTCCGCTGGGAGGGCATCGCCCTCGGCGCCCCGGCCTCGATCCAGCTCTACCACACCGACGAGGCTGTCGCGCAACAAGCCATCTCCGCGGCACTGGCTGAATTGCGGCGTCTCGAAGCGATCTTTAGCGTGTATCGCGCCGACAGCGCCATTTCCCAGCTCAATCACCGGGGCCAGCTCGACCATGCCCCCGCCGACCTGATGACCATGCTTGAGCGTGCGCTGTATCTGGCGAAGATCAGCGACGGCGTCTACGACCCAACCGTACAGCCGCTTTGGAATCTATATTTTACGCATTTCGCTGCCGCCAACCCCGACCCCGCCGGACCTTCGGCGCAGGCTCTTGACGCGGCGCTGGCGCTGGTCGATTGGCGATCGGTCGAGGTGGATCACGCGTCCAACCGCATCGCCTTTGCCCGTCCGGGCATGGGGCTGACTTTGAACAGCGGCGCCCAGGGCTATATCACCGACAAAGTCGCCGACGTGCTGCGGGTGCATGGCTTCGACCGCATGCTGGTGGACATGGGTGAGCCGCGTGTCCTTTCGGCCAAGCCGGATGGTTCGGCCTGGCGCATCGGCATTGCCAATCCAGCCGACCGGAACCAGACGGTCGCCAGCCTCGACGTCGTCGACAAGTGCATCGCTACCTCCGGCGGCTACGGCACCATCCTCGACAAGGCGGGACGCTTCACCCACATCTTCGACACGCGCACCGGCGGGACGGCTGCGGCCATGTTCAGCGTCTCGGTAGTGGCCGCCTCAGGCATCGCCGCCGACGGCTTGTCCACCGCCATGCTGATGGCCCCGGTCGCCAAGCGTCAGGCGATTCTCAAGGCCGGCGGCGGTGAGCAGGCGATATTCGTTACGCCGCAAGGTGTCGTCGCCACGGTCAAGGCTTGAAAGCATGAGCTTGTTTCGCTGGCACAAATCAGTACTTCCGACCTTCTCTCGCGGGGGCATCCATCCCGACGAGCATAAGGGTCTCACCGAGAATTTGCCGATCGAGACCTTCATTCCGACCACCGTGTCCATACCGGTGAGTCAGAGTCTTGGCCCGGCAGCAGAACCACTGGTTGTCAAGGCGGCAATGGTGAAACGCGGTGATGTCATCGCCGCGGTGCCGGGTGGCGGAGTCCCGGTGCATGCGCCGATCAGCGGCATCGTCAAGAGCGTCCAAAGCGGCCCCCATGCGTCGCTGGTCTACGACACCATCATCACCATACTCGCCAAACCGAGCGATAACGATCCCGAATTTGCCGAGCAAAGCAATTGGCGTTCGCTGCCCGTTGCGCAGATGCTCGAGCGCATCAGAGACGCAGGCGTGGTGGGCCTTGGAGGCGCGGCCTTCCCCACCTATCGCAAGCTCACGCTGCCGAAAGACGCCTCCATAGACACGCTGATCATTAACGGCTCGGAGTGCGAGCCCTACCTCACCTGTGACTACCGGTTGATGCTGGAGGAAAGCGACAAGGTCGTTCTCGGATCCTGGGCGATCGCCAAGATCATCGGTGTCAAGAACTGCGTCATCGGCATCGAGTCCAACAAGCAGCCTGCGGCTGAAAGAATGCGCCAGACCATCGCCGAGCTTGGCCTGGAAGCTATGGACCCGCCGGTAAGGATGACCGTTGTCGTTACCGAGACGAAGTACCCACAGGGTTCGGAGAAGCAACTCGTGCAATCGCTGACTGGCCGCCTGGTGCCCAAGGGCGGGTTACCGCTGCATGTAGGTGTGGTGGTGCAAAACGTCGCCACTGCCTATGCCTGCCTCGAAGCGATCCGCAATGAAAAGCCGGTCCTGGAGCGCGTCCTGACGGTGTCCGGCGCAGGCATCAAGACCCCGAAAAACCTCAGGGTACCCATCGGCACCAGTGTCGAAGACATCGTTGCCCATTGTGGCGGTTACACCATGGACGTGGTCAAGATCCTGATCGGTGGCCCGATGATGGGACGCACCATTGCCGATCTGGGCGTCTCGGTAACCAAGGGGACCAGCGGCCTGCTGTTCCTGACGGCGGCAGAGACCAATCTCAATGGCTACCAGCCGTGCATCTCCTGCGGTGAATGTCTGGACGCCTGCCCCATGGGGCTGGAGCCCAATCGCGTATCCCAGTACATGGAGGTGGGCCGTCCCCTGGAGACCGAACAATTCGGCGTGAAGGAATGTTTCGAATGTGGTTGCTGCTCTTACAGTTGCCCATCCAACCGCCCCCTGGTGCAATTCATGCAGGCAGCCAAGGTCGCCTACCGTCGCCATGAGAGGAAATCCAAGTGAGCGAATCTCCTCCAACCCTGCATCTGTCCAGCGGCCCGCATATTTTTTCCGGCCGCAGCACCGCTCAGATCATGTGGATGGTCAACCTTTCCCTGTTGCCTGCACTGCTATGGGCTTGGGCAGTTTTCGGCTGGCCGGTGCTTGCCATCACGGCTTCATCGATACTCGGTTGCGTCGCGGCCGAGTATCTTGCCTGCACCATCACCAAGACCGCTTCAACCATACCTGACGGCTCGGCGATATGTTCCGGTCTGTTACTGGCCTACACCCTGCCGCCAGGGATATCGATATGGATGCCGTTTGTCGGTGGCATGTTGGCGATGTTCTTCTGCAAGGGGGTATTCGGCGGGTTGGGTTACAACATCTTCAATGTCGCCCTGGTGGGGCGATCCATGATGATGACCACCTTCCCGGTGGAGATGACCACGCGCTGGCTGACACCGACCCTGGGCATGGGCAAAGTGGACGCCATCTCCGGAGCCACGGCGCTGGCACAGCTCAAGGCCGAAGGCCACGACGGGCTGGTGAAGATGCTCTCGATAGTTGCCGACAACATCCAGTTGTGGTTCGACTTCTTCCTCGGCATGCGCTCGGGCTCGATCGGTGAGGTATCGGTATTGATGATCATCCTGGGCGCCGCGTTCCTGCTATGGAAGCGCATCATCAAGCTGTATATCCCGATCAGCATTTTCGTCGGCGTGGCGTTGATGTCGCCGTTTTCCGCGGCGCCAATGATCTACATGCTGGGTGGGGGGATCTGGCTGGGTGCGTTTTTCATGGCCACCGACTATGTCACCAGCCCGACGACGCCGAAGGGACAAATCGTCTTCGGTCTGGGCATCGGACTACTGACCGGCATTATCCGCAACTGGGGTGGCTACCCGGAAGGCATCTGCTACGCCATCCTGCTGATGAACATTCTCACACCAGCGCTGAACGATTGGTTCAGGCCCAAGCGCCTTACTGCTGATGGAGCCCCGTCATGAGCAAGACGATAGACCAGGCGCCACCCAACCCGCGCGAGATGTTGATCATCGCCGCCGGCCTCACCCTGGTGTGCCTGGTGGCAGCCATGATCCTCGGCGGTCTCTATTTCGTGACCCAGCCCGCCAAAGAGCACAACCTGCAAATGCGCGAGCAGGCTATGATCCGCGGCCTGTTAGGCCTCAGCCCGCAAGCGAAAATCCTCGAGGTGCGCCGTTATCTGCGCAGTACAGGAACTGAAGGCCGCGACCTGCAAGTCATTTATCTCACGGCCAGGAAGTTGGTCAGCATGGACCTGAATGGCAAAGAGCTGGGGTTACATGCAGTGCCTGATGAAGTCGCTTCCAGTACTTCGTCCGAGCTGAAGAATGAATGGGTGTTCAAACAGATCAAGACATCCGATCCGGAACAGATCAAGTATGCAGGTCGTTTTTTTGTCGGTGTCGAGGGCACGCAGCCGGCCGGCTATGTGGTCGAGGGAGTCACCGCGGGTTACAAGAACTGGATCCGCTTTTTCATGGCCATCGATTCAGCCTACGGTATCAAGGGCGTGGAAATAATCGAGCATGAGGAAGACCCCGGCCTGGGTGCCGAAATCACCCAGCGTTATTTCAAGAATCAATTCGCCGGCAGAAGCTTGGAGGACATAGAAAAGATCACCGTCACCAAGGATCCGTTACCGGCGGACTGGCTAACGGCGCTGGAGACGCTCGGTGACATGCCGTTTCAACCCTGGCTGGAGAAGTATCGCGAGATGTTGCCGAAAAACCCGAACATCCACGCCATCACCGGATCCACCATCAGCAGCGCGGCAGTGACCAATGGCATCAAGCGTGCTCTGGGAAACTTCCGTAAACGGATGAGTCTTGTGGAGAAATATCTATGAGTGAGAGCCGCCCCCCACCGCCGATCTCGACCATGCTGATGCGTGGACTGTTCGAGGAAAATCCTGTGTTTCGCCTCGCCCTCAGCCTTTGTCCGGCGGTGGCGGTGACCACCTCGCTGAAGAATGGCCTGATGCTGGGTGTCGCCGTGCTCATCGTGCAGGTGCTCTCAAGCATGTCCGGCTCTTTGGTGAAACACATCATCAACCCGAAGATCCGCATTCCGGTATTCACCATCATCATCGCCATCTGGGTCAGTGCCATGGACATGATACTGGCCGCCTATTACGCTTCGGTCTATCAGGAGGTCGGCTTATACGTGAAGCTGATCGTAGCCTTTGCCATCATCATCTCGCGCATGGAGCTCTTCTCCATGAAACACAACGTCGTGCCGTGTTTTTGGGATGGCCTGGGCATGGGCTTGGGCTTTCTGGCCGCGATGGTACTGACCGGCTCCTTCCGGGAACTCATGGGCAGCGGCAGTATCTTCGGAATTGCCGTGGTGCCATTCAAGCCGCTGCTACTGGTGGTGCTGCCGGCCGGCGGCTTCTTCACCATCGGCTTGATTATGGCGTTGTTCAACTGGGTCGATATAAAGCGCGGCCACAAGCTGCCGACCAGTGGAGGTGGCGCTCATGGCTGATGCTCAAGTAGTTTCACCCAACCAGATCCTGGTAAAGGGCGCACTGCCTGCCGATGTGGCGGCGATACGCCTGGTGCGTACGGCGGATGCGGATATTGCGATTGCCGTAACCTCCGTAAAACCCGGCGCGCAGCCAAACAGCTCGGTGTTGACCACGTCCGAGACTCTCAGCACGCAAGATCATTATCAGCTGACGGCGACCGGAGTGGACCAAATTTGGGCAATCTCGCCCTCTCCCCTGGCATTATTGTTCTCGGTGATCATCGGCTCGGCATTGATCAACAACTTTGTCTTTACCCGCTACCTTGGGCTGTGCGTCTTCTTCGGGGTCAGTCGCAACAAGGACACGGCGATCGGCATGGGGATCACCTTCACCATAGTCGGACTGTTGAGCGGAATGATCGCCTGGACGCTAAACACCCTGGCCCTTCAACCGTTAAAGCTCGAGTTCATGCAGATCATCGCCTTTATCGGCATTGTCGCCTGTTTGGTACAGGCCACCGACCTGGTTCTGAAGAAGGTCAACCCGATGCTGCACAAGAAGTTCGGCATTTACCTGGTGCTGATTACCACCAACTGCATCATCCTGGCGGTCCCGCTGCTCAACGCCACCAGTGGCGCATCGTTTCTTGAAGCCCTCGGACTTTCCTTTGGCTCTGGTTTCGGCTTCGCGATCGCTCTGTTCTTGATGAGTTGCGCCATCGAAAAAGTAAATATGGCGCCGGTACCGATGATCTTCAAGGGGCTGCCCATTGCCTTCATCATTGCCGGCTTGTTTGCATTGAGCTTTCTCGGCTTCTCCGGCCTAAAAGTGGCATAGGGTTATGGATCTCTTTCACGTGGTACTTTGGGGCGTTCTGGTTTTCACCATACTCGGGCTGTTCTTCGGTATCGCCCTTGCCGGGGCGGCGCGCAGGTTCCATGTCCCGGTCAATCCGCTGATCGAAGAGGTGCGCGAAAACCTCCCGTCCGCCAACTGCGGCGCCTGCGGTTTCGCCGGCTGCCAGTCCTACGCGGAAAAAGTGGTTGAGGATGAAAACGTCTCACCGACCCTCTGCACGCCTGGCGGCAAGGTCATCGCCATAGACATCTCCAGGCTCACCGGCAAGGTCATGGGTGAAATGAAGGAAGTGGTCGCCATGCTGCGCTGCTCGGGTGCAGAATCGGTGGCTCGTGATCAAGCCGAGTACAACGGGATACACACCTGCAGCGCCGCCAACCTGGCGTTCGGCGGCGCCAAGGCCTGCAAATACGGCTGTCTGGGCTTGGGTGACTGCGTGCGCGTGTGCTCCTTCGACGCCATGAAAATCGGCGAGTCCGGCATCGTCGAGATCGACTATGGCAAATGCACCGGTTGCGGCCTATGTCTCCAGGTATGTCCGAAAGATTGCCTGATCAGCTACCCTCGCCAGTTCCGCGTCGCGCTCACTTGTCAATCCAAGAACAAGGGCAAGGCAGTGAAGGAGACCTGCACGGTAGGCTGTGTCCAATGCAATGCTTGCATCAAGGAGTGTCCTGCCGAGGCCATCTCGATCATCGACGGCGCTTTGGAGATAGACCACGTAGCTTGCATGGCCTATGGCCCGAGTTGCAACGAGATCTGTGTCACGGTCTGCCCCACCGACATCATTCACCATCCGGGTCAGCCGCCGGACGCCAACAAGCCCAAGCCGAAAAAAGTCGCGAAACAGGCGGACTGAGCAAATCCCTTCCAAGCGAGCGGCGACCATGAGTAAATTCATTGGCATCCTCACCGCCGGTGGCGACAGTCCCGGCCTCAATGCGGCAATCCGAGGCGTCGGCAAAGCGGCACTCGGCTATTACGACATGCACATCATCGGCTTCCGCGACGGTTTTCGCGGCCTGATGGAGAACCGCACAGCGCCGCTAGATGGTGGCCAACTCTCAGGCATCCTCACCGTAGGCGGCACCATCCTCGGAACCAGCCGCGACAAGCCGCACAGAATGCCGGTGGGCGGCAAGATGTTGAATATGCTCGATGCCATCGTCGGTAATTACCATGACCACCATCTTGACTGCGTCGTCTGCCTCGGCGGCGGCGGCACCCTGAAGAATGCCCTGCGCCTCAAGCAGGTTGGGCTAAACGTCATCACCCTGCCCAAGACCATCGACAACGATGTTGCCGGGACGGACAGCACCTTCGGCTTCGATACCGCTCTGGGCATTGCCACCGAGGCAATCGATCGTCTGCACAGCACGGCTCACAGCCATCATCGCATCATCGTGGTCGAAATCATGGGCCACCGAGCCGGCTGGCTGGCACTCGGCGCAGGAATCTCCGGAGGCGCCGACGTCATTCTGGTCCCGGAAATTCCCTATGACGTCGACAGCGTGGCCGAGGCCATCCGGGCACGGGCGCGTGGCGGCAAGCCGTTCTCCATCGTCGCAGTGGCCGAAGGAGCGATCTCGAAACAGGATCTGGCCTCGATCGCATCCGCCAGGACCACAGGCAAGAAGTCGGCGAAAGTTAACGACGGACGCAAGGCTGACGATCAGGAAGCCGACGCTGCCGAACTACTCTACGCGGATCGAACGCTGCGGCTAGCCAAGCGTCTGGAAGCCCTGACTGGCCTGGAAGCTCGCGTCACCATCCTCGGCCACGTGCAGCGCGGCGGCGCACCATCGGCGGCCGACCGCCTTCTGGCGACGCGTCTCGGTACCGCATGCGCCGATCTGATTGCCAAGGGTAGGTACGGCGTCATGGTTGCAGCCAAAGGCGAAGGCACGCGTCCCGTGAAAATCGAAGACGTCGCCGGCAAGGTAAAGACCGTACCGCTCAATCACTCCTGGATAGGCAGTGCGCGCCGGGTGGGTACAAACTTCGGCGACTGAGCGGTTTTAGCGGTGGCGACCCCAAGGCGAAGGTACAAGTACCCGCAGAGATCCTTTAGCTCGCTGCCAGCCTGAACTGTCACCCCAGGGACAAATGCGGGCACTAGGGCCTGTTCTCAATTAGTCGGCGCGATGCGTTGCCTAATTGAGAACAGGCCCTAGCGGTTGGAAAGATCCGCGCTGGCGTGCCAAAGCTGGAGTTGCTCCAGCGTGAACCGCTGCGCCTGCGGCAGCACCATGCGGGCACCATCGAAGTCCTCATCGGTGGTGTAATCGCTGACCGTCACCACGGTCGGAATCCCCGCCGCGAGGCTGGCCGCCAGTCCGTGCGCGGAATCCTCGACCGCCAGGCAATCATGGGCCGGCAAGTCGAGGGCATTCAACACCCATAAGTAGAGATCGGGCGCGGGTTTCTTGGCCGCGACCACTTCGCCGGACGCAATCACGTCAAACCAGGTTTCCGCCTTGGGTCCCAGGTTGGCCCGCAGCAGGCCGACGACGTTCTGCGGCCTGGAACTGGAGGCGATCGCCAGGCGCAAACCCTCGGTGCGCGCATCGCAGATCAACTGGCCGATGTCCCCGCGCAGGGGGATCGCCCCGGCGCTGAGCAGCCGCTGGTAGTTTCGCGTGCTGATTTCATGAATGCGTTGCAACAGATCCTCGAAATCCGCGCGCTTGCGGGTGGCTGGATCGTAGCGCTCGGCATAGTGGCGGATCCGTTCCTTGCCGCCGGCCACATCCAGCAGGGTTCCGTAAAACGACTCGTCCCAATGCCAGGGCAGACCCACCTCGGCAAAGGCCGCGTTGAAAGCCGGACGATGTCCGTCGCGCTCGGTGTTGGCGAGAGTACCATCTACATCGAAGATCAGGGCGCGCAAAGTCATGGATTCGAAGCCCGCAAGATTGGAGTGGGATTGGCAGAGTTTAACCGCTTTCACTCACCGCGGAAATTCATGCTTCCTTTTCCCGGAGGGCAGCATGGGTACTGGCTCGGCGCTTTGAAGCGGACGGCTGGATGCTAGAATCTCAGGCATCATATGGCTTTCGGTCTGGCGACGGAAAGCCGCATTTTTTGGAGGCGTCCCGCACTTGAAACCGACCGATATCGGCAATCCCGATTACTTCCACAAAGTGGTCGATTGCCAATGGGCCTGTCCCGCCCATACGCCCGTCCCCGAATACATCCGCTTGATCGCCTCGGGGCACTACTCGGATGCCTATATGGTCAACTGGCGCTCCAACGTCTTCCCGGGCATCCTCGGCCGCGTCTGCGACCGGCCCTGCGAGCCCGCCTGCCGGCGCGCCCGGGTGGACAAGGAACCGGTCGCGATCTGCCGCCTGAAGCGGGTGGCCGCCGACTTCAAGGACGATATCCGGGATCGCCTGCCGCAGGCCCCGGTCAACCAGAACGGCAAGCGCATCGCCTGCGTCGGCGGCGGACCGGCCTCGCTGACGGTGGCGCGCGACCTGGCGGTGCTCGGCTACCACATTACCGTGTTCGACAACGGCAAGACCGCCGGCGGCATGATGCGCAGCCAGATTCCCAAGTTCCGCCTGCCCGATAGCGTCATCGACGAGGAGTGCGACTACATCCTCGGCCTCGGCGTCGAAACCCGTTTCGACCGCTGGATCGACAGCCTGAAAGGCCTCTTGGCGGAAGACTGGGATGCCGTCTTCGTCGGCACCGGCGCGCCGCGCGGTCGGGACGCCGAGGTGCCGGGCCGTCAGGAGGCGGCGGCGAATATCCATATCGGCATCGACTGGCTGTCGAATGTCGCTTTCGGCCATGTCACCAAGATCTCCAAACGCGTCATCGTCCTCGGCGGCGGCAACACCGCTATGGATTGCTGCCGCTCGGCGCGGCGCATGGGCGGCGACGACGTCAAGGTGGTGGTGCGCAGCGGCTTCGAGGAAATGAAGGCCTCGCCCTGGGAGAAGGAAGAGGCGGTGCATGAAGGCATCCCCATCCTCAACTTCTTCGTGCCCAAGGAATTCACCCATGACAACGGCAAGCTGACCGGGGTGCGGTTCGAAAAGGTGCGGGCGGAATACGATGCCAAGGGACGCCGCAACCTGGTGCCGACCGGCGAACCCGATGTGCATATGGAATGCGACGAGGTGCTGGTGGCGATCGGCCAGGAGAACAGTTTCACCTGGATCGAGCGCGACATCGGCCTTCAATTCGACAAGTCGGGCATGCCGGTGCTCGATCCCAAGACCCTGCAATCGACGCTGTCCCGGGTATTCTTCGGTGGCGATGCGGCGCTCGGGCCGAAGAACATCATCACCGCGGTGGCCCAGGGACACGAAGCCGCGATTTCCATCGACAGCTTCTGCCACCGCCGGGACGTCGCCAAGCGCCTGCCGCCCATGGTGAACCTGGTCAGCCAGAAGATGGGCATACACGAGTGGAGCTACGACAATCAGGTGTCCGAGGAAGGTCGCAAGAAGGTGCCGATGAAGTCGCTGGAGAAAGCACTCAAGAACATCAACCTCGAACTGGAGCTCGGCTTCGACCCCCGTCTGGCCCTGGCCGAGGCAGAGCGTTGCCTCAACTGCGATATCCAAACGGTGTTCGTCCCGAAGATCTGCATCGAGTGCGATGCCTGCGTCGACATCTGCCCGACCGACTGCATCAGCTTCACGCGCAATGGCGACGAAGCCGATCTGCGGACCCGCCTCAAGGCACCGGCGCCTAACGCCGATCAGGCGCTGTATGTTTCAGAGCCACTCAAGACCAGCCGCGTCATGGTCAAGGACGAAAACCTTTGCCTGCACTGCAGCCTGTGCGCCGAGCGCTGTCCGACCGGCGCCTGGGACATGCAGAAATTTCTACTCGACGTCGCCCATGCCGGAGCGGAGGTGCGCAGAACATGAATGCCACGAAAACAGCACTCCAGCGCTGCAACGACTTCGTCATCAAGTTCGCCAACGTCAACGGTTCCGGCTC
>Ga0163199_1002517_pt1 | contig 11186 bp, 5 predicted proteins | sample PL_2010_150m_FD_113537 | JGI IMG/M metagenome (GOLD analysis project Ga0163199, IMG submission 113537) | Freshwater microbial communities from Powell Lake, British Columbia, Canada to study Microbial Dark Matter (Phase II) - PL_2010_150m | ecosystem: Environmental > Aquatic > Freshwater > Lake ...
ATGCTGCTCGACCTGCGCGAAGTCTTCGCCAACTTCGGCTGGATCGTGCTGATGCTGGCGCTGCTGCTGGTCGGCAAGGCGCTGCTGGTGGCGGTGGTCAGCCGTCTTTCCGGCAGCGATTTCGGCGTCGCCATCCGCGCCGGGCTGGCGCTGTCGCAAGCCGGCGAATTCGGTTTCGTACTGCTGGCGCTGGCCGGAGATTTGCACCTGCTGCACGGGCGCATCCTGCAAATCAGCCTGGCGGCGATGCTGCTGTCGATGCTGATTGCACCGTTCCTGATCCACCACAGCGACCGCATCGTGCGTTTTTTCTACCGCGGCGAATGGAACGACCACGCGCTCAAACTCCACGAAGTGATGGTCAAGAGCGCGGCGGTGAGCGGCCACGTGATCATCTGCGGCTATGGCCGCTCCGGCCAGAACCTGGCGCGCTTCCTGGAACAGGAAGGCATCCCCTTCATCGCGCTGGATTTCGACCCGACGCGGGTACAGGCGGCCTCCAGCGCCGGCGAAAACGTGGTCTACGGCGACGCCAGCCGCCGCGAAATCCTCATGGCCACCGGCTTGCGGCGCGCCAAGGCGCTGGCGATCACCTACGCCGACACCGTCTCGGCGCTGAAAATCCTCCACCATGTGCGCGAACTGAACCCCGCGCTGCCGGTGATCGTGCGCACCACCGACAGCACCGAACTGGAAAAACTACAGAAAGCCGGCGCCACCGAAGTCGTGCCGGAAGTGCTGGAAGGCAGCCTGATGCTGGCTTCCAGTACCATGATGCTGCTCGGCATCCCGCTGGCGCGGGTGGTCAAACGCATCCGCCTCGCCCGCGAAGGCCGCTACAGCCAGTTGCGCGGTTTCTTCTACGGCGCCAGCGACGAAACCGAGGACGATAGCGAAAACCACCAGCCGCGCATGAATTCGGTGCTGCTCAAGGCCGGCGCCACGGCGGCGGGAAAAACCCTGGCCGAACTGGATCTCGGCCAGCTCTCGGTGCAAGTCACCGCGGTGCGCCGCCACGGCATCCGCGGCTTCGACCCGGCGCCGGAAACCCGGCTGGAAATAGGCGACGTGGTGGTGTTGCTGGGGACACCGGAAGGACTGGCGGCGGCGGAGGTCAAGCTATTGAAAGGGTGAGAACGGGGGGCGGGATAGGGCTTTTCGGGATTCCCGATTTTACTGTAGAGGGTCGATTTTGGGTGGCAGCATTTGCAATGCAGCGCAGCCGTATCATTCGCGCTGAGTGTCAGGCGGTTCCTGACCCACAACAGCCAGCCATGGTTTGCTTGCCGAACGTCCGTTCAGCAGCATAAAGCGGTCATCAAGTTCAAAAAAATAGCCGGGATCTGATTGCTATCCCGGCAAATCGGAGGAGATACATCATCACTACTATCCTACAACCACTACAAATTAAACATCGAAGATCTGTCTCGCCTGTGATTGATTATCTGTATTTTTCTCAGGCTTGGTTCCCGTTAACATCAAGAGCGAATTAGAACCCGAACATCGCACGCAAAGTGAACCCATCATCCTTGAGCCGGGACGCGACAGGCGATGCCGTGTCCTCGAAGCTGTGATGACGATACTCAGCGACCAGTTTGGTATTCTGGTTCAGCAAGTGTTGAAGCCCGACGACATAGTCCCATTCGCTCGGTGTCGACTTCGTTATGCCCGTGACGCCATTTCTAGATATAGTTGTGTCGTTAAAAGCGTCCCCTTTGATGTGGTCGTAACGAGCGTAAGCTATGTAATCTTTCGAAGGTTGCCAGTTGATCTGATGGAAACCGCCGTGCCATTTGAACTCCTGACCGAAGCCAGTGGGATTGCTCTCGTTGTTGAACATCAACTGATTATCCAGCCACACCGGAACGCCGACAGGGAGAAGGCTCAGCGTGAAATCAACCCCGTTCCGAGACGTCTTGTTGGCATCCTGACTTCCAGACATGATGCCCATCCCCAAAGTGTTCCCTGCGATTGAGGCGTTTGTCCGGAGACCGTCGTCGTAGGTGTCGGGGCTACGGTAGGTGAATAAGCCCAGCGACTGGTTGTAATAACGCATCACCCAGCGCCCATATATATCCTTGCTGGTATTGTTGTCGGCTTTCCCATTGCTACCATTGCTCAAACCAAGGTGGTATTCGGCCCAGAACGTGTCTCTCTTGGTGACATCGGCCTCCGGTTTCCCGAACGTCAACATCCCGTAGACCTCAGCTAGCCCCTGCGGTTCGCCCAATCTGAACAGATACTCGTCGCTTCCCCCGATCACGTCACTGACCTTGTTCGGGCTGAGCAGGTCTAATGCACGCCGTTCATAAATCAGGTACTGGTTAACGGAGAGCCGCACCTTGCCGGATGAATAGGCCAGCGGGGGATGGGTGATACCGAACAGCAGGTTGACGCTGTCGTGCGGCACGCTGTCGCCCAGGAGGTTGTTCCAGAAGAATTTTGCCACCTCAAAAGTCGGGCTTTCGGCCTTAAACTGAACGTGACGTCCCGTGCCAGTGCTATTTGCTTCAGCTTTACCCGTCGGCGTGAACTCCCATGCCTTGGTTTCGTACATTGGGAACTCCACGAAAGCGGACAGATGTTCGCCAAGCGGGGAAGTCATGAAGATACTCGCGTCCTCGAGAGAAATGCTGGACCCTTTCGACGTGCTGCTGGTGCCGTTGGACGCTTGGCGATCCTCCTTACGGGAGTCGATTCCGACGCCGGTGATGAAGGACAATGGCAGCGTTGACGGAATAGTGACGCCTTTCGCGATTTCAATATCCTCGATTTCCGGCTTGGCCGGTTTCCCGTTGATCCAGCGATAGCCACTGAGCTTGAATGCATTACCCGCGCCGTTTAATGCGCCCCACATGGTGTGGCAACTAGAACATTGCACGCCATACCGGCGTGAGTACGACGGCACTGCCCAAGCGCTCGGCGTGGATAGCAGCGTGAGCTCAAATAAGAGCGCAAGAAAAGCTACAGTTCGCACGCGCGGAGCATGCTTCATTTTTGTAAGCGCCACGAAAAATCCACAAATCGTGGGCATTATTTGGTTCTTCATGATTATTACTCCTTCCGGTTACAAAAAGACTATTTATTACTGCCGTAATAGTTGAGTAGTGCATCAACAGACGCTTTGTCGAGATCGTCCACTTTTGATTTCATCTTTTTCGGCACCCGGCGTTCGCCAGATTTCATGTCGGTCAACTGTTGCCGCAGGTAGGACATCCATTGACCCGACAGCATGCCGGCATCGTCATTAGCAACACGTCCTCCATCGGAATGGCACTTATCACAATTGGCGTCGTGGATATCCTTTCCCTTATTGGCTAGAGCTACATCGAACTCTTGCTTGGCAGGGACGAACTTCTTGCCTGCGTAATACCCCGCCACCTGTTTGATTTCGTCGTCGCTCAGCTCCTTGGTGCTTTGGCACATATCGCTCTTCTCACCTTTCTTAGTACCTTCGCGAATCTTGGTCTCGGGGCATGACCTTGCCTTGTTCCTGTATTCCGTCAGGGTAGGTGCCAAATAATCCTTGGAAAATCCGGCAATCGTGGGTACATCCGATTCGGAGCTGACGCCGTCCTTGCCGTGGCAGGTCGCACAAACCTCAATCACTTTATTCAAGTCTGCCGCCCCTGCGTATGGCGCAGGAAAAAGCCCAGCTAATGCCGTGCATCCGAGCAGCGCAGATATTATTTTGGCTTCACGTTTCATGGTCATGCTCCGCTTGTGTATTTTAGGAATGCTATTTACACGTTAGCAACGGCCATGCCTGCAACATGAGCATTGATTAATAATGGATATTTTGCTGATTGGCGCGAAAAGGATGGAGCTGGCGTGTCACTGAAATGTGACACCTGTCATTAATCAGAGACGAAACCCCAGCGTTTCATCCTAACGTAGAAATTCTGGCGGGGAATCCCGCCCAAGCGGGCCGCTTCAGAGACGTTGCCGTCGGCAGCTTTGATAAGGCGACGCAGGTATTCGCGCTCAAATTCGGCGCGGGCGTCCTGGTAGGAAAGGGTGAATGGAGACGCTGCGGTTGCAATAGGTGCATGGGCTGCTTCCGGATGGCAGGCAGTCCGGGAGTCGCAGGACGGGCAGAGATGGGTCATGTCGATAGCCCCGCCGAGGTGGAGAGCGACCGCCCGTTCAATACAGTGCTCGAGCTGGCGGACATTGCCCGGCCAGCGGCTGGCTTCCAGACTGCGCACCGCAGCCGGGGTGAACGGCCCGCACTGCTTGCCGAATTTGGTGTTGAAATGATCAAGGAAATGGGCGGCTAGGCGGATGACGTCTCCTTCTCGCTCGCGCAAAGGCGGTAGCCGTACCGCCACCACGTTGATGCGATAGAACAGATCCTCGCGGAAGCGGCCTGCCTTGACCTCACCGGCGAGGGGGCGATTGGTCGCGCAGATCAGACGAAAGTCGGTAGAGCGCGCCTGTGTGCTGCCAATTCGCGTGAAGTGGTGATCCTGCAACACGCGCAACAGGCTGCTTTGCAACTTGGGGCTCATGTCGGCAATTTCGTCGAGGAACAGATCGCCGCCATTGGCTTTCTCAAAGTAGCCAGGGCTGGCCCCGGTGGCGCCGGTAAAGGCTCCCTTTTCGTAGCCGAACAGCAGACTTTCCAACAGAGTCTCCGGCAGTGCGCCACAGTTGACTTCGAGGAAGGGGTTGGAAGAGCGTGGACTCCAGGCGTGGATGAGTTTTGCGACGAGGTCCTTCCCTGTGCCGCTTTCGCCTTCCAGGAGCACAGTGGTGTCGAGGCCGGCAACCTGGCGAATTTGGCCGAGCAAGTGTTCCATGGCGGGGGATTGTCCCACCATCGTCGGCGCTCCCGCCTCTGCTGCAAGACGCGCGCGCAAGCCGTCGATCTCGCGATAGGCGCGATCAAGTTCGAGTGCTTTGCCGATCACCGCTTCCAGGGCATCCAATTCCTCGAATGGCTTGGTCAGATAATCAAACAGCCCTTCGCGTACTGCCGCCACCGCATCCCGAACATCGGCGAAGCCGGTCATGAGAATCGCCACCATTTTTGGGCGTCGAGCGCGGAACTCGCGCAGCAGTTCGATCCCGTTGTCTTTGGGGAGCCACTGATCCATCAACACAAGGTTGAAATCCTCTTCGGCAAACAGCCGCCGCGCCTCGGCGCCGTCTTCTGCGAGGCGCACGTCAGCCGTCTTCCGCATCAGTTGATCGATGAGGGTTCGGGTGTAGTGATCGTCGTCAACGACCAGCAGTTTAGGTAAGGTTTCCAAGGGAGTTTGATCCGTTCTCTGGTAAGCAGCTAGCAAATAGCACGCCATCATCTGGCTGGTCGATGACCGTCACAGTCTGCACCACGGGAGCCAGCTTGACAACAAGCTTATGGCTAGGGAATAGTGGCAGGGCGTCTATCGACCACGGGGTCGAATTAGATCAATTTGACGTTAGGGAAATGCAAGAGTGCGCATAAGAAACGTTCTTCCAACATCGCTTGTGACCGCATTGTGCTTGAACGGATTAGGCAGGCGCTTGCGGATGGCGCCACCCACCTTGTTTGCGGTCATTAGCTTCGCATTGATCGCAGTGACGGCAATCCTTTCAAGTTTCACCCAGTTATCCTTCTTTCGCCAAGCGATTATCGACCGCGAATCAGTGGTTATCAGCGAAATGGTGACGGCGATTGTCCGCGAGCGGCAAGCGGGGCACCAACTATCCTTGACCGATATGAACCACTACACTGAGGCCGCTGCGCAAGCCGAGCTGGAGAGGACTTTCCATGCCCTGGAAAATCTTTCCGATGTGGTGCTCATCAAAGTGTTTGATCGAAACAGAACCATCATATGGTCAGACAAGCCCAAACTTATTGGGAAGAAGCTGACGCGCCACCAAGAAGACTTGTCTCGGGCGATTAATGGCGAAGTGCGTGCCACATTTAATGAACCCAAACACGCGCTCTATCCCGAGGAAGAGCTTCCAAAATTTTCGTTGATCGAGTTTTACGTGCCGTTTCGCTTGGGCGAACCCAGCGCTTCCGACAAGACAACCAACGGTGTGGTTGCGCTTTACCGCTCCCCGGATAAACTCAACCGCACCATCTGGCATGGCCTGCTCTTGTTGTGGGCGGTAACGTGGGTGGGTGGCGTGCTACTGTTTATTGCCCTGTATAAGCTTTTCTTAACGGTTTACCATGGGCAACGCGAGGCTGAATCCCAGCTCTCCAAATTAAGCACCGAGCACGAACGGATCATCCACATTGAAAAACTCTCGGCGATGGGGCAGTTGGTCAGCGAGATCGCCCATCAACTCAATAATCCGTTGGTCGGGGTAATCAACCTGACCGAACTCGCTGAACGCGAGGTAAACGATCCTCAGCGCGTGAAAGAATTGCTCAGAGAAGTCCGTCAGGCGGGCGGACACTGCCGCGACTTTGTTCAGAAAATGCTGCTCCTCAACAAAGTAGCCCGATATGAGCCGCAACGAACCGATATGATCGGCCTGGTACGCGAGACCATCACCTTTTTTCAGCAGAGTCTGGGCAATGAGCCGGCTGTAACGCTGGAAGCGCCGGAAACGCCGGTAATGCTTGAGCTGGACCCGGTTCTCATCCGCCATGCCCTGTTCAACCTGATCCACAATGCGGCTGAGGCTGCGCCGATGGGAACTGTGGCGGTTTCGCTGGCACTCGACAGCCAGCACGGTGTTCTGGGCTACCGTTTGACGGTGACCGATTCCGGGCCGGGGCTGAAACCGGAGGTCATGGCGAAGATATTCACGCCATTTTTTACTACGCGGCCAAGCGGAACGGGGCTCGGGCTTTCCGTAGCCCAGCACATTGCAGCGCTGCATGGAGGTAGTATTCACGCTGAAAATAGGCCCGAAGGCGGAGCATGTTTTACCATCTGGTTGCCTGCAGAAAGGCGCTTACGCGAAGGTAGGTAAAGGTTCTTCTCGTTGACGACGATCCATGCTGGGTCGCTCGTTTCAGATGATTGTAGGTGAGCACACCTGCGGCAGTGTCACTTGCTGCCAAGCACTTTTTGTATCTCAATGACTGCTTTCAGCAGGAGCCGTCATTCAAACTTGGTAGCCTTATTGGCCGTTCCTGGCACGGAACAGCCTATCAACTCCATGGTTTCGATCTGCTGCCAGCGGCAAGTTCAGTACGGATAACTGACGCTCTGCAGCTTTAGCAAGACATCATTCACCCTGCCAAAACGGGTTGCCCATCTGGCCAACCACGGAACCGCCCCCCCATTCCGTTCAGCGCAATTCGTGAAGTTCTTTTGCCAACCCCGCCAGTGAAATCGCCTCAATATCTTCCGCCATCCGGTAGCGTTCCGCGCCGGGATAAACGACGAATTTGCGCGCCGGGTTGAGATCGGCGCAAGCCGCGTGGAAGCCGCGCTCCAGTTTGGGGGCGAGACTGCGCTTGATTTCGATGGCCCACAGCAGTCCGCTGGGCCAAGCCAGCAGCAAGTCGATCTTGGCGCCGCCGCCGGTGCGGTAGAAGTAGCCTTGCACTCCCTCCGGGGCGCAGGCCAGCAGGTTTTCGATGACGAAACACTCCCAGCTCTGGCCGACGACCGGGTGGGCAAGCAGGGTTTCCTTGTCCGGGATGCCAAGCAGGGCGTGCACCAGGCCGCTGTCGCGGACGTAGACTTTGGGCGCCTTGACCAAGCGTTTGCCCAGATTGGCGTGCCAGGGCGGCAACCGCCGCACCAGCAGCAGATCCACCAGCAGGTCGAGGTAGCTGGCGGCGGTTTTGGCATCCACCCCCAAATTGCGGGCGAACTGGGCAGTATTGAGTAGACCGCCCTGATGGTGGGCGAGCATCCCCCAGAAGCGGCGCAGGGTCTCGGCAGCGATGCGCGGGCCGAATTGGGGAATGTCCCGTTCCAGATAAGTGCGGATGAAATCCTGCCGCCAGCGCAGACTGCGCGCGGCAGTGGCGGCGAGCAGGCTTTCCGGGAAGCCGCCGCGCACCCACAAGTCGTCGCCGGGAATGGATTGCGTTTCCAGCACGGTGAAAGGGGTGAGTTCCAGGTAGGCAATGCGCCCGGCAAGGGTTTCGCCGGACTGCTTGAGCAGATCGAGGGAGGCGGAACCCAGCAGCAGATACAACCCCGCCCGCCGCCCGCCGCGGCGAGCGTGATCAATGAGGCCGCGCAGCACAGGGAAAAGGCCGGGAGCGCGATGCACTTCGTCGAGGATGACCAAATTATCCTGATGGTCGGCGAGATAAAGCTCGGGTTGCGCCAGCTTGGCGCGATCCTGTTCGGATTCGAGGTCGAGGTAGAGGGCGTTGCGGCTTTTGCCAACCGCCAGCGCCAGCGTGGTCTTGCCCACTTGACGAGGGCCGAGCAGCGCGACTGCCGGGGCGTGAGCCAGGGCATCGGCAAGAACGGGAACAAGGTAGCGGCTAATCATCCTTGCAATTATGGAGTTTAATTACATGATTTGCAAACATCGCTACACGTCAGCGGAGCCTGGTACGGTGGGCCATGCTGGGCCGGGACAAATCCTACAAACGCACCAGGAACGCCGTGGCCTCCGCCGCCGGCAAAGGTTTGCTGAACAAATAGCCTTGCAGGAAATCGCACTGGTGCGCGGCCAGGAACGCCCGCTGCCCCTCGGTCTCCACCCCTTCCGCCACCACCTTCAGCCCTAGATTGCGCGCCAGCGCCAGCGTGGCGGCGCTGATCGCGGCGTCGTTCTCGTCGCTTTCGATGTCGCGCACGAAAGTCTGGTCGAGCTTCAGGGTCTGGATTGGTAGCAGTTTGAGATAGGCCAGCGAGGAATAGCCGGTACCGAAGTCGTCGATGGCGAGTTCCACCCCCAGTTCGCGCAAGGCCTTGAGTTGGCCGATGGCGCGCTCGGGGTTGTCCATCGCCGCCGATTCGGTGACTTCGAGTTCCAGGTCGCCGTGGCCGATGCCGTGTTTGGCCATGATCGCCCGCACCCGTTCGACCAATGTGGGCGAGCGCAGCTGGTGGGCGGAGAGATTCACCGCCATGCGCAGCGAGGCGATTCCCTGCTGGCGCCACAGCGCCAACTGGCGGCAGGCTTCGTCCAGCACCCATTCGCCGAGTGCTTCGATCATCCCGGTCTCCTCGGCAATGGGGATGAACTTGAGGGGCGGAATCAGCCCGCGCTGCGGGTGACGCCAGCGCACCAGCGCCTCGACGCCGCAGACGCGGCTGTCGAGGGTGCACATCTGGGGTTGGTAGTGCAACTCGAACTGGCCCTCCGCCAGCGCCGCGCGCAGGTCGCGCTCCAGCGCCAGCCGCTCCCCGGCCGATGCATTCATGGCGCTGGTGAAGAACTGGTAGTTGTTGCGCCCCAGTTCTTTGGCATGGTACATGGCGGCATCGGCGTTCTTCATCAGCGTTTCGGCTTCCCCGCCGTCGTTCGGGAAAATACTGATCCCCACGCTGGGGCTGGAATGCAATTCGTTGCCGGCGATCAGGTAAGCCTGGTTAAGCGCGCTCACGATTTTATCGGCGACATGCGCGGCGGTCATGCCGGCTTCCAAACCGTTCAACACCACCACGAATTCGTCGCCGCCGAGGCGGGCGACGATGTCGCTCTCCCGCACGCAGGCTTGCAGGCGGCGCCCCACCTCGATCAGCAGGCCGTCGCCGACATGGTGCCCGAGGGTATCGTTGATCGTCTTGAAGCGATCCATGTCGATGAACATCACCGCCATTTCCCCGTCCTCGCGCCGTGCCGAGAGCAGCGCCTGCTCCAGCCGGTTTTCCAGGCTGAAGCGATTGAGCAGGCCGGTCAGCACATCGTAGTGGGCCAAGTGGTGGATACGCTCCTCGGCGGCCTTGCGCTCGCTGATGTCGGTAAAACTGCCGATGTAATGCGTCACCAGCCCGGCCTCGTCGCGGATCGCCGAAATGGCCGTCCATTTCGGGTAGAAGCTGCCATCCTTGCGCCTATCCCACAACTCCCCCTGCCAGAAACCGCTTTCGCGCAACGCCGCCCACATCAGTTGATAAGTTTCCGGCGGGGTGCGCCCGGAAGCCAGCACGCGCGGGTTTTCGCCGCGCACATCCTCCAGCGTGTAGCCGGTCAGCTGGGTAAATGCCGGGTTGAGCGCGACGATACGATTGTCGCGGTCAGTGATCATGATCGCTTCGCCGCTGTGGCGGAAAGCATTGGCGTAGAGATGCAGCGCTTGTTCCGCCTGCATGAGGGCGCTGATGTCCTGCACCGTGCCGCGCGACAGCAGCGGCGTGCCGTCCTCGGCATAGAGGGTCTCGCAACGTTCCTCGACATGTTTGATGCGCCCGTCGGGGAACAGCAGGCGGTGGTCGATCTGGTAAGGCGTGCGGCTTGCCAGCGAATTGGTGTAGGCACGGTTCACCGCCTCCCGGTCTTCCGGGTGGATGGCGTTGAGGAATGCCTCGTAGGAAGCGCCGAAACGCGCCGGATCGATTTCGAAAATACGGAAGATTCCGTCCGACCATTCCAGCCGGTTATCGCGCAAATCCAAAGTCCAGCTGCCCACCCTGGCGATGCGCTGCGCCTCGTTGAGCTGGTCACGACTTACCTTGAGCCCCGCTTCCGCGCACAAGCGTTCGTTTTCGCCGCGCCGGCGCTCCTTGTCGCGCAGGCGCGCCAGCCAGCCGCCCCAGCCGATGCCGGCCAGCCCCAGCAGCCAGATGGCGCCGTGGCTCAGGCTCAGATTGACGCGTGCCATGTCGAGCTGGCGGTAATACGGCGTCAGCGGCAAGTTCAAGCCGGTGGCGCCGCGCATGTCGCCGGTCCGGTAGCCGAGAATGGCATGGCACTTGTCGCAGCCGGGCTCCATAACCATCGCGCGCAGGTAACGCAAATAGGGCTGGCCGTCCTTGTCGGCAATCGCCCAGACTTCCTGTTTCCCGCCTGTGGTGAATGCCTCCAGCTGTGCGCGCTCCCAGGGATCGGGGGCATTGCCGGGGTTGAGCGTTTTCAGGCCGGTGATGCGCCCCTGGATGCCGTATTCCTCGGCATAGCGATCCATCATCTGGCGCAGCATCGAGGCGGGGTTGAGCAAGGTCAGCTTGAGCCCGTCGCGGGTGGTGACGTCACGTCCCGCCACATGCGCCAGCCAGGGAACCGACTGCTGCGTTGCGGTGATCGGCACGTAGACGCCGCCGTGGCTGGTGGCCCAACGGCGGAAGGTAATGTCCTTGTTGAGGTTGGCGCGCGCCTCG
>Ga0163199_1002518_pt1 | contig 11186 bp, 10 predicted proteins | sample PL_2010_150m_FD_113537 | JGI IMG/M metagenome (GOLD analysis project Ga0163199, IMG submission 113537) | Freshwater microbial communities from Powell Lake, British Columbia, Canada to study Microbial Dark Matter (Phase II) - PL_2010_150m | ecosystem: Environmental > Aquatic > Freshwater > Lake ...
ACTATTACGAGCGTGGCAAGTTATCTGATCTGCAAGTGACGATTGATCAAACGAAGTATTCCAACGAATGGGTCTCGCTTGGAATTTTCGATCTCGATCCGCGCCGCACGCAGGATGGGCAGGTGAACATCACAGACTACAACGCCAATGGATCGTTCATGATGGCGTTCAGCGGAGTGCGCTGGGTGCCGCCGCTGGCCGTTGTGGTCAAACCGCCGACAGATGGCAAAACGAATCAAGATGTGATCAACGCCTTCATCGTCGTCGGCGCAAAGTTCAACGAGAAGTTCACTGATCTGGTTACCGCCGCCGGTCTCAACGCCATCTACAATGATCGCAAAGCGTCGTATTCGGGTCCCGCTATGACCGCCCTGCCCAATTTGAATTCAGATCGTAAGAACGCGCTCAACGAAGCGATGAAGATGTCATCGGATGCGTTGGCGAAAGCCGCTGTTGAAGCGAGCAAACCGAAAGTCGTTAAAGGAAAAGTGGACGGTCGCCTTTGGGGTGTGCATGGTTCGGCGGGCGCGGGCGTGCCGCCACGCGGCATGTGGGGTTTTTGGATCAACGAACTTAAGCAGATGGGGATCAAGTGGTACAAGCAGTGCGACAACGGTGGCGCCGACTACGGCGATGGAACGATCTTCAAATGGGTGCTAGCACTGCGCGACGCCGGCATCACGCCCGTCATCCGTTATCAAAATCCGCGCATGTTCCCCAAACGACTCGAACCAAGTTTTTGGGACAAGATGAACGGTTATGTTAAAGAAGGAATCACTTGGGCGGAGATCGGCAACGAACCCAACTTGGCGTGGGAGTGGCAAGACGAAAGTTTTGTGAACTGGCACAACGCCGATTGTGTTCGCACGATTGCCGAAGTGTGGTTGCAAGATGCCGAAGAAGCGTTGCGGCGCGGCGCGAAACCGGCATGGTATGCCTTCGCCCCAACAGATTGGCAGGGTGGGACGAATCATCTTTACTCCGGTCCCAAGTTTCAAGAGTTATGTTGGAAATATATCGGAACGAATGCCCGTGATCGCGCGCGAAACATTTTCAAGAGCGGCGGCTGGGTTGCGGTTCACGCTGCGTTATACGAATTTCCATTTGAACACGATCCGTTTAATCACGGAATCGGCGGCGGCGCGCCGTGGGATATGTGTATGCGCGGCTACGAGATTCCGATTCGTTATATACAAAACAACATCGGTCTTACGGCAGGCGTAGATTTTCCGATCATGTCTACTGAGAGTGGCGTGTTCACAGTTGAATCACCTTCGATGGATGGACACAAACGATATGAGTCGGACGATGTTCATGCTGATCTCATGGTGAAGATGTTTGATTGGCTAGAGACGAACTCGCCGCTTCAAGCGATGATGCCGTGGTGCATCGCCGTTGATGATCGCATCGGTCACAAACCGGGCGAGTATGTTCAAGATGGTTGGTATTTGGAACGCAACGGGCAGTTTGGTTCGCGGTCGGTGGTGGCAAAGTTGAAGCAGATGAAACAGCAGAGAGGATAGTAAATGACAAATGACGAATGACAAATGGCAAATGACGAATGTGGTCTGTCACTCATCTTTCGTTTATCATCTTTCGTCACTCTACTAATGACAATCTTTGATATCACTGTCGCCCTCGAAGACGGCATCCCCATCTGGCCCGGCAACCCGCCGTTTGAGTTGGTGCGGGTGAATAAACTTGAAGAGGGTGCATCATCGAACGTTTCAAAATTAAGTTTGGGCGTGCATACCGGCACACACGTTGATGCGCCGATTCATTTTTTGCAAGGCGGCACGGGGGTGGATCAGTTGCCACTTGAATTATTGACGGGCAAAGCAACTGTGCATTGGCTCGATCTGCCTCAAGGGAATATCACGGCAACCGCGCTTGAGGCGGCGTCACCGAAGATCAATAGCGGCGCGGAACGAGTCCTGTTGAAGACTCGCAATTCGGAATTGTGGCGGAGTCCGCATCCCTTTCAATCTGACTTTGCCGGTATCACCGCCGATGGCGCGCAGTGGATCGTCGATCACAAAATTAAATTGATCGGCGTGGATTATTTATCGGTGGGACCGAAAGGCGGCGGCAAGCCGACGCACGAAATTTTATTGAAGGCGGGCGTGGTGATCGTGGAGGGACTCAACTTGCGCCAAGTGAACGCGGGCGAGTATGAATTTTTTTGCTTGCCGCTTAAGTTGAAGGATTGCGACGGCGCACCGGCAAGAGCAATTTTGATAAAGAGGTAAACACGTAGACAGGTACACAGGTAGACACGTAAATTGTTTACCTGTGTACTTTGTTTACCTGTATACTTAATTGAAGATCAAACTTGAAAGGAACGAACATCATGGCAACAGAACGAGTTAAAGAAATTCTCTCTTGGTATCGTAGCGACAACCCCGGCACGCTGACCAATTTGGCGCGCCTGCTTAATCACGGCAAGCTGGCTGGCACGGGCAAGTTTGTGATCTTGCCGGTGGATCAAGGATTTGAACACGGACCGGCGCGCAGCTTCGCGTCGAACCCGGCTGGATACGATCCGCGTTATCACATTGAGTTGGCGATTGAATCGGGATGCAACGCTTACGCCGCCCCGCTCGGTTTTCTGGAAGCGGTTGCCGCCGATTACGCCGGTGACATACCGTTGATCTTGAAACTCAACAATCACGATGTGCTGCAAGATGAAAAAGATCCGATGGGCGCGATCACCGCCAGCGTGGACGACGCACTGCGACTCGGTTGCGTGGCGATTGGTTACACCATTTATCCCGGAACGTTGGATCGCCGCTTCTTATATGAACAACTGCAAGCGTTGACGCTTGAGGCGAAGGAAGTCGGACTGGCGGTAGTGGTGTGGTCGTATCCGCGCGGCAGCACGTTGAGCAAAGCGGGCGAGACCGGCGTGGACGTGACGGCTTACGCCGCGCAACTCGCCGCGCAGATGGGCGCGCACATTATTAAAGTTAAACTTTCAACCGAACACGTTGAACAACCCGAAGCCAAAAAAGTTTACGACAAATATAAAATCCCGATCAGCACATTGCCTGATCGCGTGCGGCATGTCGTTCAATCGTCGTTCAATGGTCGGCGCATTGTCATCTTCTCCGGCGGCGCGGCGAAGGAAGACGCCGAAGCCGTGTTGGATGAAGCGCGAGCGATCCGCGATGGCGGCGGCTTTGGTTCGATCATCGGGCGCAACTCGTTCCAACGCCCGCGAGCCGATGCGTTGAAATTGCTCGATAGCATGATGAAGATTTATAAGGGTGAGATGAAGTAATTGCCAGTTGTCAGTAAACAGTGATCAGTGATCAGTTTTGCCGATCACTGATCACTGACTTCTGATCACTGATCACTGATGTCTGAACTCGATCAACTTTCCGTCAACACGATTCGTTTTCTCGCCGCCGACGCGATTCAAAAAGCGAACTCGGGACATCCCGGCTTGCCAATGGGCGCGGCGCCGATGGCCTATACGCTGTGGACTCGTTTTCTTAAACACAACCCGTCTGATCCGCATTGGGCGGATCGTGATCGTTTTATTCTTTCGGGCGGTCACGGTTCGATGCTGTTGTATTCACTTTTGCATCTCACCGGTTACGATCTTTCGCTCGATGATCTTAAACAGTTTCGCCAATATGGAAGCAAGACTCCCGGACATCCCGAAGTTCATTTAACTGCCGGTGTTGAAGTGACAACGGGTCCGCTCGGTCAAGGACTCGCAAACGGAGTCGGCTTCGCCATCGCCGAAGCGCATCTTGCGGCGATCTTCAACAAGCCTGATCACACTATCGTTGATCACTACACTTACGTCATCACCACTGACGGCGATCTGATGGAGGGCATTACGCACGAAGCCTGCGCGCTCGCCGGACATTTGCGTTTGGGCAAACTCATTGCGCTCTACGACGACAATCACATTTCGTTGGCGGGCAGCACGTCGCTCTCGTTCACCGAAGATGTGGGTTTGCGTTTCGCCGCTTACGGCTGGAACGTGCTGCGCGTGAGTGACGGCAACAATGTTGAAGCGATTGAGAACGCGATCAAGACCGCGCAGAGCGTGACCGATCAACCTTCGATCATTTTGGTTCGCACCATCATCGGCTACGGCGCGCCGCACAAACAAAATACTTATGAAGTGCATGGCTCGCCACTCGGCGAAGACGAACTGAAAGCGGCAAAGAAAAATCTTGGATGGAATCCCGACGCTTCATTTTTAATTCCCGATGATGCGCTGAAAAATTTTCGCAAGGCAATTGAGCAAGGCAAGAAGTCTCAAGTAGATTGGCAGAAACGATTCGACTCCTACAAGAAAAAATATCCTGATCTCGCTTCGGAATTTGAGCGTCGGATGAAAGGCGAACTGCCAACCGCGTGGGATGCCGCCTTGCCGGCATTCCCCGCCGACGCGAAAGGGATGGCGACTCGCAAAGCGTCTGAAGCGGTGATGCAAGTGATTGCCAAGACCGTGCCGGAACTCATCGGTGGCTCCGCCGATTTAAATCCTTCAACATTTACCTGGCTGAAAGGTTATGGCGATTTTCAATCACCGCTCACTTCGGCACAAGGAACGCAAGGGGCTGTCGGCGGCGCGTGGGGATACGAAGGGCGCAACTTTCATTTCGGTGTGCGCGAACATGGCATGGGGGCAATCGTCAATGGCATGGCACTGCACGGCGGCGTGCGTCCTTACAGCGCAACATTTTTCCCGTTCACCGATTACATGAGAGGCGCGATGCGTCTCGCCGCCCTTTCCGAAGTTCCGTCAATTTTTGTTTTCACGCACGACAGCATCGGCGTGGGTGAAGATGGTCCCACGCATCAACCGATTGAACATTTGGCGACCATGCGCGCCATCCCACACATGATCACCATCCGCCCGGCGGATGCCAATGAAGCAGTTGAAGCGTGGCGTTTTGCGATCAATCACAATCGCGCACCTGTCACGCTCGTCTTCACGCGACAAAATTTAGTCACACTAGATCGAACCAAATATGCGCCCGCATCGAATCTCACTAAAGGCGCTTACGTTTTAAATCCCGACATCCAAAACCCAAACGTGATTCTTCTGGCAACAGGCTCGGAAGTTGAATTAATAATGAAGGCAGAAGAAATGTTGAGCAAAGAAGGACTCAAGGTGCGGCTTGTCTCAATGCCATCATGGGAGTTGTTCGAGAAGGGATCGGCGGAATACAAAGAGTCGGTGCTACCGAGCAACGTCACCGCGCGCGTGGCGGTTGAAGCAGGCGTGCGGCTCGGTTGGGATCGTTACATCGGCTCGCGCGGAATCTTCATCGGCTTGGATCGCTTCGGCGCAAGCGCACCTTATAAAGTGGTGTATGAGAAGTTGGGTCTCACGGCGGAGGCGGTAGCACAAGGGGCGAAGAAAGTGATCAGTCAACAGTGAACAGTGATCAGTCAACTGATTACTAATAACTGTTCACTGGTAACTATCATGAAAATTGCACTCGGCTGCGATCACGGCGGCTTCCCTCTTAAAGAAACAGCGTTACTCGTGGTAATGAAAGCCGGTCACGAGATTCTCGATCTCGGCACATTCACGGCTGACCCTGTTGACTACCCTGATTACGCGCGCGCAGTGGGCGAAGCGATTCAACAAGGCAAAGCCGAGCGCGGGATTTTAATTTGCGGCAGTGGCGTGGGGGCGTGCGTGGCGGCGAACAAAATGAAAAACATCCGCGCCGGTTTGTGTCACGACACTTACTCGGCACATCAAGCGGTTGAACATGACGACATCAATGTGTTATGTCTCGGCGCGCGCATTATCGGTATTGAGTTAGCGAAAGAGATCATCGCCGCGTTCTTGAACGCCAAGTTCACGAATGAGGAGAGGCATGTGAGACGAGTGGGGAAGGTGAAGGAGATGGAGAATGGAACTAAATAAAATCAACGCGCCTGAACCCGATAAAAAACTGGAAACAAAAATCGTCACGCCCGAACTGATCACGTATATCACCGATAAGATTGTGCGCGAGATCAATCCGAAGCAGATCATTATGTTTGGTTCACGCGCACGCGGGGAATCTAAAGATGATAGCGACATCGATCTATTCGTCGTTCAGGACAGTTCAATACCAAACAAGTTTGTGAGGCGCAAAATCGAAAGGTTGATGTGGGGGCGTAGATTTGGCTTAGATTTAATTGTCCTAACTCCCGCAGAAGTTGATTTGAACTTAAACGATAACAATCCTTTCTTTACAAAGCACATATATAAATATGGGAGAAAGCTTTATGAACGACCCACAGAACTTGCCCCAAACAACGCTTGATTGGCTGCGGTATGCAGAAGGTGATCTCCGCGTCGCAGAGGGCAATCTCGAATCTGAGTCTCCATCTTTTCACACGATCTGTTTTTTATGTCAGGAATCAGCAGAAAAATTCCTAAAGGCTTACCTTATCTCAAAAGGATGGGAACTTGAGAAAACACACGATGTTCTTAAACTTTTGGATTATTGTTTGGCTTACGACTCATCTTTTAAAGAATTAGTAAGTTCGGGTGAAATAGTGAATGAGTATATTGTGGCAGGACGCTATCCAGGTATTTTGAAGCAAAGCGATCTCACTAAAGAAGATGCTGAAGAAGCAATTGAAGCGACCCGAGCGATCCGAATGCGTGTGATGGAGTTGATGGCGAAAACTTTATGAAGGATTTGAATCAACCCCAACGCCCTACCCATATTTCAGAATACGCTCATGCCTGTTTGGGAGTTTTGTCTGCTAGCGATTTAGCGAAACACCTTTCTCTTGGCGGTGCATTCGGATTGGCGCATTATTTTGAATACCGAACCACTCATGATATTGATGCGTGGTGGGTGGAGCCGATCACTCAGGAACAGCAACAACAAGTGATTCAACTCGTAGAAAATAGTTTACGATCTTTTGGCGAAATCCGTATCCGTCTGTGGGGTGATGTGACAAGCGTTGAATTAGCCCAAGAGAAAAAAACTGTTTTCAGTTTTCAAATTGCACGTCGTTCTGCCGAACTACACCCGCCTCTCCCCAGTCCTTGGGGAAACATTCAGATTGATGCCCTCGACGATCTTATCGCCAGTAAAATGAACGCGCTCATCGAGAGAGGCGCGCCTCGAGATTTTCTGGACATCTACACTCTGTGCCAGCAAAATCTGTGCGATGTTGCCCAATGCTGGCAACTGTGGGCAAAACGTCAACAATTGAGTGGCGACGATGCAGATCGTCAACGGGCAATGCTGGCTATTCGGACTCATCTCACTCGCCTTGAGCAATCCCGACCTTTGATGAAAATCACTGATCAGGGGCAACGCCAATCGGCAGAACAAGTCAGAGAGTGGTTCAAAAAGGAAATGCTACATGACCTTTCACATTGACGGCTCTCTCTACCCTGACATTGATCCACCTGACACGCTTGACACCCGCGAAGACAAAATTGATTTCATCGCCCGCTTGTGTTCCGCTTGGGATTTTGGTTTGTTGCCTGACTGGGAAACAGTGGTCGAGGTGAGGAAAGAATCGTGGCGCGAGGCGGTAGAGGTCTGTCAACTGCTCACATCGCCAACATATCATCTTCTGCGCGAGTGGCACGGGTTACCGCCTGCACAGTTTTTAGGAAATATCCCGGCGTATATTCGGGACGATCCCTATCTTGCTTTCGTATGAATTCTGGAGAAAAAAAAATGACTCACCCTCTCTTACAACTTCAAGCTCTCAAACAATCCCCGTGGCACGATAACATTCGGCGCGGGTTGTTGGTGAACGGCGACCTGAAGCGCATGGTGAAAGACGGCGACATCACCGGATTAACTTCCAATCCGACAATCTTTGAGCAGGCAATTGCCAATTCGAATGATTATGATGAAGCCTTGCGCGAACTTGCGCTCAAGGGCAAGAACGCCGAAGAAATTTTTGACGTTCTCTCGATTGACGACATCCGCAACGCGGCGGATGTGTTCGCGCCCGTTTACAAACGCACCAAAGGTCTCGATGGCTATGTCAGCATCGAAGTCTCACCCAAACACGCGCGCAACACCGAGAAGACGATCATCGAAGCGAAGCGTTTGTGGAAGACGGTCAATCGCCCGAACTTAATGGTTAAGATTCCGGCGACTAAAGAAGGTCTTCCAGCGATAGAAGAATGTATCAGCCAAGGCATCAACATCAACGTCACGCTCATCTTTTCATTGGAGCGTTATTACGATGTGACCGTCGCCCATATCAACGGACTCGCCAAACGCGCCGCCAAGAAAAAGCGCGTAGATAACATCGCCTCAGTCGCCAGCTTTTTTGTGAGTCGGTTGGACACGTTGATTGACGGCATGTTCGAGAAAAAAATCGGCACCGATCCATTAATGAGGAAATCGCTTGAACCTTTGATGGGCAAAGCGGCAATCGCCAACGCCAAACTCGCTTACAAAATTTTTCAAGAACGCTACGAAGGCAAAGCCTTTGCCGGACTCGCCGCATCAGGGGCGCAAGCGCAGCGCGTGTTGTGGGCAAGCACCAGCACCAAGAATCCAAAATACGTTGACACGATCTACGTGGATAATTTGATCGGTCCTCACACCGTCAACACCATGCCGCCCGCCACGATCAAAGCCTTCAAGGATCATGGCAAAGCCGAGATCACGCTGACTAAAGATGTGCAAGGTGCCGGTGATCTCATGGATAAGCTGGCTGAAGCAAGCATTAACATGACCGAAGTGACTCAAAAACTGGAAGACGACGGTGTCGCCTCTTTCTATAAGTCATTCGACTCATTACTTAAAGTGATCGAAGTGCGGCGGCAGACGGAACTTGTCAACGCTCGCACATCGCTGTCGCTCACGCCCGAACAGCGCAAGATGTATGAGGCGGCACTCGCTCGCGTTGACGGCGAAAAGATTCCGATCCGGTTATGGGCGAAGGACTCCACGATCTGGAAGCCCACCGAACTTTCACATCAGAATGAAATCAAAATCCGCATGGGCTGGTTGACCGTGATCAGCGACATGCGAAACGAAATCCAAAATCTCCAACCCCACTCCGCTTCGCTACGGGGGCAATCGTCTCTAATCTCCGAAGTCAAAACCGCAAAATTCACTCACGCCCTATTGCTCGGCATGGGCGGCTCATCGCTCGCGCCGGAAGTTTTGCGCGAGACGTTTGGTGTGGCGAAGGGCGGCATTGAAGTCGGCGTTTTAGATTCAACTGACCCCGCTAGCGTGCAAGCCGCGCTCAAACGGAGCAAGCCCGAAAAGACTCTCTACATCGTCTCAAGCAAATCGGGCGGCACGCTTGAAGTGATGTCGTTCTTCAAATTCTTCTACGAAAAAGTGAAAGCAGTGAAGGGCGGCAAAGCGGGCGAAAACTTTATTGCGATCACCGATCCCGATACCTCGCTCGAAAAACTAGCGAAGGAAAAAAATTTCCGCCGCATCTTCCGCAACCCGCCCGACATCGGCGGACGTTATTCCGCGCTCTCACTGTTCGGGCTTGTGCCTGCCGCGCTGCTCGGCATTGACGTAGGCAAACTTTTAGATCGCGCCAGCGAGATGAGCATTGCCTCATCGGGATCAACGGCGGCGGCACGCAACGCGGGCGCGATGCTTGGCGCGTTGATGGGCGCGCTCGGGCGCGACAAAGTTACGCTAATCACGTCCGACAAAATTTCAACATTCGGTTATTGGGTTGAACAACTCATCGCCGAATCCACCGGTAAAGAGGGTCGCGGCATTGTGCCGGTTGAAGGCGAGCCGCTTGGCGAAGCAAAAGTGTATGGCAAGGATCGACTCTTTGTGTATTTGCGCCTGAACAAAAAACAGGACGCCGCCGTTGAAAAATTACGCCGCGCCAAACATCCGCTGATGCAGATCGATCTGCGCGACGCCTACGATCTCGGCGCAGAATTTTTGCGTTGGGAGATCGCTACGGCGATTGCCAGTTGGTTCATCAAAGTGAATCCGTTTGATCAACCGAATGTGCAGGAAGCAAAAGACATCACCAAAAAGATTCTGGGTGACGCCGCCAACGGCATCCCGCCCGCCGATCCCAGTGTCCCCGTAGATCGCCGCGACTTTCTGACACGACTCAATTTGCATCTCAAGCAGATCAAGAAAGGCGATTACGTCGCCCTCAACGCATTCATCACGCGCACGCCGAAAACTGAAAAAGCGTTGAAGGCAATTCGCGCGGCGATACGCGACAAATACAAAGCGGCGACGACAGTTGGTTATGGTCCTCGCTTCTTACATTCAACGGGACAATTGCATAAAGGCGGCGGCGACAACGTCGTCGTGATTCAGTTCACCGCCCCACCCCTTGCGAATACCGCCATCCCCGATGAAACTTTTTCCTTCGGTACGCTCATCGCCGCGCAAGCGTTGGGTGATTTTCAATCACTCAAATCGCGCGGGCGAAGAATTCTTCGTGTGGAGTTGAGCGAAAAGTATGAAAACGATCTGGCGAAGATTGCTCTGATACTGGCAGGAAAGAAAACGCGACGATAACCCTCAGTGCTATACTCATTGTGAGGTGAGACAATGACTCTACAAGTAACCCTTAACGTCTCGAACCATGTCGTAGAAAACGCGCAGCGCATCGCGCAACAGACGAAGCAGCCTCTGGAAAAAATTCTTTCCGAATGGCTTGATCATGTTGCCGAAGAATTGCCTGTCGAATCGTTAAGCGACAAGGAGATTTCGACCTTGTGCGAAGCGCGGCTTCCCGAAGCAGAACAAAACGAGTTGAGCGTATTGCTTGCCGACAATCGCGAAGGAAAACTGGAAACCATTAGACGAGTGCGATTGGATCATCTTATGCAAAAGCACGACGATCTTCTGCTTCGCAAATCTCAAGCCTTACGCGAAGCTGTCAAACGTAATCTACGCGAACCCTTGGCGGCATGACAAGCAGTTATATCTCCGAAGAACTGCGGCAACGTGTGCGCGCTACAGCAGGGGATCGCTGTGGTTACTGCCGCAGTCATCAACAATATCTGCTGACGCCGTTGGAGATCGAACATATTATTCCTAGCTCGCGTGAGGGCACCAACGACGAAGAAAATTTGTGGGTCGCGTGCACGAGATGCAATCGCTTCAAAAGTTCACAAATCGAAGCGGTTGATCCTATTACTAAAGAAGTTCACCCCTTGTTCAATCCCCGCACTCAAAAATGGTCATCTCACTTTCAATGGGATGCAGACGGCGTTGTTA
>Ga0163199_1002520_pt1 | contig 11173 bp, 9 predicted proteins | sample PL_2010_150m_FD_113537 | JGI IMG/M metagenome (GOLD analysis project Ga0163199, IMG submission 113537) | Freshwater microbial communities from Powell Lake, British Columbia, Canada to study Microbial Dark Matter (Phase II) - PL_2010_150m | ecosystem: Environmental > Aquatic > Freshwater > Lake ...
AATCGATGCATCATTCAGGTTTCCAGGGTTTCCAGTACAACTTGTCCGCCTTCCCGTGCAAGGCGCGATAGACGCGCTCCGGCGTAAAAGGCAGCCCGTAGATGCGCACACCGGTGGCGTTGCAGATGGCATTGGCGGTCGCCGCGGCGATACAGATCGCCGGCGCCTCGCCGACTCCCTTGGCGCCCTGCGGTCCCTCGCCGTCCATCGATTCGATGAAGGAAATGTCCATCTCCGGAATCTCCGGTGCCGTCACCAGTTTGTAGTCGCGGAAGTTGGGGTTCTTCATGACCCCGTCTTCAATCATCAGGTCCTCGGTCAGCGCGTAACCCTGGCCCATGACCATGCCGCCCTCGATCTGGCCCTCGATACCGAGGCGGTTCAGCACACGGCCAACATCATGGGCGCCGGTGACGCGTTTCATGGTCACCAGGCCGGTGTCGGTATCGACCTCGACCTCGACCACCTGGGTGGCCCAGGCGTAGGCGGCGGATACGTCGCCCTTGAAACCCTTGTCCTGATGCACGCTCGGCGGCTCGTAGTAGAACGTGGTCATCACCAGGTCGGCCTTGGCGGAGAAGTGCAGGTTGCGGATCAGCTTGGAAAGTTCCACCAGCGCCTCCCCGTCCCTGGCCCGGATGACGAAGCCGCCGCGCAGGTCGAGATCGCCTTCGGCGCAGTCGAACTTCTTCGCCGCCACCGCGAGAATCTTGCTCTTTGCCTTCTTCGCCGCGCCGATCGCCGAGTTGCCGGCGATGAAAGTGGTGCGGCTGGCGTGTACGCCGACGTCCCAAGGCGTAATCGCGGTGTCGTTGTTGACCACCGTCAGCGCGGATATCGGCAAGCCCAGTTCCTCGCAAACCAGTTGCGAAAGCACCGTCTCCGAGCCTTGGCCGATTTCCGAGGCGCCGGTGATCAGCGTAACGTTGGCGAAATCGTCCATCTTGAGGATAGTGCCGCAGCCGTCCGACGGATAGATCTTGGCTCCGCCGCCGACGTGCAGCATCGAGGCGATGCCGATGCCATGCTTGACGCTGCCGGGCTTGCCACGATTGGCCGCGTTTTCCCTGAACTTGCGCGAGAAATCGCTGCGCCGCGCAGCCGTTTCGAGGCACTCCTTGAAGCCACAACTCTTGAACGACATGCCCTGGCCGGTCACCTCACCCGCTTCCTGGGCGTTCTTCAGGCGAAACGCCAACGGATCCACGCCGATGGCTTCGGCCAGTTGATCCATGTGCTGCTCGATGGCAAAGGTCGCCTGCAGATTGCCGTATCCGCGGAAGGACCCGGCGTAGGGATTATTGGTGTACACCGCAGTGGTATGGTAATCGCAGTGCGGCACTCGATAGAGCGAGGAAAACGTCTGCATCATCACGAACGGCGTGGTGGCTCCCCACGAGGTATACGCGCCGTTGTCATGCAGCGTATGCACCTGGCGAAAAGTCAGCGTGCCATCCCGCCTGCAGCCCGAACGCAGCGTCAGGAGCACCGGCTGGCGCGTCGGCGAGGCGAGAAACTCCTCCTCGCGGTCGAACAGCAACTTGACCGGTCGCTTGGCGGCGCGGGCGAGAAACAGGCAGATCACTTCGAACGGATAGATGTCGAGCTTGGACCCGAAGCCGCCGCCGATCGGCGGCTGGATGATGCGGATGCGCGCCGGGTCCATGTCGAGGTATTCGGCAAACTCGCGCTTATGCAAGAAAGGCACCTGGGTATTCGAGTACATCAACAGATTGCCCGACGAATCGAACTCGGCGATCATGCCCGAGACGCCCATGCAGCAATGCGTCACGTAATGCAGCTTGAAGGTATCCTCGACCACCACGTCCGACTCGGCTTCGCCGCGAACGACGTCGCCGTGGACGTAATCGAAGCGCATGGCGATGTTGTCCGGCTTCCCCTTGTGGGCAATGGACATGCCCTGCTTGAGGTGCTCATGGCTGCCGTCGGCCCCATGGGGCTCGGGGTGGATCAGCGGCGAATCGGGCTTGATGGCTTCTTCGGGATCGGAAATCACTGGCAGGTCCTGGTATTCGACCTTGATCAGCTTCAGCGCGGCTTCGGCGATCTCCTCAGACTCGGCCGCGACCGCGGCGATCTCGTCCCGCTGGCTCCGGACCCGGCCGACCTTGAGCGGAAAGTGGTCCCTGGCGACCCCGATCGGACGCTGATCCGGAATATCGGCCGCCGTGATCACCGCATGGACGCCCGCGAGCGCCTTCGCCGCGCTGGTGTCGATCGACTTGATGAGGGCATGGATGCGTGCCGAGCGCAGAATCTTTCCGTATAGCTGGCCCGACAGATTGATGTCGTGGATATAACGAGTCTTGCCGCTGGCTTTTTCCGGCGCATCCATTTTCGGGATGCGCTTGCCGATCAGCGTGTCGGGCCGGATGGTGCGGATCTTTTCTGCAACGCTCATGGCGATTTCCTCATTTCCGCGTTTCGCTCGGTGTCGCTTGGTGTCGTACACGCCGCGATGGCGTCGACTATCTTCTTGTAGCCGGTGCAGCGACACAGGTTGCCCTCGATGCCGCGCTTGATCGCTTCCGCATCGGCATGAGGGTGCTTGTGCAACAGGTGATCGGCCTGCATGATCATGCCTGGCGTGCAAAACCCGCATTGCACCGCGCCATGTTCGACGAAGGCGGCGCGCAGCGCATCAGCCTTGGGATCGTTGGCCAGGCCCTCGATGGTGACGACCTCGCGGCCATCGCAATCGACGGCGAACATCAGGCAGGAATTCAGCGAAAGGCCATCGACATGGATGGTGCACGCGCCGCACTCGCCTTCACCGCAGCCATACTTGGTGCCAGTGAGGCCAATGACCTCGCGCAACATGTCGAGCGCGTTCATCCTGGCGGTGACGTTGACGTGTTTCCTGATGCCATTCAGGGTGAATTCGATGGAAATATCAGGCGACATGGCTGAGCATCCTCCGGGTGATGTTATGGATCATTTCCTTGCGATACCACGCCGTCGCGCGCACGTCGTCGATCGGCTTGACCTCGTTGCGGGCAACCTCCGCCACCTGAGCGATGCTGTCGGCGTCCAGGCGCTTGCCTTCCAGCGCTCGCTCGGTCAGGGGCGCCCGCACTGGAGTCGGCGCGACTGCGCCGAACGCCACGCGAACGTTGGACAAAGTCCCGTGCTTCAGCGTTCCGGCAATGCCGATGGATATCGTCGAGATGTCGAGCGCCGGACGCGTGCCGAATTTGTGAAAATAGGCGACGCGCCCCTTGTCCGGCAGCGGAATGCGCACTCCGACCAGCAGTTCATCGGGTGCGCGCCGGGTCCTGCCCGGGCCGGTAAAAAACTCCGCCAGCGGCAGGCTGCGCCAATGCAGCTTACCCCTGCGCTTCGACGCCAGTTCGACGCGGGCGTCGAGCACCAGCAGCGGAATCAGGGTATCTCCCGCGGGTGAGGCGTTGCAGATATTGCCGCCGAGGGTCGCCGCATTGCGGATCTGGTCGCTGGCAAAGTGATTGCAGGCATCTACCAGCACCGGCAGATGCTGCTGCACCAGCGCGTTGTCCATCAGTTCGGTGATGGTGGTCAAGGCGCCGATGCAGATATCTCCACCTTGCCGCGCGACGCCGATCAGTTCCGGGACGCGCCGGATGTTCATCAACGTGCGCTTGAGCCTCAACTTGCCGGCCTGTGCCTGAGGCATCAGATCGGTGCCTCCGGCAAGGATGCTGACCTCGCCACCGGTGAGGCGTTCGAGCGCCTGATTCAGGCTGGCGGGCGCGAAGTATTGCTGGGTTTGGTCCACGATTCTGTCCTCAGGGCCTGTATATGAATGAGCTTAAAAGCGTATCGGTTCGCGGTAGCGGCCGAACACCCTGACCAGCTCATGGGTCATCTCGCCGACACTGGCATAAGCCTTGACCGCCTCGACCAGGGCCGGCATGACGTTGGCGCCGCTTTCGGCATCGCCGCGCAGGCGTGTCAGCGCCTGTGCAACACTGGCGTTGTCGCGTTCGGCGCGGATTTGTTCGAGCCCCTCGATCTGGCGGCGCGCATCATCCTCGTTATAGGAGTGGAATTCGACCGGATGCTCCTCCTCCTGCTCGTTGCGGTAGCAGTTGACCCCGACCTTGCGGAACTTGCCCGATTCAATGTCTCTCTGCATCTGGTAGGCCTGAGCCGAAACCCTGGCCTGGACGATGCCTTCCGAGATCAGCTTGACGATACCGCCCTGGGCATCGGTCTCTGCCATGATCTCCTCCATCTTGCCGCGCATCTCATTGGTCATGGTCTCTACATAGAAGGAACCGGCCAGCGGATCCGCCGTTTCGGTCATGCCCATCTCTTCGATCAGGAGCTGCATGGTGCGCAGCGAGATGCGCGCCGAGTACTCGGTGGGGATGGTGTAGGCCTCGTCGTAGGAGCAAAGCGCCATGGTCTGCGTCCCCGAAAGGGCGGAGATCAGCGCGTAGTAGGCGCCACGCACGATATTCACTTCCGGCTGCTCGAAGGTCAATCCGCCGCCGCCACCGCCGGCGATCATGCGCAGCCACATCGATCCCGGCTTCTCGGCGCCGTATTGCTCCTTCATGATCTTGGCCCAGAGGCCGCGACCGGCGCGAAACTTGCACACCTGCTCGAAGATGTTGCCGAACAGGTTGAAATTGTACGACAGGCGTCCGGCGAATTCATCCACCGGCAAGCCGCGCCGGATCGCGTCGTCGGCGTAGGCCTTGGCAATGCAGAAAGCGTAGGCCATCTCCTGCGCCGGCGTCGCGCCGGACTCGCGAATATGGTAACCGCAAACCGACACCGGACTGTACTTGGGCGCATGTTCGGCGCAGTACTCGATGGTGTCACCCACCAGCCGGATCGATGGCTCGACCGGAAAAATCCAGGTGCCACGACCGATGAATTCCTTGAGGATGTCATTCTGCGCCGTGCCGCGCAGCTGCTTGACATCGTAGCCGCGCTTCTCCGCCATCGCCAGGTACATGGCGATCAGGATTGCCGCCGCGCCGTTGATGGTGAGCGATACGGTGATCTTGTTGAGGTCGATGCCGTCGAAGGCGATTTCAAAATCGCGCAAGGTGTCGATCGACATGCCGACGCGGCCGATTTCGCCCTCGGCCAGCGGATCGTCAGAATCCAGGCCGATCTGCGTCGGCAGGTCGAAAGCCACATTGAGTCCGGTCTGGCCGTTGGCGATAAGGTACTTGAAGCGTTGATTGGTCTCGCGCGGATTGCCGAAGCCGGCGTACTGGCGCATGGTCCACGGTTGCTTGCGGTACATCAGCCGGTGGATGCCGCGCGTGAATGGATATTCGCCGGGGAGCCCGACCATCTCCATGCCGCCGCTTTTCGCCACGTCCTCTGAAGTGTACAACGGCTTGACCTCGATGCCCGACTCGTTGAACACCGGCCAGAGCTCCGTCTGTTTGCCGTTCATTTGATCTGCTCCCGGATATAGGCGACGATGGCGTCGAGCTTCGAGCCGGTGGGAAAGATCCCCTTGAAACCCAATTCGCGCAGCGCCGCGTGATCCTGCGCCGGGAGATTGCCGCCAATCACCCACAGCTTGTCGGTGAGACCGTTGGCTTCGAGCAAGGGCTTCAGCTTGCGGCAGAAAGGCAGGTGGGAGCCGGCCAGGCTAGACAGCGATATCACATCGACGTCCTCTTCCAGCGCGATCCGGGACACCTGCTCCGGGGTCTGCCGCAAGCCGGTGTAGATCACTTCGAACCCCGCGTCCATCATCGCGCGGGCGACGACCTTGGCGCCCTGGTCGTGGCCGTCGAGGCCGGGCTTGGCAAGCAATATCTTGATGCGGTGCTGGCTGGTGCCCGCAGTTGATTCTGGGGTAGTCACGCCGACACCTCCTTGGCGATGATGAGTTTGAGGATCTCGCTGGTGCCGCCGCCGATCAGGGTAAAACGCACGTCGCGCAGGTAGCGCTGCACCGGATACTCCATCGCATAACCGTAAGACGCCAGCACCCGTGCCGCCTTGTCGCAGATGGTGGCCGCCGTCTCGGTGGCAAACAGCTTGGCCATCGCGGCTTCCTTGTGGTGCGGCCGGTTGGCGTCGCGCAGCCAGGCGGCGTAATACACGAGGTAGGTCGCCGCTTCGAGGTCGGTGGCCATCTCGGCAAGCTTCAGCTGGATCGCCTGGTAGCGGTTGATGGGCTTGCCGAACTGCTGGCGCTCCGAGGCATAGCGCACCGCCTCGTCCAGCGCCGCGCGCGCCACGCCCAGACCCATGGCGCCGGTGATGATGCGGATCTCGGCCAGGGTCTTCTTCAAGTGACCCTCGCCGTCGCCCTCCTCCTTCGACAGGCGGTGGCTGTCCGGCACGAAGCATTCGTCGAAGGCCACCTCGGACGTCGGCAATGCCCATACGCCCATCTTGTGAATCTCGCGGCCGACGGTGAGTCCGTTGAACGTTTTCTCGACGAGGAAAATAGTCAGTTTCCTTTCGTCGCCGGCCTTGGCGAAGACGGTGAAAAAATCGGCCACCGGCGCTGAAGTGATCCAGGTCTTCTGGCCATTGATGAGGTAACCGCCGTCGACCTTCTTCGCCGTCGTGGCGATCGAGTTCAGGTCCGAACCGGCGTTCGGTTCGGTCATGCAGATGGCGGCGATCTTCTCGCCGCGCAGCGCCGGCTTGAAAAGTCGCTCGAGGATATCGGCGTTGCCGAGCAGGTGCAGGAACTTGGTGCCCATCAGCGACTGCATCGCCACCGCCCCGGCCAGCGACATCGAGCCGCGCGCCACTTCGGTGAGCGCCAGGCAGAATTCCGTCAACGCCATGCCGCTGCCGCCTATTTCCTCGGGATAACGCATGCCGAAGAAACCCAGATCGGCCAGCTCCTTGAACAGCGTCCGCGGAAATGCCTTCGCCTCGTCCAAAGCGGCGGCCTGAGGAGCGATGCGCTCGTCACAGAAGCGCGCGAAAGTGTCGCGGATCTGCTTTTGCTCGTCGGTCAATTCAAAATTCACTGCGCACTACCTCCGCACTTACTCCCTCCCCCTTGACGGGGGAGGGCTGGGGTGGGGGTGAGGTCTTCAATTCAGCCAAGATCGCCTCAACCACCCCATCCGTATTCTCTAGCACATCGTTGTTCCAGAATCTCAAAGTCCGAAACCCCTGCCCTTTCATCCATTCATCGCGAATCCTGTCAGCTGCAGAATCGGCATGTTGTCCACCGTCAACTTCGACGGCCAAGCGCTCCGAAAAACACACAAAATCGAGCACGTATTTCTCCAGCGGCGCCTGTCGTCTGAAGCTCACGCCGAGTTGGCGGTCCCTCAGCCGACTCCAGAGACGGCGTTCGGCGTCGGTCATGTTGCGTCGCAGTTTGCGGGCGATTTCGGTTACAGGTTTCGTCATATCTATCGTAAAGCTGACCGGCGCGAGCGGCTCGGCCGCGAAGCGTCCGGGCTGAGCGCCAAGTTAGCCGAGTTGTATGGCAAGTGAGACATCCGATGGATTGCGACCAGAATTGGACACCAGCGCTTCAAACTTAGGTCCGGAAGAATGCGACGCGATGACTTTGAACCTACCCTGATACTCCCAGCGATTGGTACCTCGCTTTATGAAGACTGGAAGAGGTTCGTACTGCCTTGCCAGCATCAATCCGGACGACCTTATGATTGGCCCATTTCCGCATAAAATAACATTGGGCGCACGTGGATTCATTTCCGGTTTGACGCAGGCAACAACGACGCGGCCCGCAACAGTGGGGAGGTAGGACTGCTTGCTCCCACCGAGGTGCGCGTGAATTTCATCGCGTGTGTATTCTCTGCCAATCTTGAACATGTAGCGCGTTCCTGGAGTATGAGGTATCGATCCGGATAGCCTAAGGTTGTTGCGGACACGTATGTCGTCGGTTCATGTTGCTCTCGAAACAGTAGATGAACAACATGTTGTTATCGCAAGGTTGGATCAGGTAGGTGCGGGCCAGTAACTTCCTCTATTGCCGGCCACACGAGATAGGCAGACCAATTGCGCCCATCAGACGTGCAATAAACAAGATATTCCTCACCATCTCTGGCACTCTTCCTATACTTGTATTGGCCGCAGCCACCGACTCGCTTTGCGGCTAGGGTTTTAGTAATGGATTGGTTGAATCCTTCCCGCCACGGCCCGGGATATCGCTCGTTCAGTGACAGTTCTTGTGTTGGTGCATGTTGAATGGTGTTCGCGGAAGCTGCCACCTGTTGTGAGCGTTCTGAAGTGGAAGTTTTGTCCGGAAAGATCTTGTTCCAAAGCATAGTTGCAACAACAAAGATCACCGCGAACGAAACATAGCCAATTTTGCCTATTGCATCCGTGACGGCCGTTAGACGCCCAGTAGCAGTAGGAGCCCCGCATTTTGGGCAAGCCACCGCATTAGCACTAACCGCGCTTCCACATTCCTTGCATTCGACCAATGCCATGAATTGCTCCTTGCTTGCAGCCTAACTTCGTGTTCACACTTTTCCACCCCCACCCCGGCCCTCCCCCGTCAAGGGGGAGGGGGCTTAAGAGGTCCAGCCGTAGTCTGTTCGTGCTTTCTCCAATGAAATTACGCCGTTCTTGATCTCCTCGGCCAGCAGTTTGCGATCGCGCTTTTTCGGGTCGCCGTAACCGCCGCCGCCGCTGGCCACCTGGTGATATACGGTACCCCTGGGCACGCCCGTGATCAGGTCCTTGTTCCTGGGCACGATAGTCTGTCCGTCCGGGTAACGCAGCCGGATGAAGTTGAGCCCGGCATTGCCGCCGCCGAACAGGCCGAAGGCCGGCTCGAAGTCGCCGTCGCCGAAGGTCACCAGTTGCGTGTCGTCCGACCCGATCTCGAAGATCGTTTCGACGCCCAGGCCGCCGCGCCATTCGCCGGCGCCCGCGGAATCGGCAAGCAGTTCGTGCTTGATCAGCGTATGTGGCGTCTGTTGTTCGAACATCTCGTAGTCCTGGTCAAGCACGCCGCCTGAGGCATCGATCATGCCGATGTGGTCGTAACCGTCGGTGCCGAGCATCGCGCCGGACCCGCCTTTCAGCCCCATGAAGCCGATGTCGACGTACTTCTCGCCATTCTTCGGATCAATGCCGGTGGTCAGGGACGCCAGCAGGTTGTTCCAGCCGGCCGTCACGCGGTCCGGCATGACGGGCGCCAGCGCGCGCTGGATGGCGTCGGCGTTGGGCGGGCAGAGATGATTGCCAAAAGTAGTGGCCTTCGGATAAGCCGCATTCAGGATGGTTCCCACCGGGATGATGATTTCGATCGGCGCGACCATGCCTTCGTTGTGCGGGATGTCCGGATTCACCATTTGCAGCAAGGTCAGGATGGTGGCCGAGGCGCTCGAAGTAAAGGTGCCGTTGACGAAGCCGTTGGTCTGCGCATCGGTCCTCGAGTAATCGAACTTGATGTGGCGGTCCTTGACCTCGATGTCGACACGAATGGTGAACTTCGATCCTTCATGCCGGCCGTCGTAATACACATAGCCCTCGCCGGAATAATTGCCGTTGGGAATTTTGGCGATTTCGCCTTCCATCATCTTGCGCGTCGCATCGAACAGCGCCAGCTTGTGCGCCTGGTAACTGTCCACCCCGTATTTGCCGAGCAGTTCCAGTAGCCGGCGCTCGCCGACGGTGCAGGCACCCATCTCGGCCTTCATGTCGTGCTGAACGATGTCCAGGCGGATATTGGCGAAGATCAATCCCCACACGTCCTTGCGCAGCTTGCCCTTCTCGACGACCTTTACCGGCGGGATGCGCAGCGCCTCCTGCCAGACTTCGACCGCATTAGGGTTATAGCCGCCGGCGACATTGCCGCCGATGTCGGCCTGGTGGCCCTTGACCGCCGTCCAGGCGACCAGCTTGCCTTCGAGGAAGACCGGCTTGAATACGGCCACATCGTTGTTCTGGTTTCCCAGGCTGAAGACGTCGTTATGAAATATCACATCGCCAGGATACAGTTCATCGCCGAAGAATTCCTTGATGTACTTGCATACGGGAGCAAGCGAAAATGCCAGGATCGGCAGGTTCTCGGTCTGTTCGAGCATGTTTCCGTCACCGTCGTAGAGTCCGGTGACATAGTCCTTGGCCTCGCAAAGTATGGGCGAACGAGTAGTTTGCTCCATCGAGATGCTCATTTCGTCGGTGATCGACTTGAAAGTCCGCGCATACACCGAGAGCAGAATCGGATCAATCTTCACCTGTGACATGGCGCCATTCATACCAATGCCTCCTTCTCGTCTCGCATGCAGGATTTGACCAGGTCCACGCGCCCCTTCTGGTAGAGGGCGAAAGAACCGTAAGCGTCGACCACGCAATCGTAGGAGGCGCTGACGAAAATGGCAGTGGTTTCCTGCTCGATCATCGCCGGGCCGGCGATGCGGTTGCCGAAGCCCATCTTCTGGCCGTCGTAGAGCGGAATCTCTTCGAACGCCTTGGTTTCGGGAATGTAGACGCTGCGCCGGCCCTTATGGGCCCTGGAGACGTCCGCACCCTGCCAGGGTTTCTCGCGGTAAGCCGGCTTTTCGGTGTGGCCGATCGCCTGCACGCGTACGTTGATGATCTCCACCGGCGAATTTTCCTGCTCCAGCGAATAACCGTAGAGCCGGTTGTGTTCGTCGTGAAAAGCCCGTGCGATCCCCGCCGAATCATCCCGCTCGATCAACTCGCGCGCCACCGCGAAGGAGACTTCGTGGTACTGCTTGATATAGCGGCAGTCGAGCTTGACCTCATAGCGGCGCTGGTGTTCCGGGATACGCTCGGCCGACAATTGGCTGGCTCCATCGCGCGACATCTCGTCGATGACGGCGGCCAGCTTGTCCCAGGCGGCGGTCTCCAGACGCGCCACGAAGGTGCGCACGAAATCGTGTTTCAGTTCGCTCATCAGCATGCCGAAGGCGCATAGCACCGAGGACTCGCGCGGCACAATCTGGAAAGGAATTTCCAACTCCTGGCAGATCAGGCAGGAGTGGATCGGGCCCGCGCCGCCGGCCGGAATGAAGGGAAATTCACGCGGATCGAAACCGCGTTTGATGGTCACTTCGCGCACGCCCTGGGCCATGTTGTTGCAGGCGACGCGATACATGCCGGCGGCGGCTTCCTCGATCGACAGCCCCATCGGCGTGGCGATATGCACTTCGATGGCGCGACGGGCCGCCGCGACATCGAGTTTCATCTTGCCGCCGGCGAAGAAGTCCGGATCGAGATA
>Ga0163199_1002521_pt1 | contig 11172 bp, 11 predicted proteins | sample PL_2010_150m_FD_113537 | JGI IMG/M metagenome (GOLD analysis project Ga0163199, IMG submission 113537) | Freshwater microbial communities from Powell Lake, British Columbia, Canada to study Microbial Dark Matter (Phase II) - PL_2010_150m | ecosystem: Environmental > Aquatic > Freshwater > Lake ...
CCCCTGGGCGCTTCAGTCCGCCTGCTTGCGCAGGAATGCGGGAATGTCGTACTTGTCCACGCCGCTCTTGCTCATCTCGTCCACTGTGTCGTTGCGTGCGCCTCTGCCGGGCTGGAAGACGTTGGGCAGGCCACCGAGTTCCAGGCTGCCGCCGGCCGATGCTTCGAAAATCCGGTCGTCCGTGCCGGTGCGCAGCACCGGAACGACGCTGATATCCGGCTTGCGCACCGGCTTGGCGATGTGGCCGCCGAGGCCGGTGGCGACCACGGTGACGCGCAACTGATCTTCCATGCCGTCCTCGTAGACCGTTCCGAAAATGATGGTTGCATCGTGCGCGGCATAGGTGCGGATGGTATTCATGACCTCCTTGACTTCCTTGAGTCCCAGCGACTGGTTGGCGGTGATATTGACCAGCACGCCACGCGCGCCCGACAGCTCGATGCCTTCCAGGAGCGGGCTGGCGACCGCCTGCTCGGCGGCGATGCGGGCGCGGTCGACGCCGGCGGCCATGGCCGAACCCATCATGGCTTTGCCCATTTCGCCCATCACCGTGCGGACGTCCTCGAAGTCGACATTCACCAGCCCGGGGACGTTGATGATCTCGGAGATGCCGCCGACGGCATTCTTAAGGACATTGTCGGCAGCCTTGAAAGCGTCGAGCATGCTCACTTCGTCGCCCATCACTTCCATCAGCCTCTCGTTGAGAATAACGATCAGGGAGTCCACATTCTGCGCCAGTTCGAGCAGGCCCTGTTCGGCCAGCGTCATGCGCCGGCCCTCATACTCGAAGGGTTTGGTCACCACCGCTACCGTCAATATGCCCAGTTCACGCGCCACTTCGGCGATGACCGGGGCAGCGCCGGTGCCGGTGCCCCCACCCATGCCGGCGGTGATGAAGGCCATGTGCGCGCCGCGCAGCATCTCGGCAATCCGCTCGCGTTCGCCCTGCGCCAGGTCGCGTGCCTTTTCCGGCTTGCCGCCTGCCCCCAGACCGGGACCGAGTTGCAGCTTGTCTGCGGCAGAACTCTTCTTCAGCGCCTGGGCATCGGTGTTGACGCAGATGAATTCCACGCCCTGCACCCCCTCGCGAATCATGTGCTCGACGGCATTGCCGCCGGCACCGCCGACACCGATGACCTTGATCACGGTCTGGCTCGGGTCCTTGTCTACGATTTCAAACATTCTCGCCTCCTTCAAAAAACTGCAAATGAAAAAACTGTCGCATAGTGCCTTTCAAAAATTCTTGCCGAACCAGGCCCGCATGCGGGCCAGGATCTGCCCGAAGCTTTTCGGACCCTGCACCTTGAGGCCGCGCTTTTTCTGCGCCATCCCTTCCTGGAGCAAACCCATCGCCGTCGAGTAGCGGGGATTGCGCAGCACTTCCTTGAGATTGCCGTCGTAATGCGGCATGCCCTGGTTGACGGTGTTGTGGAAAATCTCCTCGCCCAACTGCACCATTCCCGGCATCGCCGAAGCGCCGCCGGTCAGCACCACGCCGGCCCGCAGCAGGCGTTCGTAGCCGCTCTTCCTCAACTCGTCCTGGACCTTCTGGTAGATCTCCTCGACACGCGGCTGGATCACCCCCGCCAGCGTCTGCCGGGACAACTTCGACGACGGCCGGTCACCGACGCCGGGCACCTCGATCATTTCCTCCGGATCGGCCATCTGCTGCAAGGCAACGCCATAACGCAGCTTGATTTCCTCGGCATCCTGGGTCGAGGTGCGCAGGGCGATGGCGATGTCGTTGGTGATCTGGTCACCGGCAATCGGGATCACCGCCGTGTGGCGGATCGCTCCCTGGGTGAACACGGCGATGTCGGTAGTTCCGCCACCGATATCCACCAGGCAGACACCCACATCGGTTTCGTCCGCAGTCAACACCGCATGGCCCGAGGCGAGCGGCTGCAGCACCAGGTCGACGACTTCAAGGCCGCAGCGATGCACGCACTTGACGATGTTCTGCACCGAAGTGACCGCCCCGGTGACGATGTGCACGCGCACTTCAAGGCGCTTGGCATCCATGCCGATCGGTTCCTTGACGCCATCCTGGCCATCGACGATGAACTCCTGCACCAGCGTATGCAGAATCTGGTCGTCGGCCGAGATCGGCGTGGCGTTGGCCGCCTCGATAGCGCGCTCGACATCGAGCTGGGTCACCTCCTTGTCCCGCACCACCGCCATCCCGTTGGAATCCTTGCTCTTGATGTGGCTGCCGGCAATGCCGGTATACACTTCCCGGATCTTGCAATCGGTCATCAACTCGACTTCCTGGATGGCCCGGGAAATGGCGTTCACCGTTGCCTCGATATTGACCACCACGCCTTTCTTCAAACCGCTGGATTCCTGGCTGCCGATCCCGAGTACGGATAGCGTTCCCTCCGGGGTCAGTTCGGCGACGATCGCGACGATCTTCGAAGTACCGATATCGAGGCCGACGATCAGTTCTTTGGATTCCTTGCTCATGTATTGCCTTTGCTGTGGCGGTCGGTGGTCCGCATGTCCTTAACGGCCGCTGCCTCGCTGCGTCCCAAACGCAGTGCGAAGCCGTTCGGGTAGCGCATGTCGATGGCATTGATGGAGGCTTTGGCACGTGCTCTGACTTCAGGATAGATGCCGGTGAACCGCTGCAGCCTCTCGTGGAGCGGATGCTTGGCTTGATCGCGACCCAGTTCCAGTATCAGCCCGTCATCGAGCCGCAGTTGCCAGGCCTGGCGCGGGGAAAGTGTCACCATGCGCGACGAGCGTCCCAACGTCGCCAGCACCTCGGCAAACTCCCGGTAGCGTGCCAGCATCACCGTCGCGCTTCCTTCCGGGCCGCTGAACAGGGGCAACGCAGTCGGTCCGTCGGCAAGGGAGGCGGCGAACAGTTCTCCGTGGCTGTTCACCAGACGTGCTTCGCTATCGCCGCCACGCCAGCGCGCCGCAGCGACATGTTCTTCTATCGTCAGTTCGATCCCGTCCGGCCAGCGGCGGCGCACCGAAGCCTTGCGCACCCAGGGCAGCTTCTCGAATGCGCTCCGAACATTGTCGAGGTTCACCGTGAAGAAATTCCCGTCCAGCGAAGTCTGCGTCGCATATTCGATCTGCGCCGGCGACACTTGGTCGAGGGCACTCGCCACCACCAACTGTTTCAAGGGGAAAAATGGCAGGCGCACCACCGAGATCATTGCGGCATAACCCAATGCCACCGCGCACAGCAACATCAACACATCGGCTGCCAGATTCAGCAATTGCGGTTGGTCCCACAAACCCTCGGCCGGTCGTTGCGACGTTCCGGCGCCGGATCGATTGCCCCGGCCCGATGCGCCTTTCCTGACGGGGAACGAGAGCCTAGCCAAGTTGTGCCCTCTCCAGAATTCCCAGCACCAGATCCTCGAAGCTCATTCCCGCAGCGCGTGCCGCCATCGGCACCAGCGAATGCCCGGTCATGCCGGGCAGCGTATTGATCTCCAGCATGGTGAAACTGCCGTCCGGCCTAAGGATCAGATCGGCGCGCCCCCAGCCGCGGCAGCCCAGCACTTCGAAGGCGTGCCGCACCGCCGCGTGGATCTCGGCCTCTACGGCAGGGCGGATGCCGGCCGGGCAGTGGTAGCGCACCACGTCGGTGAAATACTTGTTCTCGTAATCGTACTTGCCCTCTGGCGCTTCGATCCGGATCAGTGGCAGCACCTCGTCCCCGAGAATGGCGGCCGTGAGTTCCTGACCGGCGACGAACTCCTCGGCGAGCACCAGCGGATCGAGGCGGTAAGCAAGGTCGAAGGACACGCCCATGTCGTTCGCCGTGCGCACCTTGCTTACTCCGATTGACGATCCCTCACGGGCCGGCTTGACGATCAGGGGCAGGCCAAGTTCCTTGATGACGCGCGTGAAATCGCTTTGGGGCGACAGCATCCGGTACTTGGGGGTTGGGATGCCCGCAGCCTGCCAGACCAGCTTGGTGCGCCATTTATCCATGGCCAGGGCCGATGCCATTACGCCGCTGCCGGTGTACGGTACACCCATCAGTTCAAGCGCACCCTGGACTGTGCCGTCTTCGCCGAGTCGGCCGTGCAGGATGACGAAGACGCGCGCGAAGCCTTCCTTGGTGATGTCCCAGATCGGCCGGAGCGAAGGGTCGAATGCGTGGGCGTCGACCCCTTTGTCATGCAGGGCCTGTAGTACCGCCTTCCCGGAAATCAGGGAGATTTCGCGCTCGGCGGAAGTTCCGCCCATCAGCACCGCGACCTTGCCGAAGGCACTCATCCAATCGTCCCTCCGGCCGCCTTGTGTTCCCCGACTATCCTCACCTCGCGCAACAGTTCCACGCCGAATTTTTCCTTCACCGCGGCCTGAACTTGGCCGATTAGCATTTCTATCTCACCTGCGGTTGCCGTGTTGTCTGGATTAACGATGAAATTTGCATGCTTTTCCGAGACTTGCGCGCCACCGATGGCGAACCGCTTCAATCCCGCCGCTTCGATCAGCCGGGCCGCGTGGTCGCCGGGGGGATTGCGGAACACCGAACCGGCATTCGGCTGCTGCAACGGCTGAGTGGCAATCCGTCGTTCCAGCAGGCTCTGGATGCGCTCCCGGGACTGCTGCTTGTCGCCCGCGGGAAAGCGCAACCAGGCGGCAGCAAACCATTCGTCGGTGACCGACTGCAGGCCCGCGTGGCGATAGCCGATCGCGAAGTCCCCTGCGCTGCGCTCGATGCGTGCCCCGTGACGATCCAGCATCAGCACCCGCTCGACGTAGTTCCAGGTCTCGCCACCGTAGCAACCGGCGTTCATCGCCAGCGCGCCGCCGATGGTGCCCGGGATGCCGGCAAGAAATTCCGCGCCGGCGAGCCCGTGATTGGCGGCGAAACGCGCCGTCTTGGGACTGGCAACGCCTGCTTCGGCATAGATCAGACCGTCTTCGTCGAGGCGCAAGGTGGAAAGTTTGCCATGGGTGAATATGACGGTCCCCGCGTAACCGCCGTCGCGCACCAGCAGATTCGAGCCCAAACCGACAAACAACAGGGGCTCATCGTGTCGCAGCGCTCGCAGGAACTCCGCCAGGTCATCCAGGTCGGCTGGGAAGTAAGCGCGCGCCACCGGCCCGCCGGCCCGCCATGAGACATGCCTGACCATCGGCTCGTTCTGCCGGAGTTCACCGCGAAACTTGTGCTCACGGGGCCCGTTCATTTCCCCTCCAGTTTCATCGGCACGCCGCCGATCGAACCGGCGCCCATGGTGATGACCACGTCGCCGTCGCGCGCGAAAGCGAAGATCGCCTGAGGCATCGCGGCGATGTCACCGACGAAGCGTGTCGCGACTGCGCTCTCCCGGTTGATGGCCTGGAGCAGAGTGCGGCTGTCGGCCGAGGCGATCGGCGCTTCGCCGGCGGCATATACTTCCGCCAGCAGCAGCGCATCAAAGGAAGACAACACCGAGACAAAATCCTTGAAGCAATCCCGCGTGCGCGTGTAGCGGTGCGGCTGGAACGCCAGCACCAGGCGCCTGCCGGGAAAGGCGTCGCGCGCCGCCGCCAATGTCGCCGCAATTTCAGTCGGGTGATGCCCGTAATCATCGACCAGCGTGAATCTGCCGCCTGTCGCCAAAGGGATCTCGCCGTAACGCTGGAAACGCCGGCCCACGCCCTTGAAATCAGCCAGTGCCTTGGCGATGGTGCCGTCGGCTACCCCGACTTCGTCGGCAACGGCAATCGCCGCCAGGGCATTCAGGACATTGTGGCGGCCGGGCAGGTTGAGCAGCACCGGCAAGCGCGCGCCGCCATCTTGTCGCACGCAGTCGAAGCGCATGCGGCCGCCTTCGGCGCTGACGTTCTCGGCATACAGGTTGGCCCTGTCGCTGAATCCGTAGGTGACGATCTGCTTGGAGAGCTGCGGCATGATTTCGCGGACATTGGCATCGTCGCCGCAGAGCACCGCCACACCAAAAAACGGCAGGCGCTGCAGGAACTCCAGGAATGCCTGCTTGAGCCTGCCAATATCATGGCCGTAGGTTTCCATATGGTCGGCGTCGATGTTGGTGACGACCGAGATCACCGGCGACAGATACAGGAACGAGGCGTCGGATTCGTCGGCCTCGGCGACGAGAAATTCGCCTTGGCCCAGCCTGGCATTGGCGCCGGCCGAATTCAACTGGCCGCCGATGACGAAGGTCGGATCGATCCCCGCCTCGGCGAGGATGCTGGCGATCAGGCTGGTGGTGGTGGTCTTGCCATGGGTGCCGGCGACCGCGATACCCTGCTTGAGGCGCATCAGTTCAGCCAGCATCTCGGCGCGTGGAACCACCGGAATCCTGCGGAGCCGTGCCGCGACGACCTCCGGGTTGTCGCTCCGAACTGCCGTCGATACCACCACCACGTCGCTGCCATTGACGTTCTCGGCGGCGTGTCCCAGCACGATGGGCACACCCAGGCCGGCCAGCCGTCGTGTTGCCGCGTTCTCGGCGAGGTCGGAACCGCTGACTTGGAAGCCCTGGTTCATCAGCACTTCGGCAATGCCGCTCATGCCTGCGCCACCAATGCCGACGAAATGGATATGGCGGATTTTATGTTTCATGGGGTGCCTCGTCGGCATCGGTGGGGCGCGGCGCACGGCCGCGCGGCCACTCAAAGAACGGGCGCACGCGACGGCGCGCGTGCTTGCCGACAAAATGGATGCGCCGAATCTTGTGCTTCATCGCGCCGACTCCATGCATGCCTGCGCCACGGCGGCAGTGGCGTCGGGCTTGGCCAGCGCGCGGGCTTTCTCGGCCATTTGCAGCAACTGCTCGCGCCGCAGATTGCGCAACAGCGCCAGCCTCTCCGGGGACAATTCAGTTTGTGGCAAGAGGATGGCTGCCCCGGCATTGGCGAGAAAGCGCGCGTTGGCGGTCTGGTGATCATCCACCGCATGCGGGAAGGGTACGAGGATGCTGGCGACGCCGGCCGCGGCGAGCTCGGCGACGGTCAATGCGCCGGCGCGGCAGATCACCAGATCCGCCCATTCATAGGCCCCCGCCATGTCCTCGATGAAGGCCACGCAGTTCGCCTTGATCCCGGCTTGCTGGTAATTCTGCTTGAGGGCCGCCAGATGCTTGATTCCGGATTGGTGGACCACGTGCGGACGCTCCTCCTCAGGCAGCAGCGCCAACGCTCTGGGCAAGGTGTCGTTGAGTACCTGGGCACCCAGGCTGCCGCCGACCACCAGTACGTGCAGCGGCGTTCCCGCGGCCATGCGGCCGGCAAACCTGCGCAACGGAAGGGGCACGGCGATGATCTGGTCGCGAACCGGATTGCCGCTCCACTCGCCTTTCTTGAGGACATCCGGAAAGCCGGTCAGGACTCGGTCGGCGACCGCGGCCAGCACCCGGTTGGCCATTCCGGCGACGGAGTTCTGTTCATGCACCACCAGCGGCAGGCCCTTCAGCACCGCCATCATCCCGCCGGGGAAACTGATGAATCCGCCCATGCCGAGCACCACATCGGGTTGCACCTGCTTCAACACCTTCAGGGCCTGCCAGAAACCGCTCAACAATGAGAACGGCAGCAGCAGCTTGCGCAGCAGGCCCTTGCCGCGCAGCGCGGCGAAGCGCACCTCCGCCATTTCGTAACCCCGTCCGGGGACCAGCTTCGCCTCCATGCCGTCCGGATTGCCGAGCCACACCACGCGCCAGCCGGCAGCCTTGACCGCATCCGCCACCGCAAGACCAGGAAAGATGTGTCCGCCGGTACCGCCGGCCATGATGAGTAAGGTCTTAGGCATCGCTGGATGTTTCCGGCGAAGTCGTAGCGGACACCTCTTCGGTGCAGGCTAAGCTGAGCGTAGCGAAGCTTAAGCGCGCAGCGCGGCCGGAGCCAAATATGTGTCCGCCGGTGCCCCCCGCCATGATGAGCAGGGTCTTCAAACGGTTATCCCCCGCATGAGTTGCCGATTGTGGTTCCGGCCGTCCCTGGCGGGACTTAACTTGCTGGTGCAAGTTAGCCTGCGCCGAAACAGGCAACTCATACGGTTATCCCCCGCATGAGTTGCCTGTTTTCGAAGTCAACTCTCAGCAAGATGGCAAGCGCCACGCAGTTAGCCACGATGCCGGAGCCGCCAAAACTCATCAGCGGCAACGTCAGGCCCTTGGTCGGCAGCAAGCCCATGTTGACGCCCATGTTGATGAAAGCTTGCACGCCGATCCAGATGCCGATCCCCTGCGCCACCAGGCCGGCGTAAACGCGATCGAGTTGCAGGGCCTGGCGGCCGATGACGAAGGCGCGTTGCACCATCAGGGCGAACAGGATGATCACCGCCAGGACGCCGATGAACCCAAGTTCCTCAGCGATCACCGCCAGCAGGAAATCGGTGTGCGCTTCAGGCAGATAGAACAACTTTTCAACGCTGGCGCCGAGGCCGACTCCCAGCCATTCGCCGCGCCCGAAGGCGATCAGCGCGTGCGAGAGCTGGTAGCCCTTGCCGTAGGCGTCCTGCCAGGGATCCATGAAGCCGAAGATGCGTTCTCGGCGATACGGGGAAGTCCAGATCAGGACGACGAAGCCCGCCAACAGCACCACCACCAGTGCGCTGAACAGACGGGCGTTGATGCCGCCGAGGAACAGGATGCCCATGGCGATGCAGACGATCACCACGAAAGCGCCGAAGTCCGGCTCGCGCAGCAGCAGGCCGCCGACCAGCAACATCACCACGGCCAGCGGGGCGAAGCCGCGGCGGAACGAATCCATGTCGGCCAGTTTGCGCGACGTGTAGTCGGCGGCGTAGAGCACGGCGAACAGTTTCATCAATTCCGACGGCTGCAGTCGCACCGGCCCCAACGGCAGCCAGCGCTGGGCGCCGTTCACCGAATAGCCGACATGGGGAATCAAGACCACCAGCAGCAACATGAAACCGGCGACGAACAACCACGGCGCGGTTTGCTGCCAGATCCGCAGCGGCACCTGAAACACCATGGTGCCGACGATCAGGCCGATGGCGATGAAGACGCCATGACGCACCAGAAAGTAAGCGGACTGATGCCCGGTGTATTGGCTCCCTTCGGCGGTGGCGATCGATGCCGAGTACACCATTACCATGCCGAACATCAGCAAGGTCAATGCGGGCCACAGCAGCCAGGCATCGAGGTCCTGCGTCGGACCGGCGCCTTGCGGCGCCGCCAGGCGTCGCATCATGCCGGCGCTCCCGAGGGGCATAGAGTCTTCACCGCCGCGGCAAACGCTTCAGCGCGGTGAACATAGTTGCGATACATGTCGAAACTGGCGCAGGCCGGCGAAAGCAGCACGGCATCGCCCGGCATGGCGGCAGCCGCGGCCTTTTGCACCGCTTCGAGCATATCTGCCGCCTGCAGCAAGAGAACACCACAGGATTCAAGCACCGCTTGTATCCCTTTGGCATCCCGGCCGATCAGCACGACGCCGCGGGCATGGCGTGCCACTGCGTTGCCGAGGGGCGAGAAGTCCTGACCTTTGCCGTCGCCACCGGCTATCAGCACGATCTTGCGATCGGGCTGATAGCCGGTATCCGGCGTAAAAGTGCTCCCCCTCCCGGCCTCCCCCCCCGAGGAGGGGAGGTGACTAGATTGGGCGGCCAACTGGCCGCCAAGGCCTTCCAACGCCGCGACGGTTGCGCCGACGTTGGTGCCCTTGGAGTCGTCGTAATACGTCACGCCATTGATTTCGGCGATTTTCTCGACGCGGTGGGGCAAGCCCTTGAAGCTGCGCAGCCCCTCGACCAGTTTCTCCAACGGCAAGCCGATGGCGGTGCACAGCGCCAGCGCCGCCAGTGCGTTGGCAGCATTGTGCAGGCCGGTCAAAGGCAAAGCCGACAGGGGCAGCAGGAAAGTGTCGCCATGCACCAGCCAGAATTCGCCGCGTCTCTCGCGCAGGCCGAAATCCTCCAGCATCCCCGGCGCATCCAGACCGAAGCTGATCAGCCAGCGACCCGGCAGCGCCATCCGGGTGATCCGCGGGTCGTTGCGGTTGAGCACTTGTACGCCGGTGCCGGTTTTGTCGGTGCCGAAGATTCGCGCCTTGGCGCTGGCGTATTCGGCGATATCGATGTAACGGTCAAGATGATCGTCGCTGATGTTGAGTACGCTCGCCGCATCGGCGTTCAGGCTCTCCATGGACTCGAGCTGGAAACTTGACACCTCGAGCACCCATATCTCCGGCAGTTGTCCGCTGTCCAGGCGGCGCATCAAGGCATCCAGCGCAGCCGGTGAGATGTTGCCGGCCACCTCCGCATCGCGGCCGGCGCAGCGGCACAGGTGGCCGGTCAATGCCGTCGTGGTGGTCTTGCCGTTGGTTCCGGTGATGGCGATGACTTTTGTCTTGTCACGAACACCGAGGTCGCGCAAGCCTTGGGCGAAGAGTTCGATCTCGCCGACCACCGGGATACCTCGCGCCCGGCCTTCGAGAACCACCATCAATCCGCCCGAGAGGCCCGGCGACAGCGCCAGGACATCTGTGCCTTCGAGCAGCGCCTTGTCGAATTCGCCTGCAATGAATTCCGCCTCCGGCACTTCCTCGCGCAGTCCGGCCAGCGCCGGCGGTTCCGCCCGGGTGTCGGCAACGCGCACCCGTGCGCCACGCCGCGCACCCCAGCGCGCCATGGCCAGTCCGGATTCGCCGAGGCCCAGCACCAGAACCAGCTTGCCATTGAGGTTCATCTGATTTTCAGCGTCGACAGTCCGAACAACACCAGCATGATGGTGATGATCCAAAAGCGAACGTTGGCGTTTGGTGTCGCCATAACGTGCGGGCCGGGGGCCCTCACGTGAGTCTCCCCCAACGCCAACATGGAGCGGTTCATCATATTCATCATCAGCGTATCTTCAAGGTCGATAGTCCGAACAGCACCAGCATGATGGTGATGATCCAGAACCGCACCACTACCTGCGTTTCCTTCCATCCGCCCAGTTCGTAGTGGTGGTGCAACGGGGCCATGCGGAAGATGCGTTTACCGCCGGACCACTTGAAATAGAGGACTTGCACCATCACCGAGAGCGTTTCGGCGACGAACACGCCGCCCATGATGAACAGGACGATCTCCTGCCGTACGATTACCGCGACCGTTCCCAGCGCGGCGCCCAGCGACAGCGCACCGACATCCCCCATGAACACTTCCGCCGGGTAGGCGTTGAACCACAGAAACCCCAGGCCCGCGCCGGCGATGGCGCCGCAGAAGACTGTCAGCTCGCCCGCGCC
>Ga0163199_1002522_pt1 | contig 11170 bp, 6 predicted proteins | sample PL_2010_150m_FD_113537 | JGI IMG/M metagenome (GOLD analysis project Ga0163199, IMG submission 113537) | Freshwater microbial communities from Powell Lake, British Columbia, Canada to study Microbial Dark Matter (Phase II) - PL_2010_150m | ecosystem: Environmental > Aquatic > Freshwater > Lake ...
GACGGGTTCCAGGATGTCGTTCAGAAAAGCGATCGTATGCGTCGCGCCGCTCGCCGGCGGGAACAGCGCCAGCAACTGCCGCAGTTCGTTCGCGTCGAACCACAGCCCGTGCCCGCGCGGGCAGCGGTCCAGCCGCAACGCCTCCGCGCCCGGCCGCGGCACCGCGACCTCGCGCAACGTCTGGTCGCAGCGCGGGCAGAGATGCTTGCGACTGCGCGGCGTCGCGCCGGCTTGGTTTTGAAACGCCAGCAGCGGATCGTTGGCGGCGGCGCCGGTCAGCCGCATCAGCGCCTCCAGTTCGCCCGCGTCCAGCCACAACCCGCGGCAACGGTCGCAGAAATCCACCTCCACGTCCTTGAAGCGGAGGCTGAACAACTGCGCGTCGCATTTGGGGCAGACTGGAATCATGGTCCGTTGGCCGCAGAGAATGAAACGCGCCGCCAGCCGGGTCAAGCATCATCAGTGATTAGCGCAGCGAGCCAACTTCGACGATGACGATTCCGTCGAGACCGGCCGGCCGGTTGATAAGTCCGTCCCCTCGACCAGCTACTCGAGCAATCCTTGCAGTTCCTCCCACGTCAGGCTTTGCGCGAAAGCTTCATCACTCGTGAGCGTGCTGGCGATCAACTCCTTCTTCCGTTCCTGCAAGCGCACGATCTTCTCCTCGACGGAGCCGCGCGCGATGAGCTTGTAGCTCGTGACGATATTCGACTGGCCGATGCGGTGGGCGCGGCCGGTGGCCTGGTCTTCCACGGCGGGATTCCACCACGGGTCGAAGTGGATGACCGTGTCGGCGCCGGTGAGGTTCAGGCCGGTGCCGCCCGCTTTGAGGCTGATGAGGAAGACCGGGATGTCCGGCGATTCCTGGAAGCGCCGCACTTCGCCCGCGCGGTCCACCGTGCTGCCGTCGAGGTAGCAGAACGCGATCTCCCGTTCGCGCAACGCCGCCTCGATCAGCTTCAGCAGCCGCACAAACTGGCTGAACACCAGCACGCGATGCCCGCCGTCGCGCGCTTCCTCGATCAACTCCAGTCCCATCTCCAGTTTCGCCGACGGTTCGCGCCACGCTTTGTTTTCGGCGACGGGTAGCAGGCCCAGATGACAACATGCCTGTCGCAGCCGCATCAACGCCGTCAGCACTGCGAAGCGCCGCTGCACCTCGCCGCCCTTGCCCGCGTGCTCGAAGACCTCGCGCCGGCTCTGGTCGAGGAGCGCCTGATAGACCGCCTTCTGCTCGTCGGTCATCTCGCAAAGCGTGAGCTGCTCGATCTTGGCTGGCAGATCGCGCGCGACCTCGGTCTTCATGCGCCGCAGCACGAATGGCCGCAGCCGCTGCCGCAGCCGCCGCAGCGCCGCCTCGTCGCCGTCCTTCGCAATCGGCGTTTCATAGCGGTCTCGGAACTCCGTCGCCGGCCCGAGGTAGCCGGGCATCAGAAAATCAAAGATGCTCCAGAGATCGTAAAGCGAGTTTTCCATCGGCGTGCCCGTCAGCACGAACCGCCGCGCCGCCTCCAGCGACTTCGCCGCCTGCGCGTTCTGGCTGAAACGATTCTTGATGTGCTGCGCCTCGTCGAGGATGACCGTGTCGAACTCCAGCGCTGCATATTGCTCCACGTCGCGCCGCAGCAGCGCGTAGCTGGTGATGACCAGGTCGTGTTCGCCAACCGCCGCGAACGCCGCGTGCCGCTTCGGCCCGTGCAGCACGAGTGTCCGCAACTCCGGCGTAAACCGCGCCGCCTCCGCCTGCCAGTTCGTGACAATGCTCGTCGGGCAGATGACCAGTGATGGTTTGCCTCCCGCGTTTGCCGACTTCCGCAGCGAGAGATAAACGAGCGTCTGGATCGTTTTGCCGAGGCCCATCTCGTCGGCGAGAATGCCGGCCAGTCCGTTCTCGCCGAGGAAGTGCAGCCAATTCACGCCTGTCGCTTGATAAGGCCGGAGCAGTTGGCGGAACCGGTCGGGCAACGCCAACTCGCGCATCGCTTCGAGACGCGTCGGTGGTTGCCAGTTAGAGCGCGGCGAGATTTTCCACGACCCGTCGCGCAACGCCTCGTCGAGGTAAGCGCCGAAGCGGCGGTTTAACTTCAATGCTCCGCCCGTTTGCTCGGCCTGGCAGTCGTAGATGACTTCCTGCAACTCTGCCACGGCCGCCGTCGGCACGAGCGCGATGCGACCGTCCTCCAGCCGCTCGTGCGACACTCCGCGTTGCAACATCCGTTGCACCTCCGCGAGCGACAGAGCTGGCGCACCGCTGGCGTTCTTGAACTGCACGTCCACCGCGAGCCAGTCCTCGCCCGACGACGTGACCGCCACCTCCGGCTCGATGACCTCGCAACGTTTGAAGAATGAGGTCATCCGCTCGCCAAAGACGACGTCCCATCGCGCCCGCCACTGGCGCAGTGTGTTGGCGAGAAAATGACCGACGCGGTTCTCGCCGGCGAGCGCGTAAAGTTCCGGCCACCGATCGCTCGGCTGGAATCCCGCCGCGAGCACCTGCTTTTGCGCGCGCTGTTCCGCCGCAATGTCGCGCGTCCAGTAGCGCAGCGGATGGGACGCATCGGGAAACCACTCGCGCTTGGGTTCGACGCCCGCGCCCGGCTGGCCGCGGAGCGGAAAGGTTTGGTCGTCGTAGATCGCTTCGGTCTGCACCGTCAGTCCCATCAGCGCGCCCTCCAGCGTGGCGCGGATGCGTGGTGCGCGCGGGGCAAACTGAAGCTGCGCGAAGGCGTCGTTCATCACCAGCTCGGCGTGCTCTTCCAGCGCCGGCATCTCGCGCTCGTAAAACCGCGCGAATTGTTCGCGTGACAGCGTCATCTCGCCGCGCGCGAGCGCCTGATACGCCGGCGGCAATGGATTTGCCCGTTCCAGCACTGCGCCATCGAACACCCACGCGCCCAGCGCCTCGCCTGTCCGCGCCGTCACCTCCGCAAGCCGAAGCTTCAGCTCGCCCGAGGGCTGCAAATCGAGAAACAACTTCGCCTTCGCCTCACCGCCGCGCACGTCGAGCTTGTTCTGCGTGCCACGCGTGACGCGGGGGTGACCCGACAGCGCGGCAAAGAACACATCGAAATCTTTCGCGGCGAGCTGCCACATGCCGGCCGAACCGCCGCTGATGCTCTCGACTGCCGCGACGAGCTGTTCGTCCGCGTCGCTGACGATGTAAGGCGTGGCGGGTTGATGCGACACCGCATTGAGGGGCTTGAACGGCCCGCCGTTAATGCTGCCTTTCAAGAACACTATCACTGCGCCGCTTCGCCACGCCTTCGGCAAATCAACCGGCAGCGCGACCGACAGCTCCAAACTCTGGCTCGCAATTGGCGCGTCCTCGCGGGAAACACGCTTGAGCTTTGGCCCGGCCACCACGGACGAAGATGGTGGCGCGGTGTCGGGGACGCGGCTTACGACAGGTGCAGCAGGGCGTGGCTTGTCGCGATTCAGATACGCATGGACCAGCGCGACGACGTGCGAACAGATCATCCCGTCGCGTTGCGCCTGGCGGCAACTGCACAAGTTTTCGATGCCGAAAACACCCGGCGCGACCTTCAGCCGCGCCCGCACGGTCGTGCCACCCACGCGCACCATGCCTTGCAGCAACGGCGGATTGAACTCGACGCCCAATACACAACCGGATTCCGCCAGCGCGCGGCCTTCCTTTGACGCACGCCAATCGCCAAGGTCGCGCAGCAGTTCGGGCGTAATCTGTGGCTGGTTGTCTTTCTCGTCCGGCATCGCGTGGAATGATTGGCCGGAATGACGGCGCTTGCAAGCGATGTGTGATTCGGCGGCGAAGATGGCAGAACTCCGCCGCGTTCGTCGTCGGGGGCGAACCGTTCAAAGACACCACCTCACTGGGCGGCTTCGACGATGACGGCGCCGCCGAGGCCGGCTTGCTGGCCGCGCTTGGCCTCGATCAGCACGCTCAACGTCACCTCGCCTTTGCGCGGCGGGAATTTCACCATCAGCACGCCGCTCTCCATTTTGTCTTTCTTGCCGAGCTGTTTGTTGTCGAGCCACACGGCGGCTTTGCCGGTGATTTTCTTGAACACAATCCGGCCGCCAGATTTCTCGATGGCGGCGGGCGGCTGGAAGCGCGTGCGGAACACGGCCCAAGAACCGCCGGTGAACGGCTGGAGCTTGCCCGCTTGCACGGGCGCCCAACTGTTCATGTCGTTGTCGGCGAGTTGCTGGTTCGGGTCGGGCGCTGTCGCCGTCACGGGCGACATGCGCCACTTGGTCAGCGCGAAAACTGGCGGCGGCATCGGCACGAACGGCTGCGCAGCGGCGGCGTCCACGTGGATCGTCGCTTCGGCGGGCTTGAGTCCTTCGGCTTTCGCGCGCAACACGAGCGCGCCGCTCGCGCCGTGGCGCGTCTGGACGATCACTTGTGCGAGGCCATTGAAGAGGCTGCGGCGTTTCGCCTTGTCAGGTTCGTGCGAAACCGGGTCGCCGTTGCCGACGCCGATGATCGCGCCGGGGCCGGTCAGTTCGAATTCCACCGGCAGGTTTGTGGTTGGCACGTCGCGGCCTTGCGCGTCGAGCGCCTGCACGGTGACCGGCTGCGCGTCTTCGCCGTCGCCGGCGAGCGACGGGCGATCGGGGAACAGTTGCAGCGCGACGGGCGGGCCGGTGGTTTCGACGGCGGCGCGCGCGACCACCTCGCCTTTCTTCTTCGCGACGGCTTCGAGTTTGCCCGCGGCGTAGGGCACGTCCCACGCGACCATCTCGAACTTGTCCACCGGCTTCTCGCCGATGAGTTTGCCGTTGAGGCTTAGCGCGACGGTGTCGGCATTGGAGAGCGCCATGACCTTGACCGGCTGGCCTTCGCGGCCCGGCCAGTTCCAGTGCGGGACGAGTTGCAACACCGGCCGGTTCTCGATCCACTGCGCCTGATGCAGGTAGAACGCTTGTTTCGGAAAACCGCACAGGTCCACGCAACCGAACACCGAGCTGGCCGACGGCCAATCGAACGGTGTCGGTTCGCCGTGGTAATCAAAACCGGTCCAGATGAACCCGCCGGCCAGGAACGGCCGCTCAGCGATGGCGCGCCAGGCGTTGCGGTGCGTGGCGCCCCACGGCGCGGCTTGTTCGTCGTAGCAGTCCATGATGTGACGTTCCTTGTCGGTGCGGTATTCGCCGCGCGTCTGGAACGCCGAGGTATCCTCGGAGCTGGTCAGCGGCAATTGCGGGTTCGCCGCGTGGAACTTGTCGTAGTCGCGAATCTGGTAGTTGAAACCGACCACGTCCACGGCGTGCGCGACGTTGAGGGGACTGAAGAAACCGCCGTTCATCGCGGCGGTGACGGGGCGTGTCATGTCGAACCGCTTCACGACGGCGGCCATGCGGCGCACCATCTCGTAGCCGTTTTCGGTGCCTTGCATCGGCTCCTCGTTGAACACCGACCAGAGGATGACGCTCGAATGATTGCGGTCGCGGCGCAGCATCCACTCCAACTGCCGCATGTATTCCGGTGTGCAGTTGAAGTTGCGGTTCTCGTCCATGACCAGCACGCCGAGGCGGTCGCACGCGTCGAGAAACTCCGCGGCGGGCGGGTTGTGCGAGCAACGGTGCGCGTTGGCGCCCATCTCCTTCATCTTGCGCAGCCGGAACTCCCAGAGCGAATCGGGCATCGCCACGCCGACGCCGGCGTGGTCCTGGTGGTTGCAGACGCCTTTGAGTTTCAGCGGCTTGTCGTTGAGGAAAAATCCCTTGTCAGCGTCGAAACGCAACGTGCGGAACCCGCAGGTCGTCGTCGTCTCGTCCACCGGCGCGCCATCGCGCTTGACGACGGTGCGGACGCGGTAGAGCACTGGCCTGTCCACCGACCAGAGCTGCGGCGAATCCACCGGCAACGAAAGTTTTGCGACGCTTTCGCCAAGCGGCTTGACGGCGGTTTTGGCGCTGCCTTGCGCGACGGTCTTGCCGTCGGAATCGGTGAGCGTGACGGCGACTTCGACGGAGGCCGGGTCGCGGCCGGAGTTGGCGAGCGTGGCCTCGACCGGCAACGACCAGCGGCCGGCGGCGCGCACCGGGTTTGCGAACACGCCGTCGGTGACGATGTGGACGGGGCTGCGTTTCACGAGCCACGTGTGCCGGTAGATGCCGGCGCCTTCATACCACCAGCCTTCCATCACGCTGGCGTCCACGCGCACGACGACGGTGTTGGCGTGGTCGCCGAACTGCGCGAACGGCGTGATGTCTATGTAGAACGACGTGTAACCGCACCAGTTGCGATGCACGACCGTGCCGTTGAACCAGACCGTGCAGTGCGTGGCGACGCCGTCGAACTGAAGCTCCAGATGCCGGCCGCGGTCGGCGGGATCGAGTTTGAACTGCCGCCGATACCAGCCGAAGCCGCGCGGGCGGTAGCCTTGCGAGAGGTTGGCTTTTTCGTCGAACGGTCCCTCGATGGCCCAGTCGTGCGGCAGATTGAGTTGCCGCCAACCCGCGTCATCGAACTCCGGCGCGGCGGCGCCCCACGCCTTGCCGGCCTTGGCGTTGTGATAGGTGTCGCTGTGGCCCTGGATGACCGGGAACGGCACGTCGCTAAGATGAAACCGCCAGCCGCGGTCGAGCGAAAGCCGCTCGCGCCCGGCGGTGGATTGTGACGCGTCGGCGGCGAGTGCGGACAAACCCGCGCCAAGCAGCGCGGCGACGAGGAGAATGGAAAGTTTTTGTTTCATGGCGTGAAATTGTTCCGGGTGGTTTATCACGCGTAAGGCCGTCGGCGTCAAGCGCGGTGCGAGCTGCGCCCTCCGCAACCAATCATTGTTGCGACAACGGCTGGCGTGGAGATCGAGCCGGCCAAGGTGAAACGATTCGCTACGGCGCGAAGAACTTTTCCAGGATACGGCCGGGGATTTGGAAGCCGCGGTCGTTGGCGCGGAGGCAAGGCGGTTGTCTAATCAGTTGACTTACGGTTGTCTGATTCGGTAGAGTCGCCCTGTGAGCCACCAGCCAATATTCACCGTTACCCCGGCACTGCTGTCGCAGGTCGAGCAGATTGCCGCTCTGCGGGAACGCATCCTGGCCGCCACGGTCCAGGTGCAGTGGATTCCGGCGTTGCAGAAGGACACGCGGACGCGCAACACGCACTCCTCGACGGCCATCGAAGGCAATCCGCTGACGCTGGAGCAAGTGCGCGCGGTGGAGGAAGGACGGGACATCCCGGCTGTTGCCGCGCGAGCCAAGCGGGAAGTGCTCAACTACTTCGCAGGTCTTCGCTTCATCGAGAAGCACGCGGGCAAGAATCGAATCACGCACGAGGAAGTTCTCAGGCTGCACGGCATCATCGCCGGCGACGTGATGGACCAAGGCGCGGCGGGACACTACCGCACCATCCGAGTGCGCGTGGGGCACTATCAGCCGCCGCCGCCCGAAGAGGTCTCTGGCCTGATGCGCGAATTGCTGGAGTGGTGGAACCACGAGGCGTCGAAACTCTCGCCGGTGCTGAGTTCGGCCATTGTGCATTACCGCTTCGAGGCGATCCATCCGTTTGCCGACGGTAACGGCCGCACGGGCCGCGCGCTGGCGTTATGGGAACTGGATCGGCGCGGTTTTGACACGCATCATATCTTTTCGGTGGACGAGTTCTATTGGGAGAACCGTCCCCGTTACTACACGGCGTTGGATGCCGTGCGCCACGAGGGCGAGAATCTGACCGGCTGGCTGGAATACTGCGCAGATGGGTTGCGGACGACCTTGGAACGTGTCTGGACGCGGGTGCAGAAATTTGCCGCTCAATCGAAGCGAAAAAAACTTGTGCTGCGTCCCAAACAGGAGCAACTGCTCCACTTGTTGCGCGACAGGAAGAGCATGCCTCCGCAAGAAATTTGGGATGCGCTCGGCATGACGCGCCAGGGCGCCATCAAGCTCATTCAGCCGCTCTTGGACGCCGGTTTGGTCCGGCGAGTAGGCACGCGAAAATCAGGACGCTACCTCTTGAAGTGATCCGATGCAGCGCTGCAACGAGCCGGCTCGTTGCTACGGCGCGAAGAACTTCTCCGGGATGCGGCCAAGGATTTGGAAGCCGCGGCGGCGTTCAGCGATTTCTTTTTGCACCGGCGGCCAATTTGAGGTTTCATCGCAGCATGAACACAACTCTCGCTTCCTGCCTCGTCCCGCTTCTCGCGGCGCTCCTCGCAGTTTCGTCGGCTTTCGCGGCGACCAGTCCCGAACAAATCCCGCTCTGGCCGAAAGGCGCGCCGTGCGAGAAAGGCGAGATCGGCGTGGAAGGCGACACGACCAAGCCGAACGCCAACAAACCCGCCGGCAAAGGCGTCATCCGCCTCGGCAACGTCAGCAAACCGACCATCGCCCTCTATCGTCCGCCGAAGGCGAAGGACACGGGCGCGGCGGTGGTCGTGTGTCCCGGCGGCGGCTACGGCATCCTCGCGATGGACCTCGAAGGGACGGAGGTTTGCAAGTGGCTCAACTCCATCGGCGTCACCGGCGTGCTGCTCAAATACCGCGTCCCGAAGCGCCCCGGAGACGACAAGCACATCCTGCCGTTGCAGGACGCGCAACGCGCGCTCGGCCTCGTCCGGTTCCACGCGAAGGAATGGAACATCAATCCGGCGCGCATCGGCGTGCTCGGCTTCTCGGCCGGCGGCCATCTCACGGCGAACCTCAGCAACAACTTCGACAAGCGCGCCTACGATCCGGTGGACGAAGCCGACGCCGTCAGTTGCCGTCCGGACTTCGCGCTGCCGATCTATCCGGCCTATCTCGCGCTCAAGGATAAGAACAACGAACTCGCGCCGGAGCTGAAAGTGACCGCCAACACGCCGCCGACGTTCCTGGTGCAGACGGCGGACGACGGCATCCGCGTCGAGAACAGCCTCTTCTATTACCTCGCGCTGAAGAACACCAAGGTGCCCGCCGAGATGCACCTCTACGCCACTGGCGGCCACGGCTACGGCCTGCGCCCGTCGGACAAACTCGTCACCTCCTGGCCCAAACGCGCCGAGGAATGGATGCGCAGCCTCGGCTTGCTGGAACGAAAAACACCGTGAAGCCCTCGCGCTGTCATCTCGCGGCGCTGAAGAAAAAGCTGCGCGTAGAGATTCCCGCGACGCGCCGACTGGGAATCGAGCCTGCCCGTTGCGACGGCGGCACGCTCGTCCTTCGCGCGCCGCTCGGCCCGAACCGCAACGACAAAGGCACGGCGTTTGCCGGCAGCCTCTGCGCCATTGCCGTGCTCGCCGGCTGGTCCGCCCTCTGGCTCGCGCTCCGCGATGCTAGCCTCCAAGGCATCATCGTCGTCCAGGACAGCACGATCCGATACCTCCGTCCCGTCACGCGCGACTTCAACGCCCGCTGCCCGATGCCGACGCCCGCGCAGATCGCGCGCCTTTTCGCTGCCCTGCGTGAGCGCGGGAAAGCGCGGCTCAAACTGCGTGTCGTCATCCGCGAAGGCGGCGCGGACGCCGTGACATTCACCGGCCGCTACGTCGTCCGGCTCTCGAAGCGGCCGTGAGTTGATGGGAACGCGGGCATCCAGTCCGCCTGCGGGAGGACAAGCGGATGCCAGGCGCGAGCAAATCGCCACGCCGAGATTTCGCTCAACCCGTTTGACGAATTCGTGACGATGCGATCACAATCCTGCCTCTGCTTAATGTCTTTAACCCAAGCCACGCTTTTGTGATAGAGTCGCCGCGCTATGAGCCTCTCGAACTTGTCCCGCCGCCGTTTCCTGAAAACCTCCGCCGGTCTGACGCTGCTGGGCGCGGCTGCGGAGCCGTTCAACATCCGTCCCGCTTGCGCCGCCGCCGCATCGCCGCTGACGTCGCCGAACGAGAAGATCCAGAAAGCCCGCGACGTCGCGCTGTCGGTGTTGAAGCCGAGCCAGAAAGACCTGGAGCACGGCCTCGATCTCCACGCCAACTCGCTTGTGTTCGAGTCTTACGGCTTTTCGCCGCGGTGCGCGTTGGATGGCGACGCGTTCCGCGCAGCGGTCGAGGCCGGTGCATCAGACACGGAGTTGGTAGATTTGCGCGAGGAGATGTCCATGACCCGCTGCGCCACCAACGCGGCCGAGCGGAAGGAATTCCTCGAAGCATTCCGCGCGGCGGGCGTGACGTGCATCTTTCAGAACGCCGGCGAGGAGGGCAACGATCCGTTGCGGCTCATGAAGCGGCTTGCGCGGTTCACGTTCACGACCGATGTGCTGCGCGACGAGTTCTTCAAGGCGGTGAAGCCGGACGACATCGTCGCCGCAAAGAAGCAGGGCAAGCTCTGCCTTTACTTCACCACCAACGGCGTGCCGCTGCGCCAGCAGTGGAACAACGTGCGCGATGAGCTGGGCTTCATCCGCATCTTCCACCAACTCGGCATCCGCATGATGCACCTGACCTACAACCGCCGCAATCCACTCGGCGACGGTTGCGGTGAGCCGAACGACGGCGGGCTGAGCGATTTCGGCCGCGCAGCTATCGAGGAGATGAACCGTGTTGGCGTCATCGTGGACGTGGCGCACACCGGCTGGCGGACGAGCCTCGAAGCCGCGAAGGCGTCGAAGAAGCCGATGGTCGCGAGCCACACGACCGCGGCGTCGCTGCACCGGCATTTCCGCGGCAAGCCCGACGAGGTCATCCGCGCCATCTGCGACACCGGCGGGCTGGCGGGCGTCTGTTGCATCCCGCGTTTTCTTGGCGGTGCGGGCGACATCGGCGTGTTCCTCAACCACATCGAGCACATCGTCAAGAAGTTCGGCGCCGACCACGCCGCCATCGGCACTGACGTGGCCTACAGTTCGCGCAACGAAGAAGCGGAGCGCAAGAAGGTGCCCAAGCGCACCGACGGTCGCTCGGCGTTGTCGCTGTCGGGCGCGCGTTGGGAACATCTCTGGCCACCGGACGATGGCAAGCCCGCGTCGCACGCCGAGCAGAGCCTGGCGTGGACCAACTGGCCGTTGTTCACCATCGGCATGGTCCAGCGCGGCTTCAAGGACGACGACATCCGAAAAATCCTTGGTGGCAACGTCCTTCGCGTGGCGCGGGCGAATTTCGCGGGGTGACGATGAGACGTGTTCTTCTGACAAACACATGGATCGTTTTGTGCGTGTTCGCGTCGGCTGTTTGGGCGGACGTCCACAGCAGTAGCGCACCGTTTGCGATACCGACGTTTCATTGCCTCGGCCTTTATTGGTCGCCGCCGGGCGGCGCGGCGGACA
>Ga0163199_1002525_pt1 | contig 11161 bp, 8 predicted proteins | sample PL_2010_150m_FD_113537 | JGI IMG/M metagenome (GOLD analysis project Ga0163199, IMG submission 113537) | Freshwater microbial communities from Powell Lake, British Columbia, Canada to study Microbial Dark Matter (Phase II) - PL_2010_150m | ecosystem: Environmental > Aquatic > Freshwater > Lake ...
CGGCCTTCAGTTCCTCCCCGGCTTCTCCGGTCCCCTTGAGGAAGGCCTGCGATATGGACATGCTCCGATCCCGGGGCGCCGGCGAGCGGCCCGTCTGCGTTTCCCCCATCGTGGCCCATTTTTCGAAGGGGGAATCCTTCTTGACGGTCTCGTTGGCGGCGCAGCCGAAGATCAGCAGGGTGGACATAAGGACGCCGATCGGGCCCTCCCACGGATGTTTAGAGTTGATGTAAGCCATCGGTGCCTCCCTTTATTCCAGCAGGGGCACATTAACCGTTGCCCCGATTCCGCGGTTTTCGATAACGACACTTGACGGAGAAACGCTTATCAGCACGTATCCCTTGGTATCCAGGTCCTCGCCTTCCCTGTACTCCATGCCGTTGATGATGGCCATCCGTTTCCGGTCCACCTCGAGATAGCCGGAATAGACGAACTCGATCTTCGGCGCGGCTGCGTCCTCCTCCTTGGCAATTACCTTGACCTGGGTGAATGATTTATAGGCCCTGCTGTCCAGGAAAGGGTCCTGAGTCCATTCCTTTTCCGCACGGCTGAAGATAAGGGTGCCCAGATTTTTGGATGAATCCTTTCCCTGGCCCGCGGTTAGATCGGTCACGAAGGTTCTCAACTCCTCGGTCTTCTGGGCCTTATCCACCCCGGGAATCTTCTTTTTGGGCGCCAGAAAATCAAAGGCGACGTAGAGGATCACGATCGCCATCACTCCCAGGATGATCTTTTCTCTCTTCCCTATTTTAGCCATAGCAAACCTGCCTGCTCATCCGACGGCCACCCATATCTTCAGCCTGAATTCTTTGGTGTCCGGTTTCTGCTGAATTGCGATCTCTTCGATCTGCTTCACGTAAGGGATGCCCCCAAGCTGGATAAGAAATTTCCGGAGGTTGATGAAATCTCCCCGAAGAAAGACGTTCACCGACAGAAACTGGGCGTCGCCGGTCAGGGCGTTGAGATTGGGAATCGCCGACACCAGGGACATCCCGCTCATCCTGGCCGCGGTGCTGAAAGTCATCGGAAGCGTATTGATCTTGGCCTGTTCCAGTATGCCCTTCGCCGGGAGGGGCAGGAGCTCCGATTCCTTCTTCTCGCTTTTGTTCTGGAGGGGCTTCTGGAAGGGGCTGAGCGCCTGCTGCTCTTCAAGCCGGAGTTGGGCATCCGTGGTTTTCGACGACAGTTCCGCTATCGTCCGGCTGTTCGGCAAGATCCCCACGAGGAGGAAGATGAAGACGCCACTCAGGCAGAGCAGGAGATAGATGATGCTCTGCTTCGGGAACTTGGTTGTCATCTTCTGCTCAGCCATGGACCTGCTCCTCCACCTTTATGTTCAGGATAAAATGGAGCGTCTCGCCCTTGAGAAAGGGTTCCACGTTGTTCTTCTGAATGGTGATCTGCTTGAAGAGTGGCGACGCCTCCAGGGACATCGTATAACCTGCCAGGGAGGTTTCGAACATCTGCCTTTCGCCCAGGATCAGCCCCTCCACGGTGATCTCCTCCACCCGCGCCTTCGCGGCTTCCTTTTTTTCGGCATCTCCCGTCGGATTTTCAGCAGCTCCCGCCTGCACCGGTCCGAGGGTGATTTTCAGATCGGTAAAACGGATGTCCTTCGGCGTCAGGGCTGCGAGTTCGCTGATCAGGACCATACCCAGATACCGGTCGGCGTAGACCCTGGAGAGCTCGTTCCTCTGTTTGACTTTGGCCACCAGTTTTAAAAGCTGGTTCCGGTCGACGGGCGGACCAAGACGGGCGAACTGCGCTTCGAGTGTGGCGATTTCCGCCTTCTTGTTGTTGATAACATGATTCTGGTAAGTGAAGGCTACGGAGCAGATGAGCACGACGGCCAGGAAACCGGCGAAGACCGCCTGGTTGATCCGCTTGATGCTTGTCTGTTCCTCCTTGTCCTTGTACGTGAACATCAGGTTTGGCGTATGGTCGTCATCCGAAAGGGCGAACCCCAGGGCCGGCCCGAAGGCGATCCGCTCCGAGATGCAGTCGGTGTCTTCCACATCCGGGCAGGCGGCAGATTCCTGCTCGCTCAGGGGATCCATGATGGCGATCGACATTCCCAACTGAGACCCCACGTAATCGAAGATGGGCCGGTAGATGTTCATGGCGCCGGAAACGTAGATCCGGGCGATCCGCTCCCCGGTCGTCATCGTGGCGTAATGCTCGATGGTCCTCTCCACCTGGCGCGAGAGCCGCTCCAAGGCGGGCTGGATCATCTCGAAGACATCCTCTTTCCGGAGGTCGACTCCGGCGTCGGTCTCCTGAAGGGGAGGTGAATCCGGACTGAGGCTCCGGATGATCTTCCCGCACTGTTCAAGGGTCAGTGCTTGGGCCCCCGGATCCTGCTCCAGTTCGGTTAAACGGTCCAGGACGGCCTCTGCCATGCTGCTCAGACCCGCCTTGATGCCCCGCGTCATGACGAGATTGCCCGCGGAATAGACGTCGATACGGGAAAAATCGTTTCCGATGAAGAGGTTCGCCAAGGTTCCCTCGATGGCGGGAATCCAGGCGGTCCGGAAGAGATTCTGCACGGAAAACGGGACGATGGAGATCCCGGTGAGGGGCCGACCGATCCGGGAAAAAAGCGCCTTGAGATCTTCGATCTCCCGGCGGGGGGCCGTATAGACCATGACGGCCATTTTGGGGATCCCCTGCTCAATGACCTCCCCCTGGGTTTCGAAATCGAAGACCATCTCCTTTTCGGTGAAGGGGGTCTCCTTCTTGGCCGTCCAGTAAACGACGTTGCTGAGCTGTTTTTTGGAAACCCTGGGGATGCGGACATGATGGACTTCGACCCTGGCCGTGGACATGTTAACCCACAGGTCCGTCTGTTTTGCCGGACCGCAGATCGAGTCCAGTGAAGATTTCAGGAAGGCCTCGAATTCCGGCGCGTCCCGGGGCGTTCTCGGCGGCACGGCGAAGCGCCTCCGGTCGATGATCTCCAGCTTGCCGCCGGCGGTTTCCTCGACCCGGACCAGGCGGAGGTAATCATGGCCGATGTCGATGCCGACCGTGGAGGATTTGTGAAGGTTTATCAACTTGGGCAGGGGAATCTTTAAACGGCTGGTTTTCGGGGGTTCAGGAATGGCGGCGCCTGACGGGGCCGGCGAGGACTCATCCTTCTTGCTGCGGATGACCTTGAGGAGTTTTTCCGTCGATGTGGTGTCGCTGAGTCGAGCCACGTCAAAACCTCTGTGTGATTCTTCGGTCCTATCCCTTGCGGTCTCTTCCGGTCCGGTATTCTTGAAGATGCTTTTTTGCCGCAGCCATATAGTTCTTGGGAAAATGCTTGACCTTCCGGTTGCCGAACTGGATAACGGGAGGCTCGGGGATGATTTTTTTCGTGATGTATTGGCGTATCGTCTTCGCCGACACGTCGAGCTCGCCCGCCGCATCTGCAATGGTGGAGTATGTCTGGCCGCTGATAATAATCATAAATTCCTCAAATGGGGAACCGGCCGGAGATCCGGATGGTGCGAACCTAACAAACCATCGGAATGTTGTCAAGATATTTATATAATCTTTTAGGGTTACGGAAGAATATCCGGGAGGAAGAGGGGATGGTCGGGCTCATCCGAAAAAAAAATATAAAACCTTGTACCAAGGTACAATAGACTATGGGAAATAATGATGTAATCTGGAGCCGCGTAAGAGATTACAAATCCAATTCAAAATATAGGAGGATTCACCATGGCAAAGAACGCAAACGCAGCAGGAACTGGGAACCAGGTTGTCGGAAAGGTTTTCATCCTCTACGGAACGGTGAAAGCCGTATCACCCGACGGGACGGTGCGCGTTCTGGCGCCCAACAGCCCCATTTATGCCGATGACCGCATCATCACCGAGAGCGACGGCAGCGTCTCGCTCCAGTTTGACGGGCCTCCGGTGACGCAGTTGGATCTCGGCAGAATGACGGAGATTGTTATCGATGAAGACGTCTATGCCGGCGTTGCGCCCGAAGTGGTTTCGGAAGCTGCGGCCGAGGCTGAACAGATTCAGCAATCCCTCCTGGAGGGGGATCAGCCAATCGAACTGGAGGCTACTGCCGCGGGCGGTGTCACGGGGTCGGGTGGCGGCATAACTGTCTTCAACCTTGACTTGGACGGTAGTTCGGTCACGCCCGGAAGCGGCGCGGAAACGACAGGCATCATAACGACCACCGTAGGCACACTCGGCGGCGTTTTCGGCGAAACCCCCGCGCCACTCTATGGCGTTGTTACCTTGACGGCAACGGAGTCGATCACCGAGGCCGCCGGGCAGACCATCACTTACACGGCGACGGTTGACAATGCGCCCCAGGGCAGCGATCTGGTGCTGACGATGAATAACGGCGGGACCATCACGATCCCGGCGGGGGAGACCTCCGGCAGCGCGGTTGGCATATCGTCGGGCGATGAAGATGTCTATGTGGATCTTTCAAGCATCACCGCTTCCATCACCGGCGCCACAGGCGGCAACTACACGAGTCTTGATATCTCCGACACGGCAACGACCAGCATTATCGACACGATCGACACGACGACAGTTACTCTGTCAGCGCCTGCATCGGTGACGGAGGATGCCGCAAGCGTAACCTTCACAGCGACCCTGTCCAACCCGGCCGAGACCGCTATCACGATTACCACCAACCTGGGCGACATCTCGATCGCAGCCGGCGAAACGACCGGCACCCTGGTGTGGAACACGGCGGATCCGGATGTTTATGTGGATCCTTCAAGTATCACCGCCACGGTAAGCGGTGTCACCGGCGGCAACTTCGAGGCGGTGGACTACAGTGCCGCAACGGCCACAGCCCAGATTACCGATACGATCGACACGACGACGGTTTCTCTGTCCGCGCCTGCGTCGGTGACGGAGGATGCCGCCAGCGTGACCTTCACGGCGACCCTGTCCAACGCGGCCGAGACGGCTGTGACGATTACCACCAACCTGGGCGATATCCATATCGACGCCGGCGCAACCACCGGCACCTTGGTGATCCCCACTCTGGATCCGGATGTCTATGTTGATCCGAGCAGCATCACTGCGACGGTGACCGGTGTGAGCGGTGGCAACTTCGAGGCGGTGGACTACAGTGCCGCAACGGCCACAGCGCAGATCACCGACACCATCGACACGACGACGGTAACATTGAGTGGCCCGGAGAGTGTCATGGAAGGCGATATGATTACCTACACGGCAACGGTAGATAACGCTCCGCAGGGTGATCTGGTAATCACGCTGGATGATGATGCAGGGACCCAAATCACAATCCTATCCGGTCAGCTCTCCGGTTCTTCAATCCCGGTAGCGGCACCGAACGTACCGGATGGGGGCGACACCCTGACGGTTGGAATTGCCGATGCAAGCGGCGGCAATTATGAGGCTCTGGATACCGATGATACGGTAAGTCTGACGATCGGTGATCACACACCGGAAGGCGGGAGCGTCGAGGCAATGGTGGATGACGAGGGCTTGAGCGGCGTTCCAGGCGGCACGGACGACATCGTGGTCACCCCCGATCCCGACCTCAACGAAGCGACATTCAGCGGAACTCTGGCATTCAACTTCGGCGGCGACGGCGCAGGTTCGGTCACTTTTGCTGCCATGGACGGAACGACAGGTACCGTCGGCACCGAGGAGGTAACCTACTCCTGGGACTCGGACGGAAACACCCTGACAGCCACGGTATCGGGTGGGGCACGCGATGGCATCGATCTATTTACGGTGGAAGTGACCGATACAACTACAGGTGCGTATACCGTGACGCTGCTGGACAACGTTCTGCATGAGGCCGGCGGCAACGAGAACAACGCGGCGGCAGGGCTCACCTACACGGTAACGGACTCGGACGGCAGTGCCATTATGGGAACCCTGAACGTGACCTTCAACGACGACACGCCGGCCCTGCTCGGGGCGGAGACTAATTACGAGGGGCAGGGCGAGCTGGGACATTCAGGACCCGTAGTCCACTCTTATACGGGGATTCCGGGACCGGGCGAAGGCGGAAACACCCTGGTCCACGACTTGGGCGGACCCAAGGGCTTTGGCGAGAATTTCTTGGCCCCCAACGATGACGGTTCGACTGGATTTATCAATGTATCCGAGATCTTCGGTACTGGCGGCATGAAACTGTTCGGCCAGACCTACAATGGCTTCTACATCAACAACAACGGCAACATTACTTTTAACGAGTCGATGTACACATACACGCCTTCAGCGATCACCGGGACAACCGATAATCCCATGATCGCCCCCTTCTTTGCTGACGTCGATACGCGGGGAGGGGCGGTAACTGCTTCCGAAGGCGGTACTTCGGCCGGGAGCAATCTGGTTTGGTACGACCTTGACCAAGCTAATGGCGTGATCACAATCACCTGGGACGATGTCGGCTATTACTCGTATGGGACCGACAAAGTGAATGCCTTTCAGTTGCGCATTTTCAACCAGGGCGATCAAAATTTCAGCTTCGAGTTCCGTTATGAGAACGTCGATTGGACGACCGGCGGTGCCAGCGGCGGCAGCGGCGGTTTGGGCGGCATTGTTGCTCGCGCCGGCTGGACTGCGGGCGACGGCGTGAATTTCTACGAACTGCCGCAGTCGGGTGATCAGGCCGCCATACTGGCGTTGGAAACGACCAGCAATCCTGGAACAGCCATTGACGGCAACTGGGTGTTCAATGTCGTCGAAGGGGCGGTAACCGTATTACCCGTTGACGGCTCGAGCGACACCGTTACGGTGGAAGACGAGCAGGCGCTTGGCGGCATTAATGAGACAGAATCCCCTGTTGATGGGGTTGGTCATGTGGATGGCAACATCGTTAACAACGTAAACTGGGGCGCGGACGGCTTCGGCTCGGCGACCACGGTCAGCGTGGGTGGAGTGGACTTCACGATAGCCCCCGAGGGTAGCACCACGGTGTACTGGTCTCAGGAAGGGACGCTTCTGGGCACGGAGAGCGACGGTGCGGCGGCCTCTCTGCTGGTGAACAGCGACGGCACCTATACCTACACGCTTCTGGACAACTTGCTGCTGGGTCAAGGCATGCAGGGTGAGCAGACCGACGTGCTGGCGACGGTGTCGATTACGGGTCAGGACGCGGATGGCGACCCGGTGGCGGTTAACGTGACGCTGCAGGTGACGGACGACATACCGGTGGTTGGCGAGAACACCATGTTGCAGATGGACGATGACGCGCTTGAGAGTGGAATCGGAGATACGGCAGCGGGTGATGATACCGAGGCCACCGATCTTACAGGGACTCTGGCGCACACATACGGTGCGGACGGTGCAGGCACGGTTCTGCTCACGGGTGTGGACCTGCCTACGGACGGCGGATTCACATATGAGGTGTCGGAAGATGGCCTGACGCTGACCATTTCCCAGGATCAGGGCGGCGACGACCCGGTTGCGGTTCAGGAGATCGAGCTGACAGACGAGACCTCAGGCGACTACACGGTGACACAGCTTGCGGCGATCATGCATCCGGAGGGTGACACAGAGAACAACGTCGAATTCACGATCCAGTACCAGGTCACGGACAGTGACGGCGATACGGCTGACGGCACGCTGGCCATCAATGTGGATGACGACATGCCGACAGCCGTCGACATCAACTCAAATCAGGACATGTCGGGGACAAACACCAATCTGCTGATCGTCCTTGATGATTCGGGAAGCATGAGTGGATGGGCGAGAGACCCGCAAGGCCACATCATGCAGGATAGTGAGCTCCATTATATGACGAAACTTGATGTGGCAAAGGAGTCGATCGGGAGATTACTCGATGCGTACGACGCGCGGGGCGACATCGCGGTTAAGCTGGTCGCCTTTAACTCCAGTGCCAGCGAACCGGGCAATCCAGACCATTGGATGAATATTATCGATGCGAAGGCCGCTCTCTCGGGTATTACTGCCTACGGTAATACCAACTACGACGCGGCCCTGACCACCGCAATGAGTGCGTTTGGAGATCCTGGTAATATCGATGGAGCCCAGAATGTCTCCTACGTCCTCTCTGACGGCGTGCCGAACGAGCCGAGTGGGCATGCTGGCATAGATGGATACGGGGACGGGAATAGTGATGTTTCCATAAGCGAATGGACGTCATTCGTTCATGACAATAATATCGTATCCTTCGCCTTGGGCATGGGGTCGAGTGCCAACCAATCGGCACTCAATCCGATTGCTTACAACGGGGTTGCGCCCGCCGATACGAATGCCATCGTGGTCGACGAATGGAGCGATCTTGGCCAAACGTTGGTCAACACCCTCCATGCCTTGCCGGTTAGCGGCACTCTCGGTTCATTTTCTGCCGAGAGTTCAAACTTTGGCGCTGACGGTGGCCATGTCCAGTCGATTACTTTGGACAGCCACACCTACACCTACAACCCAGCGGCAGATGGCTCGATCGGCGTAACGGGCGCCGACAGCGTCGGTCACGGTACATTCGATACCGTAACCAACACGTTGACGGTGACCTCGGATGATGGCAAAGGCCAGATCGCGGTCGATATGGACAACGGCAAATTTATTTATACACCACCGGAGACGATCCCCGAGGGCGGGGTGGAGGAAACAATCGGTTTCACACTCATCGATGGCGACGGGGACACGGCAAGCGCGCAGCTCAATATGCTGATTAATGTTCCGGATGACGATCTGCCCCCTATTTAACAATTAAAACTACAACGGTTGTATGAACCGGCGCTGTCCGTCTTCTCTCCGGCGGGCAGCGTTTTTTTTGCCCCGGAATTCCTTAGCTTTACAAAAGGGATTCGAGAATTAGGGACAGAGCCCAATTCTTTTCAACCTCGTCTCGCGCCATTGGCGGGTAATCGGGGACGGGTTCACAGTGCGGCCGGGCAAGGTCGTGTAATCAAGCGGGTGAGACTCCCGCCCCGGAAGGAAGGCCATCCACCGGGTAGCAAGTCCTTGGAGGTCTGGTGGCAACATCAGACTTTAAGCAAGAGGACAGCAAGCAGACAGGCCGTAAGCCGCAAGGCTGAAGGGATTGAGCCTCGTAATTGTCGCGTTGGGAAGGACGACACGGTTGTGAACGTGGAAGTCAACACAGGTATTACCGCTAAAGGCAAGGTGATGCCTGCTTCCTCGGGGTCAGAGACCATGGCATGTTTGACATTGTGATTACACGGCAACCCGGGAGGCCCTGTGCTTCTCTCGGAGTAAAGAGAGTATGCCGAACAACTGAAGAGGGAGGAAGGCAAATGAGGCACAGGGAGTCGGATAGCCTCGTAGTACCAGTGAAGGCGGGTAATGCTGCTGGAGGGAAGGAGGCTACACATGGTAGCGCGGTGTGAGGAAACATCGGCCGTTCACGGAAGCGGGGAACCGGTGGAAACGAAACTGCACCGCATAGCAGAGAAGGCCCGTAAAGAGCCGGGATTCAAGTTCACCAGTCTGTATCATCTGATGAATGAGGAACTGTTACGGGAATGCTTCAAGCGGTTGCGGAAAGATGCAGCCGCCGGCATTGACGAAATGACCAAGGATATGTACGCCGAGAATCTGGAGGCCAATCTGTCAAGCTTGATAGAACGGTTGCACCGGATGGCGTACATACCGCAACCTGTCCGGCGCACATATCATACCCAAGCCGGGCAGTGCCAAACAACGTCCCTTGGGTATACCGTGTTTTGAAGACAAACTTGTCCAAGCAGGTCTTGTGCGGATAATGGAGCAAGTGTACGAGCAGGATTTTATAAATGACTCGTACGGGTTCCGACCGAAGCGAAGCTGTCATAATGCGCTCAAAGCCTTGAGCGAGACGGTGGAGAACAAGCCGATCAATCACATCGTTGAGGCAGACATCAAAGGCTTCTTCGATAATGTGAATCAGGAATGGCTGATGAAATTTCTGGCGCACCGGATTGAGGACAAGAGAGTTCAGCGCATGGTGAAACGCTTCCTCAAGGCAGGGGTGGCAGAGGATGGGAGTGTAACAGTCAGTGACGAAGGCACCCCGCAGGGCGGGGTTATTTCGCCGCTGCTGGCGAACATCTATCTGCATTATTCCCTTGATCTCTGGTTCGAGAAGGTTTACCGCAAGAGCTGCGCAGGCTATGCCCGGCTCATTCGTTATGCCGATGATTTTGTCGTCTGTTTTCAGTACAAGGCAGAGGCAGAACGGTTTCGCGAAGAACTGGGAAAACGGCTGGGCGAGTTCGGGCTTGAGGTGGAACCGGCGAAGACCAAAGTGATGGAGTTTGGAAGATTCGCCGTCCAGAATGCCAAGAGAAGAGGGGAAAGGGCAGAGACGTTTGATTTTCTGGGCTTTACCCACTATTGCGGCACAAAGCGGGACGGTAAAGGGTTTCGGATGAAGCGGGTGACAGCCCGCAAGAAGTTCAGCGCCAAGCTGAAGATCTTCAAGGAATGGCTGAAGAAGGCCAGAATTCTGAAGACCAAAGAACTGTGGGAAACAGCCCAAGCCAAATTGAGAGGCCATTACAACTACTACGGTGTAACCGACAACCTGCGTGGAATTATGAGGTTTGGGGAGGAAGTTAAAAAGCTGCTGTTTAAGTGGCTGAACCGCCGTGGTAAACGTGGCTGTCTCAACTGGCAAAAGTTCTGTGAAATGCTGAAGCGTTTTCCTTTACCGGAACCTCGAATCAGGGTCAGGATGTTTGGATTTTCTGCGAATTGACTATGTGAGGAGCCGTGTGCGTAAATAGCGCAAGCACGGTTCTGAGAGGGGTCAGTGCCAACTGATGTATGGTTGAGATGATGTGGCACCGCCGGGAAACCAGGCGGAAACGGAGAACACAAACATCGACCTGTAGCATCGGGAGAAACTGATCTACTCGACTTATGTTGATTTTATCCGGTTCCCCCTGTCGGATACGCTCATCGATCACCCGCATGACCCTGGCCGCTTCAGCCCTGCCGAGACTTTCAAGATCGCCGGTGACATCAGGGTGGTAGATGACTTTCCAACTCATTCTTCGTCACCGGCAGCGAAACGCGTCATCATCTCCTCGTGGCCGACGGCTTTTACGGGATCAAATGTCTGAATGCGCTCCCTGGCGACGGCTTCAATGCGAAGATCTTCCAGTTCATCCATGATCGCCTCGTAAGCATTTACAGGCAACATCACGGCAGCCGGGACATTATTTCTCATGACGACGTATCTGTCCTGCGTTCC
>Ga0163199_1002526_pt1 | contig 11160 bp, 8 predicted proteins | sample PL_2010_150m_FD_113537 | JGI IMG/M metagenome (GOLD analysis project Ga0163199, IMG submission 113537) | Freshwater microbial communities from Powell Lake, British Columbia, Canada to study Microbial Dark Matter (Phase II) - PL_2010_150m | ecosystem: Environmental > Aquatic > Freshwater > Lake ...
CACCTGATGCTGTTCCGCTCCGCGACGCTTGGTTATCTCGACCTCTCCCGCGACGTCGGCACGGAAAACTTCGGCGGCATCCGGCCGAGTTGTTGGTTCAACGCAATCCCCGCCGGCGGCATGGTGCTGGTCCCCGACGGCTCCTCGAAATGCGCGTGCAGCTACCAGATGCAAGCCTGGCTGGCGCTGCAACCAGTTTCCTCTAGTCCGCCGTCAGCGCGTTGACGGGAATCACCGATAACTCCGATGTCCGGTGGTTCTTGACGCTGTAGCCGACGTAGAGCCTGCCATCGTGCTCCACCGCATACGGGTAGCAGAGAGAGGCGTTCGGATTTGATACGCCCGGCCCGTCGGGGAAGACCGCGTGCCGAATGACGAACACGCGGGAAAAGGTCGCCTCGCCGGGACGGCCGACGGCGATGGTCAGCGGCGAGCGGCGATTGCCACTGTCCGCGGTGGTGGTGCAGATGAGGTAGCGTTCGCCGGTGCTGAGGGTGCCGGTGTAGGGCTTGCTCGCAGACATGGGGAGGTTGGTGGGTTTGGCGGGCGTCCATGTGCGGCCGTAGTCGGTGCTGGTGGACGCGAGCGCGAACGGCTTGCCCCAGCGGGACACGTTCAGAATCCGCGCCCCATCAATGATCACGGACGATTCGCCCCAGATGGACGCGACCGGCACGCTGTCGTGACACGGGAGCACCACCAGATTCCATTTCGTGAAGTCAACGCCGTGACTGATGGCCACGGCGGGCAGGTTGCCAACAAAACCGTAGCCGTAAGAAACGCGTGCGCCCGCCATGATCCAGTTGCCGTCGTCCATCTTTTGCGGCTCCTGCAGGGGCCAGAATCCGGCGTCAATCACCACACCCTTCGCCTGCCATGTCCCCGCCGCCTCGTCGAGCACGTAGGCGCGGGTGTGGGTGCGTTGGAACTTGTCGTAAAACGCCCCGTGGAACGCCCACAGCCGGCCGGCGTGCGAGAGGAACACTCCGTGGCTGACGCCCAAGTTGCCCTCGCCGTGATCAATGACGAAAGGATTGCCCCACGTCTTGCCGCCGTCGCCGCTGACTCGGCCGTGCGCTTCTTCCGTGGCGGTGTTCTCGGAACCTTTGTTGAAACCGTAGGAGGCATGGAGCCGGCCTTTGTGCCACGCCAGGGCAACGCCGAGCGACCAGTTGCAACCGTCCACTTGAGGCTCGTGGCGTTTGATGACATGAAACTCCACGTCTTTGAGCATCGGAATCTCGGCGCTCTTCGGAACCGCGCCGCCGCTCCAGAGTTTCACCGGCTCGACGACCTCGATCTTGTGCGTCGTCGTCTGCTTGTCCGCCACCGTCCGCTCGCGAACCTGCTCGAACGACCAGCGCGCCACAGGAGATGCCACCTCATCCGCCGCGCGCGTTTCAAGAACCACGACTGAAGCTGCCATGCAGCCCGTCGCAATGATGATGGCCCATTGAAGCTGTGTCGTCTTCACCTTGGAGTTCATCATTACATGCTTTTCCAGGCCTCTGCGATTCAACTTATGACGCCGCATGGTCTGCCACAGGACGCAACGGGACCGGATTCGGAAATGAACCGTCCAATCTCAGCGATGTTGTTCCACCGAGAAGCGAACCAGTGTAAGCTGCCGCCCTCACTATGAAACATGTCCTGACTTTCTCACTCGCCGCGCTGGTGCTGGCTGGCGCGGGTTTTATTTCTTCCGCAGACGCCGCCGACTTCTACATCGCTCCCAAGGGCGACGACCCGAACGCCGGCACCAAGGAGAAACCTTTCGCCACACTGGAGGCGGCGCGCGACGCAGCGCGGAAGGCGGGCGCGGGACCGCATCGGATCGTTGTGACGGCGGGAGATTATTTTCTGGCGAAGACGCTGGAGCTGGACGCGCGCGACAACGGCTTGACCATCGAAGCCGAGCCTGGCGGCAAGGTCACGCTTTGCGGCGGCACGCTCGTGACTGGTTGGCGGCGCGATGGCGAGAAGTTCTGGTGCGCGGACCTGCCGGGCGTGAAGGAGCGCGCGTGGAATTTCCGAGCGCTGGTCGTGAATGGACGGATGCCGGAACGCGCACGGCTGCCGGAGACGGGCACGTTCACGCACAAGAGCGAATGGAAGGGCGCGCGCTACATTTCAGGCGCATGGGATCCCAAACCCACTCAGGAACAACTCACCACCGTTCTCTACGATTCCAAAGACATCCCGGTCTCGCTCGACGTGAGGAACGCTGAGATTCGAGTGGTCCACATGTGGAATGAGTCTCTCTATGGCATCGCGCGCAACGACACGCAACGCAGTGCCTTCGTGTTGTCGTCGCCGACCATCCATCCGCCCGGCGCGTTCGGCGTGAAAAAGTATGTGATCTTCAATACACGCGAAGGCATGACACGGCCCGGCCAATGGCAGCTCGACCGCGCGGCCGGCCGGCTCGTCTATTGGCCGCTGCCGGGCGAGGACATGGCCAAAGCCAAGGTCATCGCCCCTCGGCTCGAACGAATCATCCACATCACCGGCACCGCAAAGCAGCCGGTGGAGAAGATCACGCTGCGCGGGCTTGGTTTTCAGGCCACAACCACGCCGCTCGGCGCCCGCAGTTTTGGCGCGACCGGTTTCTGGGGTGCGGTGGATGTCGAGAGAAGCCGGGAATTCAAGGCTGAGCGGCTGGAGATCCGCAACGTGGGCGGCGAGGGCATCGCCCTGCGCGTTCGCAACCAAGCCTGCCGGATTCTCGACTGCCACGTGCATCACACCGGCGCCTGCGGTGTGGAAGTCGAAGTTGCCGGCAGCGGGTCATTGGTCTCACGAAACCACATCCATCACGTTGGCCTCAACTACCCGTCCGCCATCAGCCTTTCCGCAAACGGTTCCGGCCTCCATCTCCATCGCAATGAGATCCACGACGGTCCCTACAGCGGCATCGTGTGCAATCCCGGCGACAACTATCGGATTGAGGAGAACCTCATTTATCGGGTCATGCAACAAATGCACGATGGCGCCGCGATCTACGGCCATCTGACCAAGAGCGTGTTACGCGGCAACATGGTGAGGGACATCGTTGAGCAGGGGAAAGGCTTCGGCGCGTCCGCCTACTACCTGGACGAACAGTCCTGCGATTCCATTGTGGAACGCAACGTGGCCATCGGCGTGCCGATGCCGACCCATAACCACATCAGCCGTAACCTCGTCTATCGCGACAACGTGTTCATCACGGATAAGGATATGGTTGTGTCGTTCGCCAGGTGCGCGGGCTGCACCTTCGAGCGCAACACGCTGTTTACCCCCGGCAAGATCACGATCAACCAGCCGAACGCGATCAAGCTCTGGACGAACAACGTGGTCTTCCGCGAAGGAATGGGCAACGACGACGCGCCGCAGACGTTCACGATCAACGACGCCATGCCGCCCGTCACGCGGCCGGTGCGCAGGACCTCGCCGGTGGTCGTCGTGCGGGTCTCACAGCCGCCAACGCTCGATGGCGAGGTCGGCGCTGACGAGTGGCCCGGTGAAGGTCTGGGCCTGGACCGCGAGCCGTCACGCTGGCCAGCCAGCGGAGTTCCTGTGGGAGCCGAGCTTTGCTACGACGACCAGTGCCTGTATGTGGCGGTGAGTGCGGGCCTGTATCAGATCAACAAGCTCCGCACCGGCACCGCATGGGGCAAGGACGACGGCGCGGAAATCTGCATTGCCGGACGGACGACTGACGGCAAACCGGCGACGTTCGTCATACGCGGCTTCGCTGGCGGCGCACTTCAGAGCGTCACCGATGCCGGCGCGACCGCCGACGCCGCCGAACGTATTGGCAAAGCCGTTCGTTTCGCCGTGAGCAAGTGGCGCCACGGTTGGCGCGGCGAATGGGCCATCCCGTGGGACGCGCTGGGTCTGAAGCCTGCGCCCGGCCAGAAGATCGCCTTCAACATCGGTGTCTTCCGCGCCGAAGACGGCGTCTGGCGCTGCTGGGAAGGCACGTTGGCTGAGAACTGGCGGCTCGACCAAGCCGGAGTTTTGCTGTTCAGATAATGCCGCGCATGATCACGATTTGCAGGAGACGACAACCGTAACGGAGACCTTGAATGAAACACTTCCTCTTCACCATTTTCACCATGCTCTGTTGTGCCAGCACAGCGAGCGCCGCCGACTTTTGCGTTGGCCCCAAGGGCGACAACGCCAACCCCGGCACCAAGGAGAAACCTTTCGCCACGCTGGAGGCAGCGCGAGACGCGGCGCGGAAAGCGGGTGCGGGGCCGCATCGGATCGTTGTAATGGCGGGAGATTATTTTTTGGCGAAGACGCTGGAGTTGGACGCGCGCGACAATGGGCTGACCATTGAGGCCGAGACTGCCGGCAAGGCGACGCTTTACGGTGGCAAGCTTGTGACTGGTTGGCGGCGCGACGGCGAGAAGTTCTGGTGCGCCGACCTGCCAGGTGTGAAAGACGGCTCGTGGGATTTCCGCGCGCTGGTCGTCAATGGACGGATGCCGGAGCGGGCGCGGATGCCGGAGAGCGGCACGTTCACGCACAAGAGTGTGTTTGACGTGCGCTGGCTGTCGTCGGTTGGCGGCGGTTGGGAGCGCAAGCCAACAGACGAGGAGTTGACGACACTGCTCTACGACGCGAAAGACATCCCGGCGACGCTCGAAGCGAAGAACGCTGAGGTGCGCGTCTATCACATGTGGGACGAATCGCTCTGCGGCGTCTCGCGCAACGACACGGAGCGGCACGCGCTGGCCTTCTCCACGCCGGCGAAGTCGCCGCCAGGCGCGTTCGGCGTGAAGAAATATGCGATCTTCAACACGCGCGAAGGCATGACCCGGCCCGGCCAGTGGTATCTCGACCGCGCGGCGGGTCGCGTCGTTTATTGGCCGCTGGCGGATGAGGACATGCCGAAAGCCAAGGTCGTCGCGCCGCGGCTGGAGCGGATCATCAGGATCGCCGGCAACGCGAAGCAACCGGTGGAAAAGATCACGCTGCGCGGACTCTCGATTCAAGCGACCACCACGCCGCTGAAGTCCGGCGGCTTCGGCGCCTACGCGTTCGAGGGCGCGCTCAGTGTCGAGCGGGCGCAGCAGTGCGCGTTCGAGAAGCTCGAAGTCTGCAACGTCGGCGGCCAAGGCATCGTGGCGCGACTGGTGGCCGACTGCCGCATCAGCGAAAGCCACATCCATCACACCGGCGCGTGCGGCATCAAGGCGGACGGTTCGGCCACGCTCATCGCGCGCAACCACATCCACCACATCGGCGTCTATTATCCGAGCGCGGTCGCGTTGTCCGCGTCCACCCACGGCTGGCGCAAAGGTGAGAAGGGCTTCCACCTCTTCCGCAACGAGATTCACGACACGCCCTACAGCGGCATCATCGGCAGCGGCGGCAACCACCTCATCGAGGAGAACCTCATCTCCCGCGTCATGCGCGAACTGCACGACGGTGGCGCGATCTACGGCGGCATGTCGCGTTGCATCCTGCGCGGCAACATTGTCCGCGACGTGGTGAAGATGGGCGAAGGCTACGGCGTGTCGTCCTACTACCTCGACGAGGGCGCGCAGGACTGCATCGTCGAGCGCAACGTCTCCATCGGCGTGGAGCGGCCGACCCACAACCACATCGCCCGCAACCTCATCATCCGCGACAACGTCTTCATCGCCGAGACGAACATGACGCTGTCGTTCCAGCGCTCCGGTGGCTGCACCTTCCAGGGCAACACGCTGTTTGTCCCCGGCAACATCACCATCGGCCAGCCGAGCGCGATCAAGCTCTGGACCAACAATGTGGTCTTCCGCAACGGCGTGGACAAAGCCGGCGCGCCGCAGCCGTTCACGATCGCCGACGCGATGCCGCCCGTGCCGACGCCCGCGCGCCGGACGTATTCGGCCGCCGCGGAGCGATTGGCGCAACCGCCGACGCTGGACGGCGAGATCGGCTGGGACGAATGGCCGCGCGCGATGCTGAACCTCGACCGCGAACCGTCGCGCTGGAGCGCCAGTGGCGCGCCGGTGTATGCCAAGCTCGCCTACGACGACCAGTGCCTCTACGTCGCGGTGAACGTGGCGATGTTCGAGGCCGACAAGCTCCGCACCGGCACGAAGTGGGGCAGGGACGATGGTGCCGAAGTCTGCATTGCCGGCAAGACGCCCGATGGCAAGTCGGTCACGTTTGTTGTCCACGGTTTCGCCAACGGCACGTTCGAAAGCGTCACGCTTGCCGGCGCGCCCGCCGACGCCGCCGAACGGCTCGGCAAAGCCGTCCGTTTCGCCGCCAAGCCCTACGGGAAAGCAATGGGCGGCTGGCGCAGCGAATGGGCCATCCCGTGGGACGCGCTCGGCCTCAAGCCCGCGCCCGGCCAGAAGATCGCCTTCAACCTAGGCGTCCGTCGCACCGAAGACGGCGTCTGGCGCAGCTACGAAGGCACCCTCACCCAAAACTGGCGGCTCGATCAAGCGGGCACGATGCAGTTGAAGTGAGTCCGCAAAAAAGCTCCGCACCTGCCATTGTCGTCACGGTCACTTTCGCTCCGCCAAGCAAACTCTGGCGTTTGCCAGAAAACCCACCAACGACTCGAAGTGCCGGGTGATATTCGGCTCCAAGCCGCACTCGGCGGCAAGTTCAGCGAACGGCCTCGCCCAGAATTCGGGTGGTGGCTGCAACTGCTTCGGCACTTCGTGTGTCTTGCGCCGCCGGAAGGTGTCGCGAATCGCCTGCTTCAGACGCCTGACCTCCAGCCCGCCTTGCTCTGCCAGCAACGTCATGTCCACGAGGTCGCGCACGCGTGAGTTGGGAGCGACCCGGCGGGGCAGCGTGTAGGCGTGCAGCTTTTCGGCAAACTGTTCCTCGCGTGAGACGGACACGAACTTGCGCGTGCCGATGCCGGCGAAGCCGAGCCAGTCGCGGCCTTCGAGCAACTCGTAAGGCTCGCGCAGCACGTCACCGGCGCTGACATCCACATGAAACTTCGCAAACGACCGGCCATCCATTCGCGCCTCCACGGGGAAACGCGCGCCACCATACGGAGCGGCATCCAGGTCAAGCATTGGCTCGCCAACCAAAAAGACGAAGTAGTCGTGCAGATCGCGTCTGGCGGCTTCGCGAAGCGCCTCCTGAACTCGCGCCGCATCCCAAGGCTCGGCGTGCGTGCCGGAGAATGTCGGTAGGATGCCGAGGTCAATGTCGCGCGTCGTCCGGGCCGACTTGATGCGGAGTTCCATCGCGTAGCCGCCTTTCAGCAACCACGGCGCATCCGGGCCGTCAAACAGCCGGCAGAGAAACCGGTCAAAGGCTGCTTGCCGCCGCAACCGCTGCACGTCCACGCCCTCTTTCGCTGCAAGTCTTGCCAGCCGGTCCTCCAAGGCACGGCGGAATGCCGTCGCGGATGCGTAGCTTCGTTTCATGCGGCTCCCGCGAGTCGGGAAAACACTTTGGCCAGCCAGGCAGGCGTCTGCGGTCGGCTGGCGACGCGGCGCAGTTCGCCGCGAGTGAACAAACCGCGCTGCATCCCCTCCTCCAGCGCCTGACTCACGAGGTCTCGTGACACAACGTCTTCCACCGCCAGCGTGCAAATCGTCTTCAGCGGTTTGGTGACCCGCACGCCGCGCATTTCCTCCACGTCGGCCTTGTCGAGGTCGGCCCAATGCAGCACCAGCACCGCCGGGATGTCGCTGTTGCGCCGGAAGGACGCGGGCACCGTCATGTGCAGTTTGGCGGGCATCGCGTCGGAGAGTTCGTGAAGGCTCAGCGCCGTCTGGTGAGAATAGACGCCTTGGGGTTTGCCTTCGCGGTTCCTCGACCAGAGAAACCAAAGCATCAGTTGCGCGTCCTCCGACTGCGGGAACCGCGCCAGCCGGTAAATGCCCCGGTGCAGGCGCAGCCAGTTGCCCGCCTTGACGTGGTGAGCATGACTGCCGAGCGCGTAACCGCATTGCGTGGTCTGTTGGGCGGTGAACAGGCCCTGCTGGCTCTCCGCGATTTCGTAGAGAGCTTCGGCCGCCGGTGTGCGTCGCAGGCTCATGGCATGTTTATACAAGGCATTTGTATATGTGTGCAAGACCGGCTTTTCTTCCTCCGGCGAGCCGCAACACAACCAAAGCCGTCCGTTTCGCCGCCAAGCCCTACGGCAAAGCGATGGGCGGCTGGCGCAGCGAATGGGCCATCCCGTGGGACGCGCTCGGCCTGAAGCCCGCCCCCGGCCAGAAGATCGCCTTCAACCTTGGCGTCCGTCGCACCGAAGACAGCGTCTGGCGCTGCTACGAAGGCACCCTCGCCCAAAACTGGCGCCTCGATCAGGCGGGCACGATGCAGGTGAAGTAAAGCTGCAATTGCCACGCTGCGCATGGCCCAGTCCGAGCCAAGCAAGTTACTCGGAAGCTTGCCAACGTTTCCGGCTTCCGAGTAGATTGCCAACCATGTTCACCTTGGTCGAACTGCTTCGGCAGCACGAAAGCAAAACGCTGGAGTTCAAACGCGATCTTTCGTCTCCCGCCAAAATCATGCGGACGCTGGTCGCGTTTGCCAACGGAGCCGGCGGCGTGCTGGTGATCGGCATTGAGGACGGCTCGCGCCGGGTGGTCGGCGTGGTTCGTCCGAGCAAGACCGAAGAGCAACTGGCCAACTTCATCTCCGACCACATCGAACCTCGGCTGGTGCCTGAAATTCATGTCATTCCTTGGCGCAAGACCCACGTGCTGGCGGTGGAAGTCTTCCCCAGTCCAAGCCGGCCGCATTACATCAAGGCGGTGGGCTGTCCGGCCGGCGTCTATGTTCGCGTCGGCTCGACCAATCGCCAAGCCGATGCCGCCGCGGTGGCCGAACTCCAGCGCGTCGTGCGAGGCCGTTGCTTCGATGAGGAACCGCTGCCGGAATTGAACTCGGAAGCTTTAGACTTCCGAGCTGCTTCCGAGTGTTTCGCTCCAGTCCGGCGGCTTGCCAGGAAAGACCTGCGAACCATCCAACTCCTCACCACCCACCAGCGCCGCGAGGTGCCCACCGTCGGAGGTATCCTGCTTTTCGGTTGCGACCGCTTGAAACATTTTCCCGACGCATGGCTGCGCGCCGGCTGCTTCGCCGGCACCGACAAGAGCGTCATCCTCGACTCGGTGAACCTCACGAATTATCCGGTGCGGGCCGTGGAAGAAGCCCTCCGATTCGTGCAACGCAACACCCGCCGCGCCATCGAAGTCCAGGGCCTGCATCACCGCGAAGTTTGGGAGTTTCCCGTCGTGGCGTTGCGTGAGGCTATTGTCAACGCTTTCGTCCACGCCGACTACGCCCAACGCGGCGCGTCGCTGCGACTGGTGATCTTTCGCGACCGCATCGAGGTGGAGAATCCGGGCAATCTGCCGCCCGGCCTGACTATCGAAGACATTCGGCGTGGCGTCTCCAAGCTGCGCAATCGTGTGATTGGCCGCGTCTTTCACGAACTCGGCCTGATCGAACAATGGGGTAGCGGCATCCAACGCATGATCGGGGCCTGTCGTCGCGCGGGCCTGCCCGAACCAGAGTTCGAGGAAATCGGCAGCGGCTTCCGCGTCACCTTCCTCCGCCAACACACGCTGCCGCCCCAGCGCGATGCGCTGGATACTGCCATCATCGAATTTCTACGGCGCCAGCCTGGCGCGTCCACAAGCCGGATCGCCACGCACATCCGCCGAACGTCGCGCGCGACGCAGACCCGGCTCAAGCGGTTGGTGGAACTCGACGAGCTTGTGGCGGTGGCCAGCAGTGCCAAAGACCCGCGCAAGGGATACCACGTGAAACAATGAACATAAGGCCAACTACATGCCGCCCGCGCCGACGCTGCCGAACGTCTCGGCAAGGCGGTTCGTTTCGCCGCCAAGCCCTACGGCAAAGCGATGGGCGGCTGGCGCAGCGAATGGGCCATCCCGTGGGGCGCGCTCGGCCTGAAGCCCGCCCCCGGCCAAAAGATCGCCTTCAATCTCGGCGTCCGTCGCACCGAAGACGGCGTCTGGCGCTGCTACGAAGGCACCCTCGCCCAAAACTGGCGGCTCGACCAAGCGAGGACGATGCAGTTGAAGTAAGGAAACCACTTATGAAAAACGTTTCCCGCCGCACCGTGTTGAAGTTGGGGGCTGCCGGATTGGCCGGCTTTGCGGTTCCTTCCATCTCGCTTGGAAACGAGAAGGCAGGCGCAAACGCTGGCACCGCACGACACGCAAAACTGGCGGGACTTCTGCAGAACGAGGACTGCACGAATTTCTTCGGCTATCAGGACTTTGCGGCCGGAAAGGCTGGCGAGATTGTGGACCGCTACGTTGACGTGCTGGCCGGCGCCGGCGTGAGCATGCTGTTGTGCAACACGAACGCGCGGCGGACGAACTATCGCAGCAAGGTGTGGGAAGCATTCTGGGATGGCTACGACCCCAACGGCCCCGATGACCAGCCGTTCCTCGCGCCCGTGCCGCAAGACCACCGGAAAAGCTTCCGAAAGCTTGTCGGCAACATGCTCGAAGTCCACAGGCAGGGCGTGGACTACCCGGCGCGAGTCGCTCAGCGATGCCGCCATCACGGCATCTCGCCGTGGGTCTCGCTGCGAATGAATGACGTTCACGAGAACAACAACCTCGATCATCCGTTTCACAGCGCGCTCTGGCGCAAGCCTGAGCTTTTCCGACAGGGACATCCGGGCTACTACGCCCACGCGTTGGATTACGCCCATGCGGAGGTGCGGGACCACTACCGGGCGTTGATCGCCGAAACGCTACAGCGATACGACCTTGATGGCGTGGAACTGGATTTCCTGCGCGAGCCTTATCTGTTCAGCAAGGGCAAGGAACAGGAGGGCCGGCAAATCCTGACCGAGTGGCTGCGAGGCATCCGCGCGCTGGCCGACGATGCCGCCAAGCGTCGCGGCCACGCCGTGAAGCTGGGTGTGCGAGTCCCCTCTTGTCCCGACACGGCGCTTGGTCTGGGACTTGACGCGCCGGTGGCTTCCTCTCGCGTGACCGGACGTTGTGACATGGCAGGATTGGGGCAATAGTGCGCCTCCAGCCCCCCGGCGAGTGTCACGCGGTTTCCAAGAAGCTCGCGCCACTTCCCCAGCGGCATGGCGAATTCCAGCGTTGACCAGCGCGGCGCAGCCACCACGAGTTCAACCAAACCTTCTTTCGCCCACGCCGGCGCGTCAAGTCCCAGACCAAGCGCCGTGTCGGGACAAGAGGG
>Ga0163199_1002527_pt1 | contig 11158 bp, 7 predicted proteins | sample PL_2010_150m_FD_113537 | JGI IMG/M metagenome (GOLD analysis project Ga0163199, IMG submission 113537) | Freshwater microbial communities from Powell Lake, British Columbia, Canada to study Microbial Dark Matter (Phase II) - PL_2010_150m | ecosystem: Environmental > Aquatic > Freshwater > Lake ...
GGCATATACTGTTATAGAATGATAAGCAAATTGTTATGACACTAAATCAGGAGGTAAGAGATGAAACTGGTGATTGCGATAATTCAACCTTATAAGCTGGAAGAAGTGAAAGATGAGTTGTATAAATCAGAAGTGAATTTAATTACTGTAAGTGAGGTCCTGGGCCATGGCCGGCAAAAAGGGATAACTGAGGTCTATCGCGGGGCTAAGGAAACCGGCAATCTTCTGCGTAAAATTCGTATCGAGATTGCCGTAAATGACAACTACCTTGAGCCGACAATCAAGGCGATTGTCAAGGGGGCTAAAACCGGTGAAATCGGTGATGGGAAGATATTTGTTTTGGATTTGAAAGAGTGCGTGCGCATTCGCACTGAAGAACGCGGCTGTATTGCCATAGGCTAAAAAAGGTTACCATAATGTAAAATATATTTCGCACTTTTGATATTGCCTAAGTACTAAAAAAGGCATATCCTCTTAGGTTGATAACGCAAATTATTAACCTAACCGGGCCGTAAAGCCCAGCAAAAGGAGGATACGCCTTATGAACAAATCAGTGGATTTTTCTATAGATAATCTACCAAAGCAGTGGCAATATGTAAAGCGTAACTTACGCGAGATGGGTATTATGAATCAAACAGAAGTTGATGATGTGGAAGTTAAAGCAAGGCTTGTGGTGGAAGAATTTTTCCAGCGTTCAATAAACGGCGAATTTAAGGAGCAGATTAAAGCCGAGGAATACGAACGCTCAGATGAACGCGCCGATATTCGCTCCGGGACTTACCCGAGGCTATTTACCACTACCTTTGGCAAGGCTAAATTATTAATTCCAAAGGTTAGGAAGAAAAATCAAGAATATGTGTATAACCTTTTTGCCAAGTATCAACGCAGGCAGCGAAAATTTGACGACATGATAGTGTTATCGTTGCTATTAGGCTTTTCTACTCGTAAGCAGCAAAGGTTCTTCCAGGCTTTTATCGGTGATTCTGTAAGCCATCAGACAGCTTCAGCGTTATTGCAAAACCTTAGCGATGATTTAAGGCAATATCAGTCTCAGCCAATAGAAGATAAATACCGGTTTATCTTTATCGACGGATTCTGGGTGCACATAAAAGAGATTGATATTAAGAAAAGGCCTATTTTATTTGCTTTAGGCATAACTAAAGACGGCAAGCAAGAGATTATTGCCTTTAAGCTTGCCAAAGGCGAGACTGAAGAAGAATATATTAACTTTTTAAATGATCTCTACCGCAGAGGCCTAAAAGGTAAAGCGTTAGAGCTTATAATCCAAGACGGCTCAGAGGCAATTACCGCTGCCGTAAATACAGTTTATCCATATACTCCAAGGCAGCGCTGTTATACGCATAAGCTAAGGAATCTTATGCAAAACATAAGATATAAGTTTAAGCATCGAGCTAAACTAATGAAGCAGGCCAGTAACATCTATAAAGCAGCCTCAAGGCAAGATGCCATCAAGAGATTTCGAATATTTGTGAATCAATGGAAGAATCTTGAGCCAAGGGCTGTTAAATGCTTCCAGGATGAGTTTTACAATACGCTTAACTTCTATGATTTTCCTAAAGAGATACGCAGCGCAATTTCTACGACTAATCACTTAGAACGCTTCCTTGAAGAGATACGCAGGCGCGTTAAGATACAAGGTTACTTTAAAAATGAAAGGAGTGTTAACCTTTGGATATTTGGCCTTATTAAACACATAAACCTAAGGCCAATTCAGCAACCTAAGAGAATGCTTCAATGCGAAAGTGCGAAATAATCCTTGCACTACTAAGGTTACCAGGAGCTTGAGTTTTTTAGTTATTGTGGTAGAATATATTAACTATTTTATGTAGCACCCCGCGTTAAAAAGGCACCCCGCGCTTATTTGAATTGTGCGGGTGTTCCCTCGTGGGAAAATTGCGCGGGTGTGCCCTTATGGGCAAGGAGGAAGAAATGAGCGTAAGACAGAAGGTTTTATTCAAGATCAAGGCCGTGGATTTAGATAAGGTAGAAGTGCCAAAGAAGGTTTCTACATATTTTGGGGTGAATACCTTTAGTATGGAGACCATGCAGAAGCACATTTCCAAAGATACCTTTGAGGCGTTTAAAACCTGGATGTCTGAAGGCAAGACTATTTCTTTGGCGCAGGCAAATGAGATTGCCGATGCTATGAAAGATTGGGCGATTGCCAAAGGCGCAACCTATTATACGCATTGGTTCCAGCCGATGACCGGGCTTACCGCGGAGAAACACGATAGCTTTATCTCTATTACCGCACCGGGTAAGGTAATTGAGAAGTTCTCCGGGAATAAATTGATTCAGGGCGAGCCGGATGCTTCAAGTTTTCCCTCCGGCGGCATTCGCAGTACATTTGAAGCCAGAGGTTATACTGCCTGGGATCCTTCCAGCCCGGCTTTTATTATCGAAAGTTCGCTCGGTAAGACTTTATGTATTCCTACCATATTTATCTCCTACCATGGGGAGGCATTAGATAAAAAGCTTCCTCTTTTACGTTCGGATGAAGCTTTGAACAGGACTGCCATAGGATTAGTTAAACTCTTCGGCCATAAGGGTGTAAAAAAGGTATTCTCAACCTGCGGACCGGAGCAGGAGTATTTTCTGATTGATAAAAATTATTATAACCTGCGCCAGGATTTAATCATGGCAGGCCGTACTTTAATCGGCGCGCCAAGCCCCAAGGGCCAACAACTGGAAGATCAGTATTTTGGCACGATTAAAGAGCGGGTAATTAACTTTATGTTTGAGGTTGCCGAAGAGGCTTATAAACTGGGCATACCGCTAATGACCCGTCACAACGAGGTTGCTCCGCACCAATATGAATTTGCTCCGGTGTTTGAAGAGTCGAACATTGCCGCTGATCACAATCAGTTGCTTATGGAGTTAATGAAAAAGGTTGCTTTGCGCCATGATATGGTTTGTCTTTTGCATGAGAAACCTTTTGCCGGAATAAACGGAAGCGGTAAACATTTAAATTGGTCGCTGGCGGATGATTTAGGCAATAATCTGCTTAATCCGGGCCAGACCCCGGAAGATAACCTGCAATTTTTAGCGATTTTAGTTGCGGTTTTAAGAGGGGTTTATTTGCATGCGGATCTTCTGCGCGCCTCAGTTGCTTTAGCCGGCAATGAGCATCGTTTAGGCGCAAATGAAGCGCCACCGGCGATTATCAGCGTATTTCTGGGTGCGCAATTGACGGGTATTTTGGATATGATTGAAAAGGGCGTAAAATCTAAAATTTCTAAAAGCGATATCATCGATTTGGGGATTAGCCGTTTGCCCAAATTTAATAAAGACTCTACGGATAGAAACCGTACTTCGCCTTTTGCTTTTACCGGTACCAAGTTTGAATTTCGCGCCGTAGGTTCTTCGCAGAACATCTCTACTCCGATTGCGGTGATTAACACCATAATTGCCGAAAGCCTGGATTATGTCGCTGAACAGATTAAGCGGGCCACATCTACGGGTAAGGATTTTAATTCTGTGGTGTTAATGGTGATTGCGAAGATTGTTAAGCAGACTAAAAATATCCGTTTTGAGGGTAACAATTATGCTGAAGAATGGTTAAAAGAAGCTAAGAAGAGGAAGTTGCCGAACGTAGCCGCAACCTTTGAGGCGCTTGAGGCCTTAACCAAAAAAGAAAATATCGCTCTTTTTGAAAAATACAAGGTTTTTTCTAAAGAGGAGTTAACTGCGCGTTACCACATTTGGGTGCACATGTATAACCTTACCATTGAAATCGAGGCGAATACCTTAAATGAAATGGTAAATGCTTCAGTGGTTCCGGCGGGTTATAAATATGAGAAGCTTTTAGCCACAACTTTGGGTGAGCTGGTAAGATTAAAGAAGGACGCCGGCTTAAAGCTGGATACAGCTGCGTTAAAAGATAAGAAGGAGCATTTAGCCGAAATAGTTGCCAAGATTTATTATGTGCGCAGAAACGCCAATGAAATGATTAAGTTGCTTGAAAAGGCCAATAAGGTAAACAATGAGAAAAGAGCAGAGCTCTATTTCAACGAGCTTAAGCCGTTGATGGAGCATATCAGAAAACACGTGGATCAGCTTGAGTGCGTAGTCTCTGATGATGCCTGGGATTTACCTAAGTATCGCGAAATGTTGTTTATTAAATGATTTCCCAGATTTTGGTTACCAGCTAGATTAGTTTTATACTTGTATATATAGCAGGCACATTGTAGTGCTTAAAGTATAAAGAAGAGAACATAGACGTTCATGATGGCAAATTTTGCCAAAGTGAACGTCTTTTTTTGTCAGCAGACATGCACAAAGTTTAAGCACTCCCGACTCAAAAGCTGTGCTAAAATTATCAAAGATAATTTTAGCACATTCGTCGGGACTGCGCTGGATAAAAACTATAAGGTGCTTGATTCACGCATTAACTTACTCATACTTCGTATTCGTAAGTTATGCGCTCATTTATGATTACTATACTGATTACGAAAGATGAACTAAAAGTAAAGGAAGCCTTGGCTTCGATGCTGGAGAAAGAGGGGTATACTTTATCCGCAAACACAAACCAGGATGATGTGATCCGTGTGGTGAAAAAGGATTGTATAAGGGATCTGGTTTTTATTAAGGATAGGGTGGTGGAACTGGAAAATTCTTTATTTATTGAGAAAAAGGGGATATTATACAAATCCGTTTTAGAGGCAGTAGAAAAGCCTTTGCTTGAACAAACTTTGGAGCGCTGTGAAGGCAACCAGCTTAAAGCTGCGCGCATTTTAGGGATAAACCGTAACACTATGCGCACAAAAATAAAAAAATTAGGTATTGATGTAAGCAGGTGGAAGGCGGAGTGATGAGATATACATACTTACCGAAAAAACAAGGTTTATATGATCCGCAGTTTGAGCATGATTCCTGCGGCGTAGGATTTGTCTGCAATATCAAGGGCAAGAAAACCCATGATATTGTTAAGCAGGGATTAGAGGTTTTGAGGCGTTTGAGCCATCGCGGAGCATGCGGCGCAGATCCTAAGACCGGGGATGGCGCAGGTATACTTATCCAGTCCCCGCATGATTTTTTTGTCTCTGTTTGCACAAAGGAAAAGATCAGCTTACCTAAAGAAGGAGAATATGCCTCAGGCCTGGTATTTTTACCCCGGGATAAAAAAGAGCGTCAGTTTTGCAAAGAAACCTTCCAGAAGATCATTACGGATGAGGCGCAGCTATTTTTGGGCTGGCGCTTTGTGCCGGTAGATAACCGGGATATCGGACAGAGCGCTAAAGACAGCCAGCCGCAAATTGAACAGGTTTTCATCGGGCGCAACAAAAAGATAAGCGACACACTAGCCTTTGAGAGAAAGCTTTATGTTATACGCAAGCAAGTTGAGAATATTATCCGCGCCTCTAAGATAAAACAGAAGAGATCCTTTTATATTCCAAGTTTATCCAGCCGCACCTTTATTTATAAAGGACTTTTGATGCCGCATCAGTTAGAGAATTTCTTTTTGGATTTAAACTCTAACGAGATAAAGAGCGCGCTGGCTTTGGTGCATTCGCGTTATTCCACCAATACTTTTCCTACCTGGGATTTGTCCCAGCCGTTTAGATTTATCGCGCATAACGGGGAGATAAATACTTTAAGGGGCAATATTAACTGGATGCGCGCCCGCCAGAGCCTTTTAAAGAGTAAACTATTTGGCCTGGAGTTAAAGAAAATATTGCCGGTGATTGTTTCCGGCGGAAGCGATTCTGCGACTATTGATAATGTTTTTGAGCTTTTAACCCTATCCGGAAGAAGCCTTCCTCATGCCATCTCCATGCTTATCCCTGCTGCCTGGGAGCGGAATAATCTGCTGACTGAAAAAGTAAGGGCTTTTCATAAATATCATACATGCCTTATCGAGCCCTGGGATGGCCCGGCAGCCATTGTTTTTACTGACGGCCAGCGTATCGGAGCTGTGCTTGATCGCAATGGTTTACGGCCATGCCGGTATATTGTCACCAAGAAAGATTTTGTAGTTATGGCCTCTGAGGTGGGAGTTTTGGATATTGCGCCTTCTGATATTCTTTATTCAGGGCGCCTTGAGCCGGGTAAAACTTTTTTTATTGATACTCAAGCCGGATGCATAATTGAAGATAGCCAGATTAAAAAAGAGCTAAGTTCGGCTAAGCCTTACAAGCAGTGGGTTAAGGAAAATATACTGGAGTTGGATAGTTTAGCGGATAAGTTGGAGAACAATGGTTTGCAACCGAATAGCCAAAGCCATAAACCTGTCAAAAAAGATAAGGTTAATACAATCGTCCAGCTGAAAGCTTTTGGCTATACGCGTGAAGATTTAAAAACAATCATTAAGCCTATGGCAGAGACCGGGCAGGAACCGGTGGGCTCAATGGGCAATGATACCCCGCATGCCATACTTTCAGTAAAACCGCAGCTTCTGTTTTCTTATTTTAAACAATTATTTGCCCAGGTGACTAATCCGGCAATTGACCCTATCCGTGAAGAGCTGGTAATGAGCTTATCCAGTTATTTAGGGCCGGAGAAGAATATTTTAAGTGACGGCGCAGGCCACTGCCATAAATTATTAGTTAGCCGTCCCGTTCTTAGCGATACTGAACTAGAGAAGATACGCAAAATAAACAAGAATGGTTTTAAAACCAGAACCATCTCCTTGCTTTTTAAGGTAACTGAAAGGATAGATTTTTCCAAGGTACTTAAAAGAATATTCCGGGAAGCAGAAGGCGCAATAAGAAAAGGATATACCTTTATTATTTTAAGTGACCGCGGGGTAAGCCAGAATTATGCCAGTATCCCCAGCCTCCTGGCAGTTTCAGCCCTGCATCATTATTTCCTGCGGCGTTCTTTACGTACCCGGATTAGCATTATTTTAGAAAGTGGTGAGCCTCGCGAGGTAAATCATTTTGCCCTGCTTTTCGGCTATGGGGTTGATTGCATTAATCCGTATCTTGCTTTTAGGGCAGTGGAAAATCTGGCTAAAAATAAAGAGCTTAAGCTTAATGCCAAGAAAGCCAAGCATAATTACATTAAGGCTATAGATAAGGGAATCCTAAAGGTACTTTCCAAAATGGGTATATCTACTTTGCAGAGTTACCGGGGTGCGCAGATATTTGAGGCAGTGGGATTAAGCCAAAACGTGATCGATAATTATTTCAGCGGAACTGTTTCCCGGATTAACGGCGTATCTTTAAGTATTATTGCCAAGGAAACCATTATGCGTCATCAAGAGGCTTTTCCTGTAAGAACAATCAAAGAAGATTATCTTGCTAGTGGAGGAGTTTATCAATGGAAGCGTGATGGAGAGTTTCATCTTTGGAATCCGGATACCATTGCTTGCCTGCAGGATGCTGTGCGGAATAATGATCAAAAAAAATACCAGGAGTTTGCTAGTTTGATTAATGATCAGTCAAAAAACCCCACTACTTTAAGAAGCCTACTGAAATTCAAAACGCAAAAATCCATTCTTCTAGATGAAGTTGAGCCGGTTGAAGAGATTGTAAAACGATTTGCTACAGGGGCGATGAGTTTTGGTTCGATTAGCCGCTCTACTCATGAAACAATTGCTATTGCCATGAATAGGCTAAAAGGCAAATCCAACACCGGAGAAGGCGGAGAGGATCCCGCGCGTTTTACTCCATTATCCAACGGGGACTCTGCCAGGAGCGCAATTAAGCAGGTTGCTTCCGGACGTTTTGGGGTAACTACAAATTATTTGGTTAATGCCGATGAGCTGCAGATTAAGATTGCCCAAGGCGCAAAGCCCGGTGAGGGCGGCCAGCTTCCCGGGCATAAGGTAAGCGCGATAATCGCTAAGACGCGTTATACCACAGTCGGCGTTACCTTAATTTCCCCTCCGCCGCACCATGATATTTATTCTATTGAAGATTTAGCGCAGCTTATTTTTGATCTTAAGAATGTTAATCCTAAGGCGCGCATTAGCGTAAAGCTGGTTTCCGAAATAGGGGTAGGTACGGTTGCCGCAGGAGTTGCTAAGGGCCATGCGGATATGATCCTCATTTCAGGGCAAGACGGAGGAACCGGCGCCTCTCCTTTAAGCTCAATTAGGCATGCAGGTTTACCCTGGGAGCTGGGCATTTCAGAGGCGCATCAGACTTTAGTCTTAAATGATCTAAGGAGCAGGGTACGCTTGCAGACTGACGGACAGATGCGCACCGGACGCGACATAGCCATTGCCGCGTTATTGGGCGCTGAGGAGTTTGGATTCTGCACTGCGGTGTTGATTGTCCTGGGGTGCGTGATGCTCAGGCACTGTAATTTAAACAACTGTTCGGTAGGTATTGCCACGCAGGATGAAATCTTAGAGAAAAGGTTTACCGGCAGGCCGGAGTATATTATAAATTATTTTACCTTTATTGCCGGCGAGCTGCGTCAAATCATGAGCTCTTTAGGTATACGCAAGTTAGAAGATATGGTGGGCAGGGTGGATTTACTTGAATTAAATCAGGGGATTCTGCCCTGGAAGGCCAAAGAGATTGATTTCTCAAGGATTTTGTATAAACCGCCGGTTCCTGATTCGGTAATTACGCATTACTGCCGAAAGCAGGAGCATGGCATTGATAAAATCCTGGATTTAAAACTCATAGAATTATCCAAAGCGGCATTGGATAAATCGCAAAGCGTTGAAATAAATCAGGAGATTAAAAATGTAAACCGCACGTCGGGAGCAATGTTAAGCGGAGAACTCTGCAAAAGGTACGGAGAAAGCGGCCTGCCGGAGGATACGATTAAATGCAATTTTAAAGGAGTAGCCGGCCAGAGTTTTGGCGCCTTCTTAGCCAAAGGGATTACTTTTAGATTAGAGGGCCTGGCTAATGATTACGTAGGTAAAGGCATATCCGGAGGCAAAATCATAATTTATCCGGATAGAAACACGGATTATAAGCCGGATGATAATATTATTATCGGCAATACTAGCTTTTATGGGGCAATCAACGGAGAGGCCTACATCAGAGGAGTCTCCGGAGAGAGATTTTGTATCAGAAACTCAGGATTAAATGCGGTTGTCGAAGGCGTAGGGGATCATGGTTGTGAATATATGACCGGAGGAAGGATTGTTGTCTTGGGTGAAACCGGCAGAAACTTTGCCGCAGGGATGTCCGGAGGGATTGCTTATTGTCTGGATGAGAGCGGTGATTTTAAGAAAAAATGCAATCTGGAGATGGTGGAGCTGCAAAAGATTGATGCATCCGATGCCGAGACGATAAAAAACCTTCTAGCCAATCACCATAAATATACCCAGAGCCCGAAAGCAAAAGAGATACTCAATGATTTTCATAAATACGCTAATGTTTTTATCAAAGTTATGCCTTTAGAGTATAAACGCATATTGGACGAAAAGAAGCCGGATTTGGGGGAATATACTGATGGGTGATCTAAGGGGTTTCTTAAAAGTCAAAAGACAGCCGGCAGTTTTTCGGCCGGTTTGTAAAAGGGTAAAGGATTTTAACGAAGTTAATCTTTTACGTACCGAATCTCAAAGCAAAGAGCAATCTTCGCGCTGCATGGATTGCGGCACGCCTTTTTGTCATTCGGGATGCCCGATTGGCAACTATATACCGGAGTGGAATGACCTTGTTTTTCACAATCAATGGGAAAAGGCTTTTAGTTTACTTGATGCTACCAACAATTTTCCTGAAGTTACGGGAAGGATCTGCCCGGCGCCCTGCGAATACGCCTGCGTTTTAGGGATTAATGATGACCCGGTAACTATCCGGGAAAACGAACTGGGGATTATTGAGCATGTTTTTAAAAATGGCTTAATCAAACCGCATATCCCTGAAAAGAGGACAGGTAAAAAAATAGCCGTAGTTGGTTCGGGTCCGGCCGGCCTTGCCTGCGCGGATCAGCTTAATTCTGCCGGGCATAGTGTTGTGGTTTTTGAAAGGGATGATGCTGTCGGCGGAATATTACGTTACGGTATTCCGGAGTTCAAATTGGAAAAGAAGATAATCCAGCGTAGAATTAAGATTTTAGAGAAAGAAGGGATAAAGTTTAAGACGAAAGTAAATATAGGAGTTGATTATAAAGCTAGAAAATTAAAAGATGAATTTGACGCCCTTTGTATTGCTTGCGGTTCGCGTACACCCCGGGATCTGGGTATTCAAGGCAGGAATCTTTGCGGAATCAATTTTGCCATGGATTATTTAATTCAGTCTAATAAGAGGATCAAGGGGGAGAAAATTCCGCTTGATAAGTTGATTGACGCGAAGGATAAGCGCGTAGTGGTTATCGGTGGAGGTGATACCGGAGCAGATTGCGTGGGGGTGGCGCACAGACAGGGCGCATCTTGCGTTATACAGATTGAGATTATGCCTAAGCCGTCAGGCTGCCGCACCAATGATTTTCCCTGGCCAAAATATCCGCTCTTGCTTAAGTCCTCTACCAGCCATGAAGAGGGAGGAGGGCGGGATTGGTCAGTGTTAACCAAGAAGTTTATTGGTATGGGCGGCGAGTTAAAAAAACTTTCCTGTGTAAGAGTAGAGTTTAAAAAAGATGCCCAGGGCTGTACGCTGATGCAAGAGGTAGGGGCTTCAGAGTTTGAGATTGAAGCAGACCTGGTGATCCTGGCTTTAGGTTTCCTGCATCCTGAGAAAAAAGGGATAATTCAGGAGTTCAATTTAGATTTAGACCAGTGGGGTAATGTTAAAAGCGATGAGAAATTCATGACTTCTAAAAAAGGGGTCTTTGCCTGTGGAGATATGCGCCGCGGCCAGTCTCTGATTGTCTGGGCGATCGCCGAAGGCCGGCGCGCTGCCCATCATATAGACAAATATCTTATGGGCCAATCAATCCTCCCTGAGTTATAAAAATCAAGACTTTTTCTGAAATTTGATGTAGAATATACCCTGTAAGCTTAAAGAAGAGAATGCGACCAGAGGATTTGTTCTCTGATTTTTATTTAATTTATGCGGGACATAAAAGGAGAATGTAAAAATGTGGGGATTAATAGTTAAGGGCGGTCCTGTAATGGTGCCCATAATAATCGGTTCAATAATCGGTTGGGCGTTAGTTTTGGAAAGGCTTTGGGTTTTTAGAAGAATGCGTACCGTGAATAGCTATGAATTTGTGCAGGAGATTTTTAGAAATATAAAATCTGGCAATACTAAATCCGCTATGCAGTTATGCGAAGAGAATATATAAC
>Ga0163199_1002528_pt1 | contig 11156 bp, 4 predicted proteins | sample PL_2010_150m_FD_113537 | JGI IMG/M metagenome (GOLD analysis project Ga0163199, IMG submission 113537) | Freshwater microbial communities from Powell Lake, British Columbia, Canada to study Microbial Dark Matter (Phase II) - PL_2010_150m | ecosystem: Environmental > Aquatic > Freshwater > Lake ...
ACTTGTTCAGTTATCAGTTTTTGTATTTCAGGATCATTCACGCCGTACGTCTTGGTCTCTTCATCTACTTTTTTTTTATTTTCGTCTCCGTCACTGGGTTGTTCGTTGTTCACATTGGATTCAATCTTTCCCTTGGCGATAGACAGGAATTCTTCACCAGATATCCTTTCTTTATCCTTGCCTTTACCATAGCTATCCACTAAGTCCGCTCTCAGATCTTTTAAGAATGCCGTTCGTTCCTTATCAGTTACCTGTGTCTCGCACCAGGCCTTGAAGACAGGGTCGTTTAATGCCTTGGTGACACTTTCATACTCTTTTGTATTGTTTATTATGTACTCAGTGACTGCCTTGACACTGAGCGCGTCCTTGTACTGGCCTACTGTTTTATCCTCACCAACAACCTCTTTCAAGTATTCTTTCAGGTTGTGGTCAGTTAGTCCTTCCTTTTCTATAGCATTAAATATATTCTTCCCAATGAATTCGCCCTTTCTGTTTATTCCTTTATCATTTCCAAACTGCCACCCGCCTTTACTTGCCCTGTTCCTAAGCTCGACTAGAACAGGTGATATTCCTGCCTCTCCGAACACTTTATCGATGCTGGTATTCGCCTTGCTCACAGTTTTATCTATCTTAGCATCAGTTTTCACATCTGTTTTTGTGACGGTAATCCTCATGAAAATCGGATCATCTATTCCTACAAGGTGCGCGTATCCGGTGCTATCCTTGTTTCTAGGCGTATTTGGGCCGAGCCTGCTTTCTGGGACTGAAAGGAGCCTGAATATATTCGCAGCGTTTTTGTAAAGGTAGAACATATTCATTGCCATGTCTACTTGGTTGTTTGAAGGAGATAACTTTGACCTAAAGTCGTCTAGTGTGAGAAATGCCCCATATGGCGGCATCGCGGCGAGAGCAAACGCTATCCGGTACGCCGGGCTCCACTTGCTGAAATTTATGAAACCCAGTTCTTTACGGGTAACACCGCCATTTATCATTTTACTCGTGAAGTCTTCCGGGTTAGTCTGGAACACCTTGTTCAAATCCAACAGTACCCCATTGAATTTTCCTGCCTTCAGGCTCTTTCCAACAGCATATAATTCATCTTGATAGGTGTATATCATTTCATTGAAGAGCTGATCTCCCATACACTCATGCAATACCGCAAGGCTGGCGTACATGTTGTAAAGAGCATCTGTTCCCTTCATGCTTACTGAAGTCTGCCTGATGCCTTGGTATTCGAAAGCATCATCATTAACTTTTGTTATCCATCCGATATTAAGGACATTGTCTGCAGTTACTGGGTTTCCACCATTGAGGAATTCCAACACTTTTTCGAACCAGCCTTCGTTTTGGAGCCATGGTTTAACAACACTTTCAAAGTTTCCGTCTTCACGGCATTTGTTTAGTGAAATCAGTCTTTCTAAAAGTTTGGTCGCTTGCGCATAGGCATTTTCTATCTTGAGGGTAACGTCCTTTCCCTTTATTCCGCCTCTCAGCGTTAATTCCGCATATGCAGGCATGTACATCATAAGCGCCTGTATCATCTCCTCTTTCGCCGGGCCCGACAGGTCAAGCAAGGGCGGTGCATCACCTAACACGCCCTGCGATATCACTTTGCCAGGCAGTATCCGGCTGCCCTCAATTTTCAATGCTGCAAGATCACTTGCAGCCATGATTTTTCCAGAGTCCTCCACGGCCACAAGCCTTATGTTTTCTATTGCCATGTTTCCATTTTCGGCGATTTTGGCTATGGTGAAAATAGATTGTTGATATTTGACATAGAAGCTGCCGAATTTGTTTTTTACTTCGGAGCTGGAATAGTCGCCTAAAAGCTTTCCGTCAAGCCGCATGTCCTTCCAATCCAAAGTTACGTTTCTTTCTCGCATCTCCCCTTCTTTGTCCCTATATGATTTAGTTCCTGTCCATTCAATGTCCTTTATCTTATCTACAAATTTATTGTATTCCAGTTCCCAGCCGAAAATCCTGCGCATAAGGTCTTTTGCATTGGCTACTTTTACAGGGTTCTGCTCGCTGTCGTTTATGCCATTCATAATGGCAGTAAGTTCATTTGCATACGCGTGTGTGAAAATAGCATATTCTTCCTTGTTAAGCACATTCGCCATCACGCTGAGCGCGTTTACTAAGTTGTATGCGAGCTGTATCCGGTCCTTGCCATTGTCATTCATCTGCGCATCTGAGAGACGTATGACATATCCTTTTCCAGCAAGGTTTAATCCATATCCCTCCAGCGCTCTAAGCTTTTTCGCGAATTCCGGTCCGTCAGCTCCCTTGCCCTTCTGGTTGTCATCTATCGCGTTGAAAAGCCAAGTTACATCCGCACTCAACCCGACTAGGTCTGAAAGGATTTTTTTTGCCTTTTCAACCTTTTCAGCTTCATTTTTTCCGTCCATATGCGTGGACATCCCAAGAACGTTCAATTTGAACACTTCCACTGGCCAGACCTCTGGCTCATTTATGGAATAGTTTGTTGGCTGGATAGTTACCGTGCTTGTGTCCTGCACTGTCTTAACAGTGTCTTTTGGCACTACCTTGCTCGTATCTGGAGGAGTTATCTTACTGGGAATGCTATCGAGGGATATATCAGTGTTTTCATTTTTCTGTTTCTTTATGTCTGCCTCCTTACGTGTGATTCTGTCCTTCAAGTCTGTCAGCTTTTCTTTGTAGTCTGCATACTTTTTGGCACCGTAAATATCTTTATATAATTTTTCCCGAGCTGTATTCAACTTTTTAATATCTCCCAGAGTCGATGCCATTTCTATCTGTTTTAACAGACTGGCGATCTTTGTATCGAAATCATTCCCAAGGATTACTGTTTTATAAGGCATATTATCACCTACAAAATCCAATTCTATCTACTTTTTACCACCATCTTTTTATAAATGGTGCTGTTGGCTATTAAGTGACAAGCAATATTTAAGGATATTACCTATTCATTCTAAGCGTTGCAATTTGTGCAGCAGAATCTGGGTCTAAATAGACTAGGACTAGGCGCTGGGCCGATTCCGTTCTTTTCCAAGGCAAAGTTGGTGCTGAATAGCAAGTCTTTCAGCTGTAAGGCATCCAAGGCGCAGCGCTCTGTAGTCAACAACGCAATCCATTTCTTCCAATGCAACGTCAGATATTCCGCATAACCTTATATATAATTGCGACTATATACCATGGCCAGTGTTTTGTTCTTCAATATGACAAGAAGTGGGTGCGGAGGGATACGATGTTCATCTTTCAATCGACGCAAAAACTAGATGGTGGCAAGCCCAAGCCAAAAACAGATGATGAGCTTAAACAACAATTCAAGAACGCTCGGGATGTTCAAAAAGACGCGGATGCTCCAAATGAAACAAAAAAACTTGCAAAGAATGACGAAAAAAAAGCAGAAAAAATGCTAAAAAAACTAGGTTATGAATACAATTATGAGAAGGATGAATGGACTAAAAAAGAGCCAAAGAAGGAAGATAAAAAAGAGCCTCCAAAAAAAGAAGAAAACAAAAATAAAGAATTCATAAAAGACAACGATGAGGGCACCAAGAAGAAAGCGCCGAAAATCAAGTATCACAAGATAAAGGACGAATACATCACCGTCAAGGTACTCAGCACAATCGATAATATCTCGATCAAGGATAGTGTCCTGAAGATGTACTATAACAACCTTGGCAACCGCGAATCCATAGTCAAGCTCATTTACAACATGGACAGCCGCTCGGGCGCAGGAAGCCTTGCAATCAAAGGGCTGAAAATCACCAACGAGAAAGCCGAGCAGATATTGAAGGGCGCAGACGCGCTAATGAAGACGTTTTACGATTCATTCAGCCCTGATAGCATGTCTGCGGACCAGAAGATAATTTTCATGATAATCGCCCACCAGCTTGCGCTTGGCTACTCCAAGGAAGAAGTCGCAGACAGGGTAAAGGGCATAGAAGGCAAGGATGCCAAGGCGGCAGCCGACCTTCTCATAGGCATGGAAAAGGAGCTTGGCGCGAAAAGCGGGATTTTTGCCTACATCCGCGAAATCGCAGGTCTGCCGGTCTCCCAAACTGTGGTGACGAAGGAAGAGCCAAAGAAGGACGTGAAGAAAGAGGAAAAGACTGATACGAAGAAAGACGAGATGAAAACAGACACAGAAAAAAAGAAAAGGGAGCCAGATGGCAGCGCAGTCAATTACGAGAAAACCTTCAGCAGATCGGATACAACAACAAAAACCGACGCTTATGTTCTGGATAAAGGGTGGATAAAAAACCTGGACAACATGACTACAAACGAACAGAAGCTATACAACGCAGTTTGGCACCAGATGCTTGGCAGGGGCTGGGACCCGACCAAGGTCACTTTTGACAAGCTGGATGGAATAGTCAAATCCCAAGGGCTCGAGCTTACCACTGAAAACCGGCTCCTTTGCATATGGAACGGATCAACGTCCCTGCTTGCCGAGAATATGCGCGGGGAAAAGGTGGAGAATCTGACGGTGAAGTCAGGAGGGGTTAGATTCTGGGAGGGCAACTTCAAGGTAATTGTAAGCAGCGTCTCAAAAGACGTGAAAAAGGACGTAACGAAAGACGACAAGACAAAGGACGTCAAGACTGATGTGAAGAAAGAGGAGACGGAAATCAAGCTTGACGCGGGCAAATACCTGTACAAAAACGGAAGCTATGAAGTGAAGGACAACGGCAAGGTATACCAGGGCGACAAGGAAGTAACGGTTGACCGGGCGGACTTCAAGAAAAACGCGACCAAGGTGGTTGAGCCGGTTACTAATAAAGATGACAAGAAAGAGACAAAGGAAGTCACCAACTCGGACGTGGCAGTAAACAACGCGCTTAAGATAATCCTAACAGAGTCTGGGAAAATTTCTAATGATACGGACGCGGCTGCAGTCGAGAATATCTTCAAGTCAACAGAGTTGCTGAAAGGCAATTCTGTCAGCGAAAACTTCATTACGAAATACTTTGCCGGAGGCAAGAAGTTCGGCGACATGACTCTTGCGGAATTCACCAATGCGATTGGGAAGAACGACATCGGCAACCCGGCAGTGGCATACCTGCTTGAGGAGCGGGTCATCCAGCGTCTATACAAGCTTGGCGTGCTCGTTCCTTCGGGCAAGGTGGGATACACAAGGACGCATTTGAAGCTGAGCCCAGAAGCCGACAATTATCTCGGTACGAACCAGAAAAAGCAGGTGGAAGCATACCTTAAGCTCTATAACATGGACACTGAAGAGCTGAAAGCCATAGGCGATTCAGCCGGTGCAGTCCAGGAACGCGTCCGTTTGCTTTTCGGGCTAGAGGACGGCAAGGTGCTGGCAAAAGGCGAGCGAGTCATATATTTCTTCTCAGCAGTCCAAACCAAGCAAGACATAAAGGGCAAAGACAGCACGCAAAAACAGCTTGAAGAAAGCGGAAAGCCAGTGTCTATCCAGAGCATAGTGGAAGGCAACGATCCGCAGACAGCAATGAATCTTATTGATGCGGAGATAGACAAGGCGCTCAAGCTCAAGGGGGATGAGCAGAAAACCAGGCTTGAGAAAATACTGAATGATGGTGTGGGCGTGCTGAAGCTGAAAATCATGGACGGCACGATGTTCTCGTTTCTCAAGGCTCCCTATAAGAAGCAAATGAAAGCCTGGAGCAGCACGTTCGAGAAAAATAACGTGACCTGGGCAAAAGAGAGGATAGATGAAATAATCGCAGGCAAGAATGCCCAAGAAGTGGAGAGCTGGGACGGAACCGGCATGATCAACAATGAGAGCGTTTTCAAGAATGTCAATTCGAAACTGACTGCGAGCATGGACTGGCTGGTTCGTTTGGGAGAAGACGAGCAGGTCAAGAGTGTTGATCTTGGAGAAAACAAGGAGCTCAAGCTTGAATACTTTGTGGCTTATGCAAAGGCAAACCCGACCATATACTCCGAATCAAACACCACTGCCGAAGGGATTGTCATGGAGTTCAAAAATCTTAAGACTGCGGACAAGGCAAAGCTTGAAACGGCGCTTAAGAAGCTAAAAAAGCAGCTCAACATATCAGACTAGCGGTGGAAAAATGGGGCCAAGAAGCAAGCAAAACGAGCTTACTAATCAGGTAGGAGACCCCATAAAGGAGCTCCTCAGCCTGATAAACACTGCAATCAAGCAGGTGAAGGATGGCAAGCTGGATGAAGCTATAAATATCACCCTCAAGCCAAAGCTCAGCTCGTTCTATTTGGAAGATACCCTGCAGGGGCAAAGAGCTTATGCCACACTGCGCAGCATAGTGATGCAGCTTGAGGTCCAAACAGATCCGGAAGCGTTTCTCAACTCCCAGATAGAAGATATATCCAAAATCCAGAACGAATTTTTCAAGCTTGATGTGGATACGAGGCTGAAGTCCATTACCGACCCATCAAAGCTCTATGGGAGCAAGCCCAGCTCGGACATGCCTCTTTTTGCTGAATCTGAAAAGAGCCTTTCCGCAGATGAAAAGGCGAACCTGCAGCTGGTCACTTCCACCCAGAAGCTGATTGATGGCATAGACATCGCAATCCGCTCAAGGCGAACAGGTCCAACAAACATAAACATCCAGGATTATTTCAAGGAGTTCGGGAACGGGATATCTGATAGCGAATGGGACATCCTCTCAGGAAAAAACAAGGCGACCGAAGCAGAATTCATAGCAATAATCAACAAGCTTTTTGACAATCTGAAGGCAAAGTCAAAGGGCAAGGAAGATTACGTAAATCTTGTCCTGGCGATAAATTTCGGAGAAAACTGCGACAGGATAGATGCAATCTCGGATTACCTGGGTCTGGACGCAATTGCAGCTTCCAGCCTTGGCCAGGAAAAAGATTACAAGGACAATGGCGTCATCTCATTCGTGACGCTTTCAAACATAGACCGGCTCAGGGTATTTTTCATAGGTTCGGTTCCGCAGATGAACAGCGAGCAATGGAACACCCTGCGTGGCAAGCATACGCGGACTTTTAATGAGCTGATGAACACTGACCAGACAGCACAGCTTACGTCTGAAGTCAATTTGCCAATGCGGCGAAAACACAGTATGCTTACTCTGCTTAGCTATTCATTTGCATATCAATACAGCAATTATCTTCAAACAATGCCCGATTCCGTGGCGCTCGCATTCCTGAACAAGATAGGCGGCGAGGGCAACTCTCCGCTTCCCCCGCCAGTGCCAGCATCCATATTGCAGCACACAAGCGCCATTGACCTTTACTATTCTGTCTTAGGGGACAACAAGCAGGGGTTCAATCAGGTTCTCGATGCCATACTGGCAACCGTTCAGAAGAATTATGACGCTCCTTTTGGCACCATATTCAAGGACGGCTCCAAAACAAAAGGGGAGGCGACCGACAAATTCCTGGACGGGGTTTCCAAAGTCAGCGGCAAGTTCCTGATGGACAATCTCATCAGCTTAATGATGAACCAGAATTTCACCGATCCTAGCAACCCCGCGTTTATAGACCCGAAGAGGTTGAGGATATCTTTCAGGGACGTCAGAGACCTGATGAATGTGAACCAGAATTTTTACGGGCTTTTCCAGAGCAACATCAACTCCATGCTGAAGAACCATTCGCTTGACCTGATGAATTCCGAAACGCTGGACGAGGATTACCGGAAGATCACCGAATTCACCGGTACTGTGCCGCCTATGAGCACGAACGACCCCCAGTCGTACGCCAATTCTTTGGTATATGGGGCGTTGGTTGGCACCTATCTCCAAGAAATATACAAAATAGGGTCCAAAATAGTTCCCGAGGGCGAACCCTTCAAGATAAGGGAGTTCAACGGAGCTGTTAACGGCGACCTCACCGCAAGATTATACGATGCTCCCCTCAAGAGCAGAACCCTGCTAAACGGCGCCTGGAATTTCGGGGGTACGAACCAGATGGGCGGTTATGTCAACACAAGCGGAAACCTGAATATCGACAGCTATGAAAACCGCTTCTACAAGAAGCAGACTGAGGAAACACACGATTCCAGGAACATAAACTACGACATGCGGAATGTTAACACCGGCATAGTGGACATATCTAGCTCGTACCTCCACTACTTGAAGGACAAGAACGTTTCCAAGCGAATGCTGGATGTTAATCAGAGTGAAGATTCTTCTTTCATCCAACTCCTGAATTCAACCGTTGGCAACAATGTCAACGTGATGGTGCTGTCCAACGGAAGGACCAATATGAGCGAGGAGTCGTGGGCAGGAACGGTCTATGTCAGGGAAAATGGTGCTTGGCAGCAGATTGTGGTGAGCGACGACATCCAGCGCGATGCAGACCAGCGGCTGCAGACCCAGTTCGCTGCCATGCGCCAGTCATGGTCTTCTCCGCTGATTACCTACACTGGTGTGGAAAACCTAAACAAGAACGACATCTCGTGGATAGGCGGCATAGTGGCTTTCGAATTCAAGGACGTGTCGCTGCTTTTTGCCAGGACGGCGACAGGAGACATAGGGATTGGCGCATCTGTTGACTTGGGAAACCACGCAGTCAGTGTTTGTTATGAGGAATTAACCGTTAACGAAATGAAAGAGATAAATCTCCTTGGGAAAAACAAGACCGAAAAGGAAAAGAGATTCCTGCTAAACTGGAAGATGATGGATAAATTCGCCCTAATGGCATCGTATTCCAAGACGCCTAACCGTGACGACTACGGCTTCAAGCTCCTGGGCAAAAAGTTCGGGGCAGGTTTCTATGCAAGCTATTCCAACGACAAGCTTCAATTTTTCGATGCAAGCGGAAATTATTCTGCAGACATAAGCAATACGCTGAAAGTCGGGACAAACGTGTCTGTTAAGCTGAGCCGTGACGAAATGAAAGACGAGGTGAAATTCGATTCTGGGACAGGAATACTGAAACTTGTGATAAAAGATCCGACAACCAAAAAAAATATCGCCACTATCCGGATGGAAGGATTTGTAGGGCCCGGGTGGCATGACCGGCTGAACAAGCTTGATTGGAGCGAGTTTGTGACAGAGTACCAGAAAATACTTGTTGATATGGACAAGACTAAGAAAGAACTCGATGTCATATATAGCAATAATCAGGAGCCGCCGGATAGTCTCTTGGTCCAGGCGGAGACGTGGGGGCAAGAGCTGAGCCAGCTGCAAAAACGCCTCCCATGGTTTTCCGATCTTCTTAACGAAAATCTGTCCCAACAGATTTCGATGTCAGTCGATCTTCCGAACGCTGGCTATCAGGGCAAGCTCTCGTTTGCAAGACTGGACGGCATGCACTATGTTATGACTACACACAACCTGTTTTTCGATGATAATAAGAGCTTCTCGGTAACAGTCGGGAGATCGTATCAAGACTTGAGAAATGCGGTATTCGGCGCAAAATACAACTTCGACAACTGGTCTGTGGGTGCAAGCTACATAACCCAGGACGGAAAACCAGGGTGGGATTTTTCACTCTCTCACGTCTTTCCTGAAGGCACAAAAGCCGGGCTGAATCTCTTTACTGGCAAGGATCAATTTGGCTTCAAGCTGTCTGCAGTCAATCCCAGCGCATACGGCTTTTCAGCCAAGTATGTAGATATTAATGAAGGCACGATTACCGACCTAAACTTGAAGGGGCAGTACCGGCTCACTGGAAGCAGGCTCAAGAATAGCAAGCAGGAGAGCAAATGGTGGCTGACTGGCGAATACGAACGCCTTAAGGCCGGCTCCAGTTTTATTCGCCAAGTCCCAATGTTTGGGGCGATATATTCGCCATCAGACAGGTTCGACATAGGTTTCAGTGGTGGGTTAATCTTTGACAAGATGCTGTTTGATTACAAGCCACTCTGGGAGACTGGCAGCATAACATCAAAGAATCTAAAGCTCAAGTTAGATGTCAACGTCAAATTCTAAGAAAAAGAAAGTGGACTTGGAGGGATTCGAACCCTCGGCCTCCTGCTTTTTTGAAACCATTTTGCGTTTTCCGTGAACGCTTCCCTCTTTTTCGCCGTCCACTTCGCCCGCAGGCGAAGTGACCCCTTTTCGCCGAAGCGAAAAGAGGGAAGCGAAAAAGGGGCGCATTTTCGCCGGAGCGAAAATCGCGTTTCGAGCGTTCCCATCTGGAGCGAGCAAAAGGGTTCTGCAAAGCAGGCGCGCTACCACTGCGCCACAAGCCCATTTTTATTTGCGGTGCCGTCATTGTTGTGAAAAGCCTTTTTATAAGCTAGCCCCAAATCCGTTTCATGGGGCTCCTTGACCTTCTCAAAAACGCGGTAAAGCCCAAGCCCTACGCCGAGCGCAAGGCAAAATGCCCTAAATGCAAGGCTGAGCTCAAGCTCGGCATGGAGCGCTGCCCTGCGTGCGGCACGCACGTGGAGTCGATGTTCCGGATAAAATGCCCCAAGTGCGAGGAAAGCAACCCCATGCGCTCTGAAAAGTGCTCGAACTGCGGCTACTCGTTTGTTGCACAGCAAGTTTCTTCTGGGAAAGTCAGGTATGTGTGTCCCATCTGCAGCTACGAGGCCGACTACTTCATGCTCTCCTGCCCCGCCTGCGGGGTAAAGTTTGTTTCGTAACGGGGAAGAGGACTCCTTCTGATGAGTGGGAGAGGCAGAATTGGGTGTTCCTCTAATCAACAGCAAGTTTGGTCTTTCCGCAGTAGATGCTCCTCTTCACGCTAAGCAGATTTCTTCCTGAGAAGACGGAACTTGTACCCGTAGTGGATGAGCCCCTCTGCCGAGTCCTCCTGTATCTTTCTGAAGACCATTTCCACGGAGTCGCCTATCTTGACGTCCTTTTCGCTTATGCCGACTATCTGCGCGGTGAGGCGCGGGCCTTCTTCCAGCTCAATGATGGCAAGCACATAAGGCGACTCGAGCTCAAAGCCCACAGGCCCTGAAGCAACCTCGGTAAACGAGTACACCGTTCCCTTGCCTGAGAACTGCTTGGTGGCAATGCGCCCCTTCCTTCTGCATTTCGGGCAGAGCTTGCGCGTGGGAAAGTAGGCGGTCTTGCAGTTTTCGCAGGAGCTTCCAGTGAGCCTGTAGCGCTCAGGAAGGCGCCTCCATGTTATTGCTAAGTTTTCAGATGGCATGAAAAATACCTCCAGTATTTTTCAGACATGGAGCGCATGTTCATAGTGCGTTAGCACCTGAACAGGTGGTGGGCGCAGCCCACCGCAGCTCCATGCTGATTGTAACAACCTCTTAATTTCCA
>Ga0163199_1002529_pt1 | contig 11156 bp, 10 predicted proteins | sample PL_2010_150m_FD_113537 | JGI IMG/M metagenome (GOLD analysis project Ga0163199, IMG submission 113537) | Freshwater microbial communities from Powell Lake, British Columbia, Canada to study Microbial Dark Matter (Phase II) - PL_2010_150m | ecosystem: Environmental > Aquatic > Freshwater > Lake ...
AGCCAACAAACTTAACAGGACAGCACACATGAATCTTTTCGATCTGACGGGTGAAGTCGCTGTGGTGATTGGCGGCACGGGCGTTTTGGGCGGCGCGCTGGCCGAGGGGTTGGCGGCGGCGGGCGCGAAGGTCGCCGTGCTCGGGCGCAACCAGGAACGCGGCGAAGCGCGCGCCAAGTCCATCCGCGACAAGAGCGGTCAGGCGGGGTTCTTTGCTTCCGACGCCGTGTCGCGGAAAAGCTTGGCCGAAGCGCACGAGCGCATCACAGCAACGCTCGGCGCGCCGACGGTGCTCGTGAACGCCGCCGGCGGCAACGACCCGAAAGTCACCGTGACGCCGGATCATCCTTTCGAGAGCATCACGGTGGATGACTGGCGCGCAAACTTCGACCTCAACCTCGTCGGCGGCACATTGCTGCCGTGCCAGGAATTTGGCCCCGCGATGTGCAAGCGCGGCAAGGGCAGCGTCATCAACATCGCCAGCGTCAGCGCCCATCTGCCGCTGTCGCGCGTCGTCACCTACAGCGCGTCGAAGGCCGGCGTGGTGAGCCTGACGTTGTTCCTCGCCCGCGAATGGGCCACGAAGGGCGTGCGCGTGAACTCGATCACCCCCGGCTTCTTCCCCGCCGAGCAAAACCGCAAGCTGCTCTTCAACGACGACGGCACGCCTTCGGCGCGCACCAAGGCGATCTGGGGTCACACGCCGATGGGCCGCTTCGGCGAATCGCAGGAGTTGGTCGGCGCGTGCGTCTTCCTGGCGAGCGCCAAGGCCAGCAGTTTCGTCACCGGCGCCGACATCCGCGTGGACGGCGGTTTCCTGTCGCAGACGATCTGAAACAACCGTCGACTGTCAGTTCTCAGTTCTCAGCCAGGAGCTATCCCATCGGCATCATCTCGACATCCACGTTCACCGCTTCACACACCTCGGTGAGTTGTTCGCGCAGTTGCTCCTCGGCAAGCTGCGCGGGCGATTGAATCTGCATGTCCAGGATGAACTGCGGGTCGCCGGTGTGCGGCGCGGGCGTGGTGGTGCTCTCCAGCGCCTCGATGTTCACGCCGAGCGATGCCAGCGCGTGCGCGATCTGGTGGACGATGCCCTCGTGGTCCAACCCGACCGCGCGGACGGCGTAACGGCGCGCGATCTTCGACCCGCGGGTGCCCGGCGCGCTGGTCGTCTTGGTGGTGACCGTCAAACCGTTTCTATCGCCAAACGCCGCCGCATCTTTTTGCAGCTTCGCGATCTGCCCGGCATCACCGGCCATCAGCACGACGATGGCAAACTCGCCGCCGAGGATGGCCATGCGGCTGTCTTCAAGATTGCAACTGTGGTCCAAGATGAGCTTCGAGATGGCGTCCACGATGCCCGGCCGGTCCGGTCCGATGGCTGACAGCACGAGGTATTGGCGCATGTTGCTCCTTGTTATTGAGTCTGCTTGAGTCGTTGGCCGCAAGCTTACCGCACCGCGGGCTGCGCGCAAGCCTCGCGTGCAACGCGGCAAATCCGGGGGCGCTCAGGCCGCGGAAAAGTGGTTGACAGCGTTCGCCAGAATTCTGTATTGAGACGATGCCTTCTCTATTGAAATGACACGGCCCCACCAGATTCCGGTGCTGCGAAAGGCGATTCAGGTGATGAGCGCCCTCGCGGACGGGCAATGCGAGCCGACCACCACCTCGCTGGCCCGCACGCTCAAGATCGCCCCGGCCACCTGCTATCGCATCATCCAAACCTTTGCGCACGCGGGATGGATTCGAGTGCGCGCAGACGGCCGTTGCGAGTTGAGTGTGGGACTGTTCCTGCTCTTGCACCGCCTGCAAAGCCACGACCTGTTGAGTCGCAAGGTGGCCGATGTGCTGCAGGAATTGACGGCTGCCACCGGCGTTGCCAGCAAAGTCTCCGTCCGTGAAGATGACGATGCCCTCACCGTGTTGCGGGAGGATTCGGCCGAGCCGATGGCGCTGGCAGTGCGGGCAGGATCGAAGTTTCACCTGACGCTCGGCGCGTCCGGCTCGGTTTTGCTCAGCGCGCTGGACGACACGGAGGTGGCGCGGATCATTCGGAACGCGCCGGCGGGTTGCTGGCAATGGCAGAAACCGGCCGACGTGCTGCGCCGCGTCAAAGAAGTGCGTCGTCGCGGCGTCGTGGTTGATCTTGGCACCTACCGGCCGGACATCTTTGGCATCGCCGCGCCGCTGCTGGACGCCGAGGGACAGATTGAAGGCGCGCTGACGCTCACAGGGCTGATTCACGGCCATGGCAAGGCGCGATTCGAAGAATGGCGGCGGCTCGTGGCCTGCAAAGCCGCCGAGTTGAACCAACACGCCACACTCAAGACTCACAATGAAAATCATTGATCTCAAAGCACGCACTGTTGCCATCCCGCTTAACGCACAGTTACGCCACAACACAGGCGTGCATCCCGGCTACTTCCTGCGCACCGTCATCGAGATCGTCACCGACGAGGGCATTGTTGGCCTCGGCGAGGTTGGCGGCGGCGACCAGCGCGGCGCGATGATGAAGTTGAAGCCGCGCATCATCGGACTCGACCCGTTCCAACTCGAAGTCATCAAGCTCAAGGTGCTGCGGAGCATCTACTACCTCTCGAACTCGCGGCTCTACGCGGCCATTGAGATGGCTTGCCTCGACATCCAAGGCAAGGCGCTCGGCCGGCCGATGTCGGACCTCATCGGCGGGCGCGTGCGCGACGCGGTGCCGATGATCGCCTACCTGTTCTGGCGCTACGACCGGCCGCAGGGCGGCGACGACAAGTGCGCCGAGGACATGGCAGACCTTTGCCAAGAGTTGCACGAGACGCTCGGAGTGAACGCCATGAAGCTCAAGGCGGGCGTGATGCCGCCAGACGAGGAGGCGCGCGTCGTGGAACTCTGTCGCGAGCGGCTGGGGCCGTCGTTCGGGTTGCGGATTGATCCGAACGGCACTTGGTCGGTCGCCACAGCCACACGCATCGGACGCCGACTGGAAGCGACGAACATGGAGTATTTCGAGGACCCGGCGTGGGGCTTAGAGGGCAACGCGGCGGTGCGCAAAGCGATTCGGATTCCCATCGCCACGAACATGTATCCGAACAAGTTCGATGACCTCGGCCCTGCGATCCGGCTTGGCGCGGTGGACATCGTGCTGACCGACCTGCACTACTGGGAAGGCCCGCGCGGTGTGAAGGACCTCGTTGCGGTTTGCCGCACGTTCAACCTCGGCGTGGCGATGCACAGCGGCGCCGAATTCGGCATCGAGCTGGCCGCGATGCTGCACACGACCGCAACGATCCCGGAGATGCACTTCGCTGGCGACGCGCACTATCATTTCCTCACCGACGACATCATCGAGGGCGGCCTGATGAAATACGTGGACGGCAAGATTGCCGTGCCGACCGGCCCCGGCCTCGGCGTGAAACTCGACGAGGAGAAGATGCGCCGCTACGAGAAATACTTTGAGGAGAAGGGTGACTACTACGCCCGTTTCCACCAGGACCCGCGCCGACCGGAGTGGTTTCCGATCGTCGGCGGGACCTGATCGCTCGAACAAGGAGATTGTCCGATGAAACTAGCCGACCTGACATGGCCTGACGTGGCCAAGCTGAAACGCGACATCGTTGTCGTCTATCCCATCGGCGCGTTGGAACAACACAGCCGACACTTACCGTTCTTCACCGACTCGATTCTCTGTGGCGCCATCGCCGACCGCGTAGAAGCGGCGCTGCCGAAGGACGTGTTGTTGCTGCCAGTGCAGTGGCTCGGCGCGTCCATGCATCACCTTGGCATGGCTGGGACGTTGAGCGCTGAGAACGAGACATACATCAAGCTCGTCACCGAGCCGATGCGGTGCCTGTTGCGGCACGGGTTCAAGCGGCAGTTCGTGCTCAACGGCCACGGTGGCAACAAGGACGGGTTCCATCTCGCCCTGCGCCAGCTCGCGGTGGAGTTTCCCAAGGCGCGGCTTTGCGGCACGAACTATTGGGACGTGGCCGCCGAGGAACTTGCGAAGATTATTGAAGGCCCGATGAAAGGCATCGGCCACGCGTGCGAGGCAGAGACGGCGATGATGCTGGCGGTGCGGCCGGATTTGGTGCGGCGCGGCGCGATTCGTAACGACCTGCTGGCCACACGCCAGCCGAAGGCATTGCGCGGTGTTTACTTCGCGCCCGACATGAAGGCACAGACGAAACACGGTGGCGTGGGCTACGCGGAACTCGCCACAGCGGAGAAGGGCAAGCGGTTGCTCGACGCCATCGTGGCGCGCCTCGTTGAAGTGATTCGGGTAATTCGGAAGAAGTGAGGCTGAACAGGGCCAATGAATACTCCTGGATTCAGTGTTGATCTCTGGCCGCCCGAAGAGCCGGCAGTGTATCAGCCCAAGGCAAGCGAGTTCGCTAGCGCCGCCCTAGGTGATGCAGACATCGGGAGGTTCGTATGTTGAAGGTTATTCTCTCTGCCTTTTTCTTGAGCGTTGTTCTTGCCGGCGCCCAAGATAAAACCCAGGTCAAGCAGATGCTCGATCGCATTGACCGGATGTATAACGCGGACAGGAATGATTTCAATGCGCGCCTTGCGAACAAAAGTGCATCATACAATCAGGCGCTGGTTCTCTTCCAGAAATCCCTAAATTCGCTCAATCAGGGAAATGTCGCCGAGGCAGCAAAGACGGCCGATGAACTGTGCGATCTCCTCGGAGTGGATTCTTCAACGCTCAAGGAAAAACATTCGACTGGCTCAAAGACCAACGCTGCCATCGCCGATAGACCGCAACCTCCGACCGGCAACCGGTATTTTGGAGATACTAAACTTGGCGAAGTCACCTGTCTGATTGATCATAACAGGGATGGCAGCAAGAAACCGGTTTTGATCTTGTGCCACGGTCTTGGAGGCAGCAGATGGGATAACAGCGGCCCGATGAAGGAATACTCATCCGCCGGGTATTTCTGCGTTTCCATAGACAGCCGCATGCATGGCGGTCGCGCCCCTCGGGAGGAATTGGACCGCGCCATCAGGAAAAACGGTGCCACTGATTACTTTCAGGTGCGCAGATTGATCAAGGAAACCGCTGACGACATCCCGGGAATCCTCGACGCGCTTGCAAAGGATCCCGACGCGAACATTTCGCGCGTCTGCATCATGGGTGGTTCAATGGGCGGTTATGTCGCCATTCGCGCGGCCATGATGGAAAGACGGATCAAGGCTGTGGTCAGTCTTATCGCATCTCCAATATGGAGCGATCTGCCGATGAACCGGCCGTATGCCGGACCAAGCGCTACCAGCGAAGAGTTCAACAGTTTTTGCAAGCGGTTCAGCCCGGAAAACTTTCCCGACCAGTTTGTTCATTGCGCACTACTGATGCAGATTGGCGGGGCCGACGCTCATTACAATCCTCAAAATGTCAAAGCGTTTTGCGAAACACTGCGAAGATACAGCCCGGACAAGAACCGCTACGATGTATATGTGGCACCGGGCGCCGGGCATGCCGTTACTCCCGAGATGTGGAAGAACATGAGAGCGTGGTTTAAGCAATACATTGGAAAGTAGGAGCGATCCGCATGAGCCGTTCACCATAAACTAATAGACAACATGAAAACCATTACACCTATCTTGACACTGAGCCTGCTCGCCATGACGGCACAGGCGGCGACGCCGGAAGCCTACCGCAGTTGCTGGCGCGACCCGGCGTTGAACGAGCGCATCGAGCGCAACATTGAAAAGTATCGCAAAGGCGACGCCACCATCGAGGTTTTGGATGCCGCTGGCAAACCCGTCAGCGGCGCGAAGGTCGAGTTGCGGCAGACGGGGCATGAGTTCCTATTTGGTTGCAACGCGTTCGTGCTCGGCCAGCTTGAGAAGAAGGAGCGGCGCTACGAAGAGGCGTTCGCGAAGATTTTCAACTTCGCTACGGTGCCGTTCTACTGGGAAGGGACCGAGCCGACGCAGGGCGAACTGCGCTACTCGGAACCCGCGCGCGATATGTGGCGTCGGCCGCCTCCCGACCGTTTCCTGCCGTGGGCGGCGAAGAACAACATCACGCTCAAGGGCCATCCGCTGCTCTGGCACGCTTATAACCCGCCGTGGTTGCCGAAGGACGCCGACCAACTGCGCTCGCTCTACCAAAAACGCTTCCGCGAGATCGCCAGCCGTTACGCCGGCAAGATCAACATTTTCGACGTGGTCAACGAATCGCTCGTCTGCTCGAAGAGCTATCCGCTGCTGACACCCGACCGCGATTACGTGCGCTGGGCGTTCGCGGAAGCCGCGCCGCTCTTCCCGGAGAAGACGACGTTGATGATCAACGAGATCACGGAATACAACTTCAAGCCCTACGAGACGAACCCCTACGTCGCGCAGATCAAGAAGCTGCTGTCACAGGGCGCGAAAATTCGCGGCATCGGCTTGCAGTATCATTTCTTCCGGCGCGAGAAGGTGGACGCCTATCTCGCCGACTCGAAGTGCGACCCCGGCAAGCTGCTCGACCTCTACGAGAAATTCACCGAGTTCAACTTGCCGCTCTACATCACCGAGATCACTTTCCCGTCGGCGGGCAAGGACGGCGACAAGTTGCAGGCCGAGGTCGTGAGCGACCACTACCGGCTCTGGTTCGCCGCGCCGAAGATGGCAGGCATCACGTGGTGGAACCTCGGTGACGGCACGGCGGTGAAAGGCGAGAACGAGGCGAAGGGCGGCTTGCTCGACGCTGAGTTCAAGCCGAAGGCCGCCTACCGCGCGCTCGACCAGTTCATCAACAAGCAATGGAAAACGCACGCCGAGGTGAAGACCGACGCGCAAGGCCGCGCGCAGTTCCGCGGCTTCCACGGCACATATCGCTACGTCGCCCGCGTCGGCGGCAAGAAAGTCGAGGGCACGTTGCGGGTGCAGTCCTGCGGCGACAACAATCACGTCATCCGGTTGTCCGCCGACCGCTGAGGTTTGCCATGAAGATCGTTGACATGAAGGTGCGCACGGTGGCGATACCGACCACGTGCCAGTTGCGGCACAACACGGGCGTGCATCCCGGCTATTTCATCCGCAACGTCCTCGAACTGATCACCGACGAGGGCATCGTTGGACTCGGCGAGGTCGGCGGCGGCGACCAGCGTGGCGCGTTGATGAAGCTCAAGCCGCGCATCGTCGGCCTCGACCCGTTCCACCTCGAAGTCATCAAGCTCAAGGTGCTGCGCAGCATTTACTACATGTCCAACGCGCGACTCTACGGCGCGATCGAGATCGCCTGCCTCGACATCCAAGGCAAGGCGCTCGGCCGGCCGATGTGTGACCTGCTCGGCGGCGCGGTGCGCGACCGCGTGGCGTTGATGGGCGAGATCAGTTGGCGCTACGACCGGCCCGGCGGCGGCGACGATACGTGTGCGGAGGATTTGGTCGAGGAATGCGAGCAACTCCACGCCGAGTTGGGTGTGAAGACGGTGAAGATGAAAGGCGGCGTCGTGGACCCCGACGTCGAGGTGCGCGTGATGGAACTTTGCCGCCAACGCATGGGGCCGAACTTCGGCCTGCGCATTGACGCCAACGGCGTCTGGAGCGTGGCGACCGCTGTGCGCATCGGCCGCCGGCTCGAACCGCTCGGCCTCGAATACTTTGAGGACCCCGCGTGGGGCATCGAGGGGCTTGCGGCGGTGCGGCGGCAGGTGCGCATCCCGATCGCGACGAACATGTATCCCGCGAAGTTCGACGACCTCGGCCCCGCGATCCGGCTCGGCGCGATGGACGTGGTGCTGACCGACCTGCACTACTGGGAAGGTCCGCGCGGCGTGAAGGACCTCTGCGCCGTGCTGAGGACGTTCAACCTCGGCGTCGGCATGCATAGCGGCGCGGAGTTCGGCATCGAGATGTCGGCGATGCTGCACACCGCCTGCACGATTCCCGAAATGCGCTTCGCCGGCGACGCCATCTACAACTACCTGACCGACGACATCATCGTTGGCGGCAAGATGCGTTACGAAGACGGCTGCCTGCGCGTGCCGACCGGCCCCGGCCTCGGCGTCACGCTCGACGAGGAGAAGATGTCGAAATACGAGCGTTACTACGCCGAGAAAGGTGACTATTACGCCCGTTTTCATCAAGACCCGCGCCGGCCGGATTGGTATCCGATTGTTGGCGGAATGTGAGGTGCATTATGAAGGATTCTCGTTTCAAAGGCCGCGTAGCCATCGTGACCGGCGCGTCCCGCGGCATCGGCCGGGCGATTGCGATTGGATTTGCGCGCGAGGGCGCTGCCGTCGTTGTCAACTATGTCTCCAAAGCCGCAGCGGCCGAGGAAGTCGTTAGCGAGATTCGCGCTGGCGGCGACGACGCCGTCGCTGTGCAGGCCAACGTCGGCGACCTCGCGCAACATGAGCGTCTCGTCGCGTCGGCGCGCGATCGCTTTGGCCGCATAGACATCCTCGTCAACAACGCGGCGATGACGCACCGTCAGCCGTTCCTCGACGCCACCGCCGAGGCTTGGGACGAAACGATGGGCGTCAACCTCAAGGGCGTCTATTTCCTGTCGCAGGCCGTCGCGCGCGTCATGACAGCACAGCGGTCAGGCAAAATCATCAATATCTCCAGCGTCCACGATGTGCGCGCGATGCTGAACAACTCCATTTACAATATTACCAAAGCCGGCCTCGTAATGCTGACGAAGTCGCTCGCGCTCGAACTCGCGGACAAGGGCATCCAAGTGAACTGCGTCTCGCCCGGCGCGATCCTGACCGATGAGACCCGCGACCGGCTCGCCGACCCCGAACATCGGGCGCGCGTCCTCGCGAAAATCCCCAGCCGCCGCGTTGGCGAGCCGGAGGATGTGGTCGGCGCGGTGTTGCTGCTGGCGTCGTCGGAATCGGATTACATCACCGGCACCACGCTCTATGTGGATGGCGGCATGTTGTTGTAGTGACAATCATCGAAAGGAACTCCCATGGCATTCGACATCAAGCGTCGCGGCAAACTCACCTATTATTATAGGGCCAGCCGGCCCGTGTTTTCGTTCGTCGTCACGGAGGCGTTGCCGGACGGCGACCTCAAGGTCTATCTCGCGGGCCTCACCGGCGGCGAATCGGCCACGCGCAACCTCGGCCTGTCCGACACGGCCACGATGGACCCCGACAAGGAGATCCCGCGTGTGTTTCAGACATGGGAAAGCTGGCTGAAGGAAGCGGGCGTGTGCGACTCGATTGCGGACTTGGATTTCATCGAGATGCACGCCTTCGGTTGCCAGCCGAAGGCGCCCAGTCCGCTAAGCGATCCCGCCGGCTACGCCGCTGAACTGAAGCGATTGCGTGCTGCCTACGGCCGCGCCTACGCGGCCTATTTCCGCGACCACCTGCCGGAACACGGCTTGCCGGCGCGATTCACCGTCCACGTCATAGACGTGCCGGACAAAGAGGCGTCGTATGAGTTCTACACGACGGCGCTGTTGCAACGGGCGCAGAAGAAATAGTCCAAGGAGTTACAACATGAAGATGCGCAGCTTTGTAGCCCGCGACTCCGTCGCGGGAATCCTGCCACGGAGTGGCGGGCTACTGATGGCGTTCTTCGGCTTCTTGGTTGCCATCGCCACTGCTGCGGAACCGCAAACACCAACGATCCTGATTCCCTCGTCGGGCGAGCCTGCTTACCGCATCGCCGGAGACGTGTTCTGCGACATGTGGCAAAAGGTTACGGGGGCGAAGCCTCGTGTGGTTCCCTGTGCCAGTCCCGACGACGGCAAGCTGCCGCCAGGCGACATTGTGCTGATCGGCTCCGACGCGGTGAATCCTGTCGTCCATCGCCTCATCTTGCAGGCGCGCATTGAGAACCTCGGCATCCGCTACGGCACGGACGACTACCGCATCCTGTCGCTGCCGCACGAAGGGCGGACATTGCTGATTCTCGCGGGCGGCGCCGGACGTTCGACGATCTACGCGGTTTACGATTTCTTCCGCAGGAAGGCTGGCGCGGAATACTTCTGGGACGGCGACGTGATTCCAAAGCGCGCGAGCATCGAGCTGGCCGGCTGCGATTTCACCGAACGGCCACATTTCCAGTATCGCGGGCTGCGCTATTTCGCCCATCGCGGGCCGCAGAGGTTCCATGCCGAGATGTGGGACTTCGAGGACTGGAAACGCGAGTTGGATTGGATGCTCAAGAAGCGGCTCAATCTCTTCATGCTGCGCACAGGCATTGACGATCTCTTCCAGCGCGCGTTCGACCTGCCTTACCCGCCCACTGACGGTGTGGACCCTGACGCCAAGCTGCGCTCTTACGACGACCGCACGTCGTCCTGGCCGCTGAAATATCGCGGCGAGCTGCGCAAGCGCGTGCTCGCCTACGCCCGCGAGCGCGGCCTCATCCATCCGGAGGACACGGGAACCATCACGCACTGGTATTCGCACACGCCGAGTTCATTCATGAAGAAGTATCCCGACTTTCCGGTCACGCGCGACCAGAAGACCGGCTACACGCTCGCCACGCACGCCATCTGGGACATCGAGCACGAGCGGACATGGGACGCCTACTGGAAGCTGACCGAGACGCACATTCGCGAGTTCGGCGAAGCCCGGATGTTCCACACCATCGGCCTGGCCGAGCGGACCTTTGGCGCCGACGAACGCGAGAACCTCCAACGCAAGCTCCATGCGTATCGCAAAATCCAGGAAGTCCTGCGGCGGCACTACCCGGACGCACCGCTGCTGATCGCCAGTTGGGACTTGATGTATAAGTGGAAGAACGAGGACGTGCAGAATCTCCTCAAGGAGTTCGACCCGCAGCGCACCATCCTGCTCGACTACACCGCCGACCTGCTCGACCGAAAGACGTATCACGAGTGGGATGCTTACAAGAAGTTCCCGTGGATCTTCGGTGTGTTCCATGCCTTCGCCGCCGATAGCGAGATGCGCGAAGATTATCGCGTTCTACAGGAACGCATCAGCGAAGCCGCCCAAGATCCGCAATGCCTCGGCCTTGTGCTGTGGCCTGAAATTTCACACAGCAACACGCTGTTGCTGGAATACCTCGCCGCCAATGGCTGGCGACCGCAGCAACTCGATGCGGACGCATTCGCCGGCCGTTTCTGCGCGGACCGCTATCCGGCCGCGCTCGCCAAGAACATGGAGACCGTGTGGCGGTCGTTCTTGCCCATCGCGGCCACACATCACTGGACGCACGTTGGTGTGGGCCAGAAG
>Ga0163199_1002530_pt1 | contig 11153 bp, 15 predicted proteins | sample PL_2010_150m_FD_113537 | JGI IMG/M metagenome (GOLD analysis project Ga0163199, IMG submission 113537) | Freshwater microbial communities from Powell Lake, British Columbia, Canada to study Microbial Dark Matter (Phase II) - PL_2010_150m | ecosystem: Environmental > Aquatic > Freshwater > Lake ...
GACGCTCATTATGATCAGCTCAAGTTAGGTATGTGAGTCAGCGCCTTCAGGCGCTTCATATTTTTGCCCCTTTGAGGGGCTAACAAAGATAAACCCCCGGCTTTGCCGGGGGTAACTTAATTTCAGCGGTCCCTTAGGGTTTCACTACTACCAGTATCACCACCGCAATCAATATCACCACCGGAATTTCATTGAACCAGCGGTAATAGACATGGCCATGCTGGTTGCGGTCGTGTTTGAAATCCGCCAGCAACTTGCCGCAGTAAAGGTGGTAAACAACCAGCACCGCCACCAGCGCCAGCTTGGCATGCAGCCAGCCGCCGGAAAAGCCATAGCTCAACCAGAGCCATACACCGAATACGATAGTCAGCACCGCACCTGGTGTCATGATGCCGTAATAGAGCTTGCGCTCCATCACCTTGAAGCGCTCGATGCCGGGCCGGTCATCGCTCATAGCATGGTAGACGAACAGGCGCGGCAAATAGAACAAGCCAGCAAACCAGGTGACCATGAAAATGATATGCAGTGCTTTGATCCAGAGCATTTAATTTCCTTTTCGTACGGAAGCGGTTATGGAACCGAAGTGAACTGCTTCCATCGTCAAAAAAGTGATGCGGGAGACCGGGGCTATGTGACCGGAAGCGCATATGTTACCTTGGTTCCATCGACCTTGACATAGCCGCGCTCCACCAGGGCCGCATGCACGGCGTCAACATCGGTAGTGCGCACATCCTTGCCGAGTTTCGATTGCAGAGTGTTCCGCAGGGTTTGTTGAGTGCGGGGTTTCGCGGTTTTGCGCTTTATCAGATCTTCTATCACGGCCTTGATCATGTCATCGAGCGTAGCGCGGGCAAGAGGCTGGCTGGGTTCGTTCTCGCCGCAGGTTCCATCCGCGTCGACGGAGTTGGGGACTTGACCAAAGCATGGCATTTTTTCGATCGAACTTGAGCGCGCAACCGATATTTTTCTTGCTTTCAGGTGCCGAATGAGCGAATCGAACCCCTTGTCTCCCGAGATAATATGAAAGAACCCTGCGGCATCAGCCGCTGCCAGATCGCCCAGGTAGTAGGCAATATGAAAATCAAGCGCGTTTTGCCCGGATGTCTCGAGAATAATATATTCCGCATGACTGCCCAACTCCTGTACTGCCAGAACAAGCTCGACCGGGAGTTTGGTATTCTTCGGGCCGAGGAATACTTTCACCCGGAAGTTCTCACCCTTCAGAAGGGCAAGCGACTTTAGAGGGACATTTTCGTAGTCTATTAAAACGTAGTTTGTCTTCAATTCAAAACCTCGATGGCAATATGTGATATGTCATGGCACCCGTGCAATCACATGGGTTTGCAGCCGTTTTTATATTATCATCCAGATCGAATGGCTGCGGCTTACGCGAAGTAGACGAAACAATCTTTCAGATTTAACAACGGCATTTTGGGAAGGAAATTGAATTGCATGGACATGATTAAAACACGCGCGGCGGTCGCCTGGGCTCCGGGTCAGCCTTTGCGCATCGAACAAGTCGACCTGATGCCGCCGCAAAAAGGCGAAGTGCTGGTGCGAATTGTGGCCACAGGCGTATGTCATACCGACGCCTACACGCTTTCCGGGAAAGATCCCGAAGGCAGATTCCCCACGATACTCGGCCACGAAGGTGGCGGGATAGTCGAAGCCCTGGGCGAGGGGGTGACCAGCGTTGCCGTGGGTGATCATGTGATTCCGCTTTATACCCCGGAATGCGGCGAGTGCAAGTTCTGCAAATCGGGAAAAACCAACTTATGCCAGGCGATACGCGCAACCCAGGGACAGGGGCTGATGCCCGACGGCACCACGCGTTTCTCCAAGGATGGAAAGTCCATTTATCACTACATGGGCACTTCGACTTTCTCTGAATATACCGTCATCCCTGAAATTTCCCTGGCAAAAATCAGCAAGGAAGCGCCGCTGGAGAAAGTCTGCCTGCTCGGCTGCGGCGTGACCACCGGCATGGGTGCCGTCGCCAATACCGCAAAAGTGAAAGCAGGTGACACCGTAGCGGTGTTCGGCCTCGGCGGTATCGGTCTGGCCGTGATCATCGGCGCAGTCATGGCCAAAGCCGCACGCATCATTGCGATCGACATCAATCCCGAAAAATTTGAAATTGCCCGGCAACTGGGCGCCACCGATGTGGTGAACCCCAAGGATTATGCCAAGTCGATCCAGGAGGTGATCGTCGAAATGACCGGTGGTGGCGTGGATTTTTCCTTTGAATGCATCGGCAACGTCAAGGTGATGCGTTCAGCGCTGGAGTGCTGCCACAAGGGTTGGGGCGAATCGGTGATCATCGGCGTGGCCGGTGCCGGTGAAGAAATCTGCACCCGTCCGTTCCAGTTGGTGACCGGGCGCGTGTGGCGTGGTTCGGCGTTTGGCGGGGTGAGAGGGCGCACTGAACTGCCGGGCTATGTGCAACGCTATCTCGACGGTGAATTTGAACTCGATACCTTCATTACCCACACCATGGGGTTGGAGCAGATCAACCAGGCATTCGACCTGATGCACGCAGGCAAATCCATCCGCACGGTGATTCATTTCGACAAATAGTTTCAACTTGGTCTGACAGTCTGTGTCATGCCAGGAAAAGATGGTCGAGCTTCAGTCCCACCACCGCCAACCTTCAATACAGGGTTAGGCATCGCATAGACTTCCTTCCCACCTCTGGTGGGCCTCGTTCAGCTTTACGCCTACGTATGTCCCGTTAACTGCCTGTACTCCGTACTGCGTTTTTATTTCCATCGACTGGTTCACAGGGTTCCGGTGCCAAGTTTTTTGCAATATTTTTCCTATGATCTATCTTGATTAAATGGGTGAGGTTCAGGTTCTTCTTGAGAAAGAGCTATCTGTCGAAGATATTTTGGCTTGTGCAGTTGAATTTCCTATCCTTACCGTGGATGCGCCATGAGCGAACTGAAAATTTCAAGAGCTGAGATTGAGCGGCTGCACCCTGAGAAGGTTGTCTTGGTTGATGCCAGCATGAAGGAAACGAAATGAATGCTCTCTGAGCTGCCGTCTACATGAAGAGGGTCAGTAGGTATTTTTCTAATTCAAGTATTTTTCATTTATCCAAAAGGAAAACATTATGAAAACCTTGGCCACAGCTCTTGCAGGTGCAATTGGGTCCCGCTATCTCAAAAATACAAACCGACTCCTTTTAGTGGAATGGGGCGGTTTTATCTCAAAGATCGATCTCGTGAGGCCATTGGCAGCAATCGTGTCGCAAGGGACGGCGACCATTAAAGGGACGTGGTCCTTTGACTGCGAAACGGGCACCATCATGGCACCCGACGTCATCAGGGATATCTGGTGGGAACAAATGACCGCCACCGAGCGCAAAATGGTGCCAAAGGGCACGGCTGAAATTGTCAATTTGGGCGTGGTGGATTTCAATGCGGTTACTCCCGCCTCGCTGCAGTCTTATGATTACACCACCACGCCCATCAATGGCAACAACGATGCCTCCAACAAATTTGTGGCAAACGATGTATTTTGTGTGAAGACGCGCGAGGGCAACTATTGCAAGCTGCAAGTCGTGACCTACGGCTACGATCTGGTGGTGAAATGGGCGACTTATAAATTGGCCCCAGCTTATGCGCATATTGGTACGGGTTACACGCAACTCGAAGACATCGCTGTGACGGCTGATGAAAGCACTGCCTACGTGACCGAGCGCGGCGGGAACCTGCTCAAAGTGAATCTTGCCAATGCCAATCGGCCTGCCGCCGCAGTGGTTACTTCCGGCTTGGTGGCGCCGCAGCAGCTTTGGCTCGATCAGGCGCATGGCCGCGCCTATGTGGTGGAATATGCGAATCCTGGCAGGCTGATGCGCGTCGATCTTGCATCGGGAGCCAAGACCGTGATTTCCAGCGGGCTAAATTTCCCTGTGGGCCTGAATATGACCAGCGACCTTGCCTTTGCCTATGTGAGTGAGCAGGGCCTCTCCGGCATCAGCCGCATCGACCTCAATACTGGCACCAAAACCACGATCGCCACTGGCCTGACCAATCCCTTCATGCTCACTTGGGCAGATGCCAGCGAAACGAGGCTTTTGGTGCCTGAGCGTGACCCTGCCAATCGCATTTCACTGGTCGATATCACCAGAACCAGCGGCAATGTCACGCCATTCATTCCCGGCACGGCCCCAAGGCCTTCCAGCATCACGGTGGTGCAACCAGGCACATATTGTGTTTGCTGCGATACGCAGGTGGTTGAATACTTCTTGATGGCCACCGTCAGCGGCTCGCTGTACAAAGGTATCGGCTACGTGCCTTGGAATCTGATCAACGTTGCTGGCAAAGCAGATACCACCACACAGCCTGCCTACCCATTCCAGTTTCCCAAAAATTCCCCATTTGGAGGCACGCTACCTATTTTGCTCGATCATCGCAGGACTTGGGATGCGGGAATTGTCTATTACAAGGTGCTGATCGATGGGGTGGCCAGGTTTGATACCTGGAACGATCTGGTGATGAACCCCGCCAATGGCAAGTATGAGATCATAGAACTGCAATCGGCAGACGCGAGTGGCTTTTACAAAGTTCACAATCCAAGCAAGGTCTATTACAACAGTGATCTGGGTTGCTTGCTCAATAGCCTGAGTCTGCCAAATGGCTCGCATCAACTCAAGGTGGAGTTTTACAACGCCGCCCATGGATTGGTGCTAGCGATGGGGGGAGGAAACGCCCTGCTCATCAATAACCAACCATGCGTCGCATCGCTGGACCTGCCAACGCTCGACGGGAATCCCGCAGATCCGAATTGCGGCTACCTGAAGTATGTGACCCTCGGCAATAGTGTGGCGCTGCATTGGGTGGCTTCGCATCCACAAGGATTTGGCAACTATTCGTTTGTTATTATCAAGGGGGCTCACGGTTTCCATAGCGAGTCTGGAGCCATTGCCCCGGGAACAAGCCATGTCGGCAATTTTACGAAGACCGTCGGAGAAATGCTGGGCACATGTCCAGGTGTGGCAGCTTTTGCAGAATCGCTGTATGTCTATTCCACGGTAATAAATGGTGTGGGGTGCCAAAGCCAATATGACGCATCCGCTGGAATGGCTTTTTGCTTAGCAAAATAATTGCTGGCCCTCAGGAAATCCTGTGGAGAAATCCGTGCCTCCCATTTTTTCGGGGGGCACGGATTTTTTCTTTCCGAACTAGCTGAAATGTGTCGGTTTACGATTTTCACCACAGGCAGAAACGTGCCACAACCAGTCATTCGCATCTCAGCACTATTGGTGATGATATGCAGACAGCCGACAATAAAATACAGTAGCATTATGCGTGTCAGTGCCATCAAAAAATATCCGGATGCGGGCGTCCGGCCAATAACTGTTAGATACCCAAAATAAGGTCTCGTATGAGCAGCGCCGCCTGGTACTCCCGGTTTGCGAAGGCAGCAGCATACTTCTGCGGCCGTCCTAGAGTATTTGCTTTGGCAGTCGGCATCATCGCCGCATGGATCGTCACAGGTCCAATATTCGGCTACAGTGATACGTGGCAGTTAGTGATAAACACTGGCACTACGATCATCACTTTCCTGATGGTCTTTCTGATTCAGAATACACAGAATCGAGACACCGAGGCAATTCAGGTGAAGCTCGATGAGCTGATCCGCGCAACCAAAGGTGCGCATAACGTCCTTCTCGATCTGGAAGAACTTGATGAGAAAAACCTTGACGCCTTCCGAACAAAGTATCAAGCACTTGCGGTAGTGGCAAGAGCCGAATTGGACCGCGGAGTCCAAGACACAGGAACGCCGGAGCCGTAAATCGCAGATGGACACCGACCCTTCTACCGAGCGGATGGCGCCTTCTACCCGCAGCCCATGTCAAACGTCGAATGTCTGTTACCGGGAAACCCAATTGTCTGAACCGCTTGATTTGCGCGCACCCTGTCTTGACGCGGCAAGAATTTACGAACTGCATGACAGCGCCGAACATCCCGGCTTGTTACGTGCCCATTCGGGACGCCGGCCTGCAAGCTCATCATGCGCGGGTTGTTCGTCGTAGGGATGTTGCAATACCTGCATCAGCCGCACCATGACGGATGCATCGCCTTGCTGTAGCGCTTCGATCGCCTGCTGCGCCAGATAATTGCGCAGGACGTACTTGGAATTGGCGCGCTGCATCCGCTGCAAACGTACGTTTGCAAACTCCGGCAAATCCGTAGCCGCCGCATCCAGACGTACCCGCGCAATATAGCGGCGCAGCCAGCCGGCTAACTGGCTCAGTGGCGTGGGCGCAAAGACTTCTTCAGTATAGAACGCGCGCCGCAGCAGCCCGGCCAGTGCGGCATCCTCCAGCGTGTCGGCTGCGCCATCCACCGGAATGGTCATGAGACCGCGAAAGAAGAGCGTCATGTCGGTCTCAATCTGCTGCAACAGATCAAACAGGTCGCTCAGCAGCAGGTCATCGCCTTCATGTCCCAGCGCGACCAGCCCAAGCTTGCCGGCCAGCATTTCACGCCATGCGTTGTGGAAGGTATCGCCAAAGACAGCCAATCCCTGCTCCAGCGCCGCGCGGTCGCCGACCAGCGGGGCGAGCGCGGTGGCGAGCCGGGTCAAATTCCAATGCGCGATTTCTGGCTGGTTGCCATAGCAATAACGCCGTCCCTGCGCATCCGTAGTGTTGGGCGTCCATTGCAGATCGAAACCCTCCAGCCAGCCGTAGGGGCCATAGTCGATCGTCAGCCCCAGTATCGACATATTGTCGGTGTTCATCACGCCGTGGACGAAACCAACCCGCATCCAGTGGGCTATCAGCGTTCCGGTGCGGCGGCAGATTTCTTCGAACCAGCGCGCGTAGGTTGAAGGTGAAGGTGCCCCCAGTTCGGGGAAATGCTGACCTATGACGTAGTCAGCCAGGCGCTTGAGCGCATCCAGCTCACTGTGCGCGGCCAGTATCTCAAAGTTGCCAAAGCGCACGAATGACGGTGCGACGCGGCAGATGATGGCGCTCATTTCGGCCTGCGGGTTGCCGTCATAAAACATGTCGCGCACCACAGATTCACCGGTCGCCACCAGACTCAACGCGCGAGTAGTCGGCACGCCCAGATGATGCATGGCTTCGCTGCACAGAAACTCGCGCACCGACGAGCGCAACACCGCGCGCCCGTCCGCAGTGCGCGAATAGGGTGTTTTGCCGGCACCCTTGAGCTGCAATTCCCAGCGCTTGCCATCCGGGCTGAGCATCTCGCCCAGGGTGATGGCGCGGCCATCGCCGAGCTGTCCCGCCCAATGACCGAACTGGTGCCCGCCGTAGCGCGCCGCGTAGGGCTGCATGCCGGGGAGGACGCGGTTGCCGCCGAGCACCTCTGCCGCCGGACCGGCAGGCGACTCCGGGCGCGAGATGCCAAGTAATTCTCCTACTGGTTGTGCCCAGGCCAGCAGCCGTGGCGCTCGTACCGGGGTTGGATCGACGCGCGTATAACAGGCATTGCGCACTGCACGGGGCACATTGTGAGTTTCCGCATCGCCGGGCAGCGCGCGCACGAAACTATTATCGAATTGTGCATCGCACAGATTGCGAAGATCGGAAAGATCAGGGGTAGCGGAAATATCCGGAATGGCAGTGCCGCGCTCGAGGTCGTTGTGTCTCATGAAATATTTGGCTGATACTGGTGAGGGTACTGACTGGAACAGGAGGTCTGGCCTGAAGCAGCGATTCACAGTGTTTCGGTTCAAGCTGTTGAGGCTAGCATCTCTTTTAGCTAGTCATGACCCTATCTTGTAGTCGGTGGTCAACATTTCCAGAAGATGGCCGTCAGCATCGCGAAAATAGACGCCACGCCCATCGTTGTCATGATTGATTTTCATGTTTTCTGATTCATAGGGGCCGCTGCCATACTTGATATTCTCGGCTTCCAGGCGGCTGAATATTTCGTCGAATTCCTGCTCAGTCACTTTGAATGCATAGTGATGAGATTCGAATTTCTCTTTATTGGCAAAATCCAGGCATAAAGTGTCGTTCACTCTCACCACAATAAAATGCGAAAACTCGCCGATATATTCGAAACCGAATATTCTCGAATAGAATTTGGCCGACGCGACCTTATCATGCGAAGGTACGATGGTGTGGTTTAGTGTTATTGCCAAAACAACTCCTTGCTTGCGGTTTCAATGAAGCTGTAGGAAAATCATTGCAAACGCATATTGCCTGACCGCCAAGTTTCATTAACACCCGCTACCGCACTGTGCAAATTTGCGAAATCACTTCTCATTATGTGGTGGCGAAAACCCAATCTCATTTGATCGGCTTTATCACCAGTCGGCTTTTAACCTCTTTTACTCCAGTTACCGCACCCGCCAATACTTTGGCCATATCGCTATTTGCCGGCGAGTCGACTGATCCGCTTAATGTCACTACGCCCTTTACGGTATTAACACTGATTTGCAGCGTCTTGAGACCGGGCTCGGCAAAAATGGCTGCTTTGACCTTGGCCGTAATCTCGGCATCATCGATGACCACAGCAGCTTTCTCGCCTTGTTCGCCCAGTTTTTCAACGACTTTATCGGCCGCTTCGCCTATTTTCTTGCTGGCTTCACCAACTGTCTGGTCTATCTTTTTACCTGCGGTCTCTGCTGGCCCCGGCTTGTCGCATGCGGTAAGCCCAGCGGCGAAGAGCAGCGAAATGCCGATTAATTTGATGAAATTCTTTGAGGAATTCATTTTGACTCCTTGAGGGTCTCAGTCATGTCGGGATGAATTATGCACTACGGTTCAGCGCTTGCTCAACAGGGTGAAATCTTTTGCGTAGCCATGCAGCTTCTGGGTCAAATGCAGGCGTTGTTTCGGCGTCAGCATGGCATCAAGCTCCAGCATCAGTTGCCGCAACTGCTTCACCCACTGCGCCCAGACCTGCTCATGTTCGGCGCTGCGGCCATTTCCCCAATCGGTCAGCCATTGCCTGAGACCGTCTTCCAGCTTGTCTTTCGGTAGTCTGGCTTCGAGCAGTTCGCGCAGCATTCTTTGCCGGGTGGCGCGATGAGTGTAGCGATGCTCGGCGCTCTGCGGAAACGCTTTCACCATGGCAGTGACCCGCTCTTTCTGGCCCGCTTCGAGCGTCCCCACCCAGTCTTCGATACGATCCAGCGACCGTTTCACGCGCTTCTTTTCCAGCACATCGGGGGCGCCGTCAAGGTGTTCCTTGCGGAACTTTGCATTTTCCTTGGCGAACTTCGTGTCCATGGTGCTGAACTGGGCTGGCTCCATGGTTCGCAGCACACCGGCCAAATCCCCAGCGACATAATGCATCAGCGCTTCTCTGCGCGCTTCCATCGCATCATCCATCCAGTCCAGATCAGCCGGTTTGAGTCCGGCTTCGACGCGTCTGGCTGTTTCGGTACACAGCAGGGCGTATTTCGGCAGTTCTTCTCTGCGGTGCCAGGCGTGCACGCGCCGCAAATCCCGCTCGAACTGCGCCTGCTGATGGGTGTTGAAATCAAAGTAATCGGTGACGACCCAGCGTATCGCCATATCGACATTGTTGTAGGCGACGGTGACGACGCTGCAGCCGCTCAGCAGCAGGAGCAATAGCGGCAGTAACAGTTGACGCAGTGAGATCCTGGGCAAACGCATTATGGCAATTGAAGGCACAGTCTAAAATCAGTCATCACTTCTCATCCATTGCACCAGCAGGATCACTCCCAGAATGAATCCCAGACCCAGGATGGCCTTTACAAATTCCTTGGCGAACCAGAACACCATGGACTCGTATAAATCCACTTAGTCATCTCCTTTGCAGAAAGTTTGCGGGCGCTCACTTTCGTGACCACCACCACAGCAGCAACGACAGCAGTACCGACACCAGCAGACCGGTGGTCAACGGAAAGTAAAAACTGAAGTTTTCCCGCTCGATGGTGATATCCCCCGGCAACCGTCCCAAGGGTAGCTTCGACAGCCAGGGCCATGCCAGCCCCACCAGTAACAACAACAGGCCGAGCAGAATAAGCAGACGTTGCATAAGGGCTATCTGACTCCACTACAGGGATTGTACCTTTTCTTCCTATCTGGGATTTTTCAGTAGTTTCTCGGGAAAGAGGCGCGCATCTTCAGATCCGACTATCGGGAAAATCCCGCGGTTCTCATCATCAATGGAAAACTGTGCCTGCCAGATGCGGCCGCTGTCCTGATCCACCATCAGGAAGTTCCACATATTATCGGTCGGGTACAAGGTAAAGCGCCCGTTCTTGCCATCGCCTGCCAGCACCTCTGTGCTGATCGGTGTGCGTGTCCGATTATCATCGTTGTCCACGCTGAACTGCACCTGCCAGAGGCGACCGGTCTGGGTATCGAGCTCCAGGAAATTCCACATGTTTCCGGTCTTGAACAGACGATAGCGCACCTCCAGCCGTTGTGGCGGGTCAGTTTCAAATTTCATTTTATCGGCAGCATGCACGCTAAAGACGCCGCCATATCCGAGCCATACGGCCAGAATAATAATGAGGTGAGGGTGGGGAAATCTCATGGGTCGTTCGATAGAAGATAATTCAATACGAAATGGATCGCTTGCAGTAATGGGGCGGCGTTCAGGGGCTGATACTCGCACTGACAGCATCGTATACCTGTGCGCTGAATTCGCTGGCCTGCTGGATAACTATCCCCTCTGCATCGCTTTCAATTTTCCCCGTTTTGGAGTGATGTACTCCAAACGCATGAGCATTCTTCCACACTGCGATACATATCGGATTAGTGAGAATCTTTTTCTTTGACGCGAGATGCGCGGCCAGGCCGCTTAGGAACTTGTCATCTGCCCCGGAGAAATAGCCGCCGATGGTGCAGATTTTGTAATCGTCATTCTCGGCGCCATTGGCGCTGGAAAATGCGAATAATAATACCAGCCACAAATATTTCCATTTCATGATGAGTCCTTGGATATAACGATAGAAAGTTTCCGAGGGGTCAGTTTAACCCACTTGGTGCCGATCAAAAAGAACCCTCCACCCTGACCTGGGGTTTTACGCACACAGTTGAAATTGGACGCAAGGCGGAACACGAGTCACTGCCAAGTGGTGAGTATCGGGAGAACCGGCGCCAGCATCTGCTGGAAGGGCGTGCAGGCAATGTGCGCTAGCCTGTGCAGACACGCTGATCGGCACAAGACCAATCAACGGGCGGCCCGAAC
>Ga0163199_1002531_pt1 | contig 11153 bp, 6 predicted proteins | sample PL_2010_150m_FD_113537 | JGI IMG/M metagenome (GOLD analysis project Ga0163199, IMG submission 113537) | Freshwater microbial communities from Powell Lake, British Columbia, Canada to study Microbial Dark Matter (Phase II) - PL_2010_150m | ecosystem: Environmental > Aquatic > Freshwater > Lake ...
GCTCGTTCAGGGCCATCCAATACGCGCTCAACTGCTTGATGGCGGCGTCGAATTGGGCGAAGTCCACCTGCTTGCGGATGTAGCTGTTGACGCCGAGATCATAGCCCGCCGCCACGTCCTGCTCCTCCTTCGAGGAGGTCAGGATGATCACGGGCAGCCGGCGGGTGTGCTTGTTGGCGCGGATGCGGCGCAAGACCTCCAGGCCGTCCACCTTGGGCAGTTTGAGGTCGAGCAAGACCAGGGCGGGCAGGTGGGAAATGTCCCGGCCCGCGTGCATGCCGGTCCCGAACAAATAATCCAGCGCCTCCTGGCCGTCCTCGACCACCGCCAGCTTGTGGGTAGTGCCAGCCCTCTGCAACGCCCGCTGGGTCAGGGCCACGTCACTTGGATTATCTTCGACCAACAAGATGGTTTCCGACATTTCGGTCATGATGCCTCATCGAGTGTGAAATAGAAAGCCGCGCCTTGGTTCACCTGCGCCTCGGCCCAAATCCGGCCGCCGTGGCGCTGGATGATGCGCTGCACGGTGGCCAGTCCGATGCCCGTGCCGGGAAACTCCGAAACCTTGTGCATGCGCTGAAACGCGCCAAATAACTTCTTGGCGAAAGCCATATCAAAACCCGCGCCATTGTCACGCACGAAATAGGCCGGGCAGTCCTTCACATGCGTCAGGCCGAACTCGATCCGCGCCTCCGGCCGCTTGCTGGTGAACTTGACGGCGTTGCCCAGCAGATTGGTCAGCGCGATTCTCAGCAGCCGCTCGTCGCCCTGGGCGGTCAGCCCCTGCTGGACGACAAACTCCAGTTGCCGGTGCGGCATGTCCTCCTGCAGCTGGCGGGTGATGTTCTCCGCCAGCGCGCTCAGGTCCACGGGGTTCAGCCGCATTTCGGCGCGGGTCACGCGCGAGAGTTTCAGCAGGTCGTCAATCAACTGGCCCATGCGCTGGGTTTCGGCGCGGATGCGGGTGAGGTATTGGCGCGCCCGCTCGTCCAGCCTCTCGCTGTAATCTTCCAACAGCGCCAGACCCCAGCCGTCAATGCCGCGCAGCGGCGCGGTCAAGTCGTGCGACACCGAGTAGGCGAAGCTCTCCAGCTCCCGGTTTGCGGCGGCGAGCTGGATGGTGCGGTCGGCCACACGCTGCTCCAGTTCGGCGTTGAGCTTGCGGATTTCCTCCTCTGCCAGTTTGCGCGCGGTGATGTCGAAGTTCACGCCCACGACGTTGGTGACTTGTCCTTTCACGTCGGCGATCACACTCGCGGCCGCCTGAATGTGCCGGATCCCGCCATCGCTCGCCCGGATAATGCGGAAGTTGAAGTAACCCGCTTTTTTCTCCGTGACCGCCCGGCGCAACTGGCGCTCGACCTGGATCACGTCTTCCGCGTGGATCATCTCGGCCCATCGCTGGTAGGTCATCGGCTCCGTCGCGGCGAGGCCATACATTTCAAACATGCGGTCGTCCCACGTGACGGCGTTGGTGGCGACGTCCCATTCCCATACGCCCATGACCGCCGCCTCGGTGGCCAGCGCCAGGCGGTGGCTGTAGGCGCGCAACTCCTGCTCCGCCTGCTTCCGCTCGGTGATGTCCACGAAGATGGAGGCGATGATGCCGGGGCCGGTCCGGAAAACGCGCACGTCGTAGAACCCGAAGACGCGCTCGTCCTTGTAGGGCATCTCGAACGCCTGGGAGCTGATGTCGCCCCGGGCCACCTTCCGGTGGATTTCGAGGACCTCCGTGTCCCGAAGGTTGGGGAAAACTTCTTCGATCGTCTTTCCCATGAGGCGATGCTCGCCGCCGATGATGCGCTCTGCGGCGGGGTTTGTCCCGGTGAGCACGAGGCGGTTGTCCGGCTCCAGGCGGTAGAAGTGCATCGCTGCGGGAGAGGATTCCACGATGCTGCGGAACTTCTCCTCCGACTGCCGCAACGCTTCCTCGGCCCGCTGGCGGTCGGTGATCTCCTGTTTCAGCCCGTCGTTGGCCCGCGCCAGATCGGCGGTGCGTTCCTTGACGCGCTGTTCGAGCGAGGCTTGCATCGTCCGCAACTGCTCAAACAGCCTGTCGAAGGCGACGCTCAACACATCAATCTCGTCCCGTTCGTCCATCTCTTGCGGCGTCATCCGCGAGATCTCCGATGTGGCGGCAATTTCCCGGATATGCCGCGCCATCGCCGACAAACGCCGCGACACCACCAGGTGGAACGCGATGATGATCAACCCGAACAGGAAGGCGAGCCACGTGGCCATGATCAACTGTTTCCAACTCATCTCGGAAGCCATTGCTGCCGCCACCGTCTCAACGGGAATCGCGACCGTGTCCAGCCCCGCGATATCACCCGCCTCCCGGTGAAAACCTGCGGACGCGCCATATCGCTTGACCAACGCGGCGGGAGCGTCCTTCGGATCGCCGTGGCAACGCAGACATTCCGCCTTCATCTGCCGGGCCTTGAACTGCGCCACGTAACGCTGGCCGTTGATCTGAATCTGCTCGGTCTTCTGGCTGACCTGGGGATTTCGGCGGAAGAAATCAATGAGCCGCAACTCCTGCGGCGTGGCGCGATTAGCCGGGTTGTGCGGGTTGTCGGAAGTGAAACGGACGATGTAACCTGGAAACTTCTGCTGGACCTTCTCGAAGACGCTTTGCGAGACAAACGGAGGGGACATCATTTCCGGAATGAACTCGTCCTTGCCCACGATGTTCCGGATGGCCGGATGGATCGTCTCCGACACGTATTCGCGGATGGCCAGGTTGAACTCCATGACCATCGCCGCCTGCTGGCCCACCAGATCGTTGGCGTGGTGCTGACTGGTGACGTAGGTCTCCCGGAAAATGAAGATGGAGAACAGGACGGCGACGATGCCGAAAGGCAAGAGAAACCGCATGGCGATGCTTCTCATAGTCCTACATCCTCCGTATTCACAACCGGCCGGCGGCAGGGCCGCCTCCCGCTGTAACAGGGAACATGTCCACGGTTCTTGGCGCGTTGTTGGAGCGTCATGGTCTGCACTTCGGCAACGGCAGTTCGTTCAGCGACAGCCAGTAAAAGCCCATCTGCTGCACGGCTTCGGTAAATTCCGTGTAGTCCACCGGTTTGCGGATGTAGCCGTTCGCGCCCAGGCTGTAGCTCTGAAACAGGTCTTGCTCCTCCTGCGAAGAGGACAAAATGACGACGGGTAGAAATTTGGTCCGCACATCGGCGCGGATGTGGCGGAGCACCTCCAGCCCCGACACTTTGGGAAGCTTCAAGTCCAGGAACACGACCGCGGGCATCTGGGTCGCGTCGCGCTTGGCGTAGGCGCCGGTGCCAAAGAGGTAGTCCAGCGCTTCAGCGCCGTCCCTCACCACAACGAGGCTGTTGATGAGGTTGACCTTGGCGAGCACGCGCTTGATGAGATGCTCGTCGTCAGCGGTGTCCTCGACCAGAAGGATGGTGGTGCCTTTCATGCGGTTTGCTCCTTCCTGTGTTCTAGGCTGGCGGAGGCAGCGTGAAGTAAAACGTCGCGCCTTGTCCCACGGCGCCTTCCGCCCGCACTTTTCCGCCATGCCGGTGAATGATGCGTTGCACCGTGGCCAGCCCGATGCCCGACCCGGGAAACTCGCTGGTGGTGTGCAACCGCTGGAACGCCCCGAAGAGTTTGTCCGCATACGCCATCTCGAAACCCGCGCCGTTGTCGCGGACAAAAAACTCGGCCGCGCCTCCCGGCGGATGCGTGATGCCAAACTCGATGCTGGCGTCGCTCTGCTTGCCCGTGAACTTCCATGCGTTGCCCAGCAGGTTCTCCAGGGCCACGCGCAACAGACGTTCGTCGCCCGTGACCTCAAGCCCGGACTGGCAGCGGAACTCCACCTGGCGCATGGGTTCGCGCTCGCTCAGCTCCGCCACGATCGCCTGAGCCAGTGCGCTCAAGCTGACTTTCTCCCGCCGCATTTCCCGGCGCGACGTGTGGGAGAGCGCCAGCAGACCATCTATCAGTTGGGCCATCCGCTGGGCGGCCGCCCGGATGCGTTGGAGGTAATCCCTGGCCTGCGCGTCGAGCTTGTCGCCCAAGTCATCCAGCAACGCCTTGCTGAAGCCGTCCATCGCCCGCAGCGGCGCCCGCAAGTCGTGGGAAACCGAGTAGGAGAAAGACTCAATCTCCTTCAACGCGGTTTGCAGTTCCGACGTGCGTTCGAGGACGCGCTGCTCCAGGGTCTCGTTCAACCGGCGAATCTCTTCCTCCGCATGGTGCTTGTAAAGCGCCATCTCGATGACCGTCTTCAGCTCCCGGTCTTTGAACGGTTTGAGGATGTAGCCGAACGGCTCCGTCACCTTGGCGCGCTCCACCGTCGTGTCATCGGCGTAGGCCGTCAGATAAACCACCGCCAGGTGCCACCGCTGCCGCATCTGCAGCGCGGCCTCGATGCCGTCCATCGCCCCTTCCAGCCGGATGTCCATCAGCACCAGGTCGGGCAGGTGCTGGCCCGCCAGCGCCAGCGCCTTCTCGCCGTTGGAGGCCGCGCCGACGACTTTGCAGCCGAGCATTTCCAGGCGCACCTTCAGGTCCGCCGCGACGATCGGCTCGTCCTCAACGACCAGGATCCGCGGCTGCTCATTCATAAATGTTCTTCTCCATGTTTTTGGAAAGCGATGCTAAAGACCGTCCCATGGTTTCGCGCCACTTCGACCGTGCCGTGCAACTTCTCCGCCAGCATGAATACCAACTGATGCCCCAAAGTTCCAGATTGTTGAATGTCCAACGCCGGCGGCAAGCCCACCCCGTCGTCGGCGACCTTGAGAGTCACCCGGCCCTGTGGTGTCGCTTGCAGTTCGACCGTGATCTTGCCCGGCCGTCCATCGGGAAAGGCGTGCTTCAGCGCATTGGAAACCAGTTCGTTGATGATGAGACCGCAGGAAACCGTTTGGTCCAGGTCCGTGGCCACGTCTTCCAGACGCAGGTCCGGTGTGACGTGCGCCGCCTTCGGCCCGTAGGAGCGGAAGAGGTGGCTGCAAATGTTGCCGATGTAATTGCCAAAGTTCACGCGGGCCAGGCTTTCCGAAAGGTAAAGCGTCTCATGCAGCAACGCCATGGAACGGACGCGATTGGCGGTCTCCTGCATGGCGTCGAGCGCCTCCGGGTTCTTGATGCGGACTGCCTGGAGGTTCAGGAGGCTGATCACGATCTGGAGGTTGTTCTTGACGCGATGATGCACCTCTTTCAAAAGAACCGTCTTTTCCTTCAGCGAAGCCCGGATCGCGTCTTCCGCCCGCTTGTGTTCTGTCAGGTCTCTGGCGGCCACCATCAGCCGGTGGCCAACGGCCGCGCCGACAAACTCCACCGCGCGGACCGAGCCGTCCTTGCAAGTGACTTGGGTTTCCACGGGGCCGATGGGCTTGCTGTCAGCGCAGGCTTGTATCACGGCATCTTCCCACTGGCGGGCCACGACCCGCCGGTAATCCGGATTGGGATAGGCGTGGGCAAACCAATCCGCCCGGGTGGGCAGTTCCTCGTGCGTGTAGCCAAAGGTTTCGATGAACTTGCGGTTCAGGTATTCGATCTTCCCATCGGTGCCGTCCACGGACAGCGGCACCGGTGACGCCTCGATGACCTGCCGGACGCTGGCTTCGCTCGCCCGCAACGTTTCCTCGGCCCGCTTGCGGTCGGTGATGTCAAACAAGGTCGTCCGGCTTGCCACGAAGTTGCCCTTGTCGTCCTGGATGGCCGTCGAGTTTAGCAGCACCGGCAGAACAGTGCCGTCCTTGCGGATGACCGCCGTCTCGATGTCCGTCAGCCATCCGCGCTCCTTCAGCACGGGAAACGTCTGGTTGTAAACCTGCAAGCCCGCGGGCGTGAGCAAATCAGCGAGCCTCATCTTCCCAACGACCTCTTCCCGCGTATATCCGAGCCACTTCAGTTCGGTGTCGTTGATGCGGATGAAGACGCCGTCCGCGTTCAACGAGTGATAACCGCACGGCGCGTTGTCGTAGAGGTCCTGGATGACCCGCGCCGACTCCTTCAACAACTCCTCCGCCCGTTTGCGCTCGGTGATGTCCTGGACCGTGCCGATGAACCGCACAGGGCGGCCCGTCGCCGGGTCAGAAATCACTTCGGCGTGTTCGTGGACAACGCGCTCGGAGCCGTCGGGACGAAGAATGCGGTGTTCAACCTCGTAACGTTTGTGTTCGCGCAGGGCGCCCTGGACCTCGGCCCAAACCCGGGCGCGGTCTTCCGGCACAATCGCGCTTCCAAACAACTCGTGGGTCACCTTCACCGCGCCCGGCTCGTAGCCGAAGATGCGGTAGGTTTCATCCGACCACCACAGCGGATCCTGCGAGAAGTCGTCCAGGTCTTGCAACTCCGCCTCCCAACTGCCCACGTGCGCGATGCGTTGCGCGGCTGCCAGATGTGTTTCGGTGCGCCGCATTGCCGCTTCCGCCGGTTCGCGTTTGCAAACACTCTTCCTGGAGGGGGCGGTTGTCCCGCTCGGTTGAGATGATGGCGTCTCTCGCAAAACGCTTTTTGCGGCCTTGGCTGAGGCGTTCATTTGTTCCCACAGATTGCCACAACCCAGCCTCAACGGAAACGTCAAAACGGCAAGCTTAATCTGCTGGCCAACCCGCCGGCTCCGGCATCGTGCCCGACTACGCGCCCAGCTACGGCACTTGGCTTGCGCGGGTGTTTGCGATAGCGTTGGGAGCAGCGAGACAAATGCCATGAAGACAACGCCGTTCAAACTCCGGTTCGCCATCGCTGGGCTGGCGCTTGGGATTCTTGCTGTCGCCGCGGGGCCGATGGCGTTGGCGGCTTCGATGCGCGAGCAGATCGAGGCGGACTGGCTCCGGCAGACGGAAGCTTGGCAGGAGAAGACGGTCGCCACGCAAGCTGACGCCGCCGGCGCGGTGGACGGCGTGAAGGACGGCAAATACGGCTTCCACACCGCGCATGAGCCGAATCCTTGGTGGCAGGTTGACCTCGGCGAGCCGCAGCCCATCGCCCGCATCGTCGTCTTCAACCGGCTCGATTACGCGCCCGGCCTGCACAACGCCGACTCCCTCCGCATCCTCGCCTCTGACAACGGCAAAACGTGGCGTCAAATCCACGACCAGAGAGACCGGCACTTCGGCGGTGTCTCCGGCGCGCCGCCGCTGGAGGTGAAGTTCCGCCAAGGCGAAGCGCAGGCGCGCTTCGTGCGGCTCCAGATTCCCAGCGCCAAGCCAATCTTCTTTCATCTCGACGAGGTGGAAATCTACGGCGCGGCGGAGCCGAACCGAAACCTCGCGCTCCGTCGGCTCGCCACGCAGAGCAGCCTGAGCCGATGGTCGAAGAAAGCCACGCCCAGCCCGCCTGATATGGTGGCGGCCATCAACCACTTCATCGAGCGCGGTCGGCGGCTGGCAACGGACCTGAAGCAACGAGGTGTGGACACCGCTCCATTTGAGCGCGAGTTCGACGAGGTTGCCAAGTTTTCAAAATTGCAGCAAGCGCTCTACCTCAAAGTCCGCTGGGCCATGCGGCGGCTGGTGTTCCTCAATCCGCTGCTGGACTTCGACCGGTTACTGATCGTGAAACGGTTCTGCCAGGAGACGTATCCCGACGTTTGCCTCAACCACATGCCGTGGGTCTCGCGACCCGGCGGCGACCTCTGCGTGCTCACGCTCGCCGGGCCGGAGGCTGCGCCGCAGGTGACGCCCATCCTCAACGGCGCGCTCGGTCCCGGCCATGTCCACGGCGCGGACTTGAGCTGGGACGGCAAGCACATCGTTTTCGGCTACGCGAAGGCTAGAAGCGACCAGCCGCCTGACGGCTGGCTCGACCGCACGCAAAGCTATCGCCTCCGCCGCACCGAGGAGCCGATCCACATCTTTGAGACCGGCGTGAACGGTCGCGGCTTGCGCCAGATCACGCGCGGCGAGTGGAGCGACCTCGACCCGACCTACGCGCCCAACGGCGACATCGTGTTCGTCTCTGAACGCTGCGGCACCTCGCTCCAGTGCAACGAATTCAACAAGGACGAGACGAGTTGCAACCTTTACGTCATGCGCCCCGACGGCTCCGGCATCCGCCGCCTCAGCGTGAGCAAGGACGGCGATTACCTGCCGCACGCGCTCGACGACGGCACCATCGCTTACACGCGTTGGGAGTATCACGAGCGGAGTTGGGCGTTCATCCAGTCGCTCTGGACCGTCCGGCCCGACGGCACGCAGGCCGACGCGATCTTCAAGCAGCACTTCGTCAACCCGTGGGCGCTCGAAGACTTCCGTTCCATCCCCGGCACGCGAAACCAGAAGCTCGCTTGCGTCGCGGCGGGCCATCACACGCTCGCCGCCGGGCCGGTCGTCGTCATCACGCCGGGCCTCGGCATCAACGACCCGCGCGGCATCAGCATCGTCACGCCGAATATCGTCCCGCCCGAAGGCGGCATGGACGGCGTGCCCGCGCCCGAAGGCGGCGTGCGCGATGCCGGCGGCTACTACATGCACCCGTGGCCGCTGTCGGAGAAAACTTTTCTCACCGCCTATACCTACGGCACCGGCAAGAGCGGCCTCGCCAGCGAGGTGGACCCGGCTGGTTACGCAATCTACCTCATAGATGTTTTCGGCACCAAGGAACTCATCTATCGCGACCCGGCAATCTCATGCTTCACGCCGATGCCGCTGCGCGCGAGGCCGCGTCCGCCGGTGCTGCCCGACCTCACGGCCGCCAAGGAGCAGTTCGCCACATGCGTGTTGAGCACCGCCGGCTACGGCTGCGACGGCATCGCGCCGGAGCGCATCCGCTATGTGCGCATCACCGAACCGATCGGCTGGCCCTACGACAACGAGCGCGGCGGGCAGCGTTACGGCGAGGACCACGGCTACGGCGGCCCCGGCGCGGAACGGAAGAATCTCGTGAGCTGGACGCCGATTCGCATCCTCGGCGACGTGCCGGTGGAGAAGGACGGCAGCGCGAAGTTCCGCGTGCCGGTGGACACGGCGGTCTATTTCCAACTGCTCGACGAAAACCGGATGGAACTGCGGCGAATGCGCTCCTTCATCAGCTTCCAGCCGGGCGAGCAACGCGCCTGCACCGGCTGCCACGAGAGCAAGACCGTCGCGCCCGTCCCCGCGCGGCACACCGTCTCCATCGCCATAAGCCGCCCTGCGCACGACCCGCAGCCGCCGCCGTGGGGCGACCGGCCCGTGAGTTTCCTGCGCGACATCCAGCCCGTGCTCGACCGCCATTGCGCCGGCTGCCACACAGGGCTGAAGCCGGCGGCCGGCATTGATTTCTCCGGCGGTCTCATTACGCACGACCCCGCAATCGCCGGCTACGGCCACAACCGCGCTTACGAGACGATTCTTGAGAAGGGCCTCGTCTCCATCTCCGCCGTCCGCGCACAGGACGCGAGCATCACGCTGCCGCTGGCCTACGGTTCGCACAAGAGCAAGCTCATCACCTGCCTGACCGACGCAGCCCATCGCGGCGCGGTGAAACTGGGCGAAGACGACCGCTTGCGGCTGGTGATGTGGATTGACGCCAACGCCCCCTACCACGACCGCTTCGTCAACAAGCGCGCGGCCAAGCCCGCTTACGATCTCGCCAGCGACAGCGTGCTGCTGAAAAGCCTGACCGCGCTGCACGCGCGCCGTTGCGCCGCCTGCCACGAAGCCAAGACGGTGACGCGCCCGGACTGGATCAACCTCCACGCGCCGTCGCAGAGCCTGTTTCTGACAGCGCCGCTGGCGAAAAAGGCCGGCGGACGCGGCCAATGCGGCCAGCCGGTTTACGCGAGCCAGGCCGACGCCGACTACCGCGCCGCGCGCGCGCTCGTCGAGGCAGCCGTCATCAAGGCGTGGGAAAGCCCTCGCCGCGATCTGGCGTCGCTCGAACGGCAGTCTGGGAAATGACACATGGACCAGCCGATTGTCCAGATTCGGGAGTTGTCGAAAGTGTTTCGCCACGGCGATATCGAGGTGGTGGCGCTCAACGGCATCTCGCTCGACATCGGCCGCGGGGAGTTTGTGGCGCTGATGGGGCCGAGCGGTTCGGGCAAGAGCACGTTGCTGCACATCATCGCCGGCATTGATCGGCCCACCAGCGGCCGCTGCGTCGTCGAGGGCACCGATGTGAGCGACTTGAGCGAGACGGAACTGGCGGCGTGGCGCAAGCAGCACGTCGGTTTCGTTTTCCAGACGTTCAACCTGATTCCCGTGCTGACGGCGTTTGAGAACGTGGAACTGCCGCTTTTGTTGACGGGACTGACGGGCAGCGAGCGGCGCGACCACGTCGAGGCGGCGCTGGAACTGGTCGGCTTGACGGATCGGATGAGACACCTGCCTCGGCAGCTTTCCGGCGGCCAGGAGCAGCGCGTGGCCATCGCGCGGGCGCTGGTGACCGACCCGACGCTGCTGGTGGCCGACGAGCCGACCGGCAATCTCGACGCGCATTCCGCCGCCGATGTGCTGGGGCTGTTGCAGACGCTCAACCGCGACGCCGGCAAAACGGTTGTCATGGTGACACACGACCCGAAGGCGGCGGCGCACGCGCGGCGGATGGTGCATTTAGAGAAAGGCGAGTTGCTCAATGGTGATGGGGCAGGCGGAACGTAATACGTAATGCGTAATGCGTAAGGTGTTTTACGCATTACGCATTACGCATTATGCCATGACCATCCCCGGCTTCATCCTTCGCAACGCGCTCCGCAACAAGCGGCGGCTCACGCTTACAGTGCTGAGCGTGGCGCTGAGCTTGTTCCTGTTCACGGTGCTCCAGACGGCGCTGCGGGAGCTGTCGCAGCCGCAGGTGACGGAGCAGTCGGCACTGCGGCTTATCACGCGGCACAAGGTCTCGCTCGCCAACATCCTGCCCTCGAAATACCAGTCCCGCATCGCGCGCGTGCCGGGCGTCAAACGCGTCTCGCGGCTGACGTGGTTCGGCGGCATCTACATTGATGAGAGCAACTTCTTCGCACAGTTCGGCTGCGACGCCAACGCGTTGTTCGACATTCTCACCGAGGTGACGACGGACCCGGAGCAGGTGGCTGCGTTCAAGAAGGAGAAGACCGCATGCATGGTCGGCATCAAGACAATGAACCGCTTCGGCTGGAAAGTCGGGCAGAAGGTCACGCTGCGCGGCACGATCTATCCGGCCAACCTGGAGTTGACGATCCGCGGCGTTTACCACGGTGGGATTGACGAAAC
>Ga0163199_1002533_pt1 | contig 11150 bp, 10 predicted proteins | sample PL_2010_150m_FD_113537 | JGI IMG/M metagenome (GOLD analysis project Ga0163199, IMG submission 113537) | Freshwater microbial communities from Powell Lake, British Columbia, Canada to study Microbial Dark Matter (Phase II) - PL_2010_150m | ecosystem: Environmental > Aquatic > Freshwater > Lake ...
AAATGGCCGATGTCGGCATAGAGCGCCTCGGCGCCGGTTACCGAGAGCACCACCCCGCACATGGCCATCAGCGCGATATGGCTGTTATGCAGCAGGAAGCCGATCCCATATAACGGGTTAAGCGCTTTCAGTACGCCCGGCGCGGCGACGATGTTGTAGACCCCGAGCAGTGCCAGGGTCGAGAACCAGACCAGCATCACCGGGCCGAACAGCGCGCCCACCCGGGCGGTGCCGGCGCGCTGCACGAAAAACAGCCCGAAGATCACCAGCAGCGTGATCGGGATCACGAAGACCTTGAGCGCCGGCGCCGCCACTTCGAGGCCTTCGACTGCCGACAGCACGGAAATCGCCGGCGTGACCATGCCGTCGCCGTAGAACATCGCCGCGCCGAGAATCCCGAACAGGATAATCATGCGCTGCCGCGCCGGGTTGTCCTTGGCATCGCGCAACGCCAGGGCGATCAGCGCCATGATTCCGCCCTCGCCGCGATTGTCGGCGCGCATGATGAAGACCACGTATTTGATCGAAACAATGACGATCAGCGACCACAGGATCAACGACAGGATGCCGAGTACGTTGTCCGGCGAAAGCGGGATCGGATGATTGCCGGCGAAAACTTCCTTCATGGTGTACAAAGGGCTGGTACCGATATCGCCGTACACCACGCCCAGCGCGGCCAATGCAAGCGCCGCCAGAGGGGTACGTTTCGTTTCTGCGTTTGATTCCATGGAATGTCTCGTTAGATCAGGCTTCGCTCTTTTTGGCGAAGCGGATGCCCAGTTGTTTCAGCTTGCGGTAAAGGTGGGTGCGTTCCAGGCCGGCATAATCGGCAACGCGGCTCATGTTGCCGTTGGCTTTGCGCATCTGGTGCTCGAAATAAACCCGTTCGAATTCGTCGCGCGCCTCGCGTAACGGCAGATCGAGCGGCAGCGCCTGTTTTCCGGTATTGGAGGCTTCCGAACCGAACGGTGACAGGGCCATCTCGGCTTCCTGCAATGAAATTTCTTCTGCCAGCGAAGTCAGCGCCAGCGTTTTCACGACATTGCCGAGCTGCGCCAGGTTGCCCGGCCAGTTATGATTGCGCAATGCCTCCAGCGCTGCGGCGCTGAAACGGCGAGCCGGAGCTTCTCCGCTTTGCGCGAGCCGGGTCAGCATTTGGCCTGCCAGTTCGGGAATATCTTCACGATGCTCGCGCAGCGGCGGCACGGTCAGCATCACCCGACTCAGGTTCTGGAACAAGAGCGGATCGAAAGCACCGCTTTCCACTGCTTGCGCCAGTGCTTTCGAGGAGGCGCAAATCAGCCGAGCCGCACTCTTTTCCAGCTTGCCCAACAACAACAACAGGCCTTTTTGCTCCAGACGCCCCATCTCGGCCACGTCATGCAGGTACAGGATGCCGTCGCGCGCCTGCTCCAGCACGTCTAGCGGGCGCTCCGCCAAGTCGGAAAAATCGTCCGGCGCTATCCACGGAGTATCCGGCTGGTGTAAAAAGCGGGCGCAGATTTCCAGGGCCGAGGGATCTTCGCCGCTCAAGATCAGCGGCACCTGGCTGCGGGCGATCATTTCCAGACGCTTTTTCAGGTCGCTGACCAGCGCGCCACGCCCCAAATCGTCGAGGGTGCCCTGGCAATGCGGGCGGGTGCCGTTCTTTTTCAGCGCGCGCTCGACGGTTCCCAGTAATTTTTGCAATGCGATGGGTTTTTCCAGGAAGTCGAAAGCGCCGATTTTGGTCGCTTCCACGGCGGTATCAATGGTGCCGTGGCCGGACATCATGATCACCGGCATGGTCAGCAAACCGTTGCTGGCCCATTCGCGCAGCAGCGTTACGCCATCGGTATCCGGCATCCAGATGTCGAGCAGAACCAGGTCGGGGACTTTCTGGTTGCGGGAAATCCGCGCCTGCTCGGCATTTTCCGCCAGCTTTACCTGGTAGCCTTCGTCATGGAGGATTTCCAGCAGCAGTTCGCGTATGCCGATTTCGTCGTCTACCACCAGGATTTGCGTCATGTTAGCCATTGCGCGCCTCCAGGCTGGGGAAAAGCACGGCCACGCTGGCGCCCGCCGCTAAATTCTCTATTTGCATCTTGCCATTGTGCTCTTCTACGATTTTCTTCACAATCGCCAAGCCCAGCCCGGTTCCCTTCGGCTTGGTCGTGACATAGGGCTCGAACAGGCGCTGCATCAGGTGTTCCGGGAAACCGCCACCGTTATCGCGGATCGACAGCCGCACCCAGCCGCTTTCCACGCTAGTCTGTAGCGCGATCTCCGGCTGCGCCGTTTCCGCCACGGCATCCTGGGCATTGCGCAGCAAATTGTGGATAACCTGGCGCAACAAGGTCATGTCTCCGGCAATTTCCGGCATCTCCGGCGCCAGTTCCGCCTTGATCCGGCAAGCGGAGTTTTCATACAATCCCAGCACTTCCTGCACCAGATCGTTCAGTTTGAGTTTTTGCAAATTCAGTTTAGGGGTGCGGGCGTATTCGCTGAAGGCGTCCACCATGTTTTTCAGCGCGGCCACTTGATTGACGATGGTTCCCGTCGCACGCCGAAGCATGTCGGCGTCGGCATTATCCAGTTTTTCCGCCAGTTTGTGTTCCAGGCGTTCGGCAGAAAGCTGGATCGGCGTCAGCGGATTCTTGATCTCGTGCGCCAAGCGCCTCGCCACTTCGCCCCAGGCCGCATCGCGCTGGGCTTGCAACAGGTGGGTGATGTCGTCGAACACTACGATGTAGCCGCTGCCGACCGCCACCGGCAAACGCGTGCCGCGCACCAACAGGACCTGCTTGCCGCTCTTGCCGACGAATTCGATCTGGCGCTGCCATTCCTTGTCGTCGTTTTCCTGGAACTGCTGCGATATTTCATCGGCGAATCCGCTGACCGCCGGCTCCTGCCCCTCTCCGCCGGTCAAGCCGCGGCGACGGAAGGAAGGAAAATCCACCCCGAGGATCTGCGCGGCGGCCGGGTTGACCGTGCGTAGCGCGAATTTGTCGTCGAACGCCAGCACGCCGCTGGAGAGATGGGCCAGGATGCTTTCCAGATAGACCTTGGCGGTTTCCATCTGCTGCTGGTTGAATTCGACCACGGCGCGGGCATCCGCCAGTTGGCGCGTCATGCTGTTGAACGATTGCATCAGGATGCCGAGTTCGTCACGCGCCCGGACTTCGGGCATTTCGCTGAAATCGCCGGACGCCACCGCGCGGGTACCCCTGGCCAGTATCCCCAGCGGGGCGGACAGCCGCGCGGACAGCAGGAATGCCAAGGCGATTGCCGACAGCAGCGACAGCAGCAGGGTCAGGGTCAAGGTCAGGCCGTAGATGCGTTTCAGCCCTTGGCGCGACAGCGACAGCTCCTGATAGTCGCGGTAAATCTCCTGCACCGTTTCGGCGTCGCGAGCCAGTTGGGTCGGCACCGGTTCCAGCAGTTGCAGGATGCGCACGTCTTCGCTCAAGGTCAGCACGTTAACCGGCACGATCACGCGCAGGTACAGGCCCTTGCCCTGGATCGTTTCGATCGCGGCGAAAGTCTGTTGCTGGCGCACCTGGCGCAATATCGCGGGCGACGGCTTGTCGTTCAGCAGGCTGGCGCGTTCGTTGCCGGAAAAGGCCATCATCGAACCGCGCGCGTTATACAGCGTGACTTCCTGCACCCCGGCCTGTTCGCGCAAGGTGTTGAGGTAAGTGAGATGCGCGCTGGCCGGCTGGTCGGATAGCGTCAGTGCCATCGTTTCGCCTTTTTTGGTCAAATCGCGCAACAGATTATCGAGCGCGCTCCGCCCCAGGCTCAGGCCGCCCTCCAAGGCATTATCGACGCGCACGTCGAACCAGGATTCGATACTTTTGGTCAAAAATTGTACCGACACGCCGTACACCAGCAGCCCCGGCAGCACCGCCATCAGCGCAAACAGCATCACCAGGCGCAATGTCAGCTTGGAGCCGAACATTTTGGCCTTCAGCTTGCGCCGCAAGATCCATAGCTGGTAGCCCACCAATCCCGCCAGGCAGATCACCAGCGCCCCGCTGAGGGCCAGCAGCAAGGTGTAATTCTCGGTAAAGGCGGTGCTGTTGGCGCTGGCCTTGGACAACAGGTAAAGCAGCACTCCGCCCAGGCTGACGCACAGGATGAGGATGTATTGCAGCAGCTTCATGTCGGTGCGCGGACTAGATCAGGACGGAAAATTCCAGCGGTACCAGTCGGAATCGAGATTCCATTCCTTGGCGGCCAAGGCGTTGACTTGCAATGGCTTGGGCAGATGAGATAAATCCAGACGAAAACGCAGCGCCGCCACATAATTCTGCTTGTCCTTGAGCTGGCTGCGCTTGGCCACCGGCCAGTCACGCAGGCGACCGAGTTCGCGGCGCGCTTCGTTGAGTTCTGAAAAATTGCGCTGCTGATTGTTGACGCTAAGCTGATATTGGCGCGTCAGCGCATGGTAGCTCAAGCGGATGTGCTGTTGCGCCGCGGAAACCGTTTCGTCGAGCCAGTACCAGCGGGGACGCCGGAGTTCGAACTCGGCGATGAAATTGAGCGGCACCCCTTTGTTCAGGGCATCCTCCAGCGTGGCGTTGAGGGAAACGTCGAGTTCCGCGCGCAGTTGGTAGGTGTCTTCAACCAGCTCCAACTCGGCGCTTTTGGTTTCGATGCCCTCCGCCTGGACCAGTGACGCCGCTCCCAGCCAAATAACCGCGGCCAGCCTCCAGCTAAATTTTTGCAAGCAGTGCATAAAAAAACCCATCATGTTGATCATTCGGTATCAATTGCCCATCCGCCAGTTCCGCGTCCGCCACCGGCAAGCGGCGAGAATCCGCATGTTCGCCCAGGAAATTCTCGATTTGCCGTTGATTTTCTTCGGCAAATACAGAACAGGTGACATACAGCAATTTACCATCTCTCGCCAGCAGCGGCCACAGCGCATTCAGGATTTTACGCTGCTGGGCGGCAAAGACCGCCAAGTCGGCTTCGCGCCGCAGCCATTTGATGTCGGGATGGCGCCGCACGACGCCCGAGGCGCTGCACGGCACATCGGCCAAAATACGCTGAAATGGCTTGCCGTCCCACCAGTCTACCGGCAAAGCGGCGTCTCCGCAGCGGCAATCGGCCTGCAAGCCCAGGCGACGGAGATTTTCGCCGACTTTTTCCAGGCGCGTGGCGTCGCTGTCCAGAGCGGTTAGCGTTAGGTCGGCCAGTTCGAGCAAATGGGCGGTCTTGCCGCCGGGCGCGGCGCACGCATCCAGCACATGCATTCCGTCAGCCACCTCGAGCAATTGCGCCGCCCGTTGCGCGCCGGCATCCTGCACCGAGACCACGCCGTCGGCAAAACCGGGTAATTTTGCCACGGCAACCGGCTGATGCAGGCGCAGCGCCGCTTCACCGACCGGATCGGCGTCCATCTCGTGACGCCGTAATAGATCTAGGTAGGCGCTCACTTCGGACTTGCGCCGGTTGACCCGCAACGTCATGGGAGGGTGGCCATTATTCGCCTGGAGGATGGTTTGCCAGTCGTGCGGATATTGCGTCCGCAGCTTGTCTATCCACCACTGCGGATGGGAATAACGGGCCACGTCTCCGGCAGCATCGGCCTGCGCCAGCAGTGCTTCGCGTTGCCGCAGGAAGTTGCGCAACACCGCATTGACCAGGCCCTTGGCCCAGGTTTTATTGATGGCCTGCACGGCTTTTACCGCTTGGTCGACCACCGTATGGGGCGGCGTTTTTCGGCTTTCGAGCTGGTGCAGCGTGACCAGCAGCACGCCTCTTACTGCGTCGTCGCTGAGCGGTTTTTGCAGCAGCAGATCGAGGATCGCGGCATAGTGGCCGTAAAAGCGTAGCGCGCCGAAACTCAAATCCTGAATCGCGGCGCGCTGTTGGGCGGTTAGCGCGGAATGGCGCGTATGCAGCGCCTGCAAGACTTCGTTGAGGTTGCGTCCGCCCAGTGTTTGATTGAGCGCCTGGCCGGCGAGGCGCAGCGTATCAAGCACGGCCCATCGCCAGCAGGCGGGCGATGCGTTCTTCCGTCGCCGGGTGGGTGCTGAACAGGCTTTGCAGCCCTTCGCCGGAAAGCGGGTTGATGATCATCATCTGCGCCGTTTCGGGATGGGCTTCTGCCGCTGCCAACGGCAACCCTCTGGAATAGCGCTGGATTTTATCCAGCGCCGAGGCCAGGGCTTGCGGATCGCCGCAAATTTCCGCGCCGCCGCGATCGGCTTCGAATTCGCGGGCGCGGGAAATCGCCATCTGGATCAAGGCTGCCGCCAGCGGCGCGAGGATCGCCACCAGGATACCCGCCAACGGATTGGCCGGGCGGCCGTCTCCGTCGCGACCGCCGAAAAATACCGCAAAATTGGCCAGCATCGAAATGGCGCCGGCCATGGTTGCCGAGATGGTCGAGGTCAGGATGTCGCGATGCCTGACGTGCGCCAGTTCGTGCGCCATTACGCCACGCAGTTCGCGCTCGGAGAGCATTTGCAGGATGCCGGTGGTCGCCGCCACTGCGGCGTGCTCGGGGTTGCGACCGGTGGCGAAGGCATTGGGCTGCGCCTCGTCGATGATGTAGACGCGCGGCATGGGCAAGCCGGCGCGCCCGGCCAGATCGCGGATGGTCTGGTAAAAATGGGGGGCGCTGGTTTCGTCCACTTCTTGGGCGTTGTACATGCGCAATACCATGTCGGCGGAATTCCAGTACGCCCAGACATTCATCCCGCCCCCGACCAGCAGCGCGATCAACATCCCGGACGCACCGCCTAGTGCGGCGCCGATGGCGCCGAACAAGGCAATAATAGCCGCCATCAGTATGCTTGTTTTCAACCAGTTTCCGAACATTTTACACCTCCAAAATCATTGCTGACGGTCTGGCAAATGGGGGCGATTCCCATGAAAATCAAGCATCGAAACAGTCTCCCGCCACCAGCGGATTGCCGGCCAAGAAGCTTGCGGCAGGCATACGTTTGCTGCCGGCTTTCTGAATTTCCGTCAGCAGCAGCGCGTCTTTGCCGCAGGCTACCAGGATGCCTTGTTTATCCACTCGCAGAATTTCACCGGGATTGCCGCATACGGCTTCCGCTTTAGCTTGCCAGATGCGCCACACGTCCCCTTTGAACACGGTATGCGCGACCGGAAACGGATTGTAAGCGCGTACTGACAACGAGAGTTCGGCGGCGCTTCGTTGCCAGTCTATCCGGCCTTCTTCCTTGGTCAGCTTGGCGGCATAGGTAGCCCGTGCATTATCCTGCGGCGCGGGGGTCAACTCTCCCCGCTCAAGCTTATCCAGCGCGGCAACGATAGCAACTGCGCCCTGTTTAGCCAGCTTATCGTGCAATGTTTGCGCGGTGTCGTCTGACGCGATGGGTAGCGAGCACTCAAGCAACCTGTCGCCGGTATCCAGCCCGACATCCATCTGCATGATGGTAATCCCGCTTTCATTATCGCCAGCCAGGATGGCGCGCTGGATCGGCGCCGCACCGCGCCAGCGCGGCAGCAGCGAGGCATGGATGTTGAGGCAACCGAAACGGGGAATAGCCAGTACCGCTTTTGGCAGAATCAGGCCATAGGCCGCCACGACCATCACATCCGCGCCGACCGCGGCAATTTCCTGCTGGATGGGGATTTCCTTCAGGCTTAACGGCTGTGCAACCGTCAGGCCATGGCTGAGCGCCAGCTGTTTAACCGGGCTGGCTGCCAGCTTCATGCCGCGCCCTGCGGGTCGATCCGGCTGAGTAAGCACTAACGGCAGGTGGTGGCCTGCATCGAGCAGTGCCGCCAATGCGGTAGCGGCGAATTCCGGTGTTCCGGCGAAGATAACTTTCATTGTTTGGCTATGCGCATTGCTTGGCTGCGCACATCACATGGTTTCGTGCTGCTGTTTCTTCAGCTTGTTCTTGATGCGCGATTGCTTGAGTTTCGATAGATATTCGACGAATACCCGTCCTTTTAAATGGTCGATCTCATGCTGGATACACACTGCCAGTAAACCGTCAGCCTCTATAGTGATGATTTCGCCGGCGAGGTTTAACGCACTAACCGTGACGCGCTCAGCGCGCCGCACGGTTTCATAAATCCCCGGAACGGACAGGCAACCTTCCTCGCGTTCTTCGGTGCCATCGCTCGCCAGGATTTGCGGATTGATCAGTACCATCAATTGATCGTGGTTTTCCGAAATATCCATCACGATCACCTGCTTGTGAACGTTAACCTGGGTTGCGGCCAGCCCCACACCCGGTGCGGCATACATGGTTTCGGCCATATTTTTGGCAAGGGAACGAATATCGTCGTCGATATGTTCAACCAATGCGGCGACCGTGTGCAACCGGGGATCGGGGTAATGCAGAATGGTTAGAATCGCCATAAATGCTTGCTTGTTTAAAGAATTACATGCAGAATTTAATCTACCTTATGAGCCGGATTGTGCCGGATTTCCTCTTGACGCCGCGGTGGGGCTATCATGCGAAACTTTATTATATCCCTGATTCTTCTTTTCAGCCTAAGTCCGCTTGCCTTCGCCGATGAGATCGCCTTGCAGGACAACCCGCCAGATAAGCACACGGTTGTCAAAGGCGATACCCTGTGGGGAATCGCTGGACGTTTTCTCAAGGAACCTTGGCGCTGGCCAGAAATCTGGAATCTTAACCGCGATCAGGTCAAAAACCCTCACTGGATTTATCCCGGTGATGTCATCGTGCTGGTGATGGTTGACGGCAAACCGCGTCTACAGCTTGCCGGAAAACAATATGGCGAACTGGAGACCGTGCGCCTTAGCCCGGCTATGCGTAGCGAGGCGCTTGAAGCTCATGCCATCGCCACCATTTCCCCATCCATCATCGCGCCATTTCTTGCCCAGCCCTTGCTGGTTGATGAAGCCCACCTGGGCGCTGCGCCACGCATCCTTCGCACCGAGGAGGGACGGGTGTTGGTCGGCATGGGCGAAAGCGCCTATGTCCTTGGTCTGAATCAGGATAATGGTTTATTCTGGAACGTCTACCGACCGGGCAAGGTGCTAACCGACCCGGAATCTCAAGAAACGCTGGGCCAGGAAGCCATCTATCTGGGTAAGGCGAAAGTCCAAAAATTCGGCAATCCCTCGACGATTTTGGTCACCGAATCGACCCTGGAAATTTATGGCGGTGATCGCCTGATTCCGGTTACGGAAGCACCAATCAACGCTTATGTTCCACGTGCTCCGGGAAATGCAGTCCGTGGGCTGATTTTGTCGATTTACAGCGGTGCCGCCGAAGCCGGTCAAAATGCCATCGTCACGTTGAACAGGGGTAAGCGCGACGGCATTGAAATCGGACATGTGTTGGCTATTTACCGGCGCGGCGCGAGTGTTCCGGTTGTTGACGACAAGGGCGACAAGGTATCGCTCAAATTGCCGGATGAACGATCCGGCCTGCTTTTCGTTTTCCGCATCTTTGACAAGTTGTCCTATGCGCTGGTGGTTCATTCGACTCGTCCGGTACATATTCTGGATACGGTCCAGACCCCTTGATTTTTTGTCATGCCGGTCTCACCTGATCATCCCGGCTGGATAGGGCTTAGCTTGATCCCCGGGGTGGGGAACGAAACTTTCCGCCGCCTGCTAACTGCGTTCGGTGAACCGGACGCTATTTATGCTGCCGGATTTGCATCGTTAAGCAGTGTAGTCAAACCCTCAATTGCCCGCCTTATCTGCAATGGCCCCGAGACTGAACTTATCGAACCCACACTGGTGTGGCTCGAGGACCCCACCAATCACCTGGTTACCCTTGCCGACAAGGACTATCCTCAACTTTTGCTGCAAACCGCAGATCCACCGCCGGTTTTTTACTTAAAAGGGCGCAGGGACTTGCTGGGATCGAATTTTCTGGCGATTGTTGGCAGTCGCAATGCCTCTTCCCAAGGCGTCTCGAATGCCGAGGCTTTTGCCTATAGCCTGAGCAATAGCGGTTTCTGTATCGTCAGTGGTTTGGCTGCCGGCATTGATGCCGCAGCGCATCGTGGTGGCTTAAACGCGGCTGCGTCGAGCGTGGCGGTGGTAGGGACCGGCTTGGATAGTGTTTACCCCGCGCGCAATCATGCGCTGGCTCACGAATTGGCCAAGAACGGCGCCCTTGTTTCTGAGTTCCCTCTAGGCACGCCGGCCTTAGCGAATAATTTTCCGCGTCGGAACCGCATTATCAGCGGCCTGTCTCTCGGTTGCTTAGTCGTTGAAGCGGCTTTGAAAAGCGGCTCGTTAATTACTGCCCGTATGGCTGCCGAACAGGGGCGAGAAGTCTTTGCAATACCTGGCTCGATTCATTCGCCGCTGTCCAAAGGTTGCCACTCCCTGATCAAGCAAGGCGTCAAATTGGTTGAGAGCGCAGAGGATGTGCTTGGCGAACTGAACTGGGCCAAGAATTCCGATCAGTGTGTAGTCAGCACCAATTTGGAATCGCACCAGACTTATTACCCTTTGCTTGAAATGATGGGTTACGATCCGGTCGATATTGACTCGCTAGTCAGCCGCAGCGGCTTGACGAGTAACAGCGTTTGCTCCATGCTGTTGCACATGGAGCTAGACGGCTGTGTCGCCAGCTTACCGGGCGGCATGTACCAGCGCCTTTGCTGACCTCGAGAAATATTATGTTCGATATTCTGGTTTATCTGTTTGAAAATTATTTTGAAATGAACGCGCATCCTGACGAAAGCACTTTGACTCGGGAGTTGAGTGCTGCAGGTTTTGATCGCGATGAGATATCTCTCGCGCTCTCTTGGTTTCATGGTTTGGAAAACTTGGCAAACGCCAGTTATGCAGAATCGCTCGTTAGCTGCAAATCCTCACGCTGTTATACCGAACCGGAATTCGTTCGAATCGGGTCGCAAGGTGTGGGGCTGCTTGCGTTTCTCGAAAGTTCTGGCGTACTTAACCCGGTCCAGCGCGAATGGGTTATCGACCGAGCAATTGCCCTTGATGAGGCAGAGCTTTCTCTCGATCAGGTGAAATGGATAGTACTGTTCGTGCTATGGAGCCAGAACGAGCCGCAGCAGTTCTTTTTTGTTGAAGATTTGCTGTTCGGCGATGGTCAGCCAACGTTGCATTGATTTTTTCGAGCTTGCCTTCCTCATTCTTTGTTTCTATTATCCTGACGCTTTAGTAACCCTTTAAGGGCGCGCATGTCTTCCAGCCTTCTGATTGTCGAATCGCC
>Ga0163199_1002534_pt1 | contig 11147 bp, 7 predicted proteins | sample PL_2010_150m_FD_113537 | JGI IMG/M metagenome (GOLD analysis project Ga0163199, IMG submission 113537) | Freshwater microbial communities from Powell Lake, British Columbia, Canada to study Microbial Dark Matter (Phase II) - PL_2010_150m | ecosystem: Environmental > Aquatic > Freshwater > Lake ...
CTCCGGGGCTGTCTGGCGACAGTCTTCCTCGCGCTGCTCGGTTGTCGCCGTGCGCCCCGACAATCGACCGCAGGGAGAAAGACTGTCCGAAGGACAGCCCGAAGGGCGAGCCTGCGAGTCAAAGCGGGGCGGCTACAACCCCGGTAGTTCCCCTCCAGTTAATTCAAAAAGGTGGCATTTCGGAGAGAATGAACCCAAACGCACGTTCCGCACGGGATTCCCTGCGGGAAGGGGAACTACGAAGTGCCGGGCCTGCTTTCGTCGACATCCACTTCCACCGCCAGGTAGTGCGTGATTTTTCCAGCCTTGTTGATGATGGGCGATATCAGCGCCGACTCCCAGAAGAGCTCCCCATTTTTCCTCCTGTTGTGGAACCGGCCACGCCATTCCTTCCCGGATGTGATCGTTGCCCACATCTCCCGGTAGGTTTCCGGAGGGGTTTCCCCCGATTTCAGGATGCGCGGATTTTTCCCGAGGGCCTCCTCAAGTGTATAGCCGGTCAATGCGGAGAACCTCGGATTCACGTAGGTGATTTTCCCTTCAGGGTTGGTGATGGCGATCGAAACCGGACTTTGTTCGACTGCCTGCGACAGTTGGCGCAGTTGCTCGTCCATCCGGTTGCGGTCCGAGATGTCCCGGAGTAATGCGAGAAGGAGGTGCCTGCCGTAAAGTTCAAGTCGCGAGACCGAGGCGTGAACCGGCACCGTTTTGCCGTCGCTGCGGATGACTTCCAGTTCACAACCTCCCGTTTGGTCGCTGCCGGCGGCGTCGCGCAGCGCTGCAATCCCTCCAGGCGCGAATTCCGGTGCAAAGAGGAAGGACTGGTTTGACCCGAGAATATTTTCGCGTGGCCTGCCGAGTAGGATTTCCGCCTGGGCATTCGTATCGATGATCCGGCCCGATTGCTCTTCGATGACGAACGCGGCATCGCTCATTGCCTCGAAGAGGTGGCGGTATTTGTTTTCCGATGACCGCATGGATTCCTCCGCCTCGCGTCCGGCTCTGCGGTCCGCCGCCTCACGCAGCTCGCGCTCCACAGCCGGGCAGAGTCGGGAAAGCCGGCTCTTGATCACGTAATCATGGGCGCCGGCTTTCATGGCTTCCACCGCGGATTCCTCGCCGATCGTTCCCGAGACGAATATGAAAGGGAGATCCTGTCCGCTTTCCTTGAATATCTTCAATGCTTCGCTGCCGCTGAACCGGGGAAATGTATAATCGCACAGCACGATGTCCCAGCCTCCCCGCAGCAACGCTGCCCGAAAATCCTCCGGCGTCTCGACGCGCTCCGAGGTGGTGTCATAGCCGCCCTTCCTGAGTTCGCGCAACAGCAGGAGCGCGTCCTCCTCGTTGTCCTCGGCAATGAGCACTTGCAGGGGAATGCTCATGCTTTTGCAGTGATCTCCGGAGGGGGTTCGTTGAGAAGCAGCCAGTAGAGCTCCAGTTCCCGGACAGCCTCGCTGAACTGTTCGAAGTCCACCGGCTTGCGGATGTAGCTGTTTGCACCGTGGTCGTAGCTTCTCAGAATATCCGTTTCCTCCTTGGAGGAAGTCAGCACAACGACAGGCAGGCGCTTCAGCCGTTCATCGGCCCGGATCTTCCGGAGTGTCTCCAGTCCGTCCATCCTGGGAAGTTTGAGATCGAGCAATATGACGGAGGGGAGCGTTCCTGTTCCCTCCTCCGCCGCCGTGCTGGCCTCCGCCAGATATTCCATCGCCTCCACGCCGTCGCTCACAACCACCAGCTCGTTGGCGATCTTGTTTTCCCGGAGCGCGCGCTTCGTCAGCTTGACGTCGTCGGGATTGTCTTCAACCAGAAGAATTGTTTTCATGATTTTGTTTCGGCTTGGGAAAGGCGAAATAGGCCGTTGCCCCGCCATCAACCCGTCCTTCGATCCACACTTTGCCACCGTGGCGGTGGATGATCCGCTGCACGCTTGCCAGACCGATTCCGGTGCCGGGAAATTCGCTTGTCGTGTGAAGCCGCTGGAACGCCCCGAAAAGTTTCGGCGCGTATTTCATGTCAAAGCCGACGCCGTTGTCGTGCAGGAAGAAGACCGGGCTTCCGTCACGCATCTCCCTGCCAAACTCGATCTTCGCCTCGGGATGTTTTCCCGTGAACTTCCAGGCGTTGCCGATGAGGTTTTCCAGGACGACCCGCATCTGGTTCCCGTCGGCGAGCGCGATGCAGCCGGGCTCGATCTGAAAATCCACCTTGCGTTCCGGTTCGAGCTTTCTCAAATCGTCCGCCACCGTGGCAGCCAGCGCGCTCAGATCCACCGGGAGCAGGCGGAGTTGGGCGCGGTTGAGGCGCGAGAGTTGCAGGATGTCGTCGATCAGGTGGGCCATGCGTTGGCTCGCATTCCGCACGATCTGGAGGTTTTCACGGCCGGCCTCGTCGAGCTTGTCGGCGTAATCCTCCAGCAAAATCCTGCTGAATCCGTCGATGCTGCGCAGCGGGGCGCGCAGGTCGTGAGACACGGAGTAGGCGAAGGCCTCCAGCTCCTTGTTCGCTGACTCCAACTGTGCGGTGCGGGCGATGACCCGTTGCTCAAGCTCTTCGTTCAGCTTCTGGATTTTTTCCTCCGCCTGCCTGTGTTCGATGACGACGCTGGTGAGACCCGCCATGGATTTCATCAGATCTAAATCCCGGTCAGTGGGAGCATAGGGGATCCTGTGATACATGGCGAACGTCCCGATGACGCTCCCCTGGCTGCTGAGAATCGGTTCGGACCAGCATGAGGCAACGCGCGCCCGCACCGCGAGGTCGCGAAACGCCTCCCAGAATGGGTGGGTCTGGATATTTTCCACCACGACCCGTTTCCCGGTAAATGCTGCGGTGCCACAGGAGCCGATACCCTGGCCAATCGGCATGCCATGAATCGTTTCATTATAAAACCTGGGCAGGCTTGGGGCGGCCCCCAGAAGCAAGCGCCCAGTCTCTTTGTCCAGTAACAGGATGGATGCGATGATGTCCTTGTTTTCCTGCTCAATGTGCAGGACGATTTCGGTAAGGATTTCGCGAAGGGGGATCCCTTTCGTAAGATTTTCCAATATCTTGACCCGCATGAGCTCGCGTTTTTCCAGCAGCCGCCGTTCTGTGACGTCGCGGGCGACAGTAGAAGCCCCAACGACTTTCCCTATAGAGTCTTTTATGGGGGAGATGGTGAGGGAAACACAGATCAGCTGTCCATCCTTGCGCACGCGGGCCGTTTCGAAGTGCTCGATGGACACCCCGCATTTCAACCGTTCCATGATCCCGTCCAGTTCCTTGCGAAGATTCGCGGGAACCAGAACCGATACAGGGCGGCCCACAATCTCATCCGCCCGGTAGCCGTAAATTCGCTGCGCTCCCAGATTCCAGCTGAGAATTTTCTCGTCTAGGGCCTTTCCGATAATCGCGTCATCCGACGATTCCACGATGGAGGCCAGGTGCAGGATTTTTTCTTCCGCCAGCTTGCTATCGTGGATGTCCGTGCATAGTCCCACCCATTCTCTGATGGTTCCGGACACATCGATGACGGGCACCCCCTTGGCGGCGAAATAGCGGTATACCCCGTCGTGGCGCCGGAGCCGGTATTCGATTCTATAAGGAGAGCGGTCTTTCACCGCCTGCTGCCAGACGGCAAGCGTGCGTTCAAGGTCGTCGGGATGAAGTGCCTTCGTCCACCCCGAGCCTTTTACTTCGTCGCAGGTCTGCCCTGTGTAGGCACACCACGTGGGGATGTCATCCCTCACGAGGCCCTCCGGCGTCGTGGTCCAAACAATTTCCGAAATGGCGGTCACGAGGGAGCGAAAGCGGGCCTCGCTTTCGCTCACGGCGCTCATGGCTCTTTCGAGGTCGGTGATATCGCGTGCGGCGGCAAACACACCGACCACAGCCCCCTCCTTGCTGCGGTAAACCGAAGCGTTATACAGGACCGATATCACAGTGCCGTCCTTGTGCCGCAGTTTCAGCGGGTAATCCCACACTTCGCCTTCGCGAAATGCCTGCTCATATCCTTCGCGGGCTTTTCGGGGTTCGGTAAAATAGATCGAAAAATCCGCCCCAATCAGTTCTTCCCGCGAATGCCCGGTCGCCTTTTCAGTGGCGGTGTTCACGTCGGTGATTTTCCCGTCCGGTCCGATGGTGACGAGCGGATCCAGGCTGGCCTCGATCAGGCGCCGATTGTAATTCCCGGCTGCTCGCAGGGCTTCTTCCGCCAGTTTGCGCCTGGTGATGTCCTGAACCGTGCCCACCATCCGGGTCGGCTTGTTCTCCTTGTCCAGGACCATGGATCCACGGCCGTAGAGATACTTGAAGCTTCCATCGGACCGCGTGGCGCGAAACTCAATGCCCCCCGGCTTTTCATCCGCCATGCAGGCACGGAGCCACTCCTTCATCAAGACAAGGTCGTCGGAGTGGATCAAAGAAAGGAATGAATCGACGGTAAGGGTAAACGATTCTCGGGAAACCCCGTAGATGTGGTAGGTTTCGTCCGACCAAACAATGCGCTGTGTTGCCAGGTCAAGTAACCAGCTTCCGATGTGAGCGGCCTGCATGGATTCGGCCATCAGAAGCTCCTCTTCCTTGCTGCCCGGTGGGTTGATCGTGTTACCTGCCGTTTTCATGGTTGGCTCTGTCTGGCACTGACAGGGAATTGGCCGGGGAGGAATGCAGACATCCGAGCAAGCTGCCTCTGTCGGCGGAGAGATGGGATGCGACATCTCATACCGCTAAACCCTACGTCTGAACGCATGGCATGGCCAGCTCAAATCCGGGGCTTCGTGGTGCGATGGAATTCCGGCGATCAGTTCGCACAATTCGCTTTCCGACAGACGCTTTTTGAGATAGGGAGTTGGGACTTCAACCGTTGGCTGACTCTCGTCGCTTTTGAATAACACCGCACCGAATACCAAACTGGAGTTTCCCGGTTCGCGCGAACGCACGGTCGGTTCCGGTGTCCGTTTGTTTGCCGCTGCATCTGGTTGGGGGTGGCCTCACTCCACGCGAGATCGTGGCCCCGGCTTCTCCCAAGTCCAATTCCGAGAAACTTAGAAAAGCCGCGACGAAGATCATGGACGAGGTGCTCCGAATTTTATTCATCGAAGACAGTCCAGCCGACGTCAAGCTTGCGGAGCATACGTTGCGACACGAGCGCATCGAATTCGTTTCCCAATGCGTGCAGAATACCGAAGGTCTTACGCTCGCCCTCCAGGAATTTCTCCCGGATGTCATCATCTCGGACTACGCCCTGCCGGATTACGACGGGCTGAGCGCACTCAGGCTGTGCAAAAAGGCCCGTCCGCGCGTTCCGTTCATTCTGCACACGGCTGCGCTGAAGGACGAGGCGGCGGTCTTCTGCATCAGGGCAGGTGCCGACGATTATGTGCTCAAGCAGAATCTCGAGCACCTGCCGTTCGCCGTGAAAAACGCGCTGGAGCGTCGCAGGGCCCAGGAGGCAGCGCAAGTGGCGCATGAAAAGTTGGTCCTGCTCTCCCGGGCTGTCGAGCAGAGCACAGCGTCCATCATCATCACGAACGTTTCCGGCATCATCGAATACGTCAACCCGAAGTTTCTGCAGGTGACGGGATACACGCTGGAGGAAACGATTGGACAGAACCCGCGCATCCTGAAATCCGGCCGGCAGACGAAGGAGTTCTACACGGAGATGTGGCGGAAAATCACAGCGGGCGAGGAGTGGAGCGGGGAAGTTGAGAACAGGCGCAAAAACGGGGAGATCTATATCGAGGCGGTCACGATTTATCCGATCCGGGACGAACTGGGAGCCGTCACGCATTTTCTCGCGGTGAAGGAGGACATCACGGCGCGCCGGCATGCCGAGGAACGTGCCGCCAGTGAGAGCACGCTGCTCAGCGAATTGATCACGGCGATTCCCGACAGGATTTACTTCAAGGACACACGCTACCGGTTTCTGAAGGTGAACGACGCCGTGCTCCGCGGCTTCGGTCGAAACCTGTCGGAGGTGATCGGCCACACGGACATGGAGCTCGGGCCGAGCGAGTCCGCCAACAAATCCCTCGCCGATGACCGGTTTGTCATAGAAACCGGAGAGGCTCTCATCGGCATCGAGGAGCAGGAGGTGTCGCCGGATGGCAGGCCGCGCTGGTATTCCACGACCAAGGTCCCTCTCCGTGACTCCACCGGAAAAATCATCGGGCTGATGGGCATCACGCGCGACGTGACCAATCTCAAGACCACCGAGAACCGTCTGCGGGTGTCGAACGCCCAGCTCAAGGATTCCCTCGCGCGTTCCCGCGAACTCGCCGAGAAGGCCGATTCGGCGAACCGGGCGAAGAGCGAGTTCCTCGCAAATATGAGCCACGAGATCAGGACTCCGATGAACGGGGTCATCGGGATGACCGACCTTCTCATCGAGAGCGGCCTCGGGGCGGAGCAGATGGAATATGCCGAGGCCATCCATTCCTGCGGCGACACCCTTCTCTCCCTGATCAACGACATCCTCGACTTTTCCAAAGTGGAAGCCGGGCAACTCGTTCTCGAGAACCTGGACTTTGACATCCGGTCGACCCTGTATGATGCGGTCGAAATCCTCGCGTTCAAGGCTCAGGAGAAGGGGCTTGATATGGCCTGCCTCATTGCGGACGACGTGCCGAAGTTCCTGAAGGGGGACCCGGGCCGCTTGCGCCAAATTCTCTTCAACCTGATCGGCAACGCGATCAAGTTCACCGCCACCGGAGGAGTTTCAGTTCACGTGGACTGCGTCGGGCAGACGGACAGCTCTGCCGCCCTGCGGTTCAGCGTGGTTGATACCGGGATAGGAATTCCTTCCGAGAAGCAATCGGTTATTTTTTCCAAATTCACCCAGGCGGATACGTCCACGACGAGGGAGTTCGGCGGAACCGGGCTCGGGCTCGCGATCTGTCGGCAGCTCGTTCATCTTTTCCGCGGGGAGATCGGCGTCACGAGCCAGGAGGGCGAGGGGGCCACATTCTATTTCACAGCCGAGTTCGAGAAGGTTTCCGGCGCTGCGGCCGAGTCTCCTGCTCACGAGGCGGACCTCTCCGGGGTGAGAGTTCTTGTCGCGGATGATTTTAAGACCAATCGTGTCCTGATAGCGAGGCTGCTGACCCGCTGGGGGTGCCGGTATAGTGAGGCAGAGGACGCGGTTTCTGCGCTGGCCATGCTCAGGCTTGCAGCGAGGGAGGGGGATCCCTACGTGGCTGTTCTCTCCGACATGCACATGCCCGGCATGGACGGGGCGGAGCTCGGGCGGCAGATCAAGGCGGATGAGGAAATCAAGTCGGCCCGGCTTGTGATGCTGACATCCATTGGCAAACGCGGGGATGCCGAGCGCCTGGCCGGGGTCGGGTTTTCCGGCTATCTGCCCAAGCCGATCCGTCCCGGCCTTCTGCGGAAATGTCTTGCCCTTGTTCTTGGCAGGGAAGAGGCCAAGGGAGCCGATCACCACCTGATCACGCGCCACACAGTGGCCGAGACAAGCCGCCGGAAACTCAGGGTCCTGGTCGCGGAGGATAATTCGACGAACCGGATCGTCGCCATCAAGATGCTTGAGAAGCTCGGGCACACCGCCGACGCCGTCGGCAACGGAAAGGAAGCCGTCGAGTCCCTGAAGCGCCTGCCGTATGACATCGTTCTGATGGACTGCCAGATGCCGATCATGGACGGGTTTGATGCCACCCGGGCGATCCGTCTTCCGGACTCGGGTGTCAGGAATCACAGCATACCCATCATTGCCATCACGGCACATGCCATGAAGGGAGACCGCGAGCTCTGCCTCGAAACTGGAATGAACGACTATCTTTCCAAACCTGTGAATCCCCGTGAACTGGCCGCGGCCCTTGAGCGCTGGGGGCCGAAGGGGTCACATTTCGGAGATCCTCAGCCCGCCCCCCATCCCCCTGCCGGTGAGTCGTTGAAGGTTTTCGACTTGGAGGGATTCATCGAGAGGGCGATGGATGACCGCAGCCTCGCCGCCGAGATTGTGGAGGCATTTCTCGCCGACACCCCGCCGCTTTATGCCCAGCTCGAATCCGCGATTGACTCGGCGGATTCCGCTGCCGCTGGAAGATTTGCCCATACGCTCAAAGGTTCGAGCGCCAACATGGGAGGGGAAGCTTTCAGCCGGATCGCCGCACAAATGCAGGATGCCGGCAAGCGGGGGGATTTGGCGCTCCTGAAGGAACTTCTCCCCGAGGCCCGCTCCGCGTTGCGGGCTTTGATCTCCGCCATAGAACAGGAGTTTCATACGCCAGGCGGACCGCATTGAGGCGGTTCGTTTTTGCGAATAAATATTGCAGGCCACTGCGACGAGCGCCGCAGTGGCCTGCTGTTCCCCCCAGAACAAGGTTTATATAGCAGGCTTCATGCCAATATTTGGCTGAGTCTTTTCAGAAAAGCAATCTCAGAGGCAGATGGAGGGACCGCGCTGTCCGGCCCGTTGCTCGTCCACGGACGACAGCGGGCGGAAAAGCCAAAACATCCTTCGGGGGATCCGCCCTGCTTACACCGCTCTACCGAATCGCCCAGCGGAGTTTTGCCGAGGAGGCGCGAGGGTTCGCGCGGCACTCTTCCGGCGACGGACGTGTGACGTTGTCGGCGATGCCGGAGTAAATTCCTGTGCGGAATCCGGATTGGAATGCCTTTTTGACGCGCCGGTCCTCGCCGGAGTGGAACGTGAGGATTGCGACCCGTCCGCCGGTCTTCAGACAGCCGGGCAGGTTGCGGAGAAGTGCGTCGAGAGCGGAGAATTCCTCGTTGACCTCGATGCGGATGGCTTGAAAGACGCGTCGCACGGATTTTTCAATGTCGTCAGCCGGCATGGATCCGAGGGCGGAACGAACCGCATTTGTGAGATCGGTGGTGAGTGCGAAATCCTTCCCGGCCAGGGCGGAAGCGATTTTCCCGGCATGGGGCTCATCGGCATTTTCCCGGAGGAGGGTTTCCAGTGCGGGGGATTGGATCTTTTTCAGAAATCCCGCTGCCGAGAGCCCGCGCTGAGGGTTCATCCGCATGTCGAGCGGCCCGGGTGTCTTTGTCGAGAATCCTCGGCCCGGGGTGTCGAGTTGCATCGACGAGACACCGAGATCGGCGAGGAGGCAGTCTGCTCCCGCAATCCTCTCCGCGACCATCGCAGCCGGCAAACCTGCGAAGTTGGATTTTCTGATCCGCAATGTTTGGGAGCCGAAACCAAGCGAACTCAGCCGGGCTTTTGCTCTCGGCAACTCCACCGGATCCACATCGAGCCCGAGCAGGAGACCGCCGGGCTGAATGAGCGGGAGCAGCGCCGAGGCGTGCCCGCCATGGCCGAGGGTGCAATCCACAACAGTATCGCCCGGCTGCGGGCGCAGGACCTCAAGAATCTCCTTCACCATAATGGGCACATGTGACCCGGCGGGAGTTTTTCCCGAGGCCAGAACTTTCGCGACGGTTTCCGGCCGGCTCTCGAGTTCCTTGTATTTTTCCTCGAACCGGCGCGGGTATTTTCCGGAGTAGCGCGGCCGGCGGCGATGAGCGGACGGTTGCCCAATCCCGTCATCTGCTTTTCCCTGCGAGCCCTGCGATTGCCTCGCTCGCTCCCGCGAGTCTCCCCCTTCGGGCTGCTTGCAGCAGGCTACCCGGCTGGCTCCCGCCAGCACGTGTTTTGCGTGAGGAATCTCCGGACTCAAAGCTCGTTGTATTTTTTGTTCGAGCCCCGGGCCTTGGCGACCGGGTAGCGCGCCTCATTCCGTGCGAGCTTCCTTCGGATGGCTTCCGGCAGGCTCACTTCGCAATTGTCTGCGAGCTCGAAGAGGAGGATCGCGATGTCGGCCATCTCGGAGGCGAGTTCATCCCTGCGGTCGGCGACCCGCTGGTCCGACTGCTCCGGGCTCTGCCAGACAAAATGCTGGAGCAGTTCTCCCGCCTCGGCGGTGATGGCCACGGCGAGTTCCTTGGGATTGTGGAATTGTCTCCAGTCCCGCGCGTCACGAAAGGCGCGGATCTCGGCTGTCAGGGATTCGATGCTGGTCGGCATGTGGAATATCCTAGGCGGAGGCGGGCTTCACCGACAACCTTCGAGTCCGTTTCACGGTCACAGGAAGAGGAAAGGAAGCGAGCAGGCCTATACCCTGTGGACAGGATTGTTTGCGCAAAAACCGGTTTGATCTGATTCCGCTTGTTGCTCACGTGCCGAAATACCTGTCCCCCGCATCCCCGAGTCCTGGCAAGATATAGGCTTTGTCGTTGAGTTCCGCATCCAGCGCTGCCAGGAAAACCGGGACATCCGGGTGACGGGATGTGAAAAGCTCGACGCCCGGCCTCGCGCCGATGAGGGCGAGCACCCGCAGGCATTTGGCTCCGGCGGCCTTTAATTTATCCACCGCATCTGCGGCGCTCTGGCCGGTTGCAAGCATTGGGTCCACGAGAAAAATGTCCGCCCCCTCGAGCGGCGGGGTCTTGAAGTAATAGCTTTGCGGTTCGAATGTGCTCTCATCGCGGTAGAGCCCGACGTGTCCGACCCGGGCCTCGGGAAAAACCTGGAGCAATGCCTCCGCCATGCCCAGGCCGGCGCGGAGGATCGGGATGATCACGAGCGGCCGGGCAAATTCATGCCCGGCGCAACAGGCGAGGGGAGTTTGCAACGGAAACTCCCTCAACGCCAGATTGCGGGATGCCTCAACGCCCACAATGACCGCCAGCTCCCGCAATGCCCGGCGGAAATCCCCGAGGGAAGTCTCCCTGTTCCTGAGGCGGGCGACTCCGACTTTCACCAACGAATGCTCCACAACATGACACCCTGAAATCATGGAGGACAGGTCTAAGCAAAATCCCGCCGCATGCCCAGAACCTTCGCGTCGATTTGGACGGTCGCTATACTACGCCATCCTTCGGTAACGCCTTTGCGACTGGGAGCGCGGCTTAAAGCTGGAATTGACGAGTCAACCCGGCAACATCCGAAAAGCGATATCCAGCTCTGCTTTCAGAACAGCAGGGTGAACCGCATGGTCATCGCCCAGGCTCCGCTGAGCGATGAGTCGGCCCCCGGGGTCGGGATGTAGCTCAGCGTGGGCTGGATGAAGGCCCCACCGTAAAGGTGCGCCTGGTAGTAGCACTGAAACATCAGCTCGCTCGAACGGTTGAAGATATTCGGGTTGAGCCATGACCACGCCATGCCGAATCCTATCGAG
>Ga0163199_1002535_pt1 | contig 11145 bp, 5 predicted proteins | sample PL_2010_150m_FD_113537 | JGI IMG/M metagenome (GOLD analysis project Ga0163199, IMG submission 113537) | Freshwater microbial communities from Powell Lake, British Columbia, Canada to study Microbial Dark Matter (Phase II) - PL_2010_150m | ecosystem: Environmental > Aquatic > Freshwater > Lake ...
AACTTGTTGATCGCCGCCAGCACCGGGTTGTTGCTGTTGGTCGAGGCGTAGGACACGGTCGGCGCCTTGCCGTAGGTGAAGTAGAACTCGTCGTCGCCGAGCGCCCCGGTCTTGGCGTCCTTGCGGCATTCCGCCGGGATGTGGGTGGCCAGCACGCTGAAATTGGGCGCCTTGCCGCCGCCCTTCCTGAGCATGTCGAACAAGCCGGAATAAAACTCGACCCGTCCGCTGCCGGTCGGCATCGGCAATTTCCACGGCATCGCGGAATGTTCGAGGATTTTCTGGTAATCCTCTTCCAGATACACGCCCTTTTCGCGCAACGCGCTGTCGAGCTGCTTGACGGTGATGCCGGCTTTCTTCGCCGAGGTTTCGAACGCTACCTCGCGGCAGGCGGCGGAGAACGGGCTCTTCACCTTCTGCGCCTGGTTGCGGACGAGCTTCTCCCTGACCGGCGCGGCCGGCATCCCGGTGAGCTTCTCGATCCATTCGAGGAAATGGTCAGTCTTGCCGCTGATGATCTCGGTGATCTTGAGCAGGATGTCCGGCATTTCGCGCGTGTCATAGAGCAGATCGATTGCCGGGTAGCGCGTCACCATGGCGAGGTCGTGGTTGACACCGTTGCCGTAGATATTCGGTTCGCCGCGCTCCAGGTAAGTGGAGTTGGGCAGGATCACGTCGGCATACATGGTGGTATCGGAGGGCAGCACGTCGATGGCGATCACCAGTTCGACATTTTTGTGCGCCAGGATTTCCTTCCAGCGGCTGTCCGGGTAGTAGTGGCGCACCGGGTTGGCGGCGTTGACCAGGATGGCGCGGGTCAGGTACGGCTCACCGTTGAAATTGAGGTTGCCCTCCACCGACTCCTTCAGGCCGGTATCGGCCATCACCGGCAGCATCACCCACGGCCGTCCCGCCTCGCGCTCCTGCTTGGAGAAGGCCCACGCCCAGCCGGGCTTGCCGTGGCCGAAATTCTTGCCGTCGGAAAAGGTGTCGATCACCATCTTGGCGAACGGCATACCGGCCAGCGAGGTCATCGGCGGGCCGGCGGGATGCCCCTCCTGCTGCGCCTTGAAGGCGTGCGCCGCCTTGTGGTGGAACTCGCCGCTCATCAGCCAGCCGCCGGTGCGGTCGATGCCGCCGGTGAGCGCCTGGATCATTGCCTGCACCCGGCGCAGCATCATCATGTTGCCGTAGCGCGCGCCGTGCCAGCCGGGGTCAATGATCGCCGGGCGAGTGGAGCCGAATTCGCGCGCGATGCGGCGGATGGTGGCAGCCGCAACACCGGTGGAAGGCTCCGCCCATTCCGGGGTATAGCTCCTCAGTTCATCCGACTGCGCCTGCAATACCGTCACCACTTCGCGCCCGTCCAGCTTGAGGCCGGGCGGCGCGTAGAGAGCCGGTTGGCAGGCGTTGCCGTCGACATCGGTGGTATTGTCGTTGGTCACGGCGGGCAGGGTGCGGATAGTGGCGGTCCGTTCCTGCACCACGCGCGGCCGGCCCTTGGCGTCCAGCGCCAGTTGCCACTGCCCGTCGGCATCGCGGTAAGCGAGGAAGGGCATGTTGGAGTGACGCATCAGGAAATCGGCGTCGTAAAGCTTTTCGTCCAGCATGATCTTCAGCATCGCCAGGCAGAAATCCAGGTCGGTGCCGGGGCGTATGGAAATCCATTCGTCCGCCTTGGCCGCCGTTTCCGACTGGCGCGAATCGAGCGCCACCACCTTGGCGCCGTTCTTGCGCCCCTGGGCGAAGCGCACCATGCGGCAAGTGGACACCGCGCCGATCGAGGCGTTGTTGGCGACGAACAGGATGTACTTGGCGTTGTCGTAATCCGGCAGTACTTCGTCGTGGATGTTGAAGTTGCCGGTTACCGAGTCGGTGCCCAGATGCCCGGTGGTGACGCAGTGCTGCATCGGCGAGGCGATGATGTTCGGCACCTTGTTGGCCAGCGCGAACGGCACCGCCCAGTTCATGTAGAACACGCAGGAAGTCCAGCCGCCCACCATGGTCCATTCCCAAGGCTGGATGTTGGCGGATTTCTGCTTCTTGGCGATGTACTCCCAGGCTTCTTCCCAGCTCGCCGAGCGAAACTTCATCTCGCCGCGCTTGGAGCCTTCCACCCGGATCAGCGGCGTTTTCAGCCGGTCGGTGTCGTAGGTCTGGCGCAACCCGGCCTGGCCGCGCGCGCAAATCTTGCCGCGATTGAGCGTGGAATTGGGGTTGCCGTCGAGCTTGACGATGCGCTTGACGCCGTTTTTGGTCTGGGTGGTGACGCGGAGATTGCACAACGACGAGCAGAAATTGCAGATGCTGTATGTGTAGGCTTCGCCATCCGCCGGCCCGCTGCTGTCGGCAACGGCGGCCTTGCTCAACAAGCCGGATGGTTTCAACAGTGTCAATCCGGCAGCGCCCAACCCCGTTGCTTTCAAAAAAGCGCGACGTGTCAGGCTTGGAAATTTCCAAGTCATGTGCAATCTCCCCTTATAGTTTTCAACTCGGAAAACAACGCGTTAACGAGCTGCTTGGGATGCATCCTAGGAAAGTTGGTTAACCGACGTCATTGATAATTCGCAAACCGGGGTAAATTTCCCGGAACGATGTCTCGCACGTAGAGCGAGATTTCCGAGCCTGGAGGCCCTTGTGCATGGCGCTCATGCTAACGTATACTTTAAATTAATGTTTTCCTTGGTTTTCCGCCAGGGGAATCCCTGAAAAAGGCTAATCCGGCTGAAAAGCGGAGGCGCAAAATCCCAGTCTGCGGATGCAGTTTTTCTGATGACCGTGGGATTGCCAGGTAAATACAAGGGGGCGGAAACGCCGCGCCGACTGGTAATTCACACTATTTGAGAAAAATATGCGCATAACTGGCGTACTTGCCGATTCAGCGGGCTGGATGACTTCCCGACCCCGCATTCCCACTGACGGCAATTGCTTCGCCGGCTCGACCCGCCCCAATTTTCGCCGCCCCTCGCGTATTACCTGCCATGCATGATCTTTCCTCATTGATACAAGCCCACATGGATGTGGTGTTTTTTATTTATGGCTTGGCGTTTGTCGCCCTTGGCTTGGTCGTTTTGGTGCAACCCAAAGAAGAAAGCCGCTATGAACTCTCCCGATTTATCTGGTTACTGGCTCTCTTTGGGATTATTCATGGCGCATTGGAGTGGCTGGATCTTTGGAAGGTGGTTCGTGGTGGCAACGCCACATTAGCCCTGCTGAAAGTTGTTTTCCTGTTTGTTTCATATGGCTTTCTTTTTGAATTCGGACGTCGCTTGACGCGAGCCATCTGCGACAAGACCCCCGCTATTCCAGATTTAGTCAAAAAGATGCTGGGAAAGCCTATTTATGGCGTGGTTGCCCTGGGTTTTCTGTTCGAATTCCTGATGATCCCTGATGGAATGCTGGCAATCACCATCGCATCCAGATACTTCCTCGGGTTTGTCGGTTCATCCTTGGCTGGCATCGGTTTTTTGTTGTGTATCAATAAAAAACGCGAAGGAAAATCGGTGCTTTCGTGGTCGGTAAAATATTTCGTGTTGGCTGCCGTGGCGTTCATTCTTTATGGCGTGCTGGGCGGGTTGGTGGTACCCCCGGCCGATGTCATCCCGGCGAATGCCTTCAACGACCAATGGTTTCTTGCGACCTTCCTGCTTCCAGTCCAACTCTTTCGGGCCACCTGCGCAGTTTTGGCGGCCATTGCGATTGGCAGCATCCTGCGGATTTTCCATCTGGAAGGTCGGGAAAGATTCCAGTCTGCCTTGACGCTGGCTAAGGAAAGCGAGGCCAAATTACAGGAAATCAACTCGGTATTAGCGGATGGCGTCTACGTACTGGATTCGAACGGGCTGGTCACGTTCTTCAACCCCGAGGCGGAACGACTGCTCGGCTGGACCGCGGCGGAACTGCTCGGCAAGAACGGGCATGAGACTTTCCACTACAAGACCCCCGAGGGTTTGCCGATAAGCGCCGAAGAATGCCCGGTTCACAAAACCATTCTGACCGGGAAAATTTATCGTTCGATCAATGACTGGCTGGTACGCAAGGACGGCTCCATCATTCCGGTTTCGATCGTATCCAGCCCGATCATCCACGATGGGAAGGTGATGGGGTCGGTTGCCGCATTTCATGACATCACGTCACGGCAGGCGATGGAAAAGGCGCTCAAGGCCAGCGAACAACGTTTCCGCGACACGCTGGAAAATGCCCCGATCGGGATGGCCGTCGCCGAACTGGGCGGAAAATTCCTGCAGGTCAATCAAGCCCTGTGCAATGTCCTGGGGTATCAAAGAGAAGAACTTCTGCAGCTGTCCTTCACCGAAATCACCCATCCCGATGATTTGGAAATTTCGTATGCCAACGTAGAAAAAACCTTGCATGGCGATATCGACTCATACCAGATGGAAAAGCGTTATATCCGCAAAGATGGCCGGCTGGTATGGGTGCAACTCAGCGTCTCGATCCAGAATGATGACGCGGGCGTGCCCCAATATTTGATCGGCCAGATTGAGGACATCACCGAAAGCAAGCTCGCCAAGCAGGCCTTGCGGGAAAGCGAGGAAAAATTCCGTCTGATCAGCACCTCCGCCAAGGATGCGATCATCATCATCGGTTCGTCCGAGGAGATCACCTACTGGAACCCGGCAGCGGAAAACATCTTCGGCTACCCGGCGAGTGAGGCGCTGGGCAAGAACATGCATAAACTGATCACCCCGTCTCACCACCGCGACGATGCCCACCGCGGCTTTGCGCATTTCCGCACTTCAGGTGAAGGGCCGGTGATCGGCAAAACCCTGGAGTTGACCGCATTGCGCCAGAACGGCGAGGAATTCCCCATCGAACTGTCGATTTCCGCCTTCAGGATCAAAGACCAGTGGCAAGCCTTGGGCATTGTTCGAGACATCAGCGCACGCAAAAAGGCTGAACAGGAATACAAGACGATCATCCAGACCACGATAGACGGCTTTTTGGTGGTCGATGCCCATGAAGGCCGTTTCCTCGATGTCAACGACGCTTATTGCCGGATGCTGGGATACACGCGGGAAGAAATTCTGCGCATGAGGACATCCGATGTCGAAGTCATGGAATCTCCCGAACAGATTAAGCAACACAACGCCGAGCTCAGGAAAATCGGACAGTCTCAGTTCGAAACCCGGCATCGCGGCAAGGATGGCAAAGTCATCGATGTCGAGATCAGCGCCACCTACCTCGATATCCGTGGAGGCGTGTTCATCGTCTTCATCCGGGACATTAGCGAACGCAAACGGGCGGAAGAACAAATCCGTCAACTGGCTTATTACGATACGCTCACCAACCTGCCCAACCGCCGCCTGATGCTGGATCGGCTCAACCAGTCGGTCTCCCAAGCAAAACGCCATCAGCGCTCAATGGCCGTGGTGTTTCTCGATCTGGATCATTTCAAGCAAATCAATGACACGCTGGGTCATGATGTTGGGGATGAGCTTTTGAAAGTGGCGGCGACTCGTTTGAATGCTTGTGTGCGCAGTGGGGATCTGGTCTCCCGGCAAGGCGGTGACGAGTTTGTGATTGTCCTGGCGGAAATCGCTCATCCACAGGATGCCGCAGTGGTGGCTGAGAAGATCGTCGACACGCTGGGGCAATCCATTAGCATCAAGGGCCACGAATTAAAGATCACCACCAGTATCGGCATTTCCGTCTATCCCATCAATGGAACAGACGACACGCTGGAATTGATGAAGAAAGCGGATTTGGCCATGTATGCCGCGAAAGAAGGCGGAAGAAACGGCTATCGGTTTTACCAGAATTGAAGATCGGCGCCAGCGCAGCCGCTATGACCGTCCAGAATGGCGCTGCTGCGCCAGAGGTAATCGCCTGTCAGGTGGCTCCCAGCCGAGCGGCGACAGGTGGGCCACGTCCGGCGATGATGAGCACCATGTCCACGCTATAGCACCCTTACTGCGGGAGACTTACCCCTTCAGCGGATCGCCGCGCAGGTATCCAGAACGCACCCGCGCAACCAGCGATGCGCCGGATCGGCATCCATCCGCGGGTGCCAGAGCATTGAAACCGTGATCTCCGGCGTGGAGACCGGAAGGGGAAAACTATGCATTCCGGCGCGCAGGTTGCCGGTGTGTCGTTCGGGAACAGTGGCGATCAGGTCTGAGGCCCGCGCAAGAGCCAGCGCGGCGGAAAAACCACCGACGATCGTGACGATCTCCCGTTCCAGTCCAAACGGCTTCAAGGCTTCATCCATCGGCCCCTTGGCGAGACCCCGTCGCGAGACAAGGATATGCATACCGGATGCATAACGGGAGGGGGTGATCTCGCCCTGGCTCAGCGAGTGCCCCATGCGCACTACGCCGATGAATCGGTCCCGGAACAACGCCCGCGTGCGTACCTCAGGACTGGTCGTGTCCCCAACAACGCCAGTCTCCAGATCGACGCTTCCCTCGCGAAGTAGCGCGCTGTCTTTGTCGGGTTTCTGCACGAAACGCAGCCGCACGCCACGGGCTTCCTCGCTGACGCGAGCGATGAGGTCCGGCCCGAAGTTTTCCACAAAGCCATCGCTGGCCCGCAGCGTGAATGTTCGAACAAGCTGATTGAGGTTGAGCTTCTCGGCGGGACGTAGAACTGCTTCTGCGTCCTGCACCAGCTGACCGACCCGCTCGCGGAGTTCGAGCGCTCGGGGCGTGGGGACGAGACCGCGGCCGGCCCTGACCAACAACGGATCGCCCGTCGTCTCACGCAATCGCGCCAGCGCCCGGCTCATCGCCGACGGGCTCAGCCGCAACCGTCGGGCGGCGCGCGCAACGCTGCCTTCCGCGAGCAGCACATCAAGGGTGACAAGCAAGTTCAGATCGGGTGTCGACATGTATCAATCATAGCAGTGTTTGATCTATACATGGCGTCAAACGCATGAATAAAGTGTAAACGCTGCGTCTTCCGCCATGTCACACAAAGAACTACGATTCAGACATCTACATTTCTGGATCGCCAAAAAATGAAGTTCATCTCGAAGACTATCGCTGGGAGTGCGGAACCGGCACCTTCGGTTCGCTGGGCGCTGGCCAGCCTCTCCCTATCCATGTTGCTGTCCTCGCTCGGCACCAGCATCGCCAATGTCGCCTTGCCGACCTTGGCACAGGCGTTCACTGCCTCCTTCCAGGAAGTCCAGTGGGTCGTCATCGCTTATCTCCTCGCCATCACCACCCTGATCGTCGGCGTCGGGCGGCTCGGCGACATCGTCGGCCGCCGACGGCTGCTACTGGCCGGAATCTTCCTGTTCACGGTAGCCTCGGTCCTGTGCGGCATCGCGCCCACGCTCTGGCTGCTGATTGCCGCCCGGGCGGCGCAGGGGTTAGGCGCGGCCACCATGATGGCCCTCACCGTGGCGTTTGTCGGCGACACGGTTCCGAAGGCAAAGACCGGTAGCGCCATGGGGCTGCTCGGAACCATGTCCGCGATTGGCACCGCTCTCGGTCCATCGCTTGGCGGTATTCTGATCGCCGGGCTCGGTTGGCGGGCAATCTTCCTCGTCAACGTACCGCTGGGTATCCTGACTTTTCTTCTCGCGCATCGCTACCTGCCTGTTGATCGCCGGGAGCCGAAGACGGATCGGGCCGGCTTCGACCATGTGGGCACGCTGCTGCTTGCTCTGACGCTCGCGGCTTATGCACTCGCCGTGACGATGGGACGCGGCAATTTCGGTCCGCTCAACCTGGCTCTGCTGTTGGCTGCTGTCTTCGGAGTCGCCCTTTTCGTGCGAACCGAGGCAAAAGCCGCATCACCTTTGATCCGATTGGCGATGTTCCGCGATCCCGTGCTGAGTGCGAGCCTCGCCATGAGCGCGCTCGTTTCGACGGTGATGATGGCGACGCTGGTGGTCGGGCCGTTCTATCTCTCTCGTGGGTTCGGGCTCGACGCGGCTCTGGTTGGACTCGTCCTGTCGCTCGGTCCGATTGCCGCCGCGCTGACCGGCGTGCCGGCGGGCCGCATAGTGGACCGTTTTGGCGCACAACGCATGACCATCGCTGGGCTCAGCGGAATAGCGGCCGGTTGCTTCGTTCTATCCTTCGTACCGGCGACATTCGGCATAGCCGGATACATCACCCCCATCGTCTGCATCACCGCCAGCTATGCACTGTTCCAGGTGGCCAACAACACCGCATTCATGACAGATACCCGCCCTGACCAACGCGGCGCCATTTCCGGTATGCTCAGCCTATCACGCAATCTCGGGCTCATCACCGGTGCGTCTGTTATGGGCGCAGTATTCGCGCTCGCAGCGGCGACGAACGACATCACCACGGCGCGTCCCGAGGACGTTACCAGCGGTATGCGGATCACGTTCGCCGTCGCGGAGATTCTGATTGTCGTCGCGCTCGCCATCGCGGTTGGCGCTTACCGCCGCACATTACGCAATCGGGCAATTGCTCCACAAGCAATGTTGCAGGCGGACTAGTGCGATTCGAGATGAACTCGCGGCCCTTTAATTGAGCTTCAAGATGAAGGGTGAGTGTCCGTGAACCACACTGATCGCTTCCATCGCCTGCCGATCGGCATGGTAGCTCGACCTCACCATCGGCCCGCAAGCCGCGTTACTGAAACCCATCTCTTCCGCAGCCAGGCGGAAACGCTCGAACTGCGCCGGTTCGACGAAGCGCAGCACCGGCAGGTGGTGGCGGGTGGGTTGCAGGTATTGGCCGATGGTGAGCATGTCTACCTGACTGGCGCGCAGGTCGCGCATGACTTGCAGGATTTCCTCATCGGTTTCTCCCAGCCCGACCATCAAGCCGGATTTGGTGAGAGTGTGCGGGTAGCGCTGTTTGAATTCGCGCAGCAGTTGCAGCGAATGGGCGTAGTCGGCGCCGGGACGGGCCTGCCGGTAGAGGCGCGGGACGGTTTCGAGGTTGTGGTTGAGGACGTCGGGCAGGGCGCTGCCGAGGAGGTCGAGCGCGCTTTCCAGCCTGCCGCGAAAATCGGGAACCAGGGTCTCGATGCGGGTGGCGGGGGAGCGTTCGCGGACCGCACGCACGCAGTCGGCGAAGTGCTGGGCGCCGCCGTCCTTGAGGTCGTCGCGGTCGACGCTGGTGACCACCACATATTTCAGCTGCAACGCGGCGATGCTGGCGGCAAGGTGCGCCGGTTCCTGCGGATCGGGCGGCAATGGGGTGCCGTGGGCGACATCGCAGAACGGGCAACGGCGGGTACAGATGCTGCCCAGGATCATGAAGGTGGCGGTGCCGTGGTTGAAGCATTCGCCGATATTCGGGCAGGAGGCTTCTTCGCACACCGTATGCAATTCCTGCTCGCGCAGGAGTTGCTTGATCTCGCGGTATTTTTCGCCGCTGGGCGCCTGCGCGCGTATCCACTGCGGCTTGCGCAGCGGTTCGGCGGGAACGATCTTGATCGGGATGCGCGCGGTTTTGGCGGCGCCTTTTTGCGGTGGAGTCGCCATTACCCGCCTGAAATTATTTGTTTTCCAGCCACTGGTTGACCAGCTGCAAGTCTTGCTCGCTCAGCGTGCCGGTGGCCAGTTTGAGTTTGATCTGGCTGAGGAGGGTGTTGTAGCGCGCCTGCGACAGGTCGCGCTTGGCGCTGTAGAGCTGTTGCTGGGCGTTGAGCACATCCACGCTGGTGCGCACGCCGACTTCCTGGCCGAGCTTGGTCGAATCCAGCGAACTCTGGCTGGAAACCAACGCCTGTTCCAGCGCCTGTACCTGGGCGATGCCGCTGGTCACGCCGAGAAAGGCCTGGTTGCTTTGCAGCGCGACTTGGCGGCGGGTCAGCTCCAAGTCCTGGCGCGCCTTGTCCTGGTTGGCCACCGCTTCGCGCACCCTGGAATTGACCAGACCACCCTGATAGAGCGGCAGGTTGAATTGCAAGCCGATACTTTGGCTGGTGGTGCTTCCCGAGACCAAGTAGCTCGCATTGCGGCTATCGCCGTAGCTGGCGACGAGATCCAGGGTGGGCTGATGCCCGGCGCGGTTTTTTTCGACTTCGAGATTGGCGATTTCCAGGGAGGCGCGCTGAATCTGCAGCGGCAGGTTTTGCTGCTCCGCCGCTTCCACCCATTTCCCCATGTCGTTGGGTTCGGGATATTTCAGCGCCAGCTTCGCGGTCAGGGTAGCGAGCGTATCGGGAAGCCGGCCGATGATTTGTTGCAGCGCGCGCTTCTTGATTTCCAGGTCGTTTTTTGCCGCGATTTCCTGGGAGGTGGCGAGATCGAAGCGCGCCTGGGCTTCATGGGTGTCGGTGATGGTGGCGACGCCGACTTCGAAATTGCGTTTGGCCTGTTGCAGTTGCTCGCCGATGGCGGTTTTCTGCGCGCCGGACAGCGTCACGTTGTCCTGCGCCAACAACACGTCGAAATAGGCCTGCGCCACGCGCATGATCAGGTCTTGCTTGGCGGCAAGGAATTGCGCCTCAGCCACGCTGACCTGGCTTTTCGCCTGCTCGTACTGGGCGAAATTCTGTTTGCGATACACCGGTTGAGTCAAGCTGAGGCTATAGCCCTCATTGGTGTACTGGCGACTGACAGATGAGCTGGTGACGTCATTGTTGCTGATGCTGGCGCCGAAGCTCACGCTGGGCAATAGTTGCGACAGTCCCTGCGGCAGCTTTTCCTGGCCGGCTTGATAGGCGGCGCGCGCCGAGGCGAAAGCGGCATCCTGCTGCTGGGCTTCGCCGTAAATATCGACCAGATTCGTCGCATGGGCGGCGGGAAATGCCGCCAGAATCAGAATAACCGGGAGCGCCAGAGGTAACCGCTTCATTGTAAGACTTCCTTCCACGAATAACTTGAGCGCCAACTTAGCACTGACCGACCGGTCAGTCAACCTGCGCCTCAGAATACGAAGTGTTCCGCCGGCTGGGCGTTTTTCAGGGGCGGCGTGCAGGTCTCGAACAGGTCGTCGGTGCGCCAGGTGTCCTGGGTTAGCCGGGTAATTCGCTTGGCTTCCATCACCGGGCATTCGCCGACCACCGCGAACAGACGTCCGCCGATTTTCATGTGTTTGGTGAAGCTCTCCGGCAAAACCGGCAGCGAACCGGTGATCACGACCAGGTCGTAGTTTTCCAGGCCGGTGAAGCCGCGCGCCGCATCGGCGGTTTCCAGCGTGACGTTGTCGATGCCGCGTTGCGCCAGCTTGACCCTGGCGCTCGCGGTGA
>Ga0163199_1002536_pt1 | contig 11145 bp, 10 predicted proteins | sample PL_2010_150m_FD_113537 | JGI IMG/M metagenome (GOLD analysis project Ga0163199, IMG submission 113537) | Freshwater microbial communities from Powell Lake, British Columbia, Canada to study Microbial Dark Matter (Phase II) - PL_2010_150m | ecosystem: Environmental > Aquatic > Freshwater > Lake ...
GCATTAGCCAGACGTTCGGCTTCCAGCAGCACCTCATCAACAGGCCTGCTGACCAAATCACCACGCATAGACGGAATAATGCAGAACGTGCAGCGATGGTTACAACCTTCGGAAATCTTTAAATAGGCATAATGTTTAGGCGTTAACTTTATGCCTTGCGGCGGCACCAGACTGGTAAAAGGGTCATGCCGGGGCGGTAAATGTTCATGCACCGAGGCCACAACTTCATCCAATGCATGTGCGCCGGTAACTTTCAGGACTTGCGGATGACGCGCGCGAATTTCCGCTTCCCGGGTGCCTAAACAGCCGGTAACAATCACCCTGCCGTTTTCGGCGAGAGCCTCGCCGATGCTGTCCAGCGATTCTTCTACCGCAGCATCGATAAAGCCGCAGGTATTAACAATCACAAGATCGGCATCTTGATAAGTTGGAGAAATGTTATACCCCTCGGAACGGAGCTTGGTTAAAATTCTTTCGCTATCGACCAGGGCTTTTGGGCAGCCCAGGCTGATAAAGCCGACGGTTGGAATATGTGTCATAGTTATATGGGTAGTGGGTAAAGTGTTTCGTCAGCGACAATCCGCTGAACGTGATTAATGCTGTGATTCTTTTAACGGCAGGCTATTTAGCGCGAATAAATATCACGACAATAGCGAAGATAGCAAAGGCTGCAAACTGAATTCCTGCCTTGCCCGGGTCAAACGATGGCAGATAAGGATACTTTTCAACTCCGTCAAAGCCTCTTCAAACACATTATTGACAACCAGGTAATCAAATTCGTCATAATGGCGAATCTCAGCGACCGCATCGCGCATACGTCGCTCGATAGTGTGTTCGTCATCCTGTCCGCGATTTCTGAGACGTTGTTGCAAAACCGCTGTAGATGGCGGCAAAATGAAAATTGAGATGCTGTCAGGCAATAATTTTTTTATCTGCTGGGCGCCCTGCCAATCGATTTCCAGGATCACATCAAGACCGTTGTTGAGGTTTTCTTCTACCGTCTGCTGCGCCGTTCCATAAAGATTAGCAAAAACCTGTGCATGCTCAAGAAATGCCTGTTGTTCCAGCATGGCTTGAAAATCCGCAACCGATACAAAATAATAATCCTGCCCGTCTATCTCACCCGGACGTATCCGGCGTGTGGTGTGGGAAACAGATACCGCCAGATCAGCAACCTCAACAAGCAATTGTTTAACCAGACTGGTTTTTCCGGCACCGGAAGGCGCGGCAATAATATAAAGTTTGCCGATATTCATAAATTTAAATTTTTACCGTTTTTATGTAAGATGGGTCCGTTAAGCACGATACAATATGTCCCGAATCGCAGAAGACCGCTTGAACATTTTATCTGTACAAAGATAAGAGGCGCATTGGTGCACAGTCCGTTGACTTTCGATAAAGATACCAGATTGCGGTTTTAAATAAAGTGAAAATGGCAGCGCAAACTATCGAGCTGACGGCTTTTCAGGAGAGTAGCCGCACTATGTCCCGCATGCTTGCCGCGAAGTCCAGATGCCTATATTGACCAGCGCTGATCAATCAACTGTCAACCTTCGCCTGAATTAAGTTTTGTTATACTTCATTTTATATACATTCTACCCTTCGCGCTCACACTAAACCCGGATTGTTATGCGATGAATATCCAAACCGACTGTCCCTGCGGCTCCGGCGCAAGCTATGCGCAATGCTGTGCGCTCTTCCATAGCGGTGAAAAAATACCGCTCACCGCCGAAACCTTAATGCGCTCGCGCTTTACCGCCTATTATCTGCATAATGAAGCTTATTTGTTAGCGACCTGGGATAGCTCGCAACGACCTGCCGCTATCGATTTTGCCGGCGAAAAAACTGAGTGGCTAAAACTGGACATCATCAGTACGAAAAAAGGCGGCATTAAAGACCACAGAGGCACGGTAACGTTTAATGCGCATTATCTGCACGATGGCGAAGAATGGGTGATGAATGAAATCAGCCGCTTTAATAAAACCAATAATCGCTGGTTTTATCTGGACGGTACGGTCAAATATTTTACCGCCACAGACCAGCCGATGACTCAAAACAGAAACGCACTGTGCTCGTGCGGCAGCGGCAAGAAATTCAAGCATTGCTGCGAAGCAGAGAGGATGTGCTGAACGCGCTGAAACGCCTCCTTCGTTAACAGTCAACACATCCTGCCGACTACGGACACTGCAAATGCCGGTATGAAAAGGGAGGGTAAAGTTGAGCCTCGATATAATTCCACGCTGCCAAGAAGGCGCGCGGCGTGCCCTACCCGGCAGACAGGATTTATCGTACCTGCACATCAAGTCGCTTTTTTAAATCTCCTTTCCAGCAAAACTTGAAGTACGATGTGAATGACTCTTTTTTCAATTGCTTTCGGCCTTCCCGTGGAATTTATTAACAATGATGCGACCACCGGACATGACCAGGTCTGGGTACTCCAGTATTTTAAATCTTTGGAATGGATTGCCTCGCACAGCGATAATATCGGCCGGCGCATCAGGCACCAACGTACCCAGCGGTGCTAGGCCCAGGTGTTCACCAGCCTTGGAAGTTACCGCCTTGAACACGTTGACAACATCCGTAAAATCAATCGAATCCCCGCTGCCTAAATGCAACATCAAATGCATTTCTTCGCCATTGATCTCCCAGGGCACATTGTCGTGGGCAATTTCAGAACCGTAGATAAATTAATAACTGGTAATAACTGGGGTAATAACTGGGGTCATAATAACTGGTATAATAACTGGTAATAACTGGGGTCAGGTACAAATTAAATATAGCACAATATTTAATTTGTACCTGACCCCAGTGACCCCAGTAGTTATTCCCCAGTTATTCCCCAGTTATTCCCAGTTATTACAGTTATTAATCTGGCCGATAGTGCGCATGACCGCGAAGATACCAATAGCTCAATGTAAAGCCAATCGCGATACTTGCCGGTCTTCGGCATCGGCGGGCATTACTAAGGATATGATCAATAATAACTTCCCGGAGATACGGAGGTCAGGCTTTGCCTGACAAACGCGGTAAGACGCATTCCGTAGGGCGCAATAGCGTAGCGTATTGCGCCGCATGAACAGGCGCATAGACAACAAAATGCGCCATGCCTGGGTTTTTAAATATTTACAAAGACTTATATGCCAGATTATCGTCGATACCGCATTCCGGGCGGGACGTATTTTTTCACTGTCAATCTGTTGGAAAGATACGGCAATGATCTTTTGGTGCGCCATATTGACATTTTGCGCGCAGTTGTTTGTCCATGACACCCGCAAACGTTGGCCGTTCCACATTGATGCGTGGGTGGTTTTGCCCGAACATTTACATTGCGTATGGACATTGCCAGTCGATGATGATGACAATGCCAACCGCTGGCGGGTCATCAAACAAGGATTTTCCAAAGCCTTGCCAATTACGGAAAGACGGTCTGCTGTGCGTGTTGCAAGAGGCGAGCGGGGAGTGTACCCACGGGGCATAAATGGCAACGCCGCTTTTGGGAGCATCTGGTCCGGGATGATGCGGATTATGCGGCGCATATCGATTATTGCCATATCAATCCGGTCAAACATGGCTTGGTCAGACAGGTTTCAGATTGGCCTTACTCAACATTTCACCGTTATGTCGAGCGGGGGCTTTATCCGTTAGATTGGGCAGCTTCTCCAGATCATAATTTTGTCGGTGGTGAACGTGGCTAAGGATGTAGTAAGGGCGGCACTCATGCGGTGCAATACGCTGCCGCTATTGCACCCTACGGAATGCGCCTTACCGCGTTTTTAAAATAATTACAAAGACTTATAAGGCTAGTTGGTAGCCGACGGTTTTATTCTTAAGTCAACAGCATTGACAGTGGTACGCATACTGTCCCAGGGTCGGCTGTTATTGGCTCAATATCTCCAAGCCCGGAGCCATTGGATTTGCCGGCTCGTCAATTTCTCGTCCCAACATCAATCCGGCAAAATCAAATAAACGAATGTCGGCCAACTGTGAAGGTGCGACATTCTGGAGACTGGTGAAAATAGTTTCCAAACGGCCTGGGAACTGTTTGTCCCAGGTCTTCAGCATGACTTTCATCGCCTGTCTTTGCAGGTTTTCCTGGGAACCGCATAAATTACACGGAATAATCGGAAAATCCTTAAACGCGCAATAGCGTTCAATATCTTTTTCCCTGCAATAAGCGAGCGGCCTGATGACAATATTTTTCTTGTCGTCGCTTAACAGCTTCGGCGGCATCGCTTTGAGTTTGCCGCCATAAAAAATATTCAGGAAGAATGTTTCGAGTATATCGTCCCGATGATGGCCCAACGCAATTTTGCTTGCGCCGATTTCTTCGGCATAGCCGTATAAAGTGCCTCGCCGCAAACGCGAGCACAAGCTGCAGGTTGTTTGTCCTTCGGGAATAACGCGCTTGACGACGCTGTAGGTGTCTTTTTCAATAATATGATAAGGCACGCCTATGGATTCAAGGTACTCCGGCAGAACATGCTCGGGAAATCCCGGCTGCTTCTGGTCCAGATTAACGGCAATCAGGTCAAAATCGACAGGTGCGGTTTTCTGCAAATTCACCAAAATATCCAGCAAGGTGTAAGAATCTTTGCCGCCTGATAAACACACCATGATCTTATCGCCGTTTTCGATCATGTTATAGTCGGCAATCGCATCGCCGACATAATGGCGCAGGCGTTTTTGTAATTTGTTGAACTGGGTTCTGGATTTTTGAATGGTTCCTGACATGGTCAGCAATGTTTTTAATTAGAAAAAAGGGAAATAAATGTACGGAGGATGGTTTAATCCTCGCGGTAACTTAAGAAGAGATGCTGGAGAAGGTTGGGATGACTTGTCTATTCCATCACCCAACCCTCTTTCTTTGAACAGGGTTTTAATAAGCCGACACAAACCCTCAGCGAAAAGCTATTTAGTCGTTATAACGTTGAAAAATTAAGGTCGCGTTAGTACCGCCAAAACCAAAACTGTTCGACATGATGGTATTTAACGTGACATGGTCCTGGCGCTGACGGACGATGGGAATGCCTTCAGCCGCAGGGTCAAGTTGCGTGATGTTGGCTGACGCACTTAAAAAGTTTTCCGTCATCATCAACAATGAATAGATCGCTTCATTAACCCCGGCAGCGCCCAAGGCATGACCGGTCAGGGATTTGGTTGAGCTGACCCAAGGCATGTTATCCCCGTCAAACACCGCTCGAAGTGCGCCTAATTCTTTGGTATCGCCTACCGGAGTGCCGGTGCCGTGGGCATTGACGTAATCGATCTTGTCATGCACGGTCGCCATCGCCTGCTGCATACAGCGTACCGCACCTTCGCCGGATGGCTGCACCATATCATAACCGTCCGATGTCGCACCGTAACCGACCAATTCCGCATAAATTTTAGCGCCCCGTGCTTTGGCGTGTTCCAGTTCTTCTATCACCAGAACGCCACCGCCGCCGGAAATAACAAAACCGTCGCGCGTTTCGTCATAAGGCCTGGATGCGGTTGTCGGCGTGTCATTGTATTTCGATGACATAGCCCCCATCGCATCAAATAACACGGACATCGTCCAATGCACTTCTTCGCCGCCGCCGGCAAACACGACATCCTGCTTACCCATCTGGATAAGCTCCATCGCGTGGCCGATACAGTGGGCGCTGGTGGCGCAAGCCGACGTAATTGAATAGTTGACGCCCTTGATTTTATAAGGCGTAGCAAGACATGCCGTATTCGTGCTGGACATCGCCCTGGGCACCCGGTACGGCCCAACGTGTTTAACGCCCCTTGCCCTGAGAATATCAGCCGCCTCAACCAGGTTAGACGTTGACGGCCCGCCGGAGCCCATCACCAGGCCGGTTCTTACGTTCGAGACATCCTTATCGTCCAGGCCGGAATCATCTATGGCCTGCTGCATCGCGATATAATTGAACGCGGCGCCATCACCCATAAAACGTTTTATTTTACGGTCTATAAACGCATCCAGGTCTATGTTAACAGCGCCATGTATCTGGCTGCGAAAACCCAATTCTTTATAAATATCCGCAAAAACGATTCCTGAGCGACCTTCTCTCAGGGATTCAATAACCTCTGTCCGGTTGTTGCCGATACTGGAAACAATGCCTAAACCGGTTACCACGACTCTTTTCATTACTATAGCCCCTAGAAATCTTCTGTAGAAGTAAATAAACCGACCCGTAAATCAGTCGCTTCATAAATAACCTTGCCATCAACTTCCATAGTGGCATCAGCGATACCCATCACCAGCTTGCGCATAATGATGCGTTTTAAATTAATGCGATAAATCACTTTGTTAGCCGTCGGCAATACTTGCCCCGTGAATTTGACTTCACCGACCCCCAATGCCCGGCCTTTACCCGGCCCGCCTAACCAACACAAATAAAACCCAACCAATTGCCACATGGCATCAAGGCCAAGACATCCGGGCATTACCGGATCCCCTTGGAAGTGACAGGCAAAAAACCACAAATCAGGCGTGATATCCAATTCAGCAATGATTTCCCCTTTACCGTATAAGCCGCCTTCATCGGTAATAAGGGTAATACGGTCCATCATTAGCATGTTTGGTAGCGGCAATTGCGCGTTCTTGGGCCCGTAGAGCTCCCCTCTCCCGGACTTCAGTAATTCTTCGCGCGTAAAACTATGCTGTCTCTCCATACTCTATATTACCTTGAGTTATTTTTATAATTGAACCGTATATTATCTAACAGACACTGAGAAAAATCAGCTCAAATTTTAACGGCGCGGCACATCACTCAACAGATTTTTTATTTTTAGTGCCTTGATCAAATCAGGCGTCTGTAAATCAGCTGTCTGTAAGTATTGCTGATAAATAATAGCGTAAGAAAACACAGATGTGACATATTTTCTGGTTTCTTTATAAGGAACTGTTTCTATCCAAATATCGGCGGGTACGGTTCTGTCAGTCGGCAACCATTTCATGACACGATATGGCCCCGCATTATAAGCGGCTATTGCCAGTGCAAAATGACCATTAAACCGGTTCAACAGTTTTTTAAAATAATAACTTCCGTGCCTGATATTGACATCAGGATTGAACAGGCTTGCGTCCGGCAGCCAGGCTTCGTTCATTTCACGAGCTATCTGGCGGCTGGTTGCGGGCATCACCTGCATTAACCCTCGTGCGCCGGCAGGCGACAAGGCCTGTTTATCCAGCATACTTTCCTGACGAATCAGCCCGAATATAATCGCCGGATCAAGATCTTGCCGGTACGCATTGCGGCGAACTTCCGTCAAATAGCGGACAGGGAAACGCAAGCCCAGGTCATCCCAATAATCCGCTTTTACCAGCGTGATAATGGCAATCTGATCCCATTGCCATTGTTGCGCAAGTTTAGCTGCAGCCATGAGTTGCTCTTTCGATAATTTATCGATCGCATACCACCATTGCCTGCGGGCTTCCAGTTCTCTGTTCAGTGCATTAAATTCACGGACCGCTTTAAAATCAGCCTCTTCCGCCAGCGCTTCAAGCTGATAGGCTGTCAACAGAACGGGTTTATCCGTTAAATTATACGGCTTATTAACCAGGTCGGCGGCTAAAAAACCGTAAAAACTCCTGTCTCCGGCGAGTTTCTGGTAAATCATTTGCGCCGACATTCTGTCGCCTGTCGCTTCCAGCGATCTGGCAAGCCAATATTGCCAGACCGGCTCTTGCCGCTCTTCCGCTGTCAGACCCGTCAAAGCATCGGCGACATGCTGCCAGTTCTGCTCCAGCAAGGCCGCCCTGATTTTCCATTCCCGCACTTTCTCATCAACAATCAATAATTGATTCAGGCGTTGATAAGCCCTGCCATCCTGCCGATATGCCAACGCCAAGGCAAGCATGTTTTCCACTTCCTGAGCGCTTTGTTCGTCAATCGTTACATCGTGTTTTCGACTATCCCAAATCTGAATAGCCAAATCCAGATCCGATTTAGCCATTCGCTCTACACCATGCGCAAAAATTCGCCCTATTTGCACATCATTGCTAATCCGGAACCCGTCATGTTGAATCAATGAAGGCTTTTTATGAACATCCAGCCAAACATCGGCGCTGTTTTGATCGGCTTTATCGAGAAACCGGCGTACATATTCCGCCAAAACGACATTATCTTTTTTTAACGCCCGCTCAAACCGTTGCCAAATCAGCTCGCGTGTAAAATAAGGCGACAGGGTCAATGCAAACAGCAGCGCATCGCACGCCTTAGGCTGCGCATCACCGACAGCCCACAAACGCTTGGCTTCGTTTAACGCCTGCTGCTTGTTGTCCGTGTTATACAAGCCCCAATAAAACCGGCATTCAAGTGAGATGTCGTTGCCGGCTTCATACTGCCTGACAAATTCATGCCAGCGCTCATGCTCGGCAAGATAAACCAGCCATTTGGTTCTTAATAATCCGGCATAACGCGTTTCTTTATAGCGCGATAAAAAAAACTGCACAGGGTCAGTCTGCTGCAAATTATTTTTTAACCATTGATACTGCAGATAAGGATAAAGCGGATAACGGGTCAGCGTACGGCTGAGGTCTAAAAAAGCGGCCTCATTGCCTTGTTCCAACAGCTTTTCCGCACGTAAAAAATCTTGTCGTTGCTGCTCCAGTACGCTGCCGGACACGGTTGGTGACAAAAAAACAAGGCCGCTTATTAACAAAACACTACGCCAATATTTAATGACGCCATTTTTAACAAATATTTTTATCATCGCCCCAAAACAGATTATAAAAATTAATAAGCTCCCTGTGTTGCCTTATCATCAATAACATGCAAAGTATATCAGTATTCGGATACTTGGGGGCCGGGATGTCGCAAACTGCAATTAATCTGCATGATGATATCCGGCTCTGGTTACAGAAGTTAGTCAAAGCGTCTGCACCCGATGTTATCTTGTGATTTGCCTGAGACAGGTACAGGGGTTAAATTACACCGAATATTGACTTGAACAGAACAATCGATGGAAATCTACCTGGTAGGCGGCGCGGTGCGCGATAAATTACTTAAACTTCCCGTGACGGAACAGGACTGGGTAGTCATAGGTGAAACGCCGGAAACGATGCTGAAACAGGGATTTCGAGCTGTCGGCAAGGATTTTCCGGTATTTTTGCACCCGCAAAGCCATGAAGAATATGCGCTGGCCAGAACCGAACGAAAAACCACGCACGGCTACAAGGGTTTCAGCGTGCATGCAGCACCCGATGTCAGCCTGGAAGAAGATTTAATCCGCCGCGATTTAACCATCAACGCAATGGCGATGACCCCGGAAGGACGGTTGATTGATCCTTACGGCGGCCAACAGGATTTAGCACAACGCATTTTCCGCCACGTCTCCCCTGCTTTCTCCGAAGACCCGGTACGTATCCTCAGGGTTGCGCGTTTCGCCGCCCGTTATGCCCACCTGGGCTTTACGCTGGCGGACGAAACCCGTTTGCTGATGCAGTCCATGGTCAGCACAGGCGAAGTCGATTATTTAGTGCCGGAACGGGTCTGGGCGGAACTGTTTAAAGCGATTAACGAAACCACGCCGTCAGCGTTTTTTTACACATTGAAAGACTGCGCCGCACTGGCGAAAATTTTCCCTGAACTTGATAATCTGTTCGGCGTTCCGCAACCGGCACAGCATCATCCTGAAATCGATACCGGCGTGCACAGCCTGATGTGCCTGGAACAGGCTGCGTTGTTATCAACCAGCCCGGAAGTGCGCTTTGCGGCCTTGGTCCATGACCTGGGCAAGGCGGTTTCGCCTAAAGAAAACCTACCGCATCATTACGACCATGAAACCAATGGCCTGCCTATTCTGGAAGCGATGTGCCGGCGTTTGCGTGTACCCAATGCATTTAAAACGCTGGCTCAACACGTTATGAAATATCACACGCATTGTCATCAAGCGGCGCAATTACGTACGGGCACGCTGGTTGATACCTTGGCCGCATTGGGTGCATTCAAACCGGCCAATACGCTGGATGCCTTTTTATTGGCATGTGAGGCGGATGCACGGGGCAGAACAGGTTTTGAAAGCCGGCTTTATCCTCAAGCCGAGATTTTTAGGCGTGCAGCCAAAGCGGCCGTCTCGGTAGATACTTCGGTCGTCTTGAACGGCGAACTGCAAGGCACAGGCATCGGCGATGCCATTCGTCGCTTGAGAATTAAAGCCGTTGCTGACATTATCAACGCCGACAAAGCATTGTAAAATGCACAAAACATCGAACCCTCTGTTGTAAGCACATTAACCCAACCCGAACTTAAGCTATGCCCTCTTTTGATATTATTTCTGAATTTGATAAACATGAAGTTAAAAACGCGATCGACCAGGCCGGCAAAGAAGTGTATACCCGTTTTGATTTTAAAGGCACCCACTCGTCCTTTGAGCTGACCGACGAAAAACTGATTATGATTTCCGAATCCACATTTCAGCTACAGCAAATGTTCAGTATCGTCTGTGCAAAACTAAGCCGTCGCGGCGTCGATATTGCGTGCCTGGAAGTCGGCGAGGCAAAAGGCAGCGGCAAACTGATGCGCCAGGAAATCACGCTGAAACAGGGTCTGGATACCGTACTGGCCAAGAAAATCGTCAAATTAATTAAAGATAAAAAGCTTAAGGTGCAGGCGGCTATTCAAGGCGACCAAGTCAGGGTCACAGGCAAAAAACGCGACGACTTGCAGGATGTGATCAAAATGCTGAGGGAAGAAAAACTGGAAATGCCGTTGCAGTTTGAAAACTTTAGGGATTAAGCGTAATGAAACCGTGTCAGAACAGACTGCGCTAAACCTATAGGTGCACATTAGGATTTACTTCCCGAAACTATAAGCTCCCCACGCTTCGCGTCACTACCCACAGTCAAAGAGTAGTCCACATTACACCAAGATAAAGCGTATCGTAGGAGCGGGCCATGCCCGCGATGGACGATGATGTCAGCACTGATCACGGGCTCCTACCAGGCTTGGTAATCTGTTTCCGTTTAAAAGTCAGAACGCCCCTGCGAAGCAGCATAAGTATCTACACAACATTTCCCAAAAATTGCTGCGCAGTTGCCTTTAAAGCGTCCAGTTCCTCTTGGGAATAGTTATCAATAACTACCAATAATCAATGGGATAATATCAATGTTGAGCAATTATCCCTGTCATTATTTCAATGAAAGCAAAATCTTCA
>Ga0163199_1002537_pt1 | contig 11139 bp, 10 predicted proteins | sample PL_2010_150m_FD_113537 | JGI IMG/M metagenome (GOLD analysis project Ga0163199, IMG submission 113537) | Freshwater microbial communities from Powell Lake, British Columbia, Canada to study Microbial Dark Matter (Phase II) - PL_2010_150m | ecosystem: Environmental > Aquatic > Freshwater > Lake ...
CCTACCACACCGAGGGCGCGGGCGGCGGACATGCCCCCGACATCATCCGCGTCTGCGGCCAGCCGAACGTGCTGCCGTCCTCGACCAATCCGACGCGCCCCTACACCGTCAACACCATCGACGAGCATCTCGACATGCTCATGGTGTGCCACCACCTCGATCCCGGAATCGCCGAGGACGTGGCGTTCGCCGAATCGCGCATACGCCGCGAGACCATCGCGGCCGAGGACATCCTGCACGACTTGGGCGCGTTCTCGATGCTGTCGTCGGACTCGCAGGCCATGGGCCGCGTGGGCGAGGTCATCATGCGCACCTGGCAGACCGCGCACAAGATGAAGCTGCAGCGCGGTGCGCTCAAGGGCGATTCGGCGCGCTCGGACAATGCCCGCGTCCGGCGCTACGTGGCCAAGTACACTATCAACCCGGCGATCGCACACGGCATCGCGCACGCCGTCGGCTCCATCGAGGCCGGCAAGCTTGCGGACCTGGTGCTGTGGAAGCCGGCGTTCTTCGGCGTCAAACCTTCGCTGATCCTGAAAGGCGGCATGATCGCCGCCGCGGCGATGGGCGATCCCAATGCTTCGATCCCGACGCCGCAGCCGGTGCACTACCGGCCGATGTTCGGCGCCTTCGGCGGCGCGCTCGCCACCTCGGTGACGTTCGTGTCGCAGGCGGCGCTCGCGAACCCAGCCGTCGCGGCGCTGGCGCTGAGAAAACCGCTGATGCCGGTTTCGGCCTGCCGCAGCATCGGCAAGAAGGACATGGTGCACAATGATTGCACGCCGCTCATCGAGGTTGATCCGGAGACTTACCTGGTGAAGGCCGATGGCGAACTGCTGCTGTGCGAACCGGCGAAAGTGCTGCCGATGGCGCAGCGCTACTTCCTGTTCTGATGCTGGAAATTCGTGAAAAACTGAAGGCACCTCGCGCTGCGAGCGGCGGCGAGGTGCGCGATCGGCTGACGCTACCGTTCGAACTGCGGCAGAAAAGCCGTCTTCGCGCCATGCTCGAGTCGGGCGAGGCGGTTGGACTGATGCTCCCGCGCGGGGAGGTGCTGCGCGGCGGCGACCTCCTGGTGGCGAGCGACGGGCGGGTGGTCGAGGTCATTGCGCAGCCCGAGCACGTGCTGCACGTCACTTGCGCGACAACGCGCGATCTCGCCCGCGCCGCCTACCACCTCGGCAACCGGCACGCACCGGTGCAGGTGGGTGAGGAGTTTCTTCGCATCGCCGCCGATCACGTGTTGGAAAGGATGCTCAGGGGCCTGGGCGCGACCGTGCAGACGATAGCGGCGCCGTTCGAGCCCGAGGCGGGCGCCTATGGCGGTGGTCATGATCACGGCGACGATGGCGGTTCCGGCGGGAAGATCCACCACTATGGCGATGATCCGCAGCACGCACGCCCTCATGGACATGAGCACGACGAGGGTCACGATGAGCTTCACCGGCAAGGCACCGAATGACCGCGGCGCCTGAACTGGCTCTGGCGCGACTGCTGCAACTGGCAAGCCCCGCATTGCCGGTCGGCGCCTACAGCTACTCGCAGGGGCTGGAATCCATGGTGGAGGCAGGCGTGGTGTGCGACGCGTCGAGCGCGCAGGAATGGATCGGCGACGTGCTGCGATATTCCGTCGCGCGGCTGGAAGCCCCGCTGTGGTGCCGGCTGCATGATGCCTGGCAGGCGGGCGATCCGGCGCAGGTGCGCGAATGGAACGATTGGTTCGTCGCCACGCGCGAAACGGCCGAGCTGCGCGCCGAGACCCTGCAGATGGGCTACTCGTTGAGCCGGCTGTGTGTGGATCTGGGCGAATTCGATATGCAGGCCCTCGCCGGTCTCCGGACCGTCAAAGGGATCGCCTTTCCCGCCGCGTTCACGTTTGCGGTGGTGCAATGGCAGATTCCCGCGCGCAGCGCCCTGACGGCCTATCTGTGGTCCTGGCTGGAGAACCAGGTGATGGCCGTGATGAAGGCCGTGCCGCTCGGCCAGACCGACGGGCAGCGCTTGCTGGCGAAACTGGCGACAAGGCTTCCTGCCATTTTCGATGTTGCATACAAGACGCCGTGTGCATCCTGGAGCAACTTCCTGCCACGGCTGGCGATCGCCTCCAGTCAGCACGAGATCCAATACAGCCGTTTATTCCGTTCCTGAGGACACATGAATAGCATGCCAGCGCGTCGTGTAAGACAACAAGGAACCGGCCCGTTGCGGGTTGGTATCGGCGGACCCGTCGGCTCCGGCAAGACGGCGCTCACGCTATCCTTGTGCCGTGCGCTGCGCGACAAATACCAGCTTGGCGTGGTGACCAACGACATCTACACCGAGGAGGACGCTCAGTTTCTGGTGAGCAACCAGGCGCTCGCGCCGGAGCGCATCATCGGCGTGGAGACCGGCGGCTGTCCGCACACGGCGATCCGAGAGGACGCATCGATCAATCTCGAAGCCGTGGCGCGTCTCAACCGAGCCTTCGATGATCTGGACATCATTTTCATCGAGTCGGGTGGCGACAATCTCGCTGCGACGTTCAGCCCGGAGCTGTCCGACCTGACGCTCTACGTCATCGACGTCGCCGCCGGCGACAAGATCCCGCGCAAAGGCGGGCCGGGAATCATGAAATCCGACCTGCTGGTGATCAACAAGATCGACCTCGCGCCCATGGTCGGCGCTTCGCTGGAAGTGATGGAGCGCGACGCGAAGAAAATGCGCGGCGAGCGGCCATTCGTGTTCAGCAATCTGAAAACCGGGCATGGGCTGAAGGTGATCGTAGATTTCATCGAGCGCGATGGCCTCATGAAATGAGAGCCTGCTCCAGAGCGACCGGCTTATCCTGACCGATTCAATCTCGCGACGCCACTGAGAGTTCGAGAGGCGCACGCTCGCGCGCGAGCGCGCGCTATGCCATCCGGCGTTCTTTCCTGCGCCCGCACCAATCCGTGCACCTAGGCAAATTTCTGCACGCCAGCGGGGCATCGCGTCAGACGAATTGCCCGCGTTCGCAATCGCTCGGGCTTGTCCGCATTTTCCGAATCCAATGCACGTAGCTGGCTCAAACACAATGCATAACTGGTATACCAGCATGGATGCATACTTATAGTGTGCATGTTGCACTTCAATGCCGCGTCTGCGCGCTCCCAACTGCGCATGTTGCACGGTTACCGTGCGTCCACATCAGCGGTTCGAGGAAATCGTCGCATCAAAAACAAGCGGGCATGCAATTCGCTATGTCACTCCCGTCGGCGTGACGAGGACAGCCGATGATGATCCGGGTGCGTGAGGCGATCCGAGCCACCCAGTCCTCTCCGCAAGAACGCATATCGAGGGAGATTGACGCATGCAGCATCTTGAAGGCAACCTGAGAAGAATCAGTATCGCCGCCGGCGTGGCGATGACACTGCTCGCCGCCGCGCCGGTTCGCGCAGCAGACTGGAGCGATACGTACATCGGCTACCGTTACGGAACCAAATTTGCCGAGCCGTACAACACCAAGGACATCACCAAGAACATCCTGAATCTGAGCCATGTGAGCGGCTACAAATACGGCACCAATTTCTTCAATGCCGACATGCTCCTCTCTAACAACACCGACCCTGCCAGCGCCGGCTCCACCAACGGAGCCCAGGAGGCGTACGTGGTCTACCGCCACACCTTGGACCTCGGCAAGGTCTCCGGCAATAGCTACAAGTTCGGTGCTGTACGGGGTCTCGGCCTCACCGCCGGCTTCGACTTCAATACCAAGACCGACGCCGGCTACAACTCCAAGAAACGCATGCTGGTCGCTGGACCCACGCTGATGTTGGACGTGCCTGGCTTCCTCAACGTCAGCCTGCTGGAACTGTGGGAAAGCAATGCGCCCTACAGCACGTTCACCAATACCAGCACCCCTCGCTACAGCTATAAGAGCCATCCAATGGTCACTCTGGCGTGGGGTGTTCCCGTTGGATCGCTGCCGCTGTCCTTCGAGGGCTTCGCCAACTTCATCGCTGCCAAGGGCAAGGACGAATTCGGCGCCAACACCGCGGCCGAAACCCTCATCGACATGGAGGTGATGTACGACCTGAGTTCTGCAATCGGTGCCGGCAAGAACACTTTCAAGCTGGGTCTCGAATACCAGTACTGGAAGAACAAGTTCGGCAATAACGCCTCCGGTCCGGCCGGCAACGGGGCCTTCGCCAGGACTCCACTGATCCGCGCCGAGTACCATTTCTAAGCGCTGAACAGGACCGAGCGGTGCAAAGGCCGGGCCAACACGGCCGGCGCCGCACCAAATTGGAGCCCCGCGCACTTCGATTGCGCCCCTGTGCGCATGTGATGCCGAGCAGAACACGTCATCGGCATGCGACAACCCGCTGAAAAGATAAGCCAATCAAGCCGGCCGGACGCGGCGCTGGAAAATGGCACAGCTTTTGCATACTAGCTTGTATACCAGATTCGTCCGGGATTTTTCCCGGACACCGTTGACCTCAACTTAGGAGCACTGACCATGTTCGACAACAACTTCCGCGCCGACCGCCGGCGCGCACTCCAACTGATTTCCGCCACCGCCGCCGCGGCTGCGCTGCCTGGATTTTCCCGCAGCGCGCTTGCCGCCGACAAGCTGGTCGTCGGCGTGATCTACGTCGGTCCGCGCGACGACTACGGCTACAACCAGGCGCAGGCGCAGGCCGCCGCTGCGCTCAAGAAAATGCCCGGCGTGAAGGTGGTCGAGCAAGAGAAGGTTCCCGAGACCAACGACGTTCAGACAACGATGGCCTCCATGATCGAGCAGGATGGCGCATCGCTTTTGTTTCCGACTTCGTTCGGCTATTTCGACCCGCACATGCTGCGCGTCGCGGAAAAGTATCCGAAGGTTCGTTTCGCCCACTGCGGTGGCATGTGGACCGAGGGTAAACACCCCAGGAACACGGGCAGTTATTTCGGCTACATCGACGAGTGCCAGTACCTGAATGGCGTGATCGCGGGATTCGCCAGCAAGTTGAAAAAAATCGGGTTCATTGCCGCCAAGCCGATTCCACAGGTGCTGCGCAATATCAATGCCTTCACGATGGGCGCAAGAAGCGTCGATCCCAAGATCACCTGCCAGCTCATCATCACCGGCGACTGGTCGCTGCCGGTCAAGGAAGCCGAGGCGGCCAACAGTATGATCGACCAGGGCGTGGACGTCGTCACCTGCCACGTCGACAGCCCGAAAGTCATCATCGAGACGGCGGAAAAGCGCGGCATCTACTCCTGCGGCTATCACGCCAACCAGGCGGCGCTCGCGCCGAAGGGCTACCTTACCGGCGCTGAGTGGAACTGGCTCACCGCCTACACCATGCACGTCAAGGACGCGATGGAAGGCAAGCCGATGAAGAACTTCCTGCGCGGCGGCCTCAAGGAGGGATTCGTGAAGATGTCGGCCTACGGCAAGGCTGTTCCCGACGCAGCGAAGAAGAAGGCCGACGGCGTCAAGACGCAGATGATGAAGGGAGACTATGTGCTCTTCAAAGGGCCTCTCAAGGACAACACCGGCAAGGAGGTCATCCCCGCCGGGATCAGTCTGAAGCAGACCGATCCGGTGCTCGAGCAGATGAATTATCTGGTGGAGGGCGTCATCGGCAAGGCCTGACGCGGACGCGCGGGGAAACCGCCGATGTCCCCGATCCGCCCGGCCGTGGAAGCGCTCGCCATCCCGGTCGGGGCGCTGGCGATGGCGATGGTCGTCTTCGGCGCATTCATGGCGATGCTGGGGCATGATCCGCTGGAAGTCTACGCGCTGATCTGGAAGGGTGGCTTCGCGAGCGGCTTCTCGTGGCAGAACACGCTGTCTCGCGCGGCCCCGCTTATTCTCACCGCCATCTGCGTGGCGCTTCCGGCGCAGGCGGGACTGATGGTCATCGGCGGCGAGGGCGCATTGGTGCTGGGCGGCCTCGCCGCAGCAATCGCCGGGCATGCCCTTGCGGGTGCGCCGCCGCTGGGCGTGAAAGCGGCGATGCTCATAAGCGGCATGCTTGCCGGCGGCCTTTGGATCGCCGCCTCGGGCGCCCTGCGCCAGTACCGCGGCGTCAACGAGACCATATCCAGCCTTCTTCTCACCTATATCGCCATCGCCCTTTTCAATCACTTCGTCGAGGGTCCACTGCGCGATCCGGCGAGCCTCAACAAGCCCTCCACCGCGCCCATAGGCGCGGCCGACATGATCAGCAATTTCCCCGGACTGCATGTGCACTGGGGGCTCGGATTCGGCATCCTGTACTGCATCGCGATGTACGTACTGATCCGGCATACGACGTGGGGCTTTGCACTGCGGATTGTCGGTGGCAACGTTCGCGCCGCACGGCTCGCCGGCCTACCCGTCGGAGCGCTGGTGCTTGCGGCCTGCTCGCTCGGCGGTGCTGCTGCCGGACTCGCAGGTGCAGTCGAAGTGGCCGCGGTTCACGGCAATGCCAATGCCTCGCTCATGGCGGGCTACGGCTATGCCGGGATTCTGGTGTCTTTCATCGCGCGGCAAAATCCGATCGCCATCGTGCCGGTCGCGATTCTGCTCGGGGGTATTTCGGCGAGCGGCAGCATGCTGCAGCGGCGGCTCGATCTGCCCGACGCTACGGTGCTCGTGCTGCAGGGCATCGCCTTCCTGCTGATCCTTGCCAGCGAGGCGCTGTACGGACGATTCCGGGTCTTCAGAAGCGCGGGAGCCACATGAGCGAACTGGGCTGGTGGGGCGTGCCGATCGCTGTGCTGGGCGGGGCCATACGCGTCAGCACGCCGTTCCTGTTCGTCAGCCTGGGAGAATGCATCACCGAGCGCAGCGGCCGCATCAATCTGGGCCTCGAAGGCATCCTCGTGATGGGCGCGATGACCGGCTATGGCGTCTCCTACGCGAGTGGCAATCCTTGGATCGGTGTCATCGCAGCCGGAATCGCCGGTCTGCTGCTGGGCCTGCTGCACGGCCTCATCTGCAACCTGCCACGCGTCAATGACATCGCGGTTGGCATCGGTCTCATGCTGTTCGGCACTGGTTTCGCGTTCTTTCTCGGCAAACCTTACGTGCAGCCGATCGCGCCCAACCTGCCTGCGATCGCCTTCGGCGGATGGAGCGACTCGCCGCAGATCCAGGCCGCATTGCAGGTAAACCCGCTGTTCCTGATCGGTACCGCCTTGGCCTTTAGCATTGCCTGGGCACTCCGCAATACCCGCTGGGGACTCGTATTGCGCATGGTGGGAGACAGCTCGGATGCCGCCCGCGCGATGGGCTACCGGGTCAACACGGTGCGCACGCTGGCAACGGCGGCGGGTGGGTTCCTTGCCGGGATCGGCGGATCGTTCCTGTCGCTTTACTATCCGGGGAGCTGGAACGAGGGTCTGTCCAGCGGTCAGGGCCTGATCGCGGTAGCCCTGGTCATTTTTGCACGCTGGAATCCAACCCAGTGCTTCTACGCAGCGCTGTTGTTTGGCGGCGCAGGTTCGCTGGGTCCGGCGCTGCAGTCTGTCGGCATCACCTCCGGTTATTACCTGTACAACGCGGCCCCGTACGTATTGACGCTAGTCATCATGATCGCGACGTGCTCGCCCAGACGCACCCTCACCGGTGCACCCGGCGAGCTCAGTATCAACCGATGAGGAAGTAACCACATATGCCGGAAACGCTGACGCCCTGCTTCATTCAGGCGGACCCCTACCCGTGGCCGTTCGACGGCGATCTTCGGCCGGAAAACACGGCACTGATCGTGATCGACATGCAGACCGATTTCTGCGGAATCGGCGGCTACGTCGACAAGATGGGTTACGACCTTTCTCTTACCCGCGCTCCGATCGAACCGATCAAGGCGCTGCTCGCCGCGATGCGCGCCAGCGGCTTCTGGATCGTCCATACGCGCGAAGGACATCGGTCCGACCTCTCCGACCTGCCAGAGAACAAGCGCTGGCGCTCGCGGCGTATCGGCGCGGGCATCGGCGATCCCGGCCCCTGCGGGAAGATTCTGGTGCGCGGCGAGCCCGGATGGGAAATCATCCCCGAGCTTGCGCCTCTTCCAGGAGAAATCATCATCGACAAGCCCGGCAAGGGCTCGTTCTGCGCGACCGATCTCGAGCTGATTCTGCGCACGCGCGCGATCCGCAATCTTGTGCTCACTGGTATCACCACCGATGTCTGCGTGCACACGACGATGCGTGAAGCCAACGACCGGGGCTTCGAATGCCTGTTGGTGGAGGACTGCACCGGGGCCACCGATCATGGGAATCACCTTGCCGCAATCAAGATGGTCAAAATGCAAGGCGGTGTATTTGGCGCGGTGTCGCAGTCCAGTTCCGTGATCGACGCTGTCAGGGCGGCCCGCTAGGGTGATCTGATGAGGATCAAACCAGACCATGAGCCGATGCCGGACAAGGCCCTTGAGGTCGAAATCCTGGGCATGACCAAGCGTTTTGGCAGCTTCACGGCACTCGATAACGTGTCCGTGAAAATCGCCCCCGGTTCGTTCCATGCCCTCCTCGGGGAAAACGGTGCCGGCAAAAGCACGCTGGTGAAATGTCTCGTCGGTTTTTATCCGTCCGATGCCGGGCAGATCGTGGTGGACCGTCGCGAAAGGGGCATCCGCTCGCCGCATGATGCCCACGCCCTCGGCATCGGCATGGTGTACCAGCATTTCACCCTGGTGCCGAGCATGACTGTGGCGGAAAACCTGGTGATGTCACGCAGTGAAATACCAGCCATTGTGCGTTGGCGCGAGGAGCGCGAGCGCCTTGCGGCGTTCATGGACACGGTGCCGTTCAAAGTACCGCTTGATAAGCCTGTGTCGCGGCTGGCCGCCGGTGAAAAGCAGAAGGTCGAGATTCTGAAGCAGCTCTATCTCGAGCGCCGCTTCATGATCCTCGATGAGCCCACTTCGGTGCTCACGCCGTCGGAGGCCGATGAAACGCTCGGCCTGCTCCATGCGATGACGCGCTCGAACCAGGTCACGGTATTCATGATTACCCATAAATTCCGTGAAGTCATGGCCTTTGCCGATGTCGTGTCGGTACTGAGGCGTGGCCAACTCGCCGGGGAAGGGCGCGTGACGAATTTGTCTCCCGCCCGTATGGCGGAGATGATGGTCGGTTCGCGCGAAATTCCAAAATCGCATCGCCAGAAATCAGCCGGTGTCGAAGAAAGGAAAAAACCGCAACTGGCGATCCAGAACCTCGTGGTTGCAAACGACAGCGGCGTTGCTGCGGTGGAGGACTTCACGCTTGCGGTGCACCCCGGCGAAATCGTCGGTATTGCCGGAGTCTCAGGCAATGGTCAGCGTGAACTGGTCGAAGTGCTGATTGGCCAGCGGCAGTCCCTTGCTGGAAACATCCTCGTCGGCGGCAAGCGCTATAGCGCAACCCGAAGCGAGATCCGCCGCCATCGCGTGTTCAGCCTTCCGGAGGAACCGATCAAGAATGCCTGTGTCCCGTCGATGAGCGTCGCAGAAAACATGGCACTGCGAAACTTCGACAAGGCGCCGATCGCCCGGGGCCTTTGGTTGAGGAAGGCGGCCATCCAGAAGCAGGCAGAACGCCTGATTGCCAAGTTCAACGTGAAAACACAAGGTCCGAGCGCCCCGATCGGCACGCTATCGGGCGGAAATGTCCAGCGCGCGGTGCTCGCCCGGGAGTTGTCAGCGGATGTTTCACTGCTCATAGTGGCCAATCCTGTCTTTGGCCTGGATTTCGCCGCAGTGGCGGATATCCACGACCGCATACTGGCCGCCCGTAATGCCGGTACGGCGGTTCTGCTGATCAGCGAAGATCTGGATGAGCTTCTCGAACTCTCGGACCGCGTCGTCGTCATGTGCGATGGCCATATCGTTCATGACACTCCCATCGCGGACGCAGACGTTCAGGTCATCGGGCGACACATGGCGGGCCACGCCACGGAAGAGCCGCATCCCGCCTGAGGAACGGATGATGCCGATTATTGCCGCCCAACCTTTCCCGTTTGTATTCGAGCCCGCGACAACGGCGCTGATCATCATCGACATGCAGCGCGACTTCATCGAACCCGGTGGTTTTGGCGAATCGCTGGGCAACGACGTAAGCCGGCTTGCCGCCATTGTTCCGACGGTGCGGCGCCTGCTCGATTGCGCCAGGCGCGCAGGCCTCATGGTCATCCACACCCGGGAAGCGCACCGCGGCGATCTGTCCGATTGCCCGCCGGCCAAGCGCAACCGCGGCAAGCCTTCGGTGCGCATCGGCGATGCCGGTCCCATGGGCCGCATCCTTGTCGCCGGTGAACCGGGAAGCGACATCGTGCCGGAGCTTGCGCCGCTTTCCCGGGAAACCGTGATCGACAAACCGGGCAAGGGCGCCTTCTACGCCACGGCGCTCGGGGAACGCTTGCGCCTGCGCGGTATCACCCATCTGCTGTTCGCCGGCGTTACCACCGAGGTCTGCGTGCAGACCACCATGCGCGAAGCCAACGACCGCGGCTACGATTGCCTGCTGGTGGAGGACGCCACCGAGAGCTATTTTCCGCAGTTCAAGCAGTCCACGCTCGAGATGGTGCGCGCGCAGGGAGCGATCGTCGGATGGACGGCAACCTGCGCCGCCGTTTGCGATTCGCTGCGGTCCCTGTCGACGATCTGAACAGGGATTATTTCAATGGCGGCCGGTCTTCATCTCGAACAGCTTGTGCAGGCTGATTTTTCTCACTTCGGCCTTGCTGGTTTCGATATGCGCGCGCAGCAGCATCGTGGCCTGATCAGCCTTGCGCTTGAGAATGGCACGGAGGATCTGCGCATGCTCGGAATAAGTGGTGCGGATGCGTTCGTCGTACATGAAGTCCAGCCGCCGGATGACGCGGATGCGCTCGGTGATGTCCCTGTGCACGCGGCTCATCTCCGCATTTCCTGCAGCGAGTACCAGCGCCAGATGGAATTGCTCGTCCAAAACCGACACCGCCGTTCCGTCACGGAGGCGCGACTCGGGCGCGACCAGCCAGGTCTCGCGCAGATCGCTGAGCTGCGGCATCGGCACCCGCTCGCACAGTCTGTGTACGGCGGCGGTCTCGATCACGACGCGCAGATCATACAAATCCTCGATGTACTTGAAATCGAGCGACCGGACCGTCCAGCCGCTTTTCGATTCCACTTGAATCAGACCTTCCTGGCCGAGGCGGTACAGCGCCTCACGCACTGGCGTGCG
>Ga0163199_1002538_pt1 | contig 11136 bp, 10 predicted proteins | sample PL_2010_150m_FD_113537 | JGI IMG/M metagenome (GOLD analysis project Ga0163199, IMG submission 113537) | Freshwater microbial communities from Powell Lake, British Columbia, Canada to study Microbial Dark Matter (Phase II) - PL_2010_150m | ecosystem: Environmental > Aquatic > Freshwater > Lake ...
CCCCGCTCCTGCGCCCCACGACGGCGGACTTGAACATGACGCTCGCGATGGCGCTCGTCTTTATGGTCCTGTGGCTCTACTGGTCGCTCAGCGAAGTCGGACTCAAAAATTTTCTGCTCCACCTTTTCGGGGTCAAGGGCGGGCTCAAGGGGTTCATGGCATTCGCCCTCGCGCCGATCTTCTTTTTTGTGGGCCTCATTGAGGTCGTCTCGATCCTTTTCCGTCCGGTCTCCCTCTCGCTCCGGTTATTCGGCAACGTTTTTGCCGGGGAAAACCTTCTCAGCTCGATGATCACGCTCGGCAGCGAACTCGGGCTCCCGAAATGGGTCGCGGCCATCGCCTCGATCACGATCCCGATTCCCTTTTACTTCCTGGAGATCCTTGTGGGCGTTCTTCAGGCGCTGGTCTTCATGCTTCTCTGTGCCGTTTACATCCAGCTCGCAACGAGCCACGACGAAGAGGAAGAGCACTGAATACTTTTCCGCCGGGACCGTGGCTGGACTGCGGGCGGCGGGGATAAAACAACAACAACAGAAAATAAATATGAACCCTTACATCATTGCAGAGGCCGCCGCGGCGGTCTCGGGAGTTACCGGAAGCCTCACGCTGGCCCTTGCTGGCGCGGGTGCCGCGATCGGTGTCGGAATGGTCGGATCGAAAGCCGCCGAGGCCGTCGGTCGCAATCCAGGAGCGTTCGGCAAGGTGCTGACCATCAGCATCCTTGGCATGGCTCTCTCCGAGGCGATCGCGATTTACGCGCTGATCCTCGCGTTCCAGGGCCGCTAACAACATTCCCGGGGCCGCCCGTCCACCGGGTGCGGCGGTCCCGATCCCCTTTTTCAAATCTATGGATGCGATCACTCAAATCTTTCAAACCTTCGGAGTCAACTGGCAGAAATTCGGCGCGCAGGCCATCCTGTTTCTGGTCGTCTATCTGGTCTTGAAGAAATTCGCATTCGGACCGGCTGTCGCGATGTTTGAGGAGCGCCGGCGGCGGATCGAGGAGGCGCAGATGAACGCCGAGAAGATCAAAAAGCAACTCGCCGAGTCGGAGATCCGGTGCCAGGAGATCATGCGGAAGGCAAACGCCGACGCGCAGCGCATCATCGAGGAGGGCCGCATGAGCAGCGAGGCCCACAGCCAGAAGGCCACCCAGCAGGCGATCAAGGATGCCGAGAATATCATCGCCCGCGCCCACGAGGCGGTCGAATTCGACCGCACGAAGATGGTCGCAGAGGTGAAGAAGGAAATGCTCCACCTCGTCGTGGACACCACCGCGAAGGTCGCCGGAAAAATCCTCACCACCCAGGATCAGGAGCGTCTCGCCGCGGAAACCTCGAAACAACTTGCCGCTTGACCGTTTATGAAACTCAGCCGAGAAGCCAGACGCCAGGCCCGCGAGCTCTTTGAGCTGACCATGGTGGACGGACGCCTGGACACCGGGCGCCTGGACCTGGTTTTCGGCGGGGTGGCCGAAAAGAAGCCGCGCGACTACCTCCAGATCCTCAAGGAGCTGACCCGGCTCGTCCGGCTCGAAGTGGCCAGCCACCACGCGGTGATCGAGAGCGCCGTCCCGATGGACGCCGCCGGAATCAGCGAGTTCGAGGCGGGCTTAAAAAGCCGCTTCGGTGATCTGACATCCGAATTTCGCACGAACCCGTCGCTCATCGGCGGGCTGCGCGTCCAGATCGGCAGCGATGTCTGGGACGGCAGCGTCCAAGCGCGTCTCGAATCCCTCAAACAACAACTGTAATTTTATTCCAACGAACCATGAGCAACATCGTCCTCGAACTTGAAGAAAAAATCGGCGCCATCAAGGCGTCTGCCGCGCGCAAAACCAACGTCGGGATCGTCCGCGAGGTCGGCGACGGCGTCGCCCGCATCGAAGGCCTCAGCGGGGCGATGCTCAACGAGATGCTGGAGTTTCCCGGTGGATTGATGGGGTTGGCTCTGAACCTCGAAGAGACCGAGGTCGGCGCGATCATCCTCGGCGACTACACGACGATCAGCGAAGGCACCGAGGTCAAAACGACCGGCAAGCTTCTCCAGGTTCCGGTCGGCAAGGAACTTCTCGGCCGCGTGGTCGACGCGCTCGGGCGGCCGCTCGACGGCAAGGGGCCGGTCCAGGCCAAGGCATTTTATCCGGTCGAAAAGATCGCCCCCGGCATCATCAAGCGCCGGAGCGTGAGCCAGCCGGTGCAGACCGGCATCATGGCGATCGACGCGATGATCCCGATCGGCCGCGGCCAGCGCGAGCTCATCATCGGCGACCGCGCGACCGGAAAGACCACGATCGCGGTGGATACGATCATCAATCAGGCGAAGATCAACCGCGCCGGCGAGGAGAGCGGCGACCCGGGCTTCCGCCCGCTCTACTCGATCTACGTCGGCATCGGACAGAAGAACGCGAACATCGCCCGCGTGGTCGGGATTCTCGAGGAGCACGATGCGATGAAATACACGATCATCGTCGCCTCGACCGCCTCGGACGCAGCCTCGGACCAATACATCGCCCCGTTCTCGGGCGCGGCCATGGGCGAATGGTTCATGGACAACGGCATGGATGCGCTGATCGTTTTTGACGACCTGACGAAACACGCGAATGCCTACCGCCAGATCTCTCTTCTCCTCAAGCGCCCGTCCGGCCGCGAAGCCTATCCCGGCGACGTGTTCTACCTTCACAGCCGCCTGCTCGAGCGCTCCGCGCGCCTCGGCGAGAAATACGGCGACGGCTCGCTCACCGCGCTGCCGATCATCGAGACCCAGGCGGGTGACGTCTCGGCCTACATCCCGACGAACGTCATCTCGATCACCGACGGCCAGATCTATCTGGAAACCGATCTGTTTTACCAGGGCATCCGCCCGGCGATCTCGGTCGGCCTCTCGGTCTCGCGCGTCGGCTCGGCAGCACAGATCAAGGCGATGAAGCAGGTGGCCGGAAAAATCAAGGGCGACCTCGCCCAGTTCCGCGAGCTGGCCGCCTTCGCGCAGTTCGGCTCCGACCTCGACGCACGCACGAAGGCGACGCTGGAGCGCGGAGCCCGCATCGTCGAGCTCTTCAAGCAGGCCCAATACAACCCGATGATGGTCCACGTGCAGGCAGCCATCCTCTGGGCGATGCAGAAGGGGCTGTTTGATTCGATCCCGGTGGACAAGGTCAAAGCCACCCAGCTCAAGCTCGCGGACTTCCTCGAAAGCCGCAAGGAGGCGATCCTCAACAAGATTCAGGCGAAGAAGCAGTTCGACGAGGAGATCGAGAAGGAACTGGGTGCCGCGGTCGACGAATTCAAATCCTTCAACAGCTAATGGCCAACCTGCGCGACATCCGGCGGCGGATCAAATCCGTCAAGAACACCGCCCAGATCACGAAGGCGATGCAGATGGTCGCGGCCTCGAAGATGCGCAAGGCCCAGCAGGCAGCCATCAACGGCCGGGACTACGCCCAGCTGATCAACCGAGTGATCGTGTCGCTCCGCGATGCCGTGGATCCCGCCGCCCACCCGCTCCTCGCAAGGCGCGATGGCGGAAAGGAGCTCGTCCTTCTGTTCAGCACGGACAAGGGGCTCTGCGGCGCGCTCAACACCAATCTTTTCCGCGAGGCACTGGCCTTAGATCCGGAGAAGACCGTCTTCGTCTCGGTCGGACGCAAGGGCACCCAGTTCCTCGCCCGCACCCAGCGGAAAATGCTTGCCGATTTTCCCCTCCATGACCGCCCGAATTTTTTGCAGACAAAACAGGTCTCCAGGTTCTGCATTGAAAAGTTTCTCGACGGCGAGGTCGACAAGGTGACGGTTCTTTTTCCGATGTTCGTCAACACGCTCTCCCAGATCCCGAAGGCGATGCCGCTTCTCCCGCTCACCAGCTTCGAGGAAATCGGACTCAAGAACGAATACGGCGAGAAGGACACGTTCGAGGGCGGCATCGAATTCGAGCCGGGCGCGAACGCCGTTCTCGACGCGATCCTTCCTTCCTACATCCACTTCGCGGTTTACCAAACGCTGCTCGGCTCGCGCGCCTCGGAGCAGAGCGCCCGCATGGTCGCCATGAAAAGCGCCACTGACAACGCCAAGAACCTCGTCAAGGACCTCACGCTCGAATACAACAAGGCCCGTCAGGCCAGCATCACGAACGAGATTCTCGAAATCTCAACCGCCCAGCTCGCGCTCGGGTGAGCGTTTCTAAAAAACCTTCGGCTCGCCTTCGCTGAGAAAGCAGATGCGGTCGGAAAGATGGAGCGCCTCCGCGTGCTCCATGAGCCGCTGGGGAGGCTCGTGAAGCGGCTCGTAGCTCAGGCGGAACGTGCCGAAGTGCATGGGGATCATCGTGCGGGCATCCAGCTCCACGAACGCCCTGAGCGCCTGCTCGGGATTCATGTGGACGTCGCGCTTGGTCGGCGCGTCATAGGCACCGATCGGCAGCAGGGCGATCTCGACAGGCAGCCGCTCACCGATCTCCTTGAAGCCGTCAAAATACGCGCTGTCTCCGCAGTGGAAAACCGACCGGCCGGCATACTCGACGTGGAACCCGCCGAACCCGCGGTGGTTGTCGTGAATGATGCGCGCACCCCAGTGCCGCGCCGGGGTCAGCGTGATCTTCAGCGAACCGAGTTCAAAGTTCTCCCAGCAGCGCAATTCCTGGACATGCCGGAACCCGAGCCCGTGGACGAGACCGCCGACATGTTCCGGCACGACCACCGGCTGGTCGCTCGCCACGGCGCGCAGCGTCTTGCGGTCGAGATGGTCGAAATGCGCGTGGGTGACCAGCACCAGATCGATCGCCGGAAGGTCGTGGATTTCCATCCCCGGCTGCCGGATCCGCTTGATGACCTTCAGCCACTTCGCCCAGTTCGGATCCACAAGGATGCTGTGCTCCGGGGTCTGGATCAGGAACGATGCGTGGCCGATCCATGTGATGCAGATCTCGCCGGCAGTCAGCTCCGGGAAAACCGGCTTGAGCTTCTTTCCATACCGCCGCGTGAACATCGAAGGGATGACGACCTCGGCGAGGTAATTCCGCTTGTGCCACCCCTCGCCAAGCCTCATGTCCACATGATGCTCGGGACGCTTTTTTTTACTTCCTGTAATCAGACGGCGGACCATTGCTACTTCTCCTTCGGGCTGGCGACGAGGTCGTAGACCTGTGAGCCGATGACTTCCGCGCGGACGAACTTCCCGGGCTCGCAGGGTTCGGTGAGGATGACCCGGCAATCCACCTCCGGGGCATCATGCTCGGTCCGCCCGATGTTCGGCTGCTCGACAAGGACTTTGAGTGTGCGTCCGGTCATCGCGGAGGCGGTCTCCAAAGCGATTTTTTGCTGGAGCTTCATCGCCTCGCGATGGCGGCGGTTTCTTACGCGGACAGGAACCTGGCCGTCCATCTTGGCGGCGCGCGAACCGTCCTCCTGCGAATAATGAAACACGCCGAGCCGCTCGAATTTTGTCGCCTCGATGAACTCGAGCAGCGAGTCAAAATACTCCTCGGTCTCGCCCGGGAAACCGACGATGAATGTCGTGCGCAGCCCGAGCCCCGGAATCCCTGCGCGCAGCCGCGCGATCAGGTCCTCGATGTGTTCGCGCGATGTCTCCCGGCGCATGGTTTTCAGCATCTCCGGGTGAATGTGCTGGAGCGGTATGTCCACATAGCGTGCGACCTTCGGGTTCCGCACAATGGCCGCGATCAACTCATCGCTCCAGTGGGCCGGGTGCGTGTAGAGAAGCCGCACCCAGAAATCTCCCCCGATGTCCGCGATCTCATCGAGGAGCTGGATGAGGGATGTCCCTCGCGCCGAGTCCACCGGCTGGCGGGGGCCGGCCTTCTGCTCCCATAGATCCATCCCGTAGTAGGTGGTGTCCTGGCTGATGAGATTGAGCTCCTTCACCCCGTCGGCAACAAGTTGCCGGATCTCGCGGACGATCGAATCCGGGGTCCGGCTGCGGTGGCGTCCGCGCATCTGCGGGATCACGCAAAAGCTGCATGGATGGTTGCAGCCCTCGGCAATCTTGACGTAGGCGGAGTGCCTGGGGGTCAGCCGGAATCTCGGCGTTGAATAGTCCGGGATATACCGCGACTTCGGGGTCACGAGATTCAGGACCCCGCCCTCCTCGTCCAGAACCCTGCGGAAAATTTTCCCGGCATCGGCCACCTGGTCGAGTCCGATGAAAGCATCGACCTCTGGAAGCTCGCGGATCAACTCGGTGGAGAACCGCTGGGCCATGCACCCGCTCACGACCAGCTTCTGACCCGGACGCAAACGCAGCCCGCGAATCCGGTCGGACTCCAGGATAGCATCCACCGACTCCTGCTTTGCTGAGTCGATAAATCCGCAGGTGTTCACAACGAGGACGTCCGCATCCTCCGGGTCGGACGTAATCTCGAAACCCTCCTCCCGCGCGCCACCGAGCATGATCTCCGCATCCACAAGGTTCTTGGCGCAGCCCAGGCTGATCATCCCGATTTTGCGGGGAATTTTTTCCATGGATCAGGGGGTCGCCGGAGGGACCTCCACGGGAAGTCGCTCAGTATCCGGAGGAAAGGGAGCTGCTTCGTCCGCTTGAGCCGGGGAATCAACCATGGTCGCATCGGGAGGCGCGGGCGTCGGTTCGGGTGGTGCCTCCTGGACCACAGCGGCCGGAACAGGCTGCTCTCCGAGCGGCTTGGAGCGTGCGACAGCCTCGATCTTTTTCATCGTGAAATAGGTGAAAAGCCCGATGGCGGCAATGAGCGCCACCATGACGATGGTGACGATGAAACCAAGAATCCGCAGCCTCCGTCTGCGCGGGGATGTCTTCATCGCAGGCAGTTCGGATGACAGGGCTTCGATGTATTGAAACCCTCCCCCCGCGGAGCCCGCACGATCGGGCAGCATCGGACGGATCTCATCCTGCGGAATGCCGAGGTATTCGGCATAATCCAGAAGGAAGAGCCGGGCATAGGTCGGGTGGGCGAAACCCGAGAAGTCATCCGCCTCGATTTCGCGGAGCCGCTGCACGCGGATGCGCGTGTCCTTCGCCGCCTTCTCCAGCGGGATGCCGGCTTTCGACCGCGCTGTTCCCAATCGGGCTCCCACAAAAAAATCCGGTGTATCCATGACGTTAAAATTCTTCGTTCAGATCGACGAGGATCTCGCGATCCTTGGCGCCGTCCTTCGGCCCCACAATGCCACGTTGTTCCAAAATATCCATCACGCGCGCGGCGCGGGTGTAGCCGAGCTTGAGTCGCCGCTGGAGCATCGATGTCGAGGCGCGGTTTTCCTGGCGGACCACTTCAAGGCATTTCGTGACCAGCTCCTCGTCCTCATCGCTGACCTCCTCCTCGGGGATGGCTGTGCTGGTGAGCTTCTCGTGGATCCCCGCATCGAATTTCGGCTCGGCCTGACCCGCGACAAATTCCACGATCCGGTGGATCTCCTCCTCCGTGACAAGCACCCCCTGGGCGCGGGTGTATTTCGATGTGCCGGGCGGCAGGTAAAGCATGTCGCCCTGGCCGAGAAGCTTCTCCGCGCCGTTCTCATCGAGGATCACCCGGCTGTCGATCTTCGAGGCGACCTGGAAGGCAATCCGGCTCGGGATGTTCGCCTTGATGATGCCTGTGACCACATCCGCGCGGGGCGTCTGGGTGGCGACGATCATGTGGATGCCAGCCGCGCGGGCCATCTGGGTGATCCGCGCAATCGCGCTCTCGACATCCGCCGGGGCCGTCTGCATGAGGTCGGCCAGCTCGTCGATGATCACCACGATGAACGGCATCCGGTCGGGAACGATGATGTCGTCCGCACGCGGCACCCGGACCGCGGGCATCTCTTCATCGGGCCCGTCCGGGTCCTCCGCTTCGACTCCGTCCTCCAGCGGTTCGATGGCTTCGGAAGCGTTCTTTGCGTCCTCCTCGTCATCGAGTTCCTTCTGCGATTTCGGCAGCGGCCGGTCATTGAACGTCCCGATGTTTTTCACCCCGCATTTGGCGAAGATTTTGTAGCGGAGCTCCATCTCATCGACGAGCCAGCGGAGCGCGAGGAGAACCTTCTTGGGATCCGTGACGACCGGGGTGATGAGATGCGGCAGCTTGTTGTAGATCTGCATCTCGACCACCTTCGGATCGATCATGATGAAGCGGAGCTGCTCGGGGGAATACCGGAAGAGGAGGCTCGCGATGATCGAGTTGATGCACACGCTCTTGCCGCTGCCGGTCGTTCCAGCCACCAGGCAATGGGGCATCTTGGCCAGATCGCCGATGATCGTGTTCCCGTAAACGTCCATCCCGAGGGCCAATGGCAGCCTCGAGTTGGTATCCCTCCAGGCGTCCTTCTCGAAAAGTTCACGCAGCGTGACCTTCACCTTCTTTGAGTTGGCGATCTCGATGCCGACGGTATCCTTGCCCGGAATCGGGGCGAGGATGTTGATCCGCTCGGCCCGTGTCGCACGCGCGATGTCGCGCTCCAGCGACACGATCTTGTCCACGCGCACCCCCACATCCGGATATACCTCGTAGCGCGTGATCGTCGGGCCCTTGGTGATCGTGCCCGGAGTGGCCTTGATCCCGAACTGGGCAAGCGTCTCGATGATCAACCCCTGGATCATGAGGAGCTCATCGCGGTCGAGCGGTGTGCGGTCGGAGTCGTTGTGAGCCTCGAGCAGGTCGAGCCCGGGCAGCGTGTAGTTTTCGAGGTGAAGCCCCGCAAGGCCTGGCTTGAACGGGTTTTCTTTTTCTGTCCGGAGGTCGGCGAGCTTCGGTTTTTTCGAGGGAGCCGCCGGTGCCGTGGCGTCGATGATCTCCGGCTCCGCCGCCGGCAGGATAGGAACCCGCGGTTCGATCACCGCCTCCGGATCCTGCTTCTTCAGCTTTTTCTCAAGCTTCTGCGCTTTTTTCTCGAGGGATTTTCTCGCCTCCTCGACGCGGCGCTCGTCGTCCAGCCGCTGCAGGCGCGAAACCCGGCGGGCCTCCCTCCATGCAAGAAATGATTTCCATGCGTAGCGCAGATCCACGATCGGGTGCGCGGAGATCGCGAAGATCATGCTGATCAGATACACAAGCACAAGGAGCACCGCACCCGCAGCTCCAAACGGCGTCAGGATCGCTTTTATCCCCAAGTGCTCTCCGATCCATCCGCCGGGGCCCGGAATTTTTATGTCCTCGTTCCAGCTTTGAAGCATCCATGGCTGGATCGCGAAAAGGCAGGCCGCCAGAAGCACCATCAGGGCACCCCAGCCGGCCTTGTCTTTCAGCGAATACCCCGGCACAAACCACTTCGCCAGGCCGTAGCCGATCAGGCCGACCGCGAGCAGGTAGCCGGCCGCGCCGAACAGAAATAAAATATAGCCGGCCAGAAGCGCCCCGATCAGCCCGCCGATATTGTGGACGATCGACCCTCCCGAACCCTTTGTGAAAATCAGCGTCGCCCAGACCGGGATGTCACCCGACGAATACGTCACCAGCGACGCAAACAAATACGCGCCAAGGCAGACCAGCAGCAGACCCAGAAAAAAATTGGCGGCCCAGTTGTTGCGCGAACGGTTTGACATGAAAGCATCGAGAATCCCGCATTTCCCTGCCCGACGCAAGCGCACAACTCCCGTAAATACCGCGGCAGCCCCCTTCTGGAGCATTCAGGATCCCGTATTGCCAGATGATCCTCCCGCAGGGCAGGGAAATCCAGAGCTCCCAGGAACTCCATCGCGATCGTTCAAATCACGGGCGGGGCTAGCAGATTCCCAAATTCTGTCGCGGGGAATTCGTTGGCCAGTTCGGATGTCCCGGCCAAATCCACACGATCAAGAAGACGAAGTGGGAAATGGGCGGTAGAAATTGGAGCAGGCTTTCGGGCCTGTGAACCGGCTCGGCCACAGGCTGTGGAAAATGGGGACCTGCGAAACTCGAGGGTGCAGGCTTGCGACCATCGATGAACTTCACCATGAAGCGCAAGAATATGCACGCTGAGCCATAGTTTCTCGCCCTCCATATCTTAACGCCATTCGGGTCAGTCTTCTGTGCGTGAAGGCGCGACTTTGTCACACCCGTGTTCAGTCAGAAAATCATCGGCGGCGATGTCGGTATGATAGCTTATCCACCTGCGGTGGGTGTCAGGCGGAGGGGCTATTGATGCACCCTAGAATAGAAAAAGACATCGCCTTTATCGAACACAATGTATAAAAGAACTCGTCTCCCAGATACGAACATGCAAATTTATCTTTACCAGAACGAGCAACAAGTTGGCCCCTTCACTGTAGATGAGATTTGGAATAGAATCGCGTCTGGTTCCATAGTGAGCAGCGACCTCGGTTGGCATGAGGGATTGAGCGAATGGCAAACATTGGAATCGTTTCTTCCTGCAACTCCTGAGCCGCCAGCGCCAGCTAAACCGTTATCTACGCCGAGATTTTCAGTAGAAAAGCGAGAGGTTCAGACAAACGTGAAGCAAGGTGCAGTCATCGGTGGATGGCTATGTTTTTTTCTGGGTATTCTGACGATGTATTTTTCCATGTGGACATTTGTCATCTACGGTCCGCTGTTCATAGTTGCCTTTGTTCTCTCTATTGTTGCGATGTCACAAAGGCGAATTCTGGGAGGTATCGCGCTCCTTCTTGCTACTCTGGTTGTGCCAACAATTCTTGGGTTATTTCTATTCGCAAATCGCACGGCTAAATTGGCTGAAACATTACAATCAGCTCAAAAACCTACTGCGCAACTATCAACTCAAAAATCCACACTTCAGCAAAATGCACTGAAGGACACCAGCCAGCCAGTCACTACTGAGCCGCTTGGCAGTCAATCGGAGCCAAGCACGCCCATTGTGGCACCTAAGCCTAAGAATCCTGAACTTGACGCAAAGATGGGCTTCCGCACATACAAACTTGGAACTGCTTTTTCACAATTTAATCCGAACGATTTGAACGAGGGGACAACATTTATGAAAACTGATTTAAGGGCGTTTTTTGTAAAGGACTTTGATAAGAAACTCGGTGCGGCAGAAATCGAGGACATTCAACTTAACTTTGTTCAAGATATCCTAAGGGGGTGGTCTGAAATTAAAGGTTGTAACTTAAAAGGGAATGGACTTTAAAAGGCAAGAAGGTCGAAACCCTTAAGCGGAACGGGTTTTGGGGGGTGGAAAATGGCTCATTTTCCAACCTGCGTTTGGACTTA
>Ga0163199_1002539_pt1 | contig 11135 bp, 7 predicted proteins | sample PL_2010_150m_FD_113537 | JGI IMG/M metagenome (GOLD analysis project Ga0163199, IMG submission 113537) | Freshwater microbial communities from Powell Lake, British Columbia, Canada to study Microbial Dark Matter (Phase II) - PL_2010_150m | ecosystem: Environmental > Aquatic > Freshwater > Lake ...
CGTCGAGGTAGGCGCACGACTCGCGGACGCAGTGAAAGGTGTGGTTGACGCAGTGTTCGGATTTGTTGCGGACGTGCCAGGCCGCCACGGGCGTCGGGGCCACAACCGGACTTCCGCTCCCGGAAAGAGTGTCATCCATTAGATGACACTGTGTTTTCGTGTCCCGAGGAAGATTTGGCCGAGTGTCATCTAATGGATGACACTCGGCTGGCGGATGGGCGGTCATCGCGGCGAGGGTGCGGACGACCTGGAGCTGGCCGGTGGACTTGCTCGTGAGGTAGAGCGCGCGGTCAAAGTGGCCGGAGCGGAGCTGGCCGAGGGCAAATTCGAGGAGCACGCCGGTCTTGCCAAAGCCGGTGGGTGCCTCGAACAGAACCAGCGGGTGGCGCTCGAAGGTGGCGGTGAGCTCGGCTTGCGTGGTTTCCTGGCCGGGGCGGAGGGTGTCGAAGGCGGGACGATAGCGCAGGCCGCGCAGGCGCGCGCGGGCGCGCTGGCGGAGATCGAGAAACTCGGTGACGCGCTCGAGTTGAGCGCGGAAGAGCGCGTCGTCGGCGGAGGAGAGCGTGATGGTCTGCGCCAGCCCGCTGCCCACCTCGACGAACACGAGTTCGGCGCGAATCGCAACGGCCGAGGCCGGCGCACCCGGAGACCCAGTGTCACTGATTAGGTGACATTGCTCAGAGGCGAACGGGAGCAGAAAGCCGAGGCGAGCGAGCGCGGCGTAGGTGGCGAGCTGGACGAAGTATTCGGGGTAGTCGGCGCGGAGTGCGGACTCGTCGCCGGGGAGCGGGCGGGTGACGGTCTTGATTTCGCGGAGCACCACACGACTAGGAGTGTAACCTATTGGGTTATACTCCTCGAGGGCGGGATGGAGCAGCTGATCGATGCGGCCGGTGAGCGAGAGGGTCCAGCCGCGGTGAAAAATATGTCCGGCGATCACCACCTCGAATTCGGCGGCGGAGCCGTGCTCGGCGATGGCCTGGGCGCGAAGCTCGTTGTGCCAATGCGTGCCGAGCTGGGCGCGCCAGATGCCCGGCGCGCCGCCGCCGCCATCCTGCGGGCCGAGCGTGAAGTTGGCGAAGTCGCCGACGCTCAGCGAGGCGGTGCGGTGATCGAGGTCGAAGTCCATCGCGGTCAGTCGAGGAGGATCTCGGTGTGGCCGCGAAGGTAGTCCTCGAGGCGGCGTTGGAGCATGGGCGATTTTGGATGCTCGATTTTCGATCTTTCCAAATCGGCCAGCGGGGTGTGCAGGAGACGTTCGGCTTCGGAGCGGAGATCGCGCGGCAGGGTTGGGAGCCACTGTTGTTTCACGGCGTAGCCCTCGTCGCGGGCGAAACGATAGAGGCTCTTGAAGAAGACGAGGTCGGGCCGTGCGCCGGCGGCAAAGGCGGCGAGCGCGGCGCGCAGGAGCGCGGCGACGGCGACGCGGCTGTCCTCGTGCACGGGGTTGCGCGCAATGAGCGCGGCTAGGGCGGAGGCGTGGCGAAGCGTCTCGTAGCCGCGGCCGAGATCGGTGTGGCGGGTGACGAGGCGCACTTCCTTGACGAACCACGTGCGGCCCTGATTCGAGGATTCGAGGAGCAGCGTCGCCTCGTCAAACAAATCGAGGGCGACGTTCGTGGCCGACGACTTCTTCGGGAGGCGCTGGAGCACCGTCAGCGCGCCGTGTTCGGCGGAGAAAACGGCAAACGAGTGCAACGCGTCGGTCGGCTCGCGTTTCAGCAGGACGAAGGCGTCGGTGGGGAGGCACTGGGCCGGCAGTTGGGAAATCGTTCTCGTTCTGTTAATCGTTCTCGTTCTCTACCGCCAAGCGCTTGAGAACGAGAACGATTAAGAGAACGAGTATGATTACTTCAGCGGTTGGATCGTTTTCGGCGCCGTCCAGGGCGGGACCACGGCACCGCCGGAGATGATCAGCCGCATGCCGTCGCCGACGGTCATCTCGAGTTCGACCACCTCGGGGCGCGGGAGAATGAGGAGGAACCCGCTGGTGGGATTGGGCGTGGTGGGGACGAAGACGGTCCACATCTCAGGGCCGGCCCGGGTTTGCGCCTCACCTTGGTGCTTGTTTGTGAGAAAGCCGAGCGTCCACGCGCCGGCGCGCGGAAACTGCACGAGCACCACCTTGCTGAAGAGATTTTTCCGCTCGGAGCCAAAGGTGGTGACAATTTGCTTGACCGAATTGTAGACCGTGCCGACGCCGGGGATGTTCAGGGCAAAGCGCTCAATGATATCGAGGAAGAATTTCCCGAAGACGTATTGGGAAACGTAGCCGAGCAGCGTGACGAGCAGCAGGACCGCGACCGTGGCGGCAAGGTCCCAGAAAAACGGGATGCGCTGGAGCGACTCGGGCAGGTAGTCCTCGTAAAGCGGGCGAAACGTGCCCCCGACGACATCGATGATCTTGGTGAAGGCCCAGATGGTGACGACGAGCGGCGCGAGCAGCAGGACGCCGGAGAAGAAGGCGTTGCGCAGCGTAATGAAGCGCGAGGTGGGAGCGACGGACGGGTCTTCGGGCATGCGGGTGGATGCTCACGCAATGGCGGGAGGACGCAAAGTTTTTTGCGTGGCGGCCGGGCGCAATCCTGTCTTAACGCGCGAGGACAAAATCCGGCCGGGCCTTTGCGGCCGGGAGCAGCCGCATGGCGCGCGCTTCGGCGCGGCGCATGGCGCCTTTCTTTTTCGGCATGAGATCGTCGTAGCCAGCGAGATGGAGCCAGCCGTGAACGAGGTAGAGCGTGAGTTCGGCGGAAAAGGCGTGGCCGAAGGCGTAGCCGAAATCGTGAGATTTTGGCGCGTCACGACGCTGGGGGACGGCCAAACTCTTACGAGTTCGGCTACGAGACAGAACATGGCGGACTGCGGCATCTGCCGAGATGCAGATCTCCCCGGCCGTGCCGATCGCGTCGTTGCCCTCAAAGGTGATGACGTCGGTCACGCTCGGGTCGCCGAGGAAATCGGCGTGGAGTTGGGCGAGGGCGGCGTCGGGGAGGAAGACGACGGACAGTTCGCCGGGCGGCGGCCCCCCCCGGAATTTCTGCGCGTGCGCGTCGAGCGTGTGGACGATGCGCGCCACCGCCCGGCGATCGAGGCGCAGGCGCGGGTGGCGGTTCGAGATGGCGATGGGACGGGGACTCACCAAGGCGTAGCACACGTTCACCGGAACCAACGGACAAGGCGAAATGCGCCACCGGGCGGACATGAGCGAAACTGCTTCTGCTGTTTCAGTCGCGGAATAACCCACGGCGAGCCTGAGCGTTTCCTTGTAGGGGTTCGGGCGGCGGCGCACTCTCGCGGCCTAGCCAACACGGCATGAAACGAAACCCCCACGATTCACTGGCGCAGGAAGATCTTGGTTGCGTCGCCCCGGGCAGTTTTTCCCGACGGACGTTCTTGAAAAGCCTCGGCACGTCGGCCGTCACGGCGGCGGCCTTGGGCGCCGACAACGTCGCGAAAGGCCTCGCGCAGGCAAACGCCGAGCGTCCGCAAGGGCCCGGCGCGGTCGCGGTCACGCTTACCGTCAACGGTGAGAAGAAAGCGCTTATGCTCGAGCCGCGGGTGACGCTGCTCGAGGCGCTGCGCGGCAACGCGGGGCTCACCGGGGCGAAGGAATCCTGTGATCGGGCGACGTGCGGCGCGTGCACGGTGCTGCTCAACGGCACGCCCGTCTACGCCTGCTCGATACTTGCGATCGAGGCCCAGGGCGCGGAGATCACGACCATCGAGGGCATCGCGCGCGATGGTTCGACGGGGCTCACCGCAGGCGGGAAACTCAGCGCGCTACAAAAGGCGATGGTCGACAAAGACGGGCTGCAGTGCGGCTTCTGCTCGCCGGGGATGATCATGGTGCTGACCGCGCTGCTCCGGAAGAATCCGCGCCCGACCGAGGCCGACGTGCGCCGCGCGGTGGCGGGCAACCTGTGCCGCTGCGGTTCCTATCCGCGCATCTTCGCCGCCACGCTCGCGGCCAGCGGACAAAAACCGGTGACGAAGCTCAACCTCATCTCCCTGCACGACCATGCCGTGGCCTAAAGAAACCAAGTATTTGGGAAAAGAAACGCCGCGCGTCGAAGGGCCCGCGAAGGTGACCGGTCGCGCAAAATTTACGAGCGATGTCGCGCCGGCGGGTGTGCTCTACGGGGCGATTTTCCGGTCGAAGTGGCCGGCCGCGCACGTGAAGTCGGTGAACCTGGAGAAGGCGAAGGTGGCGCCGGGCATCAAGGCGGCGATCCTTGCGCAGGACGGCGAGTTTGACGTGCGCTACTACGGCGACGAGATTGCGGCGATTGCGGGCACGAGCAAGCAGGCGGTGCTCGACGCGCTGGCGCTCATCGAAGTGAACGCTGAGCCGCGCCCCTTTGTGGCGAAAGAACTGGATGCGATGAAAGCCGACGCGCCGCAGGTGGCTGCCGGGAAAGCGAATCTCACCGAGGGCGCCGCCAAGGAGACGGGGAATGTCGACGCGGCGTTCACGTCATCGGCGGCGGTGGTGGAAACGACCGTGAGCACGCCGATTCAGGTGCACCATCCGATGGAGCCGCACGGTCACACCGTGCAATTTGACGGCGATGAGATGACCGCGTGGTCGTCGACGCAGGGCGTGTTTGCGTGCCGTGACAGCTTCGCGAAGAGCATGAATCTCGCGCAGAATAAAGTGCGCGTGACGTGCGAGCACATGGGCGGCGGCTTTGGTTCGAAGTTCAACCCAGGGGCCGAGGGCCTGCTGTGCGCGAAGCTGGCGCAGGCGGCGGGCGCACCGGTGAAGCTCATGCTCACGCGCTTCGAGCAGGGGCTCGCGGTCGGCAACCGGCCGTCATCGTTCCAGAAACTGAAACTGGGCGCCGACGCGGAAGGAAAGCTCACGGCGTTTGAAATCTATTCGTTCGGCACGCCGGGTTATGCAGCCGGGGCGAACCAAGGCGGCGGCAGTGGCGGCGCGAGTTTTCCGGCGCCCTACATCTACAAGCCGGCGGCGACGCGCGTGAAGCAAGGCAGCGTGGCCGTGAACGCAGGCCAGTCGTGCGCGTTTCGCGCGCCGGGACATCCCGTCGCGTCGCTTGGCATGGAGGCGGTGCTCGACGATCTCGCGGTGAAGCTTGGGGTGGATCCGGTTGAGATTCGCATCAAGAACGACCCGCATGAAATCCGCCGGAAAGAATATGCGCTCGGCGCGGAGAAATTCGGCTGGAAACAGAAATACCGGAAGCCGGGCACGTCGCCCGGCGCGATGAAGACGGGCGTGGGCGTTGCGGGTGCCGCGTGGATGAGCGGCGGCCGCGGCACCCAGGCGGAGATTCAAGTCAACTCTGATGGGACAGTCGAGGTGCGCGTCGGCACGCAGGATCTTGGCACCGGCTCGCGCACGGTGGTGCAGGTGGTGGCCGCCGAAATGCTCGGCCTCACCCCGGGCGAAATCACGGTGCGGATCGGTGACTCGCGTTTCCCGCCCAGCGGTTCGAGCGGCGGCAGCCAGACCACGGCGTCGGTCTCGCCGGCCATTTTCGACACGTGCGAGAACGTGCTCGCGGAGCTGAAAAAGCTGAGCGGCATCGAGGATCCGCGCGGCGCAAACTGGAAGGCGGCCTGCGCCAAGATCGGCAGCCAGCCGTTGCAGGTGCGCGGCAAGTGGCGCGAGGGCCTCTCGACGGGCGGCGCGGGCGGCGTGCAGTTCGCCGAGGTCGAGGTCGACACCGACACGGGTTTCGTGAAGGTGAAGAAGATCCTCGTCGTGCAGGACTGCGGGCTCGTCGTGAACAAGCTGACCTGCGAAAGCCAGATCAACGGCGGCGTGATCATGGGGCTCGGCTACGCGCTCTACGAACAGCGCGTGATGGATGCGCGCACGGGCTTCGTGCTCAACGCCACGCTCGAAAACTACAAGGTGCCCGGCGCCCCCGACATGCCGGACATCGAGATCTTGCTCCTCGACATGCCGGAACGCGGCGTCATCGGCGTCGGCGAGCCCTGCACGGTTCCGACCGCGTCGGCCATTGCGAACGCAGTGGCCAACGCGCTCGGCGTGCGCGTGCCGGATCTGCCGATCACGCCCGACCGCGTGCTCGCGGCGCTCGGCAAGGTGCCGAAGAGCAACGCGGCCACGGTGGCGGTTCCGCCGTCGCCGGAGGACGCGTTCGCGCGGGTGGCCGCGGCGCCGAGCGTGCCGTGGGTCGAGAGCAACGGCGGCTGCCATTCCTACACATGAAAGCTTTTTCCTACGTTACCGCGCAGACCGCGGACTCGGCCGTCGAGCTCGTCCGCGACAAAGGGCGCTTCCTCGCCGGCGGCATGGACTTGCTCGGCGAAATGAAGGAAGGGCTCGTGGAGCCGGCGGTGCTCGTCAACGTGAAGGCGCTGACCGGCACGCGCGAAATTACCACAGCGAAGAACAAGTTTTCCATCGGCGCCAACGTGACGCTCACAACCCTCGCCGAACACGCGGAGGTGCGAAAACTCCTCCCGGGCCTCGCGCAGGCGGCGGAAGAGGTGGGCTCGCCGCAGATGCGCAACGTCGCGACCGTCGGCGGCAACCTCGCGCAGCATTCGCGGTGCTGGTATTACCGGCAGCGCGATGTGCGCTGTGTGAAGAAGGGCGGCCCGCGGTGTTTCGCGCGCGGCGGCGAAAACAAATACCACAGCCTGTTCACCAAGACCACGTGCCTGAGCCCGTGCGTGTCGAACCTCGCGGTCGCCCTGTCGGCGCTCGACGCGTCGGTGGTTGTGCAGCGCGGGGCGAAGACGGCTACGCTGACGATCGCGCAGCTCTACGAGACGGCGTGGTCCGATGCAAAGGTGCACAACTCGCTCGGCACGGATGAACTGATCCTGCGCATCGAGGTGCCGGTGACGGCGGGCGCGCGGAGCGTCTATCTGAAGATCGCCGAGAAAAACGATTTCGATTGGGCGCTGGTGAGCTGCGCGGCGGCGGGGCGCGTCGAGGGCGGCAAGTTGCGCGGCGTGCGCGTGGCGCTCGGCTGCGTGGCGGCGACGCCGTGGCAGATGAAGGAGGCCAATGCGTTTCTCGAGGGCAAGCCGCCGACCGAGGAGAATGCCGCGAAGGCGGCCGATCTCCTGCTGCAAGGCGCCGAGGCGCGGGAGCAGAACGGCTACAAGATTCCGATCGCGAAGGCACTGGTGAAGCGCGCACTGGCGGGGCTCGCCGCGTAGTCTGGGGCGGCGCCGTGCGCCCTGCTCCACGGCCAAACGACATCCCTCATGAAAATCATCGAGTGTTTGCTCGGCGCCGGACTCGTGGCGCTGGCGGTGGCCACGCCGCTCGCGGCCGATCCGTTTGCCGATGGCGTGGCCGCGCGGCAGGCAGGGCGCAACGCCGACGCCGTCGCGGCGTTCACCCAGGTGATCGCGGACCAGCCGAATCAGGCGGACGCCTACTGGCAGCGGGGGCTCGCGCGCGCCGCGGGCGGCGACCTCGCGGCGGCGCAGGCGGACTGCGACCGCGCGGCGCAACTCGCCCCGACCCAGGCGCGGGCGTGGAATGCCCGCGGGTCGGTGCGCTTCCAGCAGAAGGACTATGCCGGCGCGATCGCCGACGGCACGCGGGCGACGGAGCTCGACCCCAACTTTACCGACGCGTTTTTCAATCTCGGCGTCGCCTACAGCGCCAAGGGTGACCGCGGCCAGGCGCTCGCGCAGTTCACGCGCGCCGCCGCGCTGCAACCGGACAATCCCGCCTACGGCCAGGCGCGGCAGGTGGCCGAGTGGCAGCAGAAGAAAGGTGGCGTGGTCATCGGGTTGCTGGGCGGGGTGCTCGGCGCGTTGCAGGAACAGGTGAAGGCGAACCCGCAGCGGTTCGGAAGGGATTTCGGCCGGGCGCTCGGCGGGTTGGGCGCGTTCGTGCAGGCGGCGCAGGCGGCAAAGAAACCTGCGGCCGAATCCGCGCCGCCCCTGCCTCCGCCAGCCTCACCGGCCGCTGTCGCGCCGCCGCCGGCTGCGCCGCCGCCCGCTCCGGCCGTCGCCGCACAGCCGCCGGCACCGTCAGCTCCGCTGCCGGCCGCGCCGAGTCGGCAGGACGAGGAAGCGGCCATCCGGAAGGCGACCGAGAAACTCTGCGTCGCGCTGGAGGCCAGGAACGCCGTGCAGGCGGCCCAGTGCTTCTCGCCCGAGGTGCGCGACGCCTACCAGAAGCAGCTCGAGGAGGCCAAAGACCAACTGCCCGGCCTTGCGGGCCCGCTCAAGGCTGGCCGCGTCGGCGCGCTCTCGCCGGAGTTCAACTCCGAGACGCGCGGCGTGATCCGCACCGCCCAGCTCGCCACCAAGCAGGACGGGCAGGAGACGCAGATCGAGTTGATCAAGCTGCAGGGCCAGTGGTGGTTCAAGACGCTCTGAGGCCGCCGTGCCCTGGCGGCAGGGAGCTGAGCCGCCGATCACGTGCGCGCCGTTAATTTTTTCTCCAACCCCATCATGTCGTTCCATCTTCTCTCCCGGTTTCGTCGTGTCGTCATGTATTCGGTGGTGGCGCTGAGCGCGACCGCCGCCGAGCCCAACCTCACGCGCGTGCTGCACGAGCACCTGCTCACGCGGAACACCGACGCGCATGCGGTCGGCGAGAATCTGCGCGGCTACGTTTACACGAAGGGCACGTCGACGGGTGAATTCTACTGGGCGAAGCCGCTTTGGTCCGGCTCGTTTCGGCGGCAATACGGCACCGGCAAGGAGGCCAAGATTTCCGTCGAAAATTACAAGTTCGAGATCCGCGGCGCCGTCGAGGGCAAGATCCGACCGGACCTGTATGCGTCGCAGTCCGTCGGCAACACCTACGTGCCCAATCCGTTGTTCTGGCGCGCCGCGGTGCCCTACGCCACCGGCGCCTTCCCCAACGCGTCGGCGTTTCTGAAAAACTACAAAAATCTCAGCGTCTCGCCGGACGACATCGTCAAAACGGAAAAATTCCGCGGCGTGGGCGACAAGAACGTGGCCTTCACGCTGAAATACCGGTTTTTCAGCTTTCATCTGGTTCGCGGTCCGGTGCTGTTCGAGTTTCGATTCGAATTGCTCGGGCCGGCCAAGGAGTCGATCGACGGTGACTCGGCCATCGTGCCCGATGACAAGGCGAATATGCTCCGCGAGATCGCGAGCGCCCGCGACCAGGCCTACGCCGACATGATCGCGGAGGCGCGGTTCACGGCGGACAAGTTCGACGCTTGGTATCGACGTCCCGTGGCCGGCGAGGCCAACACCGCGACGCTCAGCGGCCCGGGGATCAAGGGCCATTTTCCGCTGTGCGAAAACGGCGGCAAGGGCAGTGCGCTCTACGCCGGCCTGCTCACCGCCGCCGACGCGCCGCCGGAGATGCCGGGGTTCGACCGGGAGTTTGTCGAAGGCACGCGCGGTGGCACCCATCTCCTGAATACCGCGATGGTGGAGTTCCGCCGCAAACCGGTCCTCACCAAGACGGATGATGCGAACAACATCGAAGCCTACCGCGTTTCGGTGGCGTCGTTCGTCGATCTGGATGCGACCAGCGGAGTCAAGGAGACGTGGAACACGCCGATCAAGAGCGTCGAACAGGCGAAGCAGAATTTTCAGACCCGCCTCGGCGGCTTGGATTATGGAGTGAAATTTTTCAACGGCACATTCCAGCGATCCTATTCGGGTGAAAAAAACGTCGTCGAATCGCACGGGCTCGACAAGGATCCCACCCGGGACAAGGTGGCCATCTCCTTGCCGGGCGCCGACGAAGCCTACAAGGGCCTCACGATCTGGCACGACACGCCGACGTTTGCGGTGGTGGCCCGCAAGGGCAACCTCGTCGTCGAAGTCGGCGGGCGCGATTCGCTGACCAACGCGATGGCCGAGTGCGAACGGCTCGCGGGGCTTTTCCTGCGCCGGCTCGCCGCGCTCAAGCGCCCGCCCGCGCCGGCCGAGGACGACGAGGAAGAACTGCGCTTCTACCAGCTCGCGCTCACGGCCGCGCCCGACCGCGTGTGGCCCGGCGAGACCGCGACCATCACGCTCGCGGCGCGCGACGAGTCCGGCAAGCCGGCCGCCGGCGCCAAGTTTCCCCTGCTCGCCGACGGCACCCCGGTCGCCGAGCTGCGCACCGACGCGGCGGGGCGCGCCGTGCACGCGTTCAAGGCCACGGGCGTTTCTCCAAACACCGTCTCGATCGACGGGCGCAGCGGCAAGGCGTCCGTCGTCGTGTTCAAGGGCGGCATGGAGATCACGACGACGCCGGGCAACGGCAACGCGTTTGGCGACGGCAAGACGCCGCTCGGCCTGCGCGTCGCGGTGCGCGATCCGCGCGGCAAGCCGGTCGCCGGCGTGAAGATCGTGATGACCGAGCCGCCCGGCGAGCGCGACCACCACGGCCAGTTGTCCACCGTCGGCACCGGCGAATACGCGTTCGGGACGATTTCGGGCGTGACGGACCGCGAGGGCACGATCCGCTTCGAATACCTCGCGCCGCGCCTCGATGCCAAGGAAGTCAAGTGGGAGCGCGCGAGTCTGGTGTTCACGGCGGAGGCGGCGATGGGCGTGCCGAAGCTCACCGAGCGGCGCGATTTTTTCATCGTGGCCGGCACCGAGCTGAGCCTCGTCGTCAGCAAGCCCGGCTTCGCGGCCAATCCGGTGCCGCTGCGCATCCGCTCGAAGAACGGCCAGGTGCGCGGGAGCGTGGTGACCGAGGCCGGCGTGTTTCCGATCGTCGGGGCCGAGGTGGTGGTGGCCAGCCTCGGCGGCAAGCCGCTGGGGCGCGCCACGTCCGATGCGCGGGGCGACTTCGAGATCGCGTTTGTTTCCGATCCGCTGGCGGGCGCCGGCTCGCTCGAGGTGCTCGCCGAGCCCATCGCCGTGCCGCTCGCGCCCGATCTACTCGACCGGCAGCAGCGGGCCAAGCCGCATCTCGACCGCCTGCGCAGCCAGGGCTTCGACGTCGCGGCGCAGGAAAAATTCTGGGCCGAGTTGCCGAAGAATCTCGGTGCCGCACCGGTGGCCGGCCGCTCGCTGCTCAAGAAGGGGCTCACCGCGGACTACTGGGTGAACTCGGCCACGCGGCTGGCGTTCATGGCGCTGTTCGCGTCGGAGCTCAACGAGCGGCACGTCGAGTCGCGCGCGTGGTTCATGGAGTCGTTCAAGCAGGGCATCGAGGCGCTGGGCACCGCGACGGAGATGAACGACAA
>Ga0163199_1002540_pt1 | contig 11134 bp, 10 predicted proteins | sample PL_2010_150m_FD_113537 | JGI IMG/M metagenome (GOLD analysis project Ga0163199, IMG submission 113537) | Freshwater microbial communities from Powell Lake, British Columbia, Canada to study Microbial Dark Matter (Phase II) - PL_2010_150m | ecosystem: Environmental > Aquatic > Freshwater > Lake ...
CGCTCAGGGGCTTTCCCCGGATCACCATTTCCAATTCGAACCAACAAGGAGACATCTCATGAAAGCAATTGGTCAAGTCGTTCGTTTCGCACTAGGCAGTTTTCTTGCGTTTTCCGCCGTCTGTGCCTGGGCCCAGATGCCGTCGTATGGTATGTCGATCAATCTCGAGCAGGCCAAGAAGGTGCTTGCCGCCGCCGAGGCGGAGGCTCGCAAGAACGGTTGGCCGATGGCAATTGCGGTGGTGGACACTTCGGGCCACTTGGTTGCATATGAAAAAATGGACGACACCCAAACCGCCAGCGTCATGATCGCGCAGGACAAGGGCAAGTCAGCGGCGATCTACCGCCGTCCCACCAAGGTAATCCAAGACGCCGTCGCCGGCGGCGGCGCGGGAATCCGTTTCCTCAATCTGCGCGATGCGTCAGCGGTCGAGGGCGGATTGCCAATCACCGTGGGCGGCAAGATCATCGGCGCGATCGGCGTCTCGGGTGCCGCCTCGAACGAGGATGGCGTGGTTGCCAAGGCCGGGGCGGAAGCCTTGAAATAGCCTGAGGCATGGCGACACAACGAAAGGGGCCAAGTTGGCCCCTTTTTAGTGCCCGACTCTTATTCTCGGGTAATAGTTTCAGCCTTGGATTTTCGAGCAGACTGTACTGAAACCCCGCAAACAGCTTCCACCGTGATTACTGCAAGGACACGCTGTATTCCATCGCCCCGCATAAAGTATTCACCAGCCCCATTTGCTCGACCGTTGCGCACGAGATATCCGCGAGTTTGGGGTTGGCGACCAGCAGAGCAAGGCAGCGGGCACGGGAAAGAGCAACGTTTAGCCGGTTCTTGCTATACAGAAACTCGACGTAACGCGGCAGGTAGTCGCCGCTCGATGTCGTCATTGAGACGATCACTGCTTCGGCCTCCTGGCCCTGGAATTTGTCGACCGTGCCGACACGTGCTTCGGCAGGCAGGTTGCGCTTGATCAGGTTGACCTGCATGTTGTAGGGCGCCACGATCAGGATATTCTCCGACTTCATCGGATGGAGTTTGCCATTCCTGTCGACGAAATCCAGTTCGAGCAAGCTCAAGTAGAGTTCCCTGACAATTTCTGCTTCCTCTTGGCTGGATTGAGAACAGGTGTCATGTTGAGCCGCAACAAAACGCAAACCGGTCGGCCGTAGTGCCGGATGTGCGCCATCATTGAGAATCAGACGCTGATTCGCGTTCTTGGCTTCTGCATGCAGCCTCCCCTCATAGACGGCGTCAGAAATGAATCTGCACAAATCCGGGTGCATGCGCCAGGTGGTCGCCAGGAAAATGCCACGATCAGGTTCTATCGTCGCTCGCTCGCCGAGCAGAAAATCCAGCGACGAAAGACCGGACTCCCCAGGATGCACTCCCTGAACAGGCTGACCGAGCTGCATCTGGTCGCCCAACAGAACGATGTTACGCGCGCTGGTCGCCATTGCCACGAGATTCGCTACTGCAACCTGGCCGGCTTCATCGACGAACAGGTAGTCCAGTTCCTGATTCATAGCCGCATCGGAAAAAAGCCAGGCGGTTCCCGCTACCAAATGCACATCATCCGACTCAAGCGCCGCGACCACCTCGTCATTGTTCTTGGCATTGCCGATGTACCTGCCTTCGAATTCCGATCCCTTCGCTTGGGCCGAGGCTTTATAGACTCCCGAAAACGCCTCGCCTGATTCCTTGGCGCGTTCCTCGACGGCATGCAACAGATTGTGGATGGCTTTGTGGCTGTTCGACGAAACACCGACGCGGAAGCCTTGTTGAATCAACGCCGAAATCAAGTGGGAGCCGGTGTATGTCTTGCCGGCGCCGGGAGGCCCCTGAATGAAAACCACGCTATGGTCGAGCTTGGCGACGGCATCGATGATCTGCTGCAAAGACTCGCCCTGCGCCTTGACGATAGGCGTGCCGGCCTTGTGCCCCTTGATCCTTGGCGGCGTCTTGCGCAGAAAATCAAGCGCCGCCGCGTATTGGTTATCTTCGGCAAGCAGGCTGTCGGCAACACGAAACAGCGCCTCCTTGATTGCATTGGTATTCAGCGGCCCACCGGTGGAAATAGATCCATTTTCCGGAATTTCCTTGTTTCCGCTGATCTTGATCTCGATGAGGTGCTGATCCTCATCGATCGCCACAATCTTGCCCAGCCCCATCGTTTCGTCGGTTCTGATGCAGTCAGTTCCGACCTGCAGCTTGAACTCCTGCTCCGGGTAGCGGTAGGTCGCAATGTTCGCGCCTCTCGCCGTTGTGGGAGGCGCGATTGATTGAAGTTGCAGGCCGGCAATGCACTCGTAATCCTCGGTAAGCTCTTCATCGCTCATATCGCGACGGGCAAATAGCGACCACCAGACCGGTTTTGCGGCACGGCGATGGAAGTCCAACAAATGGAAGACCAGTTCCCGAAGGTGCTGGTCTTCATTCCAGTTCGCTCTATCTTCAGGCAGTCCCCCTAGCAGACGAGTTTCATAAGCAGCCAGCCGTGCCTCGTGGTCCTTAATAGCTTCACTCTTTTCAACGGGGAGGGCATCCCCTATGACTTCATCCAAGGCTGCCTTGCCCTGGCTCAGGCCGAGCAGCCATTGGTGCAGCAGGAAGGTCGAGCGGCAATCGTCCTGGTTATAGTCGCGGATTTTCCTCAGCAAGTCGTCATCGCCGCTTCGGCGCCACTTCTCGTAGAACACGATGCTGGCGCCGGCATTGGTGACCTCGCCCTCCCGTTTCTCCATGTAAAAGGTTTCAAGGTTCTTGATCGAGTAGCGCGGCTCGGAAACCCGGATGGCCTCACGCACGACCTTGAAGAGATCAATGAACTTGCCCTCGCGCAGCAACTGGTCGATCTCCGCCTCGCGCGTGCCATGCAAGGACATCAGCTTTTGCATGGCTGCGACCTCATAGTTGGCGTAGTGATAGATGTGCGCCCTGGGGTTCAATGCCAGATGGGAGATCGCAAAATCCACGAAAGCGACAAATGCGGCCTTTTCTCCCTGCCGGTCGTGGCCCCAGAAGTCACTGAAGACGGGCTTTCCCTGGTCCATGTAATAGACGCCGAACAGATACTCAAGCCCGCCTTCGTGGAGCGGGTCCCCTTCCATGTCGAAGAACAAGTCACCCGGATCGGGCGCCGGCAGCCGATCGAAGCCGATACGTTTGGATGAATTGCGTGGCAACAGCTCCAACTGGTTTTCACCGGTCTCGCGCTTCTTGAGCTGCAATGCCGCCTGGGCACGCAGACGGGTAAACGTAGCCGGCTGCATTTTGGGAATGGTGGCGTCAACCGCCAGCCTGCCGAGATTGGCCAGCGTATGGATGTTGTTTTCCTGCAAGCGCCTGATCTGCACCTTGCTGATGTTGGCCACCCCATTCAGATGGTCGTCGTTCTCCCACTGCCTGGCACAGCGTTCGCGCCAGTCGCAAACGCTGCAATGTGCGCATTTCTCCGGATATGTTGCCGGACGTTCGCCGAGAAAAGCATCAAAACGTTGACGGAGCCCTCGGTAGTAATGAAGGTAATCGCCAACCCGATAACTGAGCTTGGTACGCTCTTGGTCGCCCAATACGAGATGCATGTGCTCAGGTATCTTGCCCTGGGCCACTGACAGCAGTTCGGAATAGTAGGCCAACTGGATCAGGAATTTGGGCTTGGGTCGATGTGCGAGCTTGGTGTCCGACACTTCGTAGCTCCATGCACCGAGACCTGACGGTGTGTCCACCTTATGGAAAAAGTCCGCATAGCCGATTGCGGTTCCGTCGGATAGTGCCGCCTGATATATGACATCTGCGCCGTCGCGCATCGCCGCCACGGTGGCGGCAAGTTTCTCCTGCAAATCGCCGCTGGATTTCAGTTCGACAATCTTGCCACCCAGCCTGCGCAGTGAATCAAGAAATTCCGCCTCATGCGCAAAGCCTTTGTCCTGGATAAGCTCCACCTGTTCGTCAGGGGCGGCGCGCACCAGGGGCGTGTCGAGGTCAATCAGAGCAAGGCTAGTGCTGTGTGGACACTCGAGGAAATTTGCGATGTCTGAAGCCGAGATGATGATCTGGCCATTTCTATTCTGCATGGAATTCGGGCCTTTCGGGTCGCGACTAAGCTTCTTTTGCAACTGTTATTCGTGATCGCTGAACGCAGCGATACCCAAGGAGATTTCGCTACCCTAGAGAATCCTAAGCTGAAGAGTTCGAATTGCAATATTGGTGGTTGAAGCCATGTTGGATGCTCGCGATCGTGGCAATCGCAATAACTCATGATAGGAATTCGGAAACATCCTTTCGCAGCTTGTTGATCGCATCAATGTCAAACTCAAAGGCAGTTGAGGTCTTGCGACATAGTATCCATATCGCATCCAACGGGGAATCGAGCATGCTATTCATCTCCCTTAACGCCTCGTTACTCGAAGCAGCCGGATAAAGGTGCAGGGATGCAGTTTTCAATTTTCCATCTCTTACCAGATCTGGAGCGAACTTCTTTGCCAAAGTCATTTCAACAATGGCTGCAGATAGATCGTTAAAAGACAGACTGCTCTTAAATTCAACTAACAGAGACTTCTGTCCTCTATTCAATACAAAATCTACCTTCTTTCTTCTAACCAGTGCTGCTAATTCTGATCGATCAGGGATCGTCACGATGTTGTTGAGGGCCACCTCGTGTTTAAGTTCAGTATTCGGTGGCAGTAGGTGCTCAAAAGCCTTAGCAAAAGATTGCGGTACCATGTTACGGTTGCCTTTCGATGAATTCTGCGTTTCTCCTTCTACACTGCGTGCAAAAGAATCGAAAAAGCTCCGTAACCATTCTTCATGCGTTGAGCAACCCGCTTCCTTTCTTGCCTGTGTCACATACGTAGAAAGATAAATGTGATGATCCATTTTCCACTGCCTCCCTAATTGCGAATCAATCAAGATATTCCACTGCGTTCTTGAACGTGCAACGTACACTCCTCGTCTGTGCTGTTGTAATGCTGTCAATACCATATTAACGAAAGACAACCGACAATCAGAAGCACGGCCAGTCCCACCGCCGCGAGACGTCCCATGATCTGCGCCAGAAACCAGGCGGTGATATGAACAAACAGCACCAAAAAAACAAGGCAGAAGTAAAGCCCGATCAATGCCAGAACCGACCAAGTGATTCCCTTAACAACTGTCAGCAGAAGATCCCACGCCTTAATCTGAATTGACTGCACAAAGCTTGTACTTTCCGCAGACTCCGGATCGAACACCACCGCTGGATCGGCAGTTAAGGCAACCGAAGGCGCAGCGTTGGACAGGTGCGCTTCCTCTCCGCTCGCGGCATGCCCGTCGCCGACACAGGCGACCCCCACGAACAGGAGCAGAAATCCCACCATCCATACCGCAATCGGTTTCATGCTGCCTCCCGCATATACTCCTGCTTGTCATCCACGACAGCGACCTCACGCCAGATCGCTTCCATTTCCTGTTGGTCAAGCACCGTCTTTTCCTTCAAGCGTGCTGCAATGGTGTCTAGCAGGCGTCGATTTCCGCGCAACATTGCCACCACAACGCCATACTCCCTGGCCAGGAAGCTGCGCGTCAGCAGTTCGACATGCTGATATTCGGAGATCGAAGGGTCGCCGACTATCACTGCGAGGTTGCTGCCGGAGGCGCCTTCCTCGTCCATCGCCGGCGCGAAACCAGATCTAGCGAAGACACTGTTAGCATGACGTGCGCAATTGGCGAGGTCGGTACGTGACCCCGTGCTGACGCCTGTCGGCCCGAAAACCACTTCCTCGGCAGCCCGCCCGCCAAGAAGTACACGGATATCGTGCCGAAAATCGTCGTAACTGTGTATATCGGTTTGGGCGTAGGCATAGCTGACCGAATCGACCATCACGCCGCGGTAGTCGGAACCAGGAATGATGCTCGAATATTCGGGGATATCTCGCGCGCCGGAGTCCAAGATTGCGGTAGCAACGTGACCGGCCTCGTGCGACGAAACGCGGTCGCGCAATGCCTCGGATTCGATCTGAATTCGCTCGCTCTCAAGCAACACCTGCGTCGTGGCTTCGACAAGATCGAGGAACTCCAGCGGCCGCTGCACGCGCTGGTGCAACCGAAGCAATCTCAGAGCAGTCAGTTGCCTTAGCTCAGGCGTGTCGAATTGCCAACTCAGGAGCTTGCCTATCTTGCCCGGCGCACTGGTGATCGATTCGGCACAACGCTCTTTGCCTACCGCCTTGATGAATTGTTCGCCAATTGCGCTGAGGCTGGGTGGAGGGATCATGAAATAGCGGTCAAATGCGCCCACGGCACGAAGCTGGGGCGACAGCTTTTTGATCGAACTGACGACCGTGACGTAGATCGCCGGATGTGCAGGATCAAATTGCCGCAGACCGTCACGCAACACCCGCTGACGTCCAGCTTGAGCAGTGTCGTCGAACTTATCGTCGCCGTCATGGCGTTGCCAGTCGCCACCCATCAGATAGTAGAGCATGGGCAACTTATCTTCGTGCCTGGACAATTTGACGACGGCATCAGGTTCGAAGTCAGTGCAAGGCATGCCGCATTCCACCGATAGGGCATGAATCAGGCTTGATATTTCTGCGGGCTCTTCGGTTTCGATGGCGATGGCGGGACCGATCATCCGCCAAGCGTACCCTTCGGCGCCTTCGCTGCAAGCGTGCCGCACTTCCGCTGCCCACTCGACCAAGGGCGCAGTGCCCGCAAAGTTTATAAGGCCAGACCCATAATGGGAATCGTCAAAATGGGCCTTGTTGTCTTCATCGACTTCAGTTACCTGCCCCCATGCTTCCGCCGGAGAGACCAACTTGCCCCCGCTGAGCGCTGGGACGAACACAGCTCGCTTTGCCATGAATGCTCCTCTTAATTGACGAAAAGATGCCTATGCGACGCGGTCGGTGACCTGTCTGCCACGATATGCCTTGCTGATGTTGTGAAACGCCCTGACTAACCTTGCTTGCTGCTTTGACGATGCTTCAACTCTCGTTGTTGATCTACCTGCAATACCATTTCGGAACCGATAAGGTAACTCTGGTGCACAACGTATCACGTCGCACGAGTGCCTAGGTTTGCAGTTTGAGGCTTGTGTGGATGGCAGAACAGACCCTCCCATCCCTTGTTGAAATCAGCGTCGGTAGCTATCCCGGGTAAGGAAATATGCTAAGACGCAGAGCCAGTGACAACCCTATAGGCAGGACTGTTGCTCGCGTGTGAAATGGACAAATCCATGATGTCGAAAACCATGTGTTGAGGAACACTAAGAACGTGAGCAGATATAGCAACCCCTGCCTTCTTCTGTTTAATCCTGATTGCCTTGTTTTCAAGTTCGACGATATACCTTACCCGCTCGTCCTTCTCCGCTTTCGTCAGGATATGATCGTGTTCAACGGTAAATTTGACTTCGTGGTTATTGACCGTTGCTGTCCAAGTTGTAATTACTTTCTTCATCGCCAATCTCCTTATTAAGGTCCTCGTTTGTAGCGGCGGACAGAGACCTGATTCGTCAGCGCTACTCAGCTTGCTTTGCGATAGATGCTGCGTTTGATAGACAAAAGAATGCCTATGCGACTCGGTCAATGACCTGCCTGCACGATGTGAATTGCTGATCTTCTGAACTGCTTCGACTTACTCTGCCTGCTAATTCAATAATGTTTCCGTTTTCGTCAAAACGTCATGCATTGCACATGATTTGATGTGAAGTAGCAGAAAGCATTCTAATTTATCCAACTTTAATTGTCAAATCAGAACGCGATTTATATTCCGTATAAACAATGCTTTACAATATTTTTGTTTCGTTTTCTGTTTCATTCCACAGTCAACAGCATAGCCTTGGTGTGCGACGTATTAGGTCGCACTCCCTTTGGTCTTCCGACGATCCATTGCGGGGGAAGTCCTCCATAGAGGCGCGACCAATCTTCCCCCATAGCCACAATGTCCTGTCCTCCTCAGCAATGCTCGGATCAGGGAAATCAGAGTCCTTGCGCAGTATCAGCACATCGATCAGAAACGGAATCACGCTGGCGTCGGCTCCATCTTCGACGAACTTATATTCCTCCGGATCGGTATTGACCACCGCAAGCTCTATCAATGCGCGCCCGGCGCGGTACCCTGAATGGCCAAGGCTTGACGGTAAAGTAATTCTGCTTCGAGGATACTCTCTGGATCGCCTTTATTCTGCAAGAAGGACGCGAGACTGTCGAGACAAATTGCGAGCGACGGATGCCTCATTCCCCTTGTCTTTTCCACAATCGCCAATGCGTTGCGATACATGACTTCCGCTTGCGCGATATTCTGGTGGCCGCCCATGTAATTCAGAATATGAGCGAGGCCCACAAGGTAACCTGCGATATCTGCATGATCAGCACCCAGCACCTTGTCTGCGATTGCCAGTGCCCGGCGATACAAGATTTCTGCCTGCGTCGCATTCTCGTAGTCATCTTTTCTGTACAGTTGGAAAGCCAGATTTGAGAGGCACGCGGCGTAATCCGGATGCTCGGCATATCGACATTTTTCCCAGACAGTCAGTGCCCTGCGACTGAGGTCTTCTGCCTCCAGCGCGCTTTCGAGGTCTCCTTTGCTAACCAATAGGGAAGCAAGGCTGTGAAGACAAAGCGCTGTATGGGGATGATCCCATCCTCGATACTGCTCCTCAATCGCCAGTGCCCTGCGATACATGACTTCGGCCTGCGCGAGGCTCTCCGGGTCACCCTTATAACGGAGAATGTTGCCCAGGTTGTTGAGGCAACCGGCGGTATCTGAGTGATCTGCACCCAGCTTCTTCTCTACGATAGCCATTGCCCGGCGATACAAGGCTTCGGCCTCTGTCAAGGATTCGGGACCACCCTGAAGAAAGTAGAGCAAGTTAGCAAGATGGCTGAGGCTTTCGGCAACATCCGGATGGTCGACACCCAACACATTCTCGCGAATAGCCAGTGCTCGACGTAACAGGGGCATAGCCTCAGCATAGCGGGCACAATTGACGTAAGCCGTTCCAAGCACGGCCGACGTGCTCGCAATTTCCTCATGTTCCAAAGGCAGGACATCCTCCTGCCTTTGCATCAAGGGTTCAAGAATCGCGAGTGCTACTGGATAGATTGCTCGTTCCCTGAGCTTGTCTCCAAGTTCACAAAGCGAAGTCCCCAACTGGTGGCAGGTATCTGCATCGAATGCCTCGATCTCATTCTTCCACCGCTCAGCCAATGCCGACTTCTCCATGGCGGACAGTTCGGGTAATGCGTCGAGAAAACATTCTTTGCCCTTCCCATCTTCCTGGGAGAATAGCGCCTGCGCCTGGTTGATGCCGAGGTCAGCAATCTGTCCCCGTTTCTCACTACTGCTCATGCCAAATCCCTATTGATCAATGCAGTCCATGCTTCTTGGGGATCTCTGCCGCCATATATCACTTCCATCAAGCCCGGATAGTAGCGATCGATGCTGAATAGCACGTTGTTCACGGCATGCGCGACTTGGCCGTCGGCCAGGGTTCCGTCTGCTACTGTGAAGCTGATGTGGTAGCTCAACTCGCCGTCGAAGAAGCTCATCTGGAAGAATCCGATGCGATGGCCGAAGTTGGAGCGCGTAATAAACTCGGCGACTGCGTTGCGGCGATTCTCTGGTACGAACATCTCCAGCTTTGACCAGAAGAACACCTCACGCCACTCAACTTCCTCCCCTGTCCTGGCGAATAACTTCCAGGTCCCGTTATCGCGTTTGGCTTCGGTGGACAGAAAGTTGTAGTCTCCGCCCAGCAGATGCTCTTGGTATTTCCAGCCGTTAGCTTCAAACCAGGCTGCGATCTGGCGAAATAGCGGGCGGTCTGCGTCGGTTTTCTTCACCGAGATCAGCTCAATGCACACGACCGTTGGCATGAGAGGTTTTTGCGTTCGGATCGGATTCCGTGCCTGTTGCCTTCTGCCCGCGCACCTCGGCCTGAGCTTCGGCTGGATCCTTGCCGCCATATATCACGCTCATCAATGCCGTAAAGTAGCGATCCATACAGTTCAGCACCTTATCCACAGCGTGGTCGATCTGTCCATCGGTCAGGATGCCATCGGCCACCCCCATACTGACGTTGAAGCGCATTTCGCCGTCGCCGAAATCCATCTCGAAGAAGCCGATGCGATTGCCGTAGTTGGCGCGGGTAAAGAATTCGGCAACCGCGCTGCGACGATTTTCAGGAGCGAACATCGGTAGTTTCGACCAAAAGTAGATATGCCGCTGCTCCTCGCTCGCCTGCGTCACCAGCTTCCAGGTGCCGTTTTCGCAATTCACGCCGGCGGTGAGATAGCTTTCGTCCTCGCCCAGATGCTCCTCGTATTTCCAGTCATTCGCGTCGAACCACTCTGTAAGGCGACGGAATAGCGGCCAGGCGACGGTGGCCTCGATTGACGTTTCCTTCTTGACTTCGTTCATGCGTGCTCCTTGAGATGACAGTCATTGAAAACGTTATGCTACGTTCTGGGTGCGACGTATCCCGTCGCATTGAGTTTGAGGTCTGCTATCTTCTTGTTCGCCGGTACAACTCGCTGGCTTCAAGTTCCACGCTACCGACTAGACCGGCAACATTTTTTGCCTGGTACTCGGACAGCACGACTGCGGACCTGCCCCCCGAATTCACTATGCAATATCCGTCGCCTCGATAGCTTGCGATCGGCGCCATGTAGCTGACGCCTTCCCCCCAATGCAGGAAGGAGCCTGTGACTTCCATGGTGAGGATTGCCCGGATGTCGCCGCGCTCGATCATGTGCTTGAGCAAATCGCCGCGATTTTCGAATGGCGCGTCGCCATTGCGATTCTGGTAAGAAAAGAAGCAGATGTCGGTTGTGCCCATACCAGGCGGGCTCATGATCAGCTTGCCGTCCAACCCCGCCACAGTGTCCTTCAACGACCCCGGAAACTTCCAGCCCCAAGTGATTTCAGCGACATAACCGTTTCCTTCTCGGCGCACCTGATTGATCGACCCCGTGACCCTGGCCGCCTTGAGTTGAGGGAATACCACCTCGTCGTAGTAGCGCTTGGCGTCCTGTAGCTCCTGCTCGCCGGCCAAGGCCAGGGAAACAAACTCGCCCGGTTCGAACAGCTTGGCAACCGCTTCGGCATTCTCCTGCAAGGCATCCTGATTGCGCCTCAAACGCGCACGGTC
>Ga0163199_1002542_pt1 | contig 11133 bp, 4 predicted proteins | sample PL_2010_150m_FD_113537 | JGI IMG/M metagenome (GOLD analysis project Ga0163199, IMG submission 113537) | Freshwater microbial communities from Powell Lake, British Columbia, Canada to study Microbial Dark Matter (Phase II) - PL_2010_150m | ecosystem: Environmental > Aquatic > Freshwater > Lake ...
GCCTCCGCGCGCAGCACCTCGAGCAAACTCCCCCCATCCGCCCGCGGCTCCTCGACGAAATCCCAGAGCTTCGTCGGAACGATTGGCAAGTCGTGGACATTCCAGTGGCCGAACTTTGGATCGTAGGTTTCGGGTTTCGCCAACTCGAACAAGTGCCCGCGCGCCGACACCACCGTGAGTTGCGTGCCGTCGGCCATCGTCCCGCGATGCGGCCCCTGCCCGCTGAAGTGACCGCCCGTGAGCGCCGCCGCGAAGTCACGCCCGGCGGCGGGCTTTTCGGCAACAAGGAGAATCTTGGGCATCGCCCGCCACTAAGACATCCCGTGATTCCGCGACAAGCACGGCGAAGATTACTGCCGGCCAATCATTGCCTGCACCGACGGGACCGCGCGCGGGTTGCATAGCCGAACGAACGCGAATCCCTGCGATTGAGCGGAGCCTGTCGCCAGCCTCGTTGCCAAAATCAAAGGCTCAAGAAACGAAAAACCGCTTACTCTCGATAGGATAAGCGGCTTACGAAACTGGCGGGATGGACGGGACTCGAACCCGCGACCTTCTGCGTGACAGGCAGACGCTCTAACCAACTGAGCTACCACCCCGATGCTTGGAGATTAACAGGTTACCGAACTTTTTCCGGTTTCCTTAAACCCTTTCTACATCCATTTTCTACATGTCACCTTAGAAAATGAGTGAGAAACGGCCAAAGTGGGAAACCACCCGAGAACCAAACCTGTTAAGGAACCGCGCGAGCGGAAGGTATTACGGGAGGTTCACTATTTCGGGCAAGCAAAAATGGCTCAACCTGAATACTGACGTCTGGTCGGTGGCCAAACTTCGCCTCGCGGACGAACGAGCAAAGATCGAACGCACCCGTCAGACCGTGGAAAACGTCTCCTCCGGGGAGGCGTCCGTGGGAGATCTTGCGACCATTTACAAGCAACGGATCGATGATCGGGTGGACATCAAGCCCAAGACGAAGCGCCGGCTCCGCGAGGAGGTTGACGCGATCATCAAGACGTGGCCAGGATTTGCTTCCCTTCCTCCCAACCGCGTCACCAGACAGGCGGTCATTGAATGGCGAAACCGGATGAGTCGGGACGGCACCGGACATCGGTCCCCCGGCGCGAAAGCGGTCAGTCCGAAAAACAACGGCTCCTCGGCCTCGCTGATCAACAAGTGCATCGACGCCATACGCCGGATGCTCGACATCGCCGTCGAGCGAGGGCAACTCGGCGGAAATCCGCTCTACCCCCGCGGGATCAAACTGAAGAATACCCCGCGGAAGCCGACGCTGCCGGAAGCCGCGAAGCTCGCCGAAATCTTCGTCGAGATCGAGCGCGGTGGGGGAAGAATGTCGCGGGATGCAGCAGAGTTTTGCCGGTTTCTCGCCTATACGGGGTGCCGTCTCAGCGAAGCCCAAGCCGTGACTTGGGCCGACGTGGACTTTAGGCGTGGCATCTTGCACGTTCGGGGAAGCAAGACTGAAGCGGCGAATCGCGAGATTCCGTTGGTCCCGGCGGCAAGAGCGCTGCTCGAACGGCTCGTCGCGGACCGCCAGAATACGGCCGGCGTTGCCGTTGATGGCGCTACAGGCGTTGACCTTCGCGGCAAGGTTCTCGGCGTAGGTGAGGCCGGGAAATCCCTCGCGCGGGCGTGCCAGAAACTCGGCGTCGAGTTGCTGACGCATCATGATTTACGCGATGCCTTCGCCACGGCCGCAATCGAGGCCGGTGTGGATATTCCGACCGTCGCGGCGTGGCTCGGGCACGCGGACGGTGGTGCCCTCCTCATGCGGGTCTATGCCCACCATCGCCGCGCGCACAGCGTGAGCCAGGCAGCGAAGGTGGTTTTTTGAAGGCGCCCAATATCTTGGAATCCAGTTGGTGGTGGGAGTTTCTCCGTTACAGCCCACGAATGCCTAACCCGGATATTTCACAGCTATGAGAAATTATTTCAGAGAAATATCCGTCCGCCCTCTGGGCGGAGCGACCTTGTCGCGGCTTGCCCCGACAAAGTCGGCCCGACAGGGCGAACATTTCACACCTCAGGGTGTGAAATGTTCGGGCTAACGAGTTTCAATTCGCGCCCCGCTCCGGGGAGCGGGGCGATGGGGCGAGGTGGTGAAGGCCTGGCCAAGCTCGACGCGATGGGTGCCACCGTCGAAGTCGAAAAGCCCACCGCCCGACGCGCCCAGATGGTCGCCGAGTGGTTCGCTGCGTCAAAGGAAACCAAATCCGTGCGCACGGAAGCCGGCTCGCCAGTGCGCGCAAAAACCGCACTCATGGTCGCGCCCACGTGGGCGGATGTCGCGCTCAACACCCACGCTCGCGAGCAACTCCGCGCCGCCGGGCAACCCGCCGGCGACGAACACACCTTCGCTTCGTTGCGCGCGAACGGCTGGACCAAGGCGCAGCAAAAGGAAGCGCGCGCCTACCAGCCCGGCGACGTGCTGGTCGCGCACATCGCCACCGAGCGCGCCACGCTCGCCGCCTCGCAGTCGCGCCGCGAACTCGCCGCGACCATGCTGCCGCCACCGTGAGAATCGCACGTCGACACAGCCAACGTCAGCACCCGCGGTGGTCGCCCGGGATTTCGTGATTTTCCGGCTCGATCGAGCCTGGCACCGCAACGGGGCCAATTGGCGCGCGAACCGCCAAGGGCCGGCGTCGGCGAAAAGAACCGCTTCAGGCGAGGCCAAACGGCACCGATTGCACAGGCATGAACGAGGTCCGGTATGCTAGCGTAAACCTAATGCGGGTCGCCCACTCCCTTCCGGCCACACCCCGAATCATGGTCGAGCTGGGCCAGTTGTTGCGCGATCCCAATGCCGCGCTTGAGGACGTCGCCGTCCACCTCAAGCACGACAGCACGCTCGCGGCCCGCCTCCTGCGCATCGCCAACAGTGCCGCCTTCGCCCAGAGTGAACCCGTCGCCTCGATCGAGGACGCCGCGGCCCTCATCGGCTTTCGGGACGTCCATCGCCTGGTCGGCGCGGTCGCCATCGACCATTTCTCGCTCCGCAACTATCCCCTCTATGGCTTCACGGGCCGGCAGCTTCGCGGCAATGCCCTCTTCGTTGCTCTCCTGATGGAAGAGCTCGCCCTTCCCGCCCACGCGGATCCTTCCACCGCCTACTCGGCGGGCCTGTTCCGCTCCATCGGCAAACTCGCGCTGGCCAAAATCGCGGAGGAGGGAACGCCTGTCCCCCCGTTCCAGCCCACGGACATCTTGCCCCTTGCCGGCTGGGAAAGATTCACCTTCGGCCTGGCGAGCAACGAGGCCACCGCCGCCATCCTCCAGGCCTGGCATTTTCCGCCCGGGGTGACGCAGGCGATCGCCGACCATTACTACCCTGCTGCGCACAGCCATCCGCTGGCCTGCCTGCTCAACCTCGCCGCCCACCTGGCGGATAAGCTTGGCCACGGCCTGCCCGGTGAATCCTCCTACTGGCTCGACCCCGCCGAGATTGGCCGCGCATCCGGCCTCGACCCGCGCAACATTCAACCGGCCGCCGACCGCGCGGTCATCGCCTTTGACCGAATCAACCGCGCGATGGGCTGAACGGGTGGCTCCCATCCGACGCCACCGAGCACAGAGGGTCGGATTGCGGCACCGCATCGCCGGTCTAACCAAATGAACGGTTGCCTTCAGCCCGATCGGCGCCCTCTCGTCCGCCACCGCGCGACGCGCGACGACGGAGCGCGGGCGCCATCTTTTCTCCCGGCCACGAGCTTAATTTGCTCGCGAGCGAACCTCCCCCCGACGCAGCATTTGTCGCTGAGCGAAGTGCCGCCCGTCCGTCGGCGCTTTCGTTTTCGCAGTCACCCCCAATGAACTAGCAAACCCTCAGTTCCGATTTGGCCGGCGCGCCCACTCGCCGCACCCGAAGAAGCGACCCACTGCCCCTGGCAGGCGCGGGACATTCATGCACGATGCGCAGTCGATATTTATTCTCCGGGCGCAGGCGGAACGGCGTCCAACTCCGCCGGCCGGAACTCACGTGCGGGGGCGACAGGCTCGATTGCCGGCGGCCTGAGGCCGGGCGTTTCACGCTCATCCAGGCGCTCAACGCCGGGGGTCCGTTTCCCGCGGCGCCTTCGCCGCGGCCATCGCCGGACCAGACGGAGGTGAACGCATGAACGAGGTCCCGCCGATTCCGACGGCCGCGCCCGCCACCATTCTCGCCGTCGACGCCACCGAATCACTGGCGCGGTTGGGCCAGACCCTGACCGCGGCCGGTTATCGGGTGCGCCTGGCGGGCAGCGGGGAGCTGGCGCTCGCCGCCGTCGCCGCCTCGGTGCCGGATCTGATCCTGCTGGATATCAAGATGCCGGATATCGACGGACTGGAAGTGTGCCGCCGGCTCAAGGCGCGCGCCGAAACGCGTGACATTCCGGTGATTCTGCTCAGTGCCTTCGCCGGTGTGGAGGAATGGGTGGCGGGGTTGCAACTGGGTGCGGCCGATCACCTCGGCAAGCCTTTCCAGACCGCGGAACTGTTGACGCGCGTCGGCACGCACATCGCGCTCCGCCGGGCCCGGACGGCCGCGGCCGAGGTTTCCGCCCTGCGCCGGCTCAACGAGCAGTTGGAGGCCGAGGTCGTCCGGCGCCAGCAGGCCGAAGCCGATCTGCGCGAGAGCGACAGCAACCTGCGCGCCCTCGTCGAGGGGACGACCCAGACGGTCATCCTGATCGATCTCGCGGGCACGGTGCTGGCGGCGAACGAAGTCGCCGCCCGGCGGCTCGGGCGGAAGCCGGAGGAAATTCTGGGCACCTGCATCTACAACCATCTGCCGCCCGAGATCGTCGCCGCCCGCCGCGCGCGGCTGGCTGAAGTGATCGCCACCGGCCAGCCGCTGCGCTTCGAGGACGTGCGGGCCGGCCGGACGATCGACCAGTCGCTGGCGCCCATCTGCGACCCGTTCGGAAAGGTGACGCGCGTGGCGATCTTCGCCGATGACATCACCGAGCGCCGGCAAGCCGAAGCGGCGTTGCAGGAGAGCGAGACGCGGTTCCGGGCGATCGCCCGGAACACTCCCGATCACCTGTTCATCCAAGACCGCGACCTCCGCTATACCCTGGTCGTGAATCCACAGCTCGGGCTCACCGAGGCCGACATGCTCGGCCGGACCGACCGGGATTTCCTTTCCGGGGAGGGAGCCGAGCAACTTACCGCGGTCAAACAGCAGGTGCTGGCGACGGGGCAGTCGCGGCCGTTCGCCACGTCGCTCAAGAACCTCCGCGGCGACGACGAGTTCTTCGAGGGCGCGTATCTGCCAAAATACGATCCGGCGGGCCGGGTGGACGGGCTGGTCGGCTATTTCCGCAATGTCACTGCACAGAAGCACACCGAGTTAGAACGCGAGGCTACGGTGGAACTGCTCCGGTTGGTCAACGAGAGCCGGAGCACCCGGGAACTGATGCGGGCCGTCGTAGCGTTCTTTCGCCGGCAGTCCGGCTGTGAGGCGGTCGGCGTGCGCCTGCACGACGGCGCGGACTATCCCTACTACGAGGCGCAGGGTTTCCCTGAGAAATTCGTGCAGCTGGAAAACCGCCTCTGCACCCGCGATGCCGCCGGCGCGATCGTGCGCGACCGCACGGGCAACCCGGTGCTGGAGTGCATGTGCGGCAATGTCATCTGCGGCCGGTTCGACCCAGCCCAGCCTTTCTTCACCGCCTCCGGCAGCTTCTGGACCAATGGCACCACCGCCCTGCTGGCCAGCACCACGGCGGCCGACCGCCAGGCCCGCACCCGCAACCGCTGCAACGGCGAGGGCTACGAGTCCGTCGCGCTGCTTCCGTTGCGTTTTGGCGCAGAGCGGCTGGGGCTGTTGCAGTTGAACGACCGGCGGCCCGGCCGGTTCACCGCGGAAGGCATCGCCCTGTGGGAACGCCTGAGCGGCTACCTCGCCATCGCGCTGGCCAAGCTCCGGGCCGAGGAGGCGCTGCGGCTTTCCGAGCAGCGACTCGCGCTCCATGTCCAGCAAACACCGCTCGCGGTCGTGGAATTCAGCCTCGATGGGCGGGTCACGGAATGGAATCCCGCCGCAATCGCGATCTTCGGATTCACGCGGGAGGAGGCGATCGGCCAGTTTTGGCATTTCATGGTGCCGGAACCGGTGTGGAGCCAATTGGACGGCGTGTGGGAAGCGCTGGTGACGCAGCATGGCGGCAGCCGGTCCAGCAACCTCAACCGCACGAAAGACGGGCGGATCATCCACTGCGAGTGGTTCAACACCCCGCTGATCGGCCCGGATGGACGATCCATCGGTGTGGCCTCGCTGGTGATGGACATCACCGAGCGCCAGCGGGCCGAGGAGACGCTGCGGGTGAGCGAAGTGCTCCTGAAACACACGCAACGGCTGAGCAAAGTCGGTGGCTGGGAATGGGACGTGGGAAAACAGACCATGTCGTGGACGGAGGAAACCTATCGCATCCACGACCTGAACCCGGACGAGTTCGCGCCCGGCTCCGCCGATCACATTGAGAAAAGCGCGGCCTGCTACGGGCCGGAAGACCGCCAGGCGATCTTGGCCGCCTTCCGCCACTGTGCCGAGCGCGGAGAGCCCTATGATTTCGAGGTTCCGTTTACCAGCGCCACCGGCCGTCGGCTGTGGATTCGCACAACCGGGGAAGCGGTTCGAGACGGACCCAAGATTGTCAAGGTCGTTGGCAACATCCTGGACATCACCGAGCGCAAACAGACGGAAGCGGCGCTGCGGGAAAGCGAGAGCCACCTCAGGACGGCGGAACGAGTCGCGCACCTCGGCTATTACTCCATCGATCTGGGGACCGGCCAAACCGAATGGTCGGACGAGACCTTCCGGATTTTCGGGCTGGAACCGGCGCGCGGGCAGGAACCGACCGCCGAAACCTACCAGCGTTTCGTGCATCCCGATGATGTGGCCAAGCTCTACGAGCACTTCGGGCGTTCGATTCGGGACCGGGTTACTTTTGATCTGATCTACCGCATCCGGAGAGTCGACGGTGAGCTCCGCCACGTGCACAGCGTCGGCCTTGTGACCAGCAATGCCCGGGGTGAGGCGACCTCGATGTTTGGCACCCTGCATGACGTCACCGAACAGCAGCGGACCGAGGAGCAAGTGCGGCTGGCGCTGGCGGAGAAGGAGATTCTGCTGAAGGAGGTCCACCACCGGGTGAAGAACAATCTCCAGATTGTCTCGGGCCTCCTCGAGTTGCAGGCCGAGCGCCTGCCCGATCCGGCGCTGCGGGCCGCCTTCCGCGACAGCCAGAGCCGGATCCGGTCCATCGCGCTGGTGCATGAAAAGCTCTACCAGTCGGCGGGCCTGGCCCGGCTGGATTTCAAGGCCTACGTGCAAAGCCTCGTGGCGCATCTTTTCCATGCGCACCTCGACCCTGCGCAGGCGGTCCGGTTCGACCTGCGGATGGCCGACGTCACGCTCAGCCTGACGTCCGCCGTGCCCTGCGGCCTCCTCATCAACGAACTCGTGACGAATGCGCTGAAGCACGCGTTCCCCGCCGACCGGCCCGCGCCGGACCACGCGATCGTCCTCACGTGGGAGGATGCCGGCGCACACTGGCGGCTCACCGTCGCGGACAACGGCCCGGGTCTGTCCTCCGGCCTGGAGTGGAGTCAGTCGCAGACACTGGGGCTCCGCCTCGTGCAGATGCTCACCCAGCAGTTGAAAGGCGCCGTCCGCCTTGAGCCCGGCCCCGGCTGCCGGTTCGTAGTCGAATTCCCGAAACCATGAACGGCCAGGCATCCAATCCGATGTGGAAAGCTGGAACACTGGAACCGATCCCCGCACCGCGCGGCTTAATTCCACCTTTCCAGCTTCCCACATTATTCCGGCCGCCTTGGTTCTCCTCCGAACCCAATCCACCAACCACTGAACGAACCAATGTGGAAAGCTGGAAAACTGGAACCAGTCTTCGACGTCCAACCTCCGCCCACCAATCTGTTTCTTCTTTCCCCCGTTTGCCTTTCCTCCCCCATGCCTCCTGCCAAAATTCTCATTGTTGATGACGAGGTGATTGTCACCGAGAGCACGCGCGGCTTGCTCCGCCAGTTCGGCTACGCCGTCACCGGCACCGCGACCTCCGCCGACACCGCCCTGGCCGCTATCGCGCACGAGCGCCCCGACCTCGTGCTCATGGACATCAACCTCGGCGACGATCCGGATGGGATCGCCGCCGCCGATACCATCCGCACTCGTCACGGCCTGCCCGTGGTCTTCATAACCGCCTACGCCGACGACGACACGCTGGCGCGCGCCAAAATCACCCATCCGTTTGGCTATGTCACCAAGCCCTTCGAGTCGCGCGATCTGCGGGTCGCGATCGAGATCGCGCTGCACAACCACGTCCTCGAGCAACGCCTGCAGGCGAGCGAACTCAAGTTTCACACCCTCGTCGAGGAGGCGGGCGACGGCTTCGAGTTCCTCGATGAGACCGGCCAGTATCTGGAGGTCAACGCCACGAGCTGCCGGCAACTCGGCTATAAGCGGGCGGAACTGCTCCGCCTGAATGTCACCGACGTCGATCCGCTCCTCAGCCGCGAGAAATTCACCGCGCAGTTTCGCGCCCTGGTGGGCCAGCCGCCCGTCACCTTCGAGTCCGTGCACCGGGGCAAGAACGGCTCGACTTTTCCGGTCGAAGTCACCGTGTCGATCGTCGAAACCGGCGGTGCCCGGCGGGCGCTGGCCCTGGTGCGCGACATCAGCCGTCGCAAGCGGATGGAGCAGGTGCTGGCCGAGCAGGCCGAGACCTACCGGGCGCTGCTCAGCACCACGCTCGACGGCGTGCTCGAAACCGACGAGCACGAACACATCGTCGACGCGAACCAGGCCTACTGTCGCCTGCTTGGCTACACGCGGGCCGAATTGACGAGCATGCGCATCCAGGAACTCGAAGCCAATGAGCGGCCCGACGAAGTGGAGCAACACACGCGCCGGTTGATTCGCGAGGGCGGCGGGCGCTTCGAGACCCGGCACCGGGCCAAGGACGGCCGGCTGATCGACCTTGCGGTCAACGTCACGCACATCCCGAGCCGGGGCCGGTTTGTCGCGTTCTTCGACGACATCACCGCGCGCAAGGAGGCGGAAGAGCGCATCATTGCCTTGGTGGAGATGGTGAATGCCGCGCCCCTTTCGATCACGGTGCATGATTTCGCCGGCCGGTTTCTTTACGCCAACCCACCCACCTTCGCACTGCATCAGTATTCCGAGTCGGAGTTCATGGCGCTCACTTTGCGCACGATCGACGTGCCGGCCAGCGCAGCCTTGATCCAGGCTCGCGTGGAGCAAATCGCCCAAACCGGGCAAGCGTCCTTTGAGGTCGGGCATTTCCGCAAGGACGGGTCCGTGGTGCCACTGGAGCTCATGGTCAAGACCGTCAGCTGGCGGGGGCAACCGGCCCTGTTGAGCATTGGCCGCGACATCACCCAGCGCCAGGCGGCCGAGGCGGCGCTGCGCGAAAGCGAACTGCGCTACCGCATCCTGGCAGACTCCGGCCAAGCCTTGATCTGGACCTCCGGACTCGACAAGCGATGCGACTATTTCAACCAGCCGTGGCTGGCGTTCACGGGCCGCACCCTCGCGCAGGAGCTGGGCGACGGGTGGGCCGAAGGCGTGCATCCGGACGACCTGCAGCGCTGTGTCGAAATCTATGTCGGCGGCTTCGACCGGCGCGAACGCTTCAGCATGGATTACCGGCTGCGCCACCACAGCGGCGAGTTCCGCTGGATCCAAGACGACGGCACCCCGCGCTACGACAGCCGGGGAAACTTCCAGGGCTACATCGGCCATTGTCTGGACATCACCGCGCGCAAGCGGGCGGAGGACGAGGTGCGCAAGCAAGGGGCCCGCCTGCAGCACGCGCTGCGGGCCGCCAATGCCGGCGTCTGGGAATGGGAATTGGCAACCAACCGGAACTATTGGTCGGACGAACTCTGGGCCCTCTACGGCCTCGACGGGCTGACTTGGCCGGCTTCATTCGAGTCCTGGCGGGAGTCCGTCCATGCCGAGGATCGGGCCGCCATGGTGCGTGCCGTTCAGGGCGCGGCCGCCGAGGGGGGCGACATCAGCATCGAATACCGGGTCAACCTTCCATCCGGGACGTTGCGCTGGCTGATGTCGCAAGGACAGCCGCAGAAGGATGCCACCGGCCGAGTGGTCGCCTACCGAGGCGCCGTCATCGACATCACTCAACGCAAGCAGGCGGAGGCGGTGCTGGAGGCGAGCCAGCGTGAGAACCAGGCAGTCCTGGATAGCATCACCGACGCCTTCATTTCGCTCACGGATGACATGGTCGTCCGCTACTTCAACCCCGCGGCGGAGCGGCTGCTCCACCGAAAGAGCACCGACGTGCTGGGACGAAATCTGTTCGCGGCTTTCCCGGAGGCGAAAGGCTCCGTCTTCGAGGAGAAGTATGCCGAAGCCATTCGGACAAAATCGGCCTTGGCGTTCGAGGTTCAGTTCACCGTGGCTCCCTACCAGAACTGGTATGACGTCCGGGTTTATCCCAACCGCGGGGGGATCACGATCTATTTTCAGGTGATCACCGCGCGCAAGCAGGCGGAGGAACGGTTGCTGCAGAGCGAGGCCGATCTGAATCGCGCCCAAGCGATCGCCCATCTGGGCAATTGGAGCTGGGACATCCGAAATGACGTGGTGGAGTGGTCGGCGGAGATGTTTCGGATTTATGGCGCGAACCCAGAGACCTTCGATCGCACCGTCAATGGGGTGGCCAAGCTTATTCATCCGGAAGATCTGCCGCGCCAGATCCGGGCCATCGAGACGCTTCTCCAAGGAGGCTCCTTCGAGCCCTTTGAGTATCGCGTGCTCCGGCCGGAAAATGAGATTCGGGTGGTGCAGGTCTTCAAAGCCGATGTTGAGAGAAACGCTTCGGGGCAGCCGATCCGGATGTTCGGGGCGGCGCAGGACATCACTGAGCGCAAGGAGGCCGAGGCGGCGCTGCGGAAGCATGCCGAGGAACTCCAGGCCCAAAACCGGGAACTGGAGCGCTTCAACCGCGCCAGCGTGGGGCGCGAGCTGCGCATGATCGCGCTGAAACAGGAGGTGAATGACCTTTGTCAGCAGGCCGGCCGGCCGCCGCGCTATCCCACGCAGCCCGCCGCCGAAAGCGACAAGCC
>Ga0163199_1002544_pt1 | contig 11132 bp, 8 predicted proteins | sample PL_2010_150m_FD_113537 | JGI IMG/M metagenome (GOLD analysis project Ga0163199, IMG submission 113537) | Freshwater microbial communities from Powell Lake, British Columbia, Canada to study Microbial Dark Matter (Phase II) - PL_2010_150m | ecosystem: Environmental > Aquatic > Freshwater > Lake ...
GACCCATGCCGTCGAACAGTTTGGGCTGACTCAGGCCCGCTGTCTTGCTGTCGACCAGCCACAAGGTGCTGGCACCGGCAGCTTCAGCCGGGGGTGATGACCACACGTAGGAATCGGCTTCGCCTGCAGCAGTCACCATGGTCTTGTCGCCATCGAGCAGATAAGCATCGCCGTCCGGGCGGGCGCTGCCGACCGCTGCCCAAAAGTGGCTGCGGGAACCCGCGTCGGACCAGGCCAAAGTCGTCAGATGGCGGCCGGTGGCAATTTTGCGCCGGACCGGAGCGGCACCAAACTTCTCGATCACGCTCGTACCACAATAATGCATGGTCACCACCATGGCGGTGGAAGGGCACGCCTTGGCAATACGCTCAACCACCTGCGCTGCCTCGGCCAGACCCAGTCCCATGCCACCCACCTCGGTCGCGCTGACCAGGCCCAGCAGGCCGGTTTCACCGAGTGTGGCAACGGCGGCGCGCGGAAACGCAGCATCGCGATCCGTGGCGACAGCCGCCGGTTCGATGATGTCGCGGATAACGGTATCCAGTTTTTCAAGATATGGCATGGCTACCCTTGCACAGAAAAAAATAGGACGCTGCCGATGACACGATAAAACAGACAAGATCCTTGCTGCCGCGAAATAAAAATCGCGCAACAGGAATCAGGATTGAATGCTACGGTTGTTGGCGCACCTCAATCTGTCTGCTGACCTGCACGTTGGCAGCGCTTGGAACGGCATATCCCGTCGTGCTTTTTCTCCGGTCAGCCACACACAGGCCGTCTGACCCGACTCGCTCCCGTCAGGGAAGTCAAATCGGCGTTACGGCGGGCCAAGCGGAGACAAGCACTACAGTCGCAGCAGTTTACCAGAAGCAGCGGTCATGCAGTACCGTAGGCTGGGGTTCGTACCTCACCCCAGCCTACAGCTGCTATATTCTGCAATTCAAGACTTGTCTTGCAACCATCGCTGCCGCGCAGCGCGCGCATCAGCAAAGAATTTTTCCAGCGCCTGCCCGTCACCACGCGCCAGCATCTCGCGCAAGTTAGTCAGCTCGTTCTGGTAAGCATCGATTTGCTTGAGCAGCGCTTCGCGGTTGGCAAGGCAGATGTCGCGCCACATTTCGGGAGAGCTGCCGGCAATGCGGGTGAAATCGCGGAAACCGCTGCCGGCAAAACGCAGCAGGTCTTCCGGCTTGTCACCGGCACCGGTGCAGACATGATTCATCAAGGTGAACGCCAGCACATGCGGCAGATGGCTCATTGCGGCGAGGACTGCGTCGTGCCGGCCGGCGCGCATGTGCGAAACCCGTGCGCCGCAACCCTGCCACAATTCCGTCACCCGCGTCACCGCCTCGCCGCTGGTTTCATCCAGCGGCGTCAACACCAGATTCTTGTCGCGGAATAAATCGGCGCTGGCTGCAGTCACTCCGCTCAGTTCGGCGCCAGCAATGGGATGGCCGGGAACAAAATTCTGCAGATGCCCGGCCAGAAAGGAACGCGCTGCTGCAACCACATCCTGCTTGGTGCTGCCTGCGTCGGTCACGATGGTTCCGGCTTCGAGATGGGGAGAAATTTGCGCCATGATCTTGCCGGTCTGCCCCACCGGCATCGCGAGCAACACCAGATCCGCGCCCTGCAACGCCAGCGCAAGATCGGCGGCGATTTCGTCTATCACCCCCAGCTCACATGCACGCTGCAGGTTCTCGCGGCTGCGGCCGATGCCGACAATATGCCTGACCAGTCCTGCCTTGCGCAGCGCCAGCGCAAATGAACCGCCGATCAGGCCGACGCCGATAATCACCAGTTTATTGATCACAACGTTTGCCATCTCGAGTAAGGTTTTATCTTGTGCGCGGCGGATTCTTCACTACATGCTGCGTCCGATCACTTGCGCTATTCCTTTGAGCGACCCCATCAGGTCTTTGAATTCCTGCGGGTTTAGCGCCTGGTCAGCATCGCACCAGGCCTCGCACGGATTCGGGTGCATTTCCACCAGCAGGCCGTCGGCACCGGCAGCAATCGCCGCACGCGCGAGTGCCGGTACCATCCATGCCTTGCCGCCGGCATGCGAGGGATCGACGATCACCGGCAAGTGCGTTTCCTTTTTCAGCACCGGGATGCAGGTCACATCCATCACGTTGCGGTAAGCGGTCTCAAAGCTGCGGATGCCGCGCTCGCAGAAAATGATGTTGTGATTGCCGCCGGCAGCGATGTATTCCGCTGCCATCAGCCATTCGGAAATGGTCGCCGACATGCCGCGCTTGAGTATCACCGGCTTGTTGGTGCGTCCCACTTCCTTCAGCAGTTCGAAGTTCTGCATGCTGCGGGTGCCGATCTGGATCACGTCCACATCGTGCTCAAGAAAGGCATCGAGCATGCGCGCATCCATCAGTTCGGTGACGATGGGCAGGTTGTATTTGTCCGCCGCTTTGCGAAATATTGCCAATCCTTCCTCGCCCTTGCCCTGAAAAGTGTACGGGCTGGTGCGGGGCTTGAAAGCACCGCCGCGCATCAACCGGCAACCGGCATCAGCAACCTGCTGTGCCGCCAGATCCATCTGCTGCTGGGTTTCCACCGAGCACGGCCCGCCGATCACCTGAATCTGGTTGCCTCCCAATGCAACTCCGGGCGCCCCACGTGCACCGCCAATATTGATCACCGAATCGTGCTTGTGCGATTCGCGCGACACGATCTTGTACTGCTTGACGATGTGCATGGAGTATTCTACTCCGGGCAGAGTGTCAAACATTTCCGGCTCAAGCTTGCGCTCATCACCGATGGCGCCGATCACGGTGCGCTCGGTGCCACGTGAAATATTGGCGTCCAGGCCAAAGCTCCGAATTTTGTTTACCACTGCGTCCACCTGTTCGTCAGTGACGCCGCTGTTCATGATGATGATCAAGCTGATTCTCCAAGTGCCGCTTCAAGTGATTGCAAAAATTTCTGATTCTGCGACTCCAGACCAATGGTGACCCGCAGATGTTCGGGCATTTCGTAAATGCCGATGGGACGCACGATCACGCCCCGTTTCAACAGACTCTGATAAACCGCAGCGGCATCGCCGCCGTTCACGCGAAAACTCAGGAAGTTACCGTAAGACGAAATATATTCGATGCCTAGCCGCCGCAGGCCGGTGGTAACCTGCATCATTCCTGCCCGGTTGAGTGCATAGGAGCGCTTCACGAATTCCACGTCTCCCAGCGCGGCCACTGCACCCACCAGAGCTATGCTGTTGACGTTGAACGGCTGGCGCACCCGGTTCATCAAGCCCGCCACATCTTCACGCGCCAGACCGAATCCCACGCGCACACCCGCCAGGCCGTAAGCCTTGGAGAAGGTGCGGGTGATGAGCAAATTGGGAAAGCGCTTGAGCCAAGCAATGCTGCCGGCCTTGGCAGCGTCCGGCAGATATTCGTTGTAGGCTTCATCCAGCACTACCAGCACATCCGGCGATACCCTCTGCAGAAAACGCAACAGATCGGCAGCGGCCAATAATGTGCCGGTCGGATTATTGGGGTTGGCGATGAACACCACGCGCGTTTCAGGCGTAACCGCATCCAGCATGGCATCAAGGTCATGGCCGTATTTCAGGGCGGGAACCGCGGTGCCGCTTGCGCCGACTGCCTGGGTCACCAGCGGATAAATGGCAAAAGCATGTTGCGAATAAACCGCCGATGCTCCCGGTTTCAGGAATACCCTGGCGGCGAGTTCCAGCACATCATTGGAACCGTTGCCCAGCACGATCTGTTCGCTGCTCACCGCATAGCGCTGCGACAATGCCACTTTCAACTCGAAACCGCTTCCATCCGGATACAGCGCCACATCCTCCAGCGCCCGGGTCATCGCTGCCAGCGCCAGCGGGCTAGGCCCCAGCGGGTTCTCGTTGGATGCGAGCTTGACGATGGCATGCTCGTCCAGACCCATCTCCCGTGCCAGCTCTGAAATTGGCTTGCCCGGCTGATAGGGGTTGATGGCGCGAATATATTCCGGGGCGAGGTCGCAAATATTCATAAGATCAGAATCGTGGGATGGTTTAATCGGCAGGTTGAAATCAGATCACGCCGCAGGGTAGGAACCGAGTATTTTCAGGAATGCGGCTTGCTCGCGCAATTCTGCCAGCGCCTGCGCCACTTTCTGGTCTTGCTGGTGACCCTCGATATCGACGAAAAATACATATTCCCACAGGCCGGTGCGGGAGGGGCGTGATTCCAGGCGGCTCATGCTGACACCATGTTGCGCCAGCGGCGCCAGCAGCTCGTGGATCGCGCCGGGACGATTCTTGACCGACATCACCAGCGAGGTTTTATCCTTGCCGCAAGCGGCGAAATCCTGCGCGCCGATCACCAGAAAGCGCGTGGTGTTCTTCGGATCATCCTCGATATTCTCGGCACAGACGGCAAGTCCAAATACCTCGGCGGCCTTTTTACCGGCTACGGCTGCAGCAGTTTCATCTTCCGCAGCCAATCTGGCGGCATCGGCGTTGCTCGCTGCATTGACCCGTGCCGCACCGGATAAATGGGGCAGATTGGCGTTCAACCATTCGTGGCACTGCGCAAATGACTGCGGATGCGAGTAAATTTTTCGGATGCGCGCAAGATCATCATGCCGCGCCAGCAGACACTGATGTACCGGCAACTGCACTTCACCGCACACCTTTAACGGCGTCTGCAGCAACAAATCCAGCGTTCTGCCGACCGCACCCTCGGTGGAGTTTTCCACCGGCACCACTCCATAACTCGCCGCACCCGACTCCACTTTGCGGAAGACCTCGTCTATCGAATCGCATGCCAGGGTGGTCACCATGCTACCGAAGCGTTTCAACGCGGCTTCTTCGGAAAAAGTTCCGCACGGGCCAAGGTATGCCACGGTCAAGGGCTGTTCCAAGGCACGGCACAGTGACATGATTTCAGTGAACAGCCGCGCGACCTGCTCGTCTGCCAGCGGACCAGAATTCAATTTACTCAACCGCGCCAGCACTTGCGCCTCGCGCTCGGGGCGGTACACCATGCCGTTCTTGAGCAGTCCGATCTGCCGCGCAAGATCGGCGCGCGTGCTTACCAATTTCAGCAGCTCGCTGTCTATCGCGTCTATCTGGTCTCGCAGTTGTTTGAGTTGATCGGTCATCGCAGGTGAGCTCATCTTGGCTGCAACTACTCGGCCAGTATCGGCAAGTAGCGCACCATCAGTACGCCGGGAATCGCCGCAATCTCGTCTATGGTTTGCTGCGGCATCGGGCTGTCCACATCCACCAGCGTGTAGGCCATCTCGCCGCGCGACTTGTTCACCATCGTGTGAATGTTAAGCCCGGCTTTTGCCATGGTGGTGGAAATCTGTCCCAGGAGGTTGGGCACGTTGGAGTTGGCCACCGCCACCCGGTAAGGCGATTCGCGGCCCATGGTCACATTGGGGAAATTGACGGTATTGGTGATGTTGCCATTTTCCAGATAGTCCATTACCTGATCCACCACCATTATTGCGCAATTTTCTTCCGCTTCCCGGGTAGACGCGCCCAGGTGCGGCAGCATGATGACTGCTGCATGATGCCGAAATTTCTGGCTGGGAAAGTCGCATACGTAATTTTTGATTTTACCGGACTCGATCCCCAGCAGCACCGCATTCTCATCGACAATGCCGTCACGCGAGAAATTGAGCAGAATCGCGCCCTTCTTCATATTCTGCACACGCTGCTGATTGATCAGGTGGCGGGTTGCGTCCAGCAACGGCACATGCAAGGTAACGAAATCGCTGTTGTGCAGCAGTTCTTCGATGCTCTGGGCTTTTTTCACTTCCGCCGACAGATTCCAGGCTGCCTCCACGGTGATTTCCGGGTCGTAACCCATCACTTTCATGCCGAGCCGGATGGCCACATCTGCCACCAGTCTGCCGATTGCGCCCAGACCAATGATGCCCAGCATGCGTCCCGGCAACTCTATTCCGGCAAACTGCTTCTTGCCTTCTTCAGCCAGTTTGTGCAGGGTGGCATCGTCGCCCTGCAAGCCTTCGGTGAAACGAATCGCAGGTACCAGATTGCGCGACGCCAGCAACATGCCTGCCAGCACCAGTTCTTTCACTGCATTGGCATTGGCGCCGGGGGCATTGAACACCGGCACGCCGCGCAGATTCATGTCCTTGACCGGGACATTATTGGTACCCGCGCCTGCCCGGCCTATCGCCTTGACACTTGCCGGAATATCCATTTTCAACATGTTGTGCGAGCGCACCAGGATCGCATCCGGCTCGACGATGTCGTTTCCCACCACATAATGACTGGCAGCAAAACGCTTCAAGCCCAGCGGTGAAATCGGGTTGAGTGTGAGTATCTGGAAAATCTTGTGTGCGCGCTCAGGCATGGCTGCTTGCAAACTCCTGCATGAATTCGACCAGCGCGGCCACCCCCTCGATCGGCATAGCGTTGTAGATTGAGGCGCGCATGCCACCCACTGACCGGTGACCTTTCAGTTGTATCAGGCCGCGCGCCTGCGCCTGTTGCAGAAACGCTCCATCCAGTGCCGCGTCCTTCAGGGTGAAAGGCACATTCATCCGTGAGCGGTCTGATCTGGCCACCGGGCAATGATAAAAATCAGTGGTATCGAACAAATCGTACAGTAGTTTGGCTTTGGCTATATTGACCTTTTCCATCGCCGCCAAGCCGCCATTCCGCTGCAGCCACTCCAGTACCAGACCCATGATGTACATGGCATAGGTCGGGGGGGTGTTATACATCGAGTCATTATCGGCATGGATCTTGTAATCGAACATGGTCGGCGTACCGGGCACGGTTGCTCCCAGTAAATCCTCGCGCACAATGACGATGGTCAATCCTGCCGGGCCCATATTTTTCTGCGCACCGGCATAAATCAGCCCGAACCGGGCCACATCCAGCGGGCGTGACAAGATGCTGGAAGACATGTCCGCCACCAGCGGCACCGCACCGTTCAAGTCAGGCACCCAGTTGAACTCCACGCCGCCGATAGTCTCATTGGGCGTGTAGTGCACATACGCTGCCGCCGGGTCGAGCATCCATTTGTCCCGTGCCGGCGCGTAGCTGAAATTCGCATCCTCGGATGAGGCCGCGACATTGACAGCGCAGTATTTCTGCGCTTCCTTGATGGCTTTTTTGGACCATTCACCGGTGTTGACATAATCGGCGCTTTTCTTGCCGCGCAACAGATTCATCGGCACCATGGCAAACTGACTGGAAGCGCCGCCCGACAGGAACAGCACCTTGTAATTACCCGGAATACCCGCCAATTCGCGCAAATCAGCTTCGACTTTTGCGGCGATGGCCATGAACTCCTTGCCGCGATGGCTCATCTCCATCACCGACATGCTGCTGCCGTGCCAGTCGAGCATCTCGGCGCGCGCCTGCTGCAGCACTTCCGCCGGCATGATCGCAGGGCCTGCGCTGAAATTAAATATACGTTCCATTCCTTACTCTTGCACTCCCCTGCGGTTCAATCGCTATTCTCCGTCCGTCTCGACCACTCTCTCCAGTCCGGCGAGCTTCTCGCCTTTATCCAGATTGATCAGAGTCACCCCCTGGGTGGAACGGCTCATTTCGCGAACTTCCCTGACGCGGGTGCGGATCAAGACCCCGCCGGTGGTAATCAGCATGATCTCATCATCCTGCCTGACCAGTCGTGCCGCCACCACTTTGCCGTTGCGTTCGCTGGTCTTGATCGCGATCATGCCCTGGGTGCCGCGGCCATGGCGGGTGTATTCGCCTATCGGCGTACGCTTGCCGTAACCGTTTTCGGTCGCAGTCAATACTGCCAGTTCCTCGCTCTCGGCCACCAGCAAGGAAATAACCTTCTGTCCCTTGCCCAGCTTCATGCCGCGCACGCCGCGCGCACCGCGTCCCATCGGCCGCACGTCATTTTCATCAAAGCGTACCGCCTTGCCGGCATCGGAAAACAGCATCACGTCATGTTTGCCTTCGGTCAGCGCGACGCCGATCAGATAATCGCTTTCGTCCAGACCCACTGCGATGATGCCGCTGGTGCGCGGTCGCGAGAACTCGGACAGCGGCGTCTTCTTCACCGTGCCAAAGGAAGTGGCCATGAATATATAGCGGTTCTCGTCGAATGCTTTTACCGGCAGGATGGCATTGATCTTCTCTCCCTGCTCCAGTTGCACCAGATTGACGATGGGTTTGCCGCGCGCGGAGCGCCCGCCCTGCGGCACCGAGTAAACCTTGATCCAGTACACCCGCCCACGGCTGGAAAAACACAGTATGTAATCGTGCGTATTGGCGATGAACAGATTGTCGATGAAATCATCTTCTTTGGTGCCTGTCGCCTGCTTGCCGCGCCCGCCGCGTTTTTGTGCGTGATAGTCGTCCAGCGGCTGCGACTTGATGTAGCCGCTGTGTGACAGCGTGACCACCATATCTGCCGGCGCGATCAGGTCTTCCATGCTCAGATCGTGCGTACTGATCACGATTTCGCTGCGGCGCTTATCGCCAAACTGCTGTTTGATGGCAGTGAGTTCCTCGGTGATAATGGTGGTGATCCTCTCCGGCTTGGCGAGGATATCGAGGAAGTCGGCAATCCTGTCCATCACTTCCTTGTACTCGTTGACTATCTTGTCCTGCTCCAGTCCGGTCAGGCGCTGCAGGCGCAATTCCAGAATGGCCTGCGCCTGCGCGTCGGATAGACGGTAGCCTTTTTTAGACAAACCGAATTCCGCTGCCAATCCATCCGGGCGGAATGCCTTGGCATCGACTGCGGCGCGCGCGAGCATTTCCTCCACCAGCTTCGAGCGCCATACCTTCGCCATCAGCGCGTCCTTGGCCACCACCGGGGTCGGCGCCGCCTTGATTAGGGCGATTACATCATCCACGTTGGACAGCGCCACCGCCAGACCTTCCAGCAAATGACCGCGCTCGCGCGCCTTCTTCAGCTCGAAGGCTGTGCGCCGCGTCACCACTTCCCGCCGGTGGCGCAGGAATGCGCTGAGCATCTGCTTCAGATTCAGCAGGCGCGGCTGCCCGTCCAGCAAGGCCACCATGTTCATGCCGAAGGTGTCCTGCATCTGCGTTTCTTTATACAGGTTGTTCAGTATCACTTCAGGCACTTCGCCGCGTTTCAGTTCGATCACCACGCGCATGCCGGATTTGTCCGATTCGTCGCGCAAATCGGAAATGCCCTCGATTTTCTTGTCGCGCACCAGTTCGCCGATACGGATCAGCAAATTGGCCTTGTTTACCTGATACGGCAGCTCGTCAATGATGATGCTCTGGCGGCTGCCTTTTTCCATATCCTCGAAATGCGTGCGGGCGCGCATCACCACGCGGCCCCGGCCGGTGTGATAGCCCTCTCTCACTCCGGCAACACCATAGATGATGCCGGCGGTCGGGAAATCCGGTGCCGGGATGATCTCGATCAACTCGTCGATGCTGGTTTCGGGATTTTTCAGCAGGACCAGGCAGGCTGCCACTACTTCATTCAGATTATGCGGCGGGATATTCGTCGCCATGCCGACCGCAATGCCGGAAGAACCGTTGATCAGCAGATTAGGGATTTTTGCCGGCAGAATCAGCGGCTCTCTTTCCGAGCCATCGTAGTTCGGACCGAAATCCACCGTTTCCTTATCCAGATCCGCCAGCAATTCATGGGCAATGCGCGACATGCGGATTTCGGTATAACGCATTGCTGCCGCGTTATCGCCGTCCACCGAACCGAAGTTGCCCTGGCCATCCACCAACATGTAACGCAACGAAAAATCCTGCGCCATGCGCACGATGGTGTCATAGACCGCAGTATCCCCATGGGGATGATATTTACCGATCACATCACCAACGATGCGCGCAGATTTCTTGTAAGGACGGTTCCAGTCGTTGGAAAGCTCATGCATGGCGAACAACGCCCGCCGGTGCACCGGTTTCAGACCGTCACGCACATCCGGCAACGCTCGCCCCACAATCACGCTCATGGCGTAATCCAGGTAGGAACGGCGCATTTCCTCTTCAAGGCTGATCGGCAGGGTTTCTTTCGCGAATTGATCCATTAAGATATTTTTCTATCAGAGACAATAAGTTATGGCGGGAATTGTGCCGTGGACAGCAATAAATAAAGTTGCCAATTCTATCACGCCACCCCTGTTGTAGCCACCCGGGTATTCTTGCGTTCATGCCACCTGCAATAACACGGCCCCTGCAGGCATGGGTCCCCAACCGGACAACCGGGCGTGGCATTCCCGGAATAATGTGCTATATAAGAACAGATGGTGTGGTTTTGTCCATGATCACACTGGCAAAAGGTAGTTTATTTAAATTGAAATCTTCCCAGAAAGGAGCATGAGCATGAAAAGCATATCGACCAAGAAACTCCTGTTTAGCGCGATTGTTCTGCCGATATTTTTTTCCGGAGCCGCCATGGCCCAAGTAAAAAAATCCGACGCCTACTTGGTAGATGACCGCGCCGTACCCGCCAGGAATTCCACCAATCTGTGCTGGCACACCAACGATTGGACACCCGCCAAGGCGGTCTATGAATGTGAGCCTGATCTGGTACCCAAAAAAGTAGTGGCGGCACCACCGCCCCCACCGGCACCCGCACCGGCGCCCGCACCGGTACCCTCAAAAATGCATTTCTCCGCCGATGAGCTGTTCGATTTTGACAAAGCCATAGTGAAACATAGCCCGTCGCGGGATCAGCTGGAAGAATTTGCGGCCAGGCTCAAGACTCTCACTTACAGTTCAATCCATGTCGTCGGCTATACTGACCGCATTGGTTCCAATGAATACAACGAGCGTCTCTCCCTGCGTCGTGCCGAAGCAGTCAGAAACCATCTGGTAATGCATGGCGTAGATGCCGGAAAAATTCGGATTGAAGGCAAGGGCAAGGCCGACCCCATAACCGGAGACAGATGCAAAGGCAGCAAGGCAACCAAGGCGCTGATCGCATGTCTGGCGCCTGATCGCCGCGTCATAGTCGAAGTGGACGGCACACGGGACACGAAGTAAATCCGATCTGCAGGATCACTAATGATCCAAGCCCTGCCGCTGGCAGGGCTTTTTTTTGCCCGCAGATGATGCATCCCGAAGAGTGGATACCTTGCTGGCAGATCGGGAATAATCCACAAGCATATAAAACAAATAGTCCACAAGCATATAAAGTTATATGCTATATAAC